>Ga0155239_110_pt1 | contig 2125 bp, 2 predicted proteins | sample RifCSPhighO2_02_FD_106207 | JGI IMG/M metagenome (GOLD analysis project Ga0155239, IMG submission 106207) | Candidatus Magasanikbacteria bacterium RIFCSPHIGHO2_02_FULL_48_18 | reverse complement strand
GCAAAGATAAATCCAAAATCGGCTTTAGCCCTAAATACTCCAGTATCACCTTATGCCCTTTCTCCACCGAACAATGCGAAGCAATCAAATAATCCTTAACCTTCGGCTCTATTGTATACGCGAGCAAGGCCGCGCAAGTTGAGATAAATCCATCCATCACCACCGGCACCCGCTTAGAGGCCGCGGCCAAAACTACCCCGGCCAGCCCCCCAATTTCAAACCCCCCGACTTTGCTCAAGACATCTATGGCGTCTTTGGCTTGGGGCTTATTCAAGGCTATCGCTTTCGCGATAATCTCTATTTTATGGGAATGGGTCTTGTCATCTATACCGGTGCCTCTTCCGGTAAGCTCGCTCACCGGCCTGCCGGTTATTACCGCCGAGATGGCGCCGGCAGAGGCGGTATTGCCAATCCCCATTTCCCCTATCCCGGCAATATCTATGCCTTTCTCAAATTCAGCCAAGAATATTTCCATCCCGCTTTCTATTGACCTGACTGCCTCATCCTTAGTCATTGCCGGCCCCTTGGCAAAATTTTTGGTTCCAAAGGCTATCTTCTTATCCACAAAATTTTCGATTTTTGATTTTTCCTGCCTGCCGGCAGGCAGGGATTTTTGAATTTGTTCCGCTACTCCCAAATCCGCCACCACCACCTTGACCCCGGCCTGACGGGCCAGGACATTAATTCCCGCCCCTCCCCGGATAAAATTATAGACCATCTGGATGGTTACCTCCTTAGGGTAAGCGCTTATCCCTTCTTCGGTAACCCCGTGGTCCGCGGCAAAGGTGAAGATGACTTTATCTTTAAGCTCCGGCTTATCCTTACGGGTAATCTCCACCACCTGCTTAGCCAATTCTTCCAGCCGGCCCAGGCTCCCTTGCGGCTTAGTTAGGTTATCCAGCCGCTTCTGGGTCTTATCGCTAAGTAAATAGTCAATCTTTTCAATTCCGGCTATTGTCTTATTCAAGAGTCCCATTTTTCTTTTATCCTCCCAACAAAAAACCCGCCAACGTTTTGTGGCGGGTTGCACCCTTTATTTATTCTATGGCCCTTATCCGCGAGGTTATTTAAGTTCATTGAGTTATTAAGTCTATAGAGTTTCTTGAGTTTTATTTTTAACTATTTACTCAATAACTCTACAACTCTATAAACTCTACAAACTCCTACATAGGCAGGTCTTCTGACTTAGGATTCACTCTACCGCCTGCGCCTTCCCGGCCTCTTTTAGGCCAGTGGTCTTTCGCAGGTTTCGTCATCCCTTACAGCGGCGGGACCGCGGCTGATTCGCACAGCCTTCCCTTTCCTATATAATCCGAATTGTTATCTTCTTTATACTACAGCGCCTCTATCCTGTCAAGCCTTTTTAATCCTCACCATGTTGTTACATCTATTTCAATTTAAGAGGAATCCCGGCCTGGATAAAAACCGCCTCATCCGCGGCCTTGGCCATTATCTGATTCGCCAATCCGGCGATATCCCTAAACTCCCGGGCCAGTTTATTCTCCGGGACTATGCCTAAACCCACCTCATTGGAAATCACTATCACTGCCTCTTTCATTGCCTTAATATAGGCGGCGGCATCCTTAATTTTCTTTATAACCGCCCCTTGTTTTAATCCATTGTGCATCAGGTTAGATAAATACAAAGTCAAGCAATCTATAATGATAACCTCGTATTTATGTTTTTGTTTTTTTAAAGCGGCGATTAAATCTAGAGGCTCTTCTATCGTCTTCCAATAGCGCGGCCTGGAGGCCTTGTGCTTGGAGATGCGGATTTTCATCTCGGAATCCCCGGCCTCGGCGGTGGCGATATAAAGAACTTTCCGGCTTCTTTTCTTAGCCAAATTCAGGGCATAAGCGCTTTTGCCGGATCTGGCCCCGCCCAGAATAAATATAAATTCACTCATACAGTCACCAGGGGTTCACCAAGTCACAAGTCACCATTCAAATGAGAAATATCGTTAAAAAGGGTTATCTTGGCCATGTTATTTACATATTCAATTATATTCAAACTGGCCGAGCCGGGAATAAGCTCCCAGAAATTCTTTGAGCCGCTGATACGGCTTAAGATTATGCTTATCGTTCCTCCGTGGCAGACTATTGCCACGGTCTTATTGGCATTAGCC
>Ga0155239_102_pt1 | contig 2417 bp, 4 predicted proteins | sample RifCSPhighO2_02_FD_106207 | JGI IMG/M metagenome (GOLD analysis project Ga0155239, IMG submission 106207) | Candidatus Magasanikbacteria bacterium RIFCSPHIGHO2_02_FULL_48_18 | reverse complement strand
CCAGTCGCGCGCCGCTTTGTCGCTCTCGGGCGCCGGACCGTAGTCCAGCTGACCGAGGAGCGGGCGGATGAGTTTGGTGTTCATCGTCTCCTCACGCCATCGGCTGATGGTAAGCGGCCGCATAGCGGCCGGTTGCGAGGTGCTCGAGCTGGCGCTCGATGTCATTGAGGAGCGAGCTGGCACCGAAGCGGAAGCGGTCGGGCCGCGCCCACTCCTCGCCGAGCTCCTCGAGCATGAGCGAGAGCCAGGGCATGGCGTCCGCGGCCGAGCTGATTCCGCCCGCCGGCTTGAAGCCGACGATGCGTTGCTGGTCCGTGGGCACCTCGTCTCGGAAGCGGCGGATCTGCCGCACCATGACCAGGCCGACAGGGAGCGTCGCGTTGACAGGCTCCTTGCCGGTCGACGTCTTGATCGTGTCAGCGCCGGCCATGATCGCCACGGCCGAGGTCTTCGCCACGTTCTCGAGCGTGCTGAGGTTGCCGGTGCCGAGGATGACCTTCATCTTGGCGCGGTTGCCACAGGCCTGGCGCATGGCGAGGACCTCGTTAAAGAGGCCGACCCACTCGCCGGCGAGAACGAGACCCCGCGGGATGACCACGTCGATCTCGGTGGCGCCGGCTTCGATTGAGAGCTCGATCTCGCGCAACCGCGTCTCGCGCGGGCCTTGCCCATCCGGGAAGGAGGTCGAGACCGCGGCGATGCGCAGTCGGCCGTTGAGGACGCGGGCCGCCTCTGCGACCTGGCCGTGGTAGACGCACACGGCGCCGACCGTGAGGTTGAAGTCTCCGAGGTCCAGGTCGGTCAGGATCTCGCGCCGCACGGGTTGCAACGCCTTGGCGCATAGTCGCTGGACCCTGCCCGGCGTGTCGTCGCCGGCAAGGGTCGTAAGGTCAATGCACCGGACAGCGCGAATGAGCGCCGCCACCTGTGCTTCGACCTTGAAGCACCGTCTGGTGCCGATGGTGGCCGCGCGTCGGGTCACCGCCGGGCCGTTCACTCGGATGGCATTCACCAGTCCGAGGTCGAACGGCATGGGTTGGTTGACCATACCTAGTCCTCCTCTGTGCTAGGTTTTTCGATTTTCCTCGCTGAAATAGCAAAGGATTGTGCTTAGACTATCAAAAAAGAGCCTGGTGTCAAGTCTTGTCAAGTTTTGCCTTGACAAAAAATCCTTCATCCCTTAGAATAGATCCCAAACCATAGACAGCAGGTTTCCGAGATAATCGGGATTAAATATCCTGCCGAGGGAAAAATCTTCTCAGTCAACGTTACGATCGTGAGAAAAGGTCGATTTTCCTATTATGTTCTGTGGTGCAAAACCACTTTTTTTTATGGCAAAAACACGAGAACAAAAAGAACAACATGTTGAGGAAATGATACAAGGCGTCAAATCAGCAACATCCTTGGTGATCGCGAATTTCCAAGGGCTCAAAGTTTCTGAAGCCGAAGAACTGCGAGACGAATGCCGCAAGCAAGGCATCCGCTTTATTGCGAGTAAAAAGACGTTGCTCAAAAAAGCGCTTACCGAAGCAGGGTATACGGTGGATACCGACCAATTTGAAGGCAGTCCCGCGGTTGCATTTGGGATGGCGGACGACGTTGCTCCTGCGCAGATTCTTGCAAAATTTGCAAAAAAACATGAGCTGTTGAAGATTTTTGGCGGCGTTTTGGAAGGCTCGTTTATTGACGCGGCAAAAGTAAAACAATTATCCGAACTCCCAAGCAGGCAACAGTTGCTTGGCCAATTGGTTGGCACGCTGAACGCGCCGGTTTCCGGCTTTGTCAATGTGTTGGCCGGGAACATTCGCGGTTTCGTCACCGTTTTGAATGCATTGAAAGATCAAAAAGCATAATATTCCTAACATATATTGATATGTCAGACGAACAAACAAAAGCACCGGTTGAGGTGCCGGAAAAATTCAAATCTCTTGTTCAGGAGATTGAAAAAATGTCAGTCTTGGATCTTTCCGAATTGGTGAAAATTCTTGAAGACAAATTCGGCGTTTCCGCCGCCGCTCCGGCCATGATGATGGCTGGTCCTATGCCGGGCGCTGTAGGAGAAGGTGCCCAAGTTGAAGAAAAAACAGAGTTTGCCGTGGAATTGACCGAAGGCGGCGCGAATAAAATTGCCGTCATCAAAGCCGTCAAAGCGGCAACCGGTCTCGGTCTTGCCGACGCCAAAGCGCTCGTTGATGGCGCGCCAAAGATGATTAAAGAAGGAATGAAAAAAGAAGAAGCCGAAGCCTTGAAGAAAGCAATTGAAGAGGCTGGCGGCAAAGTAACATTGAAATAGAATTCGGTTCGTTCAAAAAACACCTCGTTTTGACGGGGTGTTTTTGTTTATCCTATAAACCACCAGCGAAGCTGGGGTGTGTACGTTTGAAGGCAACGCCGTATACTAAAGCCGCCCGGCAGGG
>Ga0155239_108_pt3 | contig 4143 bp, 5 predicted proteins | sample RifCSPhighO2_02_FD_106207 | JGI IMG/M metagenome (GOLD analysis project Ga0155239, IMG submission 106207) | Candidatus Magasanikbacteria bacterium RIFCSPHIGHO2_02_FULL_48_18 | reverse complement strand
ATGCGTGATCCTCACGCGGCCCCATTCGGCAACATACACGAGCGAAGCGAGTGATGTTGCCGAACGTTTACGCATCATCTGAAGTTTTCATCCCGACTTAGCAGGATAAACTTTTGATTTCAGACAATGCCTTATTTAATTATCTCCGCCTAAGCCTTCATCGAACTAAGGGATGAAAATTTGGGGCGAGAAAATTTTTCACTCCTTATTAATTCTAATAAATGAAAAATTTTGGAGCCAGATATGCGTTGTTATCTGATGTTGAATTTTAAAATGGACATTTTAGATGTCGATGGTTAGTAAATCTTCCGCCAATATCGTATTCCTAAATATTTTTTTTGCCTCTTTTAATCGCACAGCCTCGGAAGATGTGGCGGGGTAGAGGTGTGTAAGCACTAATTTATCGACATTAGCTTGTTTGGCAATCTCGCCGCATTCTTTTGAAATAAGATGCCCCACTACCTTCATATCGTTGGGGAATGAACATTCGGTCAATAACAAATTAGAATTTTTTGAAAATTTTATTAAATTAAGGTCATAATCACAATCACCAGTTATGACAATTGATTTTGTTTTTTCCGTGAATTTATACGCGACGCTTTCTTTGCTATGAACAGTTTTAACACATTTTACCTTGAAGCCGCCAATAGCCAAATTATCCTTTATTTCTTTGATTTTGATTTTATAAGTATTGGGACGGGGCTTAGAATTAATCATTTTCTTAAAATAATCTTTGAAACCAGCAGGACCAATCAAAATCAAATCTTTAGTTCTATTGAAATTTGGCGTCCAGTCCAATGCTTGGATGTATGAGCGAAGTTCGCTAACGTGGTCAGAGTGGAAATGCGTCAAAAAAACAAAATCAATTGTCTTATAGTCAATCTTCGCTTTTAATAACTGGTGCAATGTTCCGGGACCAAAATCGATTATGACATCCTTATTTAAAATTTTCAAAAAATTCGACGGTGAACTACGCTTCAAAGATGGTACACATGTTCCGCTACCCAAGATTGTTAATTTCATAAAAAAATATTTAGGAATGTTTGTTAATGCTTCTCGCTTGGCAAAAGTCCATTTTAAAATTCAATTTCAGCTAACGTCGCCGATATGAGAAGTTTGCCAAAATTCCATTAAAAAATCAAACAATTATTTTGGCAAATTTGGGTGAGCGACGGCAGGAGCGAACCTCATATCGTGCTGTTATACGCCCCGACGACCGAAGGGAGGAGAGCGCAGCAGGGCGCGACTGAAAGGAGCGAGTTCAAAAAATATTTTCAATTCAATGTATTTTGTTAGGCTTTTTTATTGTATCAATAAATTTGTTTTTTGTCTGGTGTGGCGGGCAGAGGGGGTCAAGGGGGGAATGCCCGCCACACCAGACACCTTATTTTAAGGTAAATAGCAGGAGTGTTGGTTAAAAAATGGCTTACTTTAGCAAAGTTAAGTTCTGACTTTGGAATTTAGTATTGACAAAAGCTATTTTTCGTGCTATACTTTTTTGTTAATTTGGTAGATTTCGTTCTGCCTTTGCAGTGGCGAAACCTCTAAATTGCAAGTGTTCTTTGAAAGGGAGGGTAAGGCAAAGTGAGTAGCCCATAGTTCATAAATAACTTTGATGGATTATGGGCTACTCACAGGCGATTATGCCTACAACCGAGGAGGTAGCTCATGAGCCCGCACGAGAACACGAAGAAGGTGTCGATCCAGTTCCTCTGCCGTGAGGAGGTCGAGAAAGATGCGCCCGAGAGCAGCGTCAAGTGCTTCTTCCGGAAGCTCTTCCGCATGCCCGCACCGAAGATCACCGAGGTCGTCGAGACGCCGGTGGCCATCGAGGTCACCGCCGGCTACGAGGACAAGGGTGACCACGCGATCCTGTGGATGACCTCCGAGGAGGCCAAGCCGCTCGAGGACAGGGGCGTCCAGCTCTCGATGCTCCTGATCGATCACTCGATCTTCAACGGCCGCGGCATCATCTTCAACGTCCCGAAGCAGGCGCTCAGCTTCGTCTGAACGTACCTTCCCAACACTTCAACCGGAGCCAGTCTTGATCCCACATCAAGCTGGCTCCAAAGGATCTTCCGTTGAGAACGGAACTGATGAGTCCAGTACGATTGTAACGAGCAGGACGAAATCCTTACACAATGACTCCGCCAACACGGCGGTTTCTTTTTATTCAAAAAGCGTTTCCGTAGCGTAGCGGCGGAAACACCATATTTCCCCTAATCAAAAAATAAAAAAATAAATTTATTCCCCTTTTAAAAAGCCTGTCAAAGTTCCTTATAAAAAGAAAAATATTTTTTGAATTGCGTATAATGGGGCCGCGTGTATCCGAAGACCGAGCCGACCCCGCCGCAGGCGGGGGGAGGGTCGGCGAGGATTTTGGATACACGCAGTTCGGCGACGTCACGAGCTTTGCGAGTGACAAGACGAATGCGTGATCCTCACGCGGCCCCATTCGGCAACATACACGAGCGAAGCGAGTGATGTTGCCGAACGTATCGGCGTATGCGAAGTGGCGCCATTGTTTTGCCACTTTACGTCTGTATTAAGTATATCCTACCATAAATGCCTCAAACCCTCAATATTCATCGCGCCATTTGGGTGGAACAAAAGGAGAATATCGGATAATTTACCTTATTTTAGGGCTTTTTGGGGTCGAGCCATTGACAAAACTATCAAAATATTGTAGGATTAAAATACGATCTTTGTCGTTAGTCGGAGATAGTAATCCTTTGGTGGAGCAATCCACCATGACTTTCGTCCCCGACTTTCTGAATAGCTCCCTGGGACATGAGGGGCACCGCTAGGGCTCCCCGTCTGGTTTTTTGCCAGACAACCCATTCCTGACCGAAGCCTCGTGCCAAAGTCAAGATGCCCACGGGCGCTATTCGTTGCGGCGGGGGAGAGCTACACGCTTCTCCCCCTCCAGACCAAATTTAAAGATCCCAAAAAGCCCAATCAATTATTTCAAAAATTATCCGTCAATATTCTCCTTTTGTGAAACCGTATACGCCGTGTTAGGCGATGTTGACTTCTCCCTTTTTAATCAATTATTTGTCGGCTATTATGAGTGTAGAACGTAGGACGCCAAAAGAATTAAAATTTTCTTCTAAAAATCAAATAGTTGAAGCAATTCTTGTGAATGTTCCCAGTTTTAAGAAAGAAAATTTTGCTCAACCAGTTGGGCAAGACCAGACAACGCTTGATCAGTTTTTAAATAATAGAAATGAAGGAAGCGAATGGACTGACCCGCATGGATTTAAAATAAATGTTGTCGGAGAAGAATATAAACTTTCATTTTGAAGAAAATTTTCTAAAAAAAGAATGCTCATGATGGCATTTTTTGTTTTTTAATAGCCGATAAATAATTGAAAGGAGAAGTCAATTTCGCCTAATGGGGCCGCGTGTATCCGAAGACCGAGCCGACCCCGCCGCAGGCGGGGGGAGGGTCGGCGAGGATTTTGGATACACGCAGTTCGGCGACGTCACGAGCTTTGCGAGTGACAAGACGAATGCGTGATCCTCACGCGGCCCCATTCGGCAACATACACGAGCGAAGCGAGTGATGTTGCCGAACGTTTGCGCGTCATACGCCGTCCTAAACGAGCGTGGCGGTATAATATCATTACCGCCTAAGCGAGAGAAGGATGGCGTATACGCGCTGTTAGGGGATGTTTTACTCAAAAATAATTACCTTATATATCCGGTCGAAAACTTTTCACCGTATCAGTAATATCTTTAATTACCTGGGTGTTGTTCTGATAGAGAATCGTTACTATTCCCGCTTCTTCAGCCGCATCAAGATTTTCCTGTTTGTCGTCTATGTAGAGGATTTCCTGTGGTGTAAATCCGATTTCCGCCGCGATGAACCGAAAGGATTGAGCATCGGTTTTCTTTAAACCTAGACGACCACCGCTGAAAGTTTGTTTAAAAACCCCTGTAAGGTGCGGCTGAAGTGCAGGATGTTCCTGAATATACTCTGTGGTAAACAGGTATGTACCAGTGTCTTCACTGATGGTTTTGTAAAAGGCAAGCAGTTCTTGATTTAGCTGAAAGTATGCCCAGAAGTCGTAATCTCCACTTGCTGACAATTCTTTGTGGAGCGCATTTAATCCACCAGTGTAATTGTTGTCTTTGGGTGAC
>Ga0155239_106_pt1 | contig 8338 bp, 9 predicted proteins | sample RifCSPhighO2_02_FD_106207 | JGI IMG/M metagenome (GOLD analysis project Ga0155239, IMG submission 106207) | Candidatus Magasanikbacteria bacterium RIFCSPHIGHO2_02_FULL_48_18 | reverse complement strand
GTGAAGGTTTACCTTTGTCACCTCTAGTTTAGCAGAGTGTCACCTCATATGGTGAACTGTACAGGCTGTTGACAAGAAATCCATTCCGTGGTATAGTCATTGCGTTCTTTTCTGTGCGATAGCGAAGAGGCCGGGCATTCTTTCTTGCCATATCGCCTGAGATTTGATAGAGTACAGCATGTACCATATGATGAACATCCTGACAATTCTCCAAATTATTTTCGCAATTTTGCTCACCGCATCCATTCTCCTTCAGCAGAGAGGCGCCGGTTTGGGTGCAGGATTTGGCGGATCAGGAATTCTCTACACCACCAAACGGGGCGCTGATTTGTTTTTGTACAAAGCGACCATTGTCCTCTCTCTTCTTTTTTTCGCCACGGCGATTGTATCGTTGGTTCTCTAAAAAGAGGCTGGAAGCGATTCCTTTACAATAGGAATACTTTCCTTCTTTTTGGTTGTTATGAATTTTTTTGTCTTTCAAAAAATAAAACGTCTCTTTCACAGTATTGAGAAAAAACCATTGATTTCGACCGATCATGCGATACGGCTGGTGCGACGGGTGCACAAACGCCATTTTCCAAACATCCATCAATGGCGTTATTTCCCAAAGTTTTTAAGCGTCCGGGAAAAACGACTGCTCAAAGCAAGCCTTGGCCTTTTCTGCATTGGGAGTATTTGGGTGGGCGTCGTGTATGCAACAAACTCTCTCGAAGAGATTCCCGCGGTGGGAGGACAATACACCGAAGCGGTCGTGGGTTCGCCCGAGTTTATCAATCCGATCTTTGCGCCCCTCAATGACGTGGATCAAGATATCGCTCGTCTCGTCTATTCAGGACTCTTGGCCTATGATGAACATCAAAATCTTGTTTCTGATTTGGCCGAACGGTATGAGGAAAGCGAAGACAAGAAAGTCTACACATTTTTTTTGCGTCAAGGAGTTGTGTGGCATGACGGAGAACCGTTTACCGCGCATGACGTGGCTTTTACCTTCGAGACAATTCAAAATCCGGCGATCAACAGCCCGCTTCGGGTTGCATTTGAGGGAGTGGGTGTTGAAGCGCTTGACGATGACACGGTTCGGTTTACGCTTTCTGAAACGTTTAGTCCTTTTCTCGCATCGCTCACGGTTGGCATTCTTCCAGAGCATATCTGGTTTGGCATTTCAGAAGATCGCATACGCCTCGCCCAACAAAATCTTCGTCCTGTTGGAACCGGGCCGTTTGCGTTTAAAGATTATTTCAAAGACGACATTGGACAAATTCATAGTTTCACATTGAAGCGGTTTGATCGGTTTTACCGTGAACCCGCGTTCATTGAAGAAGTCGTGTTTCGTTTTTTTGCCGATTATGACGGTCCTGACGGCGCGATTGCCGCGATTCGCGAACAAAAAGTGGATGGGCTGAGTTTTGTTCCTTACGATTTGAGGGAACGGGTAGAGAGAAAGCATGTGATTTTGCACACGCTTCGTCTTCCTCAGTATACGGCCCTGTTTTTTAATCAAGAGCGCCAGCCCATTTTGCAAGATGCGGATGTGCGCTTTGCGCTTGCGGCAGGACTCGATAAAGAGAGGATTGTCCGGGAAAGTCTCAAAGGCGAAGGGCAAACCATCGATGGGCCGATTCTTCCGGGGTCGATTGGCTTTCATGCCGAGATTCCGCGGGTAGAATATTCGTTGGACCGCGCCAATGAGGCGCTCGACAAAACATGGAAGCGAATGACTGTGGAAGAATATCGCGCAAAGCGAAAAGCGGCATTGGCAGAACAGATACAGTCGGAAAGCGAAAACGCGCCATTGAGCGCCCCGACGACCACTGACGGTGGGTCTGTATCGACATCCACCCCCGCGGTCGAGGAAAACGATGCCGAGATTGAGGCGCTCTTGGACGCGGAAATCAACCAGGCGCAAACATTTTATCGCCAGAATGACGCTGGCGCGATTCTTCATCTCACTGTGGTTACCGCGGATCGGCCCGAGTATCGGCAGGCGGCCGGGCTCATCGTGGGTTTTTGGCAAGATATGGGCATTGAAACGTCGGTTCGCTATGTTTCGCCGAAAGATATTTCTCGTGACGTGTTGAAGACGCGTGAGTATGATGTGCTCTTGTATGGCATTATTTTAGGCAGTGATCCGGATCAATTTGCGTTTTGGCATTCAAGCCAGGTTAATTTTCCCGGTCTGAATGTGTCGGGGTACGTGAACCGTGCCGTGGATGCGATTCTTGAAGAAATACGGGCGACGACCGACCAGGCGAAAGTAACAGAATTATATGTAAAATTTCAAGAAGCCATTCTCAGTGATCGGCCGGCAATTTTTCTCTATACGCCTATTTATACGTACGTGACGTCGGATGATATTCAAGGCATTCAGGTGGAAGAAATTTTTATGCCGTCCGATCGTTTTGCGGGAATGACGCATTGGTATATGAAAACAAAAAAAACGTGGAAGCGCGCATCATCGACAGAATCGTGAAGAATAAAATTTTTTGATCTGTCTTTCGCCGATGTGGTGAAATTGGTAGACACGCATGCTTCAGGTGCATGTCCCGCTTGCGGGATGTGGGTTCGAGTCCCACCATCGGCACATTATTTTTCGTGAGAGAGGGGTATAACCATCTCCACAACATTATTTTTCTTCTCTGTATGGTTCAACCAGAAAAAGGACGTTCGGCAATCCGACGCAATAGCGGACGGCGATCGTCGTATACGCGTAAAACAACGCATGGAGGCGGGCGCCCAATAGATCGGCGAGGCAAAGGACGGGCAACAAAAAAACAGACGGTGGACCCGTCATTTGAGCCCTCGGCCGCGCCGCCATCCAGAAATGGCAGGTTTGTTCCTCCGGTCCCAAAGGGGACATTTCGCATCATTCCCATTGGCGGATGCGAAGAAGTGGGCCAGAATATGACTGTCTTCGAGTACGAAGACGATATTATTATTCTTGACATAGGACTGCAGTTTCCGGAAGAAGACATGCCCGGAATTGACTATATTATTCCAAACACCAAGTACCTTGAGGGAAAAGAGAAACGCATTCGAGCGGTTATCTTTACGCACGGTCATTTGGATCACATCGGCGCCGCGCCGATTGTGCTTGAAAAGCTCGGTAATCCGCCGATTATTACGCGACCTTTGACCGCGGCCCTTATCAAACATAAGCAGGAGGATTATCGAAAGGGGTCTGCGAATAAACTCAAGATTATTCCCGTACAAAAATTGGGCGACACGATTCGGCTTGGGCAGTTTGCGGTTCGTTTTTTTCAAGTGGAACACTCGATTATGGATTCCATGGGAGTGGCGATCGAAAGTCCGGTTGGCACCGTGCTCCATCCCGGCGATTGGACCATGGAGCGCGATGAAAAAGGGCAAACCCATATACGGTATGATGTGTTGGCCAAAGTGCGGCGTCCGTCCCTTTTGATGCTTGAGAGTTTGGGATCATTGAAACAAGGGAGACATGGCACCTATCAAGAGATGTACAACAATTTGCATACCATTTTGGCGTCTGCCCCCGGGAGAGTTATTATCGCGACGTTCAGTTCCCAAGTGGAACGCGTCAAATGGGTGATCCAGGCCGCCGCCGCGTTGAACAAAAAGGTTGCGCTCGATGGGTACAGCATGAAAGTGAACATTGAAATTGCCAAAGAGCTCGGGTACGTCAAAATTCCGAAAGGCGTGCTGATTGATATCAAGGAAATTGACAAATACCCGGACAACCGATTGATTATTATAGGAACCGGCGCGCAGGGAGAAGAGCGGGCGGTTTTGGGTCGCATCAGTAGCGGAGAACACCGGTTTATCAAATTGCAAAAAACCGACACTGTAATTTTTTCTTCGTCCATTATTCCGGGCAATGAACGCACCATTCAGCGGCTGAAAGACAACATTTATCGCCAGTGCGATCACGTGATTCATGGCGATGTCATGGACGTGCATATTAGCGGCCATAGCACCCGGCAGGATATTGTGGATATGATTGATCAAGTAAAGCCGGACTATTTTAGTCCCGTCTATGCGAATCATTTTTTCTTGAAAGAATCAAGAAATTTGGCCGTGGAAAATGGATTTGATGTAAAAAATATTATTGTGCCGGACAACGGCACCGTGATTGAACTCGACACCAAAGGTATTCGCGTTCTTCCCCAAAAAGCGCCGACCGACTATGTGTTTGTGGATGGCCTTGGCATTAGCGATTCCCAGCATGTGGTGTTGCGCGACCGGCAGGTTTTGGCCGAAGATGGCATGGTGGTCGTGATCGTGACCGTTCATTCAAAAACCGGAAAATTGGTCCAGAATCCCGATATTATTTCGCGCGGTTTTGTCTTTTTGAAAGACAATAAAGAATTGATTGAAGACATCCGCCATCGCGTGAAAAAAATGGTGATCGAGTCCGATCCTTTGACGTGGACCGATACCAACAAAATTCGCAATGATGTTCGAGATAAAATCGGCCAATTTATTTATACCAAAACCGAAAAACGCCCCATGATTCTTCCTGTGGTCATTGAAGTATAGACGTATCTTTGAAATGCGGTATACTAGAGATATATGAAACGACTGTATCGTTCAAAAAATGATCGGGTGGTCGCCGGTATTTGCGGCGGTATTGCAGAGTATTTTAACGCCGACCCAACCATTGTTCGTCTCTTGTTTGTGTTTGGGGTTTTGGTTACAGGGATTATCCCGTTGGTTATTGTCTATATTATTGGCGCATTTATTATTCCGGAAAATCCGAACAAGGGATCATCTCTATAGAGGCGAGAGCATCCGTAAGAGTTATACACAGCCGTTCATTGACGGCTGTGTTTTTTGTGGTAATATAAAGATATATCCATGTACTAGTACAGCAGTACATTTGTATAAAGAATTTTCAAAGAATATACACAAAGAATGTACCCTATGAAATCACGGGCCAAAGCGCGAGATATTCGTGAACTCATGACGGTTTTGTCCCGGGTTTCCAGCCCCAAAAAAACAGAAGCGATTCTTCGGGATCTTTTGAGTCCGAAAGAATTTGATGATATCGTGGTTCGGCTGCAGATAATCAAACAATTGAAACGCGGCATTCCGCAGAGGCAGATAGCAAAAAATCTCGGGACGGGCATTGCAACTGTCACGCGCGGTTCACGCGAACTCTTGGACAAAAGCGGCGGATTTCACACGGTATTTCGTGAATATGAAACGAACAAACGGAAAAAATAACTTGTCAGCGCGTCAGTTGATTTCATGGCGATGGGCATTGCTTCCTGATTCGCAGTGTCCTTGTTTTTGGTGAAATTTTTTTTCCTTACATTTTTTCCCTCGGACATTGCGAGGGTTTTTTTATTTTTATTGCAACAGAAAATATTTTTTTTTTGCAATAAGGGTAGAAGTGTGAATGGTCTTTCAAATTATGGAGGTTTCCCATGAGCGGGAACGGTGTTATTTCCGAAAGTGCGTTTTTTGCGCGGTTCGATTTTGAAACCGGCCAAGGGGGTCGGTTTGGGATTGAGTCCGAGCTCGTGACCGCGGAGCGTAATGGTTCCGGCCGGCTCACCCCTCGCGGGTATGAGCTGGTTCAACGGCTTGCCCAACCTTGGGCAACCGAAGAACTCACCCAGGTCCAGGCCGAGATCGGGACGGTTGCGGCGACAACTTGCCGTGAAGTGCTCGCCGATCTTTCAGATCGTTTGGAGCACATGCGTCGAGAAGCCGCCGCGATGGGTTGTGTTCTTCGCGCGTGTCCTGCCGCGCCCGAGAATATGCCGCGAGACATCACGCCAACGCCGAAGTACATTGCCATGGCGGAGGCCCTTCGCGCGCGAGGTGAAGAGATTCTGCTCTCGGCCCTGCGGGTGTCGTCGTGGCAGATCAGCCTGAGCCCGCGGAGCCTGGACGAGCTCATCGAAATGTACAATCGTCTTCTTGAGGAGCTTGATCGGTTGGTCGCGATGACTGACACAACGGGCGGCCTTCGGCGGCGGCTCTATCGGACGGTCGTGCCAAACGTACGGCCGACGCAGATCGGCACGCCGGCGGACATGTACCGTGTCGCGCTCGCGGAGGGATGGTCTCTTCCGGGGTCCCGATCCTATCGGGACATCGCGATCCGGCCTGGCGACGGCAAGAAGCCGCCGATTTTGGAGCTGCGGTTTATGGACGCGAGCGATGATATCGAATTCATCGCGGACGTTCTTGCCGAGGTGATTCGGATCGCGCGCTTTCCGGTACGGTAAAGTTCTTTTTGTGGCCAGCAGTCTCTGGAGGAACTGCATCCATGGCCACTCCACTTCTTTTCAAAAATAATTTTTTTGGACAAAAGCGGAGTCATTTGTTTTTTCTTCTCCATTTTGCTACGATGAGAGCACAATAATTTCTCTCAGTATGCCAAAACCTGTTCTCTTTTCCGGCATTCAGCCAACCGGCAATCTGCATATTGGCAATTATTTGGGCGCGGTCAAACAAATGATTGATTTTCAAAATACGGGTGAATATACCATGTATTATTTTATTGCCGATTTGCATTCGTTGACCGGCAATATGACGCCCGAAGAACGCGGAAGCCAGGTTTTTATTACTGCCGCCGAATTACTTGCCGCAGGGATTGATCCAAAAAAAACAACCATGTTTGTTCAGTCCCACGTGCGGGAACATACGGAGTTGGCGTGGATTTTTGAGACCTTGACGCCGATTGCGGAGTTGGAGCGCATGACGCAGTTTAAAGACAAATCAATACGTCAGGCAAAAAATATCAATGCTGGTCTCTTTACCTATCCCATTCTTCAAGCCGCGGATATTTTGTTGTATCACGGAACCGTGGTGCCGGTTGGCGAAGACCAGGTACAGCATGTGGAACTCACACGCGACATCGCGCGGTGGTTTAATAAAAAATATGGCGAATACTTTGCCGAAGTGAAACACGTATTGACCAACGTGCCGCGCGTCAAAAGTTTGCTTGACCCAAATAAAAAAATGAGTAAATCGCTTGGCGCCGGACACGTGATTGAACTTGCCGACGAACCCGACGTGATTCAAAAAAAACTATCCAAAGCCGTCACCGCGACCGAGGGCGGCGGCAAAGCACCGGGTGTTGATAATTTACTTTTGCTTTTGAAACAATTTGGTACGGAAGAGCAGTATCAAGAATTTGTCGCGGCAGAAAAAAAAGGAACCATTCAATACGGCGCGCTGAAGAGTGTTCTCGCCGAATCAATCGCGGATACCTTCGCGGAATTTCGAGAGAAACGCGCGTCTTTTGTAAAAAATACAAAAAAGCTCAACGCAATTTTGGAAGAAAACGCGGAACACGCTCGTTTGGTCGCGGCGCATACCATGAAAGACGTGCGAAAAAGAGTGGGGTTGGTTTAAAGTGAAGTGAAAGAGAAATAAAAAATCGTCCTGTTATTCGGTAGGACGATTTTTTTGATTTATTTTTATGCCAGTCCAACAAGGGGTTTTACTCTTTCCATATCAATAGTCAGTCGTTTTATTCCATGTTTCATCATGGTCATTTCTTGATCTATTTTTGTGACAAATCCGAGAACCTTGTCCAATGTGCTCATGACGTGCGACATATCTTTTTTGGTTGCTGTTTCTTCCAAACGAGCTTCAATGCGATCGAAGCGCGCATCATGTTCCATAAATTTTTCCGCCAAGAAATCTACTTGATGTTCCAGACCATCAAACCGTTCATCTATTTTTTGAAACCGTTCGTCAACCCGATCAAACCGTTCATCTATTTTTTGAAACCGTTCGTCAACCCGATCAAACCGTTTGTCAATTTTGACAAACTGTATATCATGCTGTTTTAGTTTTTTCATGATGAATTCGAATTGTTTATCATGTTGTTTCAGTTTTTTATTGGTAATCTTGAATTGTTCATCATGTTGTTTCAATTTCTTCATGATGAAAATAAATTGTTCATCATGTTTTTTGAGCTTGTCCATGACAAAAAGAAATTGTCTGTCGTGTTGTTCCAGTTTTTCCATGATGCGGTGAAATTGTCCGTCATGCCGATTTAATGTTTCCCTAATAAACAAAAACTGTCCATCGTGCTCTTTGAGTTTTTCCATGATTCCCTCCTTCATAGATATATGAATTATTGAGTAACACGGTAAGTATACTATCTGTTTAAAATAGGTCAATCCCGACTCGGTCTGGGCTTCATCTTTCTGAATTTATTGGGTTCCATTAATTAACGCAGTCAACTGAGCCAACTCAGCCAATTTATTTTTGCTTATTTTAGCAAAATTTTTGTTTTGCACCCCTCTGTACGGTTCACCTTCAAGGGTGACACTTTTCAATAAAAGTTAGATATTTTTCTTCGGGTGTCAGTCCATGCATCTGTTTTCCGAGATGCGGT
>Ga0155239_102_pt2 | contig 40572 bp, 37 predicted proteins | sample RifCSPhighO2_02_FD_106207 | JGI IMG/M metagenome (GOLD analysis project Ga0155239, IMG submission 106207) | Candidatus Magasanikbacteria bacterium RIFCSPHIGHO2_02_FULL_48_18 | reverse complement strand
CGCAATTTGCGCCGAGCCGCTGTGCGACCCCGCGTGCGGCGCAAACGAGGAGTGCGTCGACGGGGCGTGCCAGCCCATCTGCACTCCCAACTGTGCTGACCTCGAGTGCGGCCCCGACGGCTGCGGCGGCACGTGCGGGACGTGCGCCGCAAACGAGGCGTGCGACGCGGGCGTATGTGAGTGCATCCCGGCCTGTGCTGACCTCGAGTGCGGCCCCGACGGCTGCGGCGGCACGTGCGGCACGTGCGAGGGTGGCGAAGTTTGTGCGGATGGCCTCTGTGTGCCTCCGCCGGACAACCCACTCTTCACGGCCTGCATGGCGGATGGTGGCAAGACGATGTTCACGTCGGGCGGCCAGGTCACTGGCAACCCGGAGAAGGCAGCGTCCTGCTGCCACACGAATGTCATCCAATGTCCACCCCCGCAGACGACGTTCTGTGTCGGTCACAACGACACGGGGCAGAACTGCGCGCCATAGCAGCCCCCGCCAACAACTGGGCCGCGCTGCACGCCCGACGCGGCCGGCCCAACAACTTTAGGAGGTAGCTTATGAAGGAGGGATGGGAGCGAGGCGAGATCTTCGGATTTTCGTTTCGCTCCCGCCCATTGATGTATGCATCATGATTGGCATGGTGGAGAGATCAATGGGGTAAGTCGGCTGGCTGCCGATAAAGAATTGCAGAAGTGCAATTTTTTTGGTACAGTAAAATTGTATGAACACGCTATTTTCCTATTGGAAAGAATATGCGGAAAATGATTGGAAAGTTGCAAGACTTTTGTTTAAAGATGGTGACCGAAAAGGTTTTGCATATCAAGCCTGTGTATTTCATTGTCATCAAACAATTGAAAAGATGATGAAAGCGATTTTGGTATCCAAAAATATCATGCCTCCTAAAATTCATGATTTGGTGTCATTATCCACTAAGCTGGGTATTGATATCCCGGAAGAAATCCAAATATGTCTGGATCATATCAATCCGCATTATATGCGGCCCCGGTATCCCGATTTAAAATTTGCTCCCGGCTTTCACTTCACCTATAACAAACGCAACACAGAAAAAATACTTATTCAAGCTGAACAGATATTGGTATGGTTAAAAAAACAGTTGAAAAAGCACTAGCAGAGTATAAGAGTTTGGTACGGCGTGAGATCAAGGATCCTATTTTTTTTGTGTATGGAAGTGTCGCCACTGGGAACATACGCACAGACAGCGATATTGATCTTATTGTGGTGTCTTCATCGTTTCATACCGTAAACGGAATGAAAAGAATGGAGTGGCTGTCTCGGTTGCGTCGTGGTTCCGCACGTCGGGTGCCTATGGATATTATTGGTTTTACTCCGGAAGAATTTAAAAGTATACGGAAAGAAAAAAATATGTATTGGAAAGATATTATAAAGACGATGAGAAAAGTATAGGGTTCATCAGTATAGTGATGGTGGAGAGATCAATAGGATTTTTTTATTGATTGACTTATTATTCATCCGCGGTACTATAATGATATACCTAGATGTTTTTTTATTTTATGCATAAAGAAAAAACCATTACCATCCCAAAAAAAGTGCTTGAGCGCATGCACGACGCGCTTGATGCGTGGCGCGAAGCGGAGTCTCTGTTGGAAGATTTTATCTTAACAAAAGATAAATCGTTTATCCAAAAGGTGAATCAAGCACGGAAAGAACACCAAACAGGGAAGGTAAAATCATTGGCTGAATTAAAAAAAAAAGATGTATGGCGTCTAGTGTATGTATCATATTTTCGTTACGCCAACCTTTGAAAAAGACATCGCCAAAATAGATATATCCGTTGCCGATCGGATTATTAAAAAATCCGCTGAATCATCTTCCGAAGACCCTCAGAAAATTACGGAAACAACGAGTGGGAGATTGGCGCATTCTTTTTTGGGTGGATGAACGGAAAAAAGAAATAACGTTATACGCGGTTGAACATCGTCGGTCTGTCTATAAACGATTGCGGTAAAATTATCTCGATACACGCAAAAAACGGCTTCTCGCCGGTTTTTTTATGTTGACAGATGATAGAAAGGAGGGTATATTGGTATAGAGAAATGAAAGTATACTTCTATGAAATTACCACAAAATCAATTACAGACAATTCAAGACACTCTAAGACGGCATGAAGTAAAGCGCGCTGATTTGTTTGGTTCATTTGCAAGAGGAGACGCGGACGATGATAGTGATATAGATATTTTATTTGAATTTAAAGGATCCAAAAGTTTGCTTGATCATGCCGCATTAAAGCGTGTACTTGAGGAGGCATTAAATAAAAAGGTGGATTTAGTTACCTATGATTCTTTGTACCCACGGCTCAAGTCATCTATTATGAGGAATACGGTATCCTTGATATGAGGTATCTTTTATGAAGCGGATAAAAGATGTGTGTATATATCTAAACGAGATATTGGAGTGCATTACCGATATTGAGTCGTATATTGCCACGTACACAAAAATATCATTTCTTACAGACAAAAAAACACAAGATGCAGTCGTGAGAAAAATAGAAATCATCGGTGAAATAGTCAAACGACTTCCTGCCATGATCAAAACGAATGCTCCGCATATACCATGGAAAGATATTGGAGGTATGCGTGATATTCTTATTCATGAATATGCAACGGTTGATCTCAATGAAACGTGGGTCGTTATTACCGTAGATATTCCTAAACTGAAAAGAGATCTGCAAAAATTGTTAAAAAAATGTGAAGAGATATAACAAAATCGGCTTCTCGCCGGTTTTTTTTATATGAAAAATCTTCCTTTTATCCTTAGTCTTTAGTATACTGCCAACAAAGTTTCTATGTCCGACCTCTTTCAGTTTTCTCCCAACGGCCTGACATTTTTTTTGCTCGCCGCGCTTGGCATTGCGGGGCTTGTTTTGTTATTTACCATTCAAAAAACAGAATGGCTGCTCTATGGCCTTTTGGTGTGGTTTCCATTTGAAAGCCTTATATTATTGCATACGCCGATTCAGTATTTTGGCCTGGTCAAATACACACCCGAACTTCTGGTATATGGTGTCGCCCTCGGAAGCTGGTTTCATTACATCAAAAAATACGGGCGGCTTTCTCCGCGCCAGCCCTTGATGCGTTGGTTTGTCGCGTTTTTTCTTTGCGCCATTGTGACGCTCATCATTCAACGGTACCATCCCACCGTTTGGCTGTTTGGCATTCGCCAATTGCTTCGATTTGTATTTGTGTTTTTTATTGTGCTCTTTTTGGAATATCCGAGAGACACACTCAAAAAATTTCTTTTCTTTGGGCTTGGCATGATTCTTCTTGAGGCCGGCTTTGGCATGGTTCAATACGCGGCGGGCGGGTTGCTTGACCCATACCTTTTTTCCACCAGAACCGTGACGGTTGGAAACGCGGCCATTGTAGGCGGCGCAGAGCAGTTTTGGGCGCCGGGGACGCGTGTGTTTTCCACGATGGGGCGCTACGACCAGCTCGGCAGTTTTCTCGCTTTGGGGCTTATCATGCTTTTTCCCTGGGTGTACCATGTCAAAAAAGAGCGTCGTTTTTTGTTGTGGTTTCTTCTCGCGGCGTTAGCACTTGTTTTGACCCTTACGTTTTCTCGCGCCAGTTGGCTTGCCGCCTTTTTTGGTATTGGTATCATTGGCCTTTTTGTAAAAAAAGATACACGAATTCTCATCGGCATTGGAGCGTTTGTCGCGGTATTGCTTGTGTATCTTGGCGGCTACGCGGCAACACACGATAATGTATTATCCATGACGGAAAAACCGACCCAAACCTTGGCTGAAAGAATGTTTGAAGCATTCAGCCTAAGCGCGTGGCGCGAGAGCTACGATGGGTACGGGCGTATATTTTTTATTGTTCATACGCCCCTGACCGTGGTTCCGGACGCGCCGCTGTTTGGTCATGGACCCGGCCGGTATGGCGGCGGTGTCGCGGCGGCGCTTCTCAATACCGATGTGTACGACAAGCTGCATCTGCCCTTTGGCATTCAAAATCAATACGGCCAAATTGACAATAGCTGGCTCAGCATTTGGGGAGAATACGGAACCGTTGGGTTGCTTGTGTGGATTGGTATTTTTCTTTCACTTATGCAGACAGCGAGAAACGTGATGAAAACCCATGCCGGAACATCGGAATCCATTCTTGCTGAAGGCTTTGTTGGCCTTGTTATTGGTATTATGATTTTGGGATTTTTTGGCCCATATTTTGAATTTCGAACGCTCATGTTTTACTTTTGGTTTTTGGCCGGTATTTTGGTATTGTTATGGAGAGAGAAACGGCAGGAGAAAAATTTTCTTGCATGGTGAGGTATGATGAAGTCTGATACAGGAAAAAATAAGGTCCAGCTCCCCATTGACTGCGTTCTTGGGATTACGTACAACTGCAATTCGCGCTGTATTATGTGCGATATTTGGAAAATAAAAGATTTTCCGGAATTGCCGGTGTCGGAATATACAAAACTCCCAGGGACGCTTCGAGACATCAACATCTCTGGCGGTGAACCGTTTCTTCGGATCGACATCCCGGATATTATCGCGACCGTGGTAAAGCGATGTCCAAAGGCGCGCATGGTGATTTCGACCAACGGTTTTACGCCCGCGCTTATTGAACGGCAGATGAAAAAAATTCTTGCCATAAAACCGGACATTGGTGTCGCGATTTCTGTGGATGGCTATGGCAAGCGTCATGAGGAGATTCGAAAAATTCCCAATGCGTGGGAAAAAGACATGGAAACGCTGGAACGCCTCCAAAAACTCGGAATGAGCAATTTGCGACTGGCCTTTACTATTCTGCCGGAGAACGTTTCTGATTTTGGAAAAGTTTATGACGAAACCAGAAAACGGGGGATTCAGTTTACCCACGCGTTTGCCCAAAGTTCGGAACATTATTTTGGCGGGATTACCGTGGATAACAAACCCGACATGACCGTGCTCAAAAAGCAGTATGATTATGTGATGAACAAGGAACTCGGGACCTGGAATCCCAAACGATGGGCGCGCGCGTATTTTGCGCATGGCATGTACCAATTTTCCATTGAAAAAAAACAAATTTTGAATACGGATCCGGGGACCAAGTTTTTTTATCTTGACCCTCGCGGCGTGGTGTATCCGTCGGTCGTCCACACGTACCCCATGGGTAATATTCAAAATGTGAAACAGTGGAATGATTTGTGGTATGGTGAGAGAGCGGAAGCGGCGCGAGAAAAAGTTCGCACGGTAGGGCGTCCGGCATGGATGATTTGCACCAGCCGCACCGCCATCAAAAAACATCCGCACAAAGTGGCGTGCTGGGTAATAAAAAATAAAATTGGTGGGATGCGGGACCTGTGATATGAAGATTATTTTGGTCAACAAATACTGGTATCTCCGCGGCGGAACAGAGCGCGTGGTTTTTTTAACAAAAAAAATATTGGAAGACAGCGGGCATACGGTTGCCATTTTTGGGCCGCGGAATGCGAAGAATGACATGGAGAACGAGTATTTTTGCGATGCCGTTTCGTATGACGACGCGCAGCCGTTTGGCGAGAGACTCCGTGCCGGCGTCAAAAGCATATACAACACCAACGCGCGGGACGCGTTTGATCGGCTGGTCCGGGATTTTCAGCCGGATATCGTTCATTTTCACAATATCTATCATCAGCTGTCTTTTTCTCTTCTTGATGTCACCAAAAAACAAGATATTCCAACCGTTATGACGGTGCATGATTATAAGCTCATCGCGCCAAACTATCTCATGTATCATCATGGCGCCATTGATGAGTCTATAATGGGGAAACGATACTATCGCTGTCTTCTTCATAATTGCATGGAACACTACGGGCAAAGCATTGCCGGGACCATAGAAGCCTATGTTCGGGACGGTCGCTCTAAAAAACAAGGGATTGACCGGTATATCACGCCCAGTGTTTTTGCAAGAGATCTTATGATACGCGCCGGCTATGAAGCGGATCGTCTTGTGACGATTCCCAATCCCATTGACGGCGCGGCATATCCATTTTCCCCCATAACAGAAGAAGCCGAGGGGGTTGGCTATGTGGGCCGATTTGAAACACAAAAAGGACTTGATGTTCTCCTTGACGCGGCAAAAATGATGCCAACAATTCCGGTCGTGTTGATTGGCGACGGCCCGGAAAAAAATCATCTCCAATCACGGATACAAAAAGAATCTCTTCAAAACGTGGTGATACGGAATTGGGAGAGCGGGGAAACGCTTCAACGATCAATGCAGTCGTTTCGTTTGCTGGTCGTCCCTTCCGTCTGGTATGAAAATTATCCGCTGTCTCTCGTGGAAGCCAAAGCCATGGGGAGAGTTGTTCTGGGAAGCCGTATTGGCGGCATTCCGGAGCTCTTGCCGGACGATCTTCTTTTTGAACCGGGAAATCCGCAAAGTCTTGCCAAACGTATCGAAACATGGTATAGTATGCCGATTTCCAAACGAAACGCGATGGAGAAAAAATTGTCTTTGGAAACCGGTGAACAGAATGGCTTATTGACGTATTACCGCGCTATAATTCGTGTGTATGAGACGACGATCGGACAACGGTAACAACAAAACAATACATTTCTTTTTTGTCTTGTTTTTTGTTTGTTTTTTTTGGGGCACTGCCGTTTCCGCCAAACCGGCCCCGTATCTTGCCAACTATTATTTGAATACGCTCCAAAATTCGTCATCGTTCATAGAACAAATGGCGCGGTATGATGTGCTTATTTTGACGCCAACGCAAATAGTAGCAAACAAACATATTGTTCAAAAAATTCATGCCAAAAATCCGGATGTTATTATTTTGGCGTACGTGCCAAGCCAAAGCTATAACGTGACTCACTGGACGAAGGATAGTGTCTATAAAAATTTGATCGTGGATTCATCGTGGTGGCTGAAAAGCAGCTCTGGCACCGTTATTTCGGCGTGGGCTGATATTAAGAATATCAACATGGATCCCGCGTGGACCGAATATCTGATTTCGTATGTTAATGATCATGTCGCGTCCTTGTCCTATGTTGATGGGATTTTTTTTGATATGGTTTCCGAAAATATCTCATGGATTAACGCCGGAGACGTGGATGTCAATAGCGATGGAAAAAAAGACGCGCCGCACGAAGCCGACGCGCTCTGGCTTAAGCGGACGCAGTATTTTTTTTCCTATGTCAATGACCACCTCGACACGACGTATGTGGTTATGAATGGAACATCTCACCCCTCAATACAGCCGTTCGTGAATGGCCGCATGTTTGAAACCTTTCCCACGCCGTGGGAAGGAAACGGCACATGGCAAACGGTCATGACCAATATCCAAAAAAACAAGAAGGCAAACAAAGAACCTGTCCTCACGATTATCAATGGCAATACCAATAATCAAGGCAATAAAAATGAATTCCAAAAAATGCGTTTTGGATTGGGCAGTTCGCTTTTGGAAGACAATGTGATGTTTTCTTTTGACCATGGAGACCAAGATCATGGACAGCTCTGGTGGTATGATGAGTATGATGTGGATTTGGGAGAGGCATTAGGTTCGGCCGTATCGCAAACAAAACAGCAGGCGTATGCACCGGATGTGTGGAAAAGAGAGTTTGACCATGGCATGACATTGGTCAACAGTACCGAAAAGAAACAAACCGTTCTTCTTGACGGCGAATTTGAAAAAATTCATGGGATGCAGGATGAGGCCGTGAATGACGGATCCATTATCTCCGAAATAACCTTGCCCGGTAACGACGCGATTATTTTGATGAAGACGCTCGAAGACCTTGAAGACGTGGTGTACACGAACGGCGATTTTGTCCGTTTTTTCCGGGCCAATGGCGAACGCGTCCGAAATGGTTTTTTCGCATTTGACAGCGCGTATGACGGCGGGGCACAGCTTGCGTCCGTTGATTTGGACGGAAATGGCAAACGAGAACTGATGGCGGTTCGTCGCGGCAAAATTCTTATTTGGAAAGACGACGGCCAGCTCTATATGCGGCGCTACCCCTATGGCGCCTCCTATCAGGGCACGATGAAAATTGCGATCGGGGATATCAATGGGGATGGATATGGCGAAATATATGTCGCGCCAAAAGACGGGTACCCGTTGCCGATTAAAATTTATACGCGTCATGGGCGGCAGATGTTTCGGGATTGGTATCCGTTTGGCGAAACGTATGACGGGGGATACAGCCTGGCCGTCGCACGAACAGAGGGACAAAAAAATGGAACCCTGCTTGTGGGTTCCGGAAAGGGGCGCGCGCCGGATGTGTATGTGTATTCTTCCAAACTGGATCTGTTTGGATTTTGGCCGGCGTTTGAGTCCTCTTTTTTGGGCGGTATCAGTGTTGCCGCGGGAGACGTGGATGGAGATGGAGACGATGACGTGATTGTGGGTAGCGGCCCGGGGAAGAAGCCCTTCATACACATTTTTGATCAAGCGGGAAAAACGCTTTTTCCGGCATTTGAGGCGTATGCCAGCTTTGGAACGCCGGGCATTGAAGTCCAGGCGCGTGATGTGGATTTTAATGGAAAGGATGATGTTGTCGCATTTGGAAGCGGATTTTGACAGTTGACGTATTTGGTTTGCTTTTAAAAAACATCTTGCGTTTTGCGAAGATGTTTTTATATTGCTTTTGCGGCAAACGCCAGCGGCCGTGTTGACTGCCGTTCATACACCGCAATAATTTGCGGCAAGATCATGCGCCACGAGTACGACGTTTCCACAAGGCGCGCGTTTGCGTTTCCCATGCTTTCTTTTTCTTCTTTGGGGAGGCACAAAAATTCATAGAGGGTGATTTCCATGGTGCGCACATCATTTTGGACAAAGATCGCGCGTGGATCATGAAGGAGTTCAAGATGCTCCGGAATGTTCGAGACGAGGACCGGCTTCCCAAGCGCCATCGCTTTGAGGACGGTTATGGGGAGTCCTTCATTGAGAGACGGATGAACGAGCGCGATCGCGTTTCGATACAACGCGTCCAAGGTTTCTCCGGTTTGAAAGTCGGTAAAAATGATATCGTTGCATGGCGCCGCCTGAAGATGAAGGTCCCTGATATACTCATCCGTATAGACCGATCCGCCGACAATCGCCAGTTTCAAATTTTTTATCATTGGATCATCGGCGTGGTTCATTTTTAAATTGTGGAACGCTTCAATAAGAAGATGCGCTCCTTTGTGCGGGATAAGACGCGAGATCATGACCAGATATGGCTCATGCAGGAGACCGAATTTTTTTAATGGTTCACGATTGATGCGCGATTGAGACTGAGGGGACACGGCGTTTGGAATATAGATTGTTTCTTTGTGAAATTCTTTTTCACAATAGCGCCCCAAACTTTGCGACACGGTGATCGTCTCATGAGCAAAAAAACACGCTGTCCATTCTCCGAGTCTCAGGAAGAGGCGCGACAGGAATCCCCATTTTTCGTGGTAGCGGTCAATAGAGTGAAATGTCGTAACCACGTTGGTTTTTGGCGACAAGAGGCGGGGGATCCAGGAAACCAAGGACGGACCCACCCCATGATAATGAATCACGTCAAAGCGCTGGAATACCGCGTGAAGCGTGGAAAGAAGCGTATGGGTGATGGTATCGAGGTGTTTGGTCTTGATCGTAGGAATATACTGGCACACCACGCCTTCGACCGTCTTGGTTTCGGAAAAACCAGTATACCAAGATCGGCTGTATACCGTGACATCATGGCCAGCTTGTTTAAGGTGTACCGCAAGACCGTGGACGTGGGCTTCCACACCCCCGTATCCGGCCGGCATTCCTTTTTGTCCGATCATCGCAATTTTCATACCAATCATTTTTTTCTTTTATTGTAGCTAAAAAATAGCTTAATACCATAGCATAATTGAGAAGATTTGTCAAGTTTTTTGCGCGCGTCCCGATTTTGGACTTCAGCCTGCCTTTTATTGCACTTTTGTTCCTTTTTTTTGAGCGATGGTATCGTTCTTGAGCGATGCGTCAAGATTGGGGTAAGTTTTTGTAAGCCCTGCGTCAATATAGGTGTCATGCCCTGACAGAACAATATCTTTGAGGAGGAGCGGCGTTTTTCCTATGTCTGATTGGCTCGGCGTCCATGAGAGTTCAATATAAATGCCAATCTTTTGATACGCCGGCATGGTTTTGTGAGACCAAGAGAGCATTTTATTTTTTTCATTGAACAAAACGGCGCTTCCATGACTCACGCTGGTTTTCCCGGTCCAGGAAACGCCAGGCGGAAGCGTCGCAGATAACGAAAGATCAGATACCGCGCTCGTCGTATTCTGTATGGTTATGATTGCCCAATATTTTGTTTCTTTGCCAACAGCGGGCGGCAATGGGCCGCGGCCAAGCTGGTCGCCTTCGGGCGTAAAGTACCGCATATCCGCGCTCAGGATAAGATTCGTCCCGATATGCAGTGGTTTTGTATGTATGGCGCTGTCAAAATCAATGGAGTCGTTTGAGGCAAGCGGCACCGAGGCGCGAATGCGCGGGGAAAGAATCACCGAGAGGTCTGTGCCCCCTTGGGGATTTGATCGAAGAGGAACCTGCAAGGAAAGAGAAAGTGAACTCCCGGGCTCCAATGACGCGAGTCCTGCAATGTATTTTTTATTGAGGGTCAATGTTTCCTTCGCAAGGACACCGGCGTTGTATTGTGTCAATTGCGATAGAACAATGAGAGAGCTCGGGAAGGGGATATCAATCGTCGCATCGTTTAAGACCGTGTCGCCGTTATTATGGATCGTGAGCGTGAGCGGCACCACTTCTCCTGGCCTGGCCGTTTCACGCGCGTCATTCCAGAAGGCGGAAAATTCAATGTTTGGATGAAGCACATTCCATTCATATTGTATCAGCGTTTGCGGGAACGTGGCATTCCGGACAAAAAGAAGGGGGGTTAACTGAAGTGTCGCATGTTGTGCGCTTTTTTCCAAATTGGTTTGTATGACGCCAGTGAGGCGTATGGATTCATGAGGAGGGAGTTCTTTGACACGCCATTCCTGTGATTCTATTGTTCCTGCGGTTGTCGTAACTGTATGAAGAGATATGCCGGATGGCATGGCGAGCGGTAGAACGAGAGAGGGGAGCGAATGCGTCGCGGTATTCGTGAGTGTTACTGTTATGGGGGACGATCCCGTTGGGAGGATGGCGTGGGAACCGCTCAAGGCGCCTTCGAGAATTGATCCCCGAAGCGTGGTCAATACATTCGCAATGCGTATTTCTCGATCGGTTCGTTGTTCCTGGCGATAGGACAGCTGGGCGCTCACCCGGTCGGTTTCGTCCGGGGTCCCAAAGAGGATTCCCTTTATGACCGCCTCGCCAGAGCCGCCGGGTGGAATAGGGGGCAAGACAAACGTGTTATTGGCTGGCGTAAAAAGTTCGGATGGCGCGGCGGATTCGAGGACAAAGCCAAGAGGAAAGGAAACGCTGAGATGCGGATCTTGCAAAAGGACGCCGCTTTTGTTGGCGTATGCAACGGTATATGTGATGTCGTCTCCGCTTTGAATTTTTGTTGCCGGCGTGGCGTTGTTCGATGGGGTGATGGAAAGAGAAACAGAGGCAACCACGGATGGTTCGTACAGAAATAAAAAGAGTGTTATGCCAAACAATGCAATAACGCTGAGAAGCAGGGTAAAATCAAACAAAAATAATTTTTTTGCATGGACAAAACGAAGGTGATATCGCTTTTGATAATGCAGTTCGGCGAGATGAACGGGAGAAACAAGAAGCGCCAAAAACCAATGGTGAGGCGCGTGGAGAAAGTGATGTTTGGTGAGATGTTCTCTCACGTACTCCATAGAATATGCAGTATACCTGTTTTTATTTTTTCTGGATATATAGTGTTCCAATCACATTATGGTGATCCGCGTTCTTGCATGCGTATCGACAGTGTTGCGATGTCGTCGCCTTTCATGGCGTTTCCGAGCCCGCTCGAAACCGATGTTATTTTTTGCGCGTCCGAAAAATGGGCAACCGCCTCGACAATGGCGCGTCCCATCGTTTCCGGATTTGATGATTGAAAAATGCCGGAGCCGACAAATACGCCTTCTGCGCCAAGACGCATCATGAGCGCGGCGTCAGCAGGGGTCGCAATGCCACCGGCCGAAAAGTTGACCACAGGCAATTTTTTTTCTTTTTGTATTTTACGGAGCAATTCAACAGAGACGCCGATGGTTTTGGCGTGGCGGACCAATGCTTCGGCGGGAAGTGTCATAATTTCTTGGATTTCTCTTTGAATCGTCCGCATATGGCGAACCGCTTCCACAATATTGCCGGTTCCGGCTTCGCCTTTGGTGCGAATCATACTTGCTCCTTCCGAAATACGGCGCAGGGCTTCCCCAAGGTTTCGCGCGCCGCACACAAACGGAATGCGAAAGGCGGTTTTATCAATATGATATTCGTCGTCAGCCGGAGTAAGCACTTCCGATTCGTCGACAAAGTCAATCTCAAGGGCTTGCAAGATTTCCGCTTCCACAAAATGACCAATCCTCACTTTTGCCATAACCGGAATGGTGACCGCTTGTTTTATTGCAAGGATCATCGAGGGGTCGCTCATGCGCGCGACCCCGCCGTCGCGTCGAATGTCATGAGGGAGGCGTTCCAATGCCATGACCGCACAGGCACCGGCGGCTTCGGCTATTTTTGCCTGCTCCGGCGTTGTGACGTCCATAATGACACCCCCTTTCAGCATTTGCGCCAATTGTTTTCCCAACGTGTTTTCCATACGCATTACTTCATGTCAAATAAAAAATAGTTATGGATCCGTGTGTCGTGTGTCAGCTCCGGGTGAAAGGTTGAAAGCAAGACCCTGTTTTTTTCACAGAGAACAGGATTCCCTTCATGTGTTGCCAAAATCGCAATCCCTTCTCCTGCGCTGGTTATTTTTGGCGCCCGTATAAAAACCGCGGGAAACGATTCGTCGCCAAGCGTTGTCTTGATATTTTTGGAAAAAGAGTGGAGCTGGGAGCCATACGCGTTTCGATCAAGCACGACATCAATACAGTTGAGCGAATATGGCGACGCGTTTTTTCCCAAAAGAATAGCGCCGGCGCAGGTTCCAAAGAGGTAAAGGCCGGCCTGTTTCCATCTGTCGAGAATGGCGTCCTTGAGGCCTGTTTGGAGAAGAAATCGCCCTATCACGGTGCTTTCTCCGCCGGGCACGATAAGATGGGTGAGTCCACGCATGTCCTCTATAGCCCGCACCGGTCTTGCTTCTAACCCTATTGTCCGGCAGAGAGTGCCATGTTCCGACACCCCGCCTTGGAACGCAATAATGCCAATTTGTTTTTTATTCGTCGTGTGCCGTTCGTCCATATCCATTTTTTTTATGCTCCATGTCCATGTTCCAGATATATTTTCCGGTTTTGCCAACCACAAGGATAAGACCAAGGAGAGAAAAAAGCAAAATATATGGCAGAGAAAAAGCAAGATAGGTTTTTCCAAAAAAGATGAAAAGCGTATTGATGAGAATAAAGATAAGCCGAACTTCGGTTGGGCCGATTCCAAGATAACTAATTTTAAATTCGTTGGTTGCCGCAAATTGCAAATAGGAATTGACCATAAACGCGCCAAACACAGCGAGAACAAAAAAGAGGAGATAGAGAAAGTGGCCGTTTGGAATAATAAAAGAATAGCCGATCAAAATAGAGCACAAGAAAATATAATCCAGAAAGTGATCCATATAATATCCCCATCGGATGAGGCCGGTGTTGCGAAGCCGCCCTACCGCGCCATCGAGCGAATCGGTCACCCATTGAAGCGCAATCATGATGGAAGATCCCCAGAGCCAGCTGATGTTCCATTGCGCAAAAAATCCAAACAGCACAAGACACAGGCTGATGGGAATCGTGAGGTAGGTCAGGTGATAGGTTTCTATCCAATGGGGCACCTTTGGCGCAAACGCGACAATACATTTTTTTTCGAGCGAACCCAAAATGGAGGTGCCGACTTTTTTATCGCCGGCAAACGGCGTCTCATGATAAAGCATATGGTCGAAGGAAGCACTGAGAGATTATGCCATGTGGCGAAGTTTTTCAATCCGGTCTGCAACCGGCGGGTGGGTTGAAAAAAGAGAAGACATTTTTTTCTTTTTGAATGGGTTGGCAATAAAAAGATGTGCGGTTGCGTTGCTCGCGGTTTGGAGCGGCGCAGTAGAGGCGCTTATTTTTTCAAGGGCGCGGGCAAGTCCTTCCGGATATCGCGTGAGGAGTGCTCCGGAGGCGTCGGCCAAATACTCGCGTTTTCGAGAAACCGCAAGTTTGATGAGTTCGGCAATAAGGGGAGAGATAATGAGAAGGACAATGCCGACAATCATAAGAATGGCTCCAAATTGTCCGCCGCCTTTTCCCGAATCCCGTCTTCCGCCAAATCCAAAAAACCGCGCGCGGAAAAAAATATCGGAAAGAAGCGCTATGGCGCCGACCAACACGACAACAATCGTCATGACACGAATGTCATAATTTTTAATATGTGAAAGTTCGTGTGCAACGACACCTTCCAATTCTTCATTTTCAAGAGATTCAACAAGACCGGTTGTGATGGCAATATGTGCGTGTTCTGGATCGCGCCCGGTGGCGAATGCATTCATGGCCGGGGAGGAAATAAGATACACTCGCGGGGCGGGCATTCCGGCCGTCAAGGCAAGATTTTCCACTATCCGGCAGACGTATGGGTTGTCTTGCTTTTGGATTTCTTTTGCGCCGGCAGACTTGAGGGCGATAACATCGCCTTTAAAATAACTGATGAGCGTCATGACAAACGAAAGCATAACGGCAAATCCCATTATGCCATATCCATATCCCATATATTCTGCCAAAAAATACCCAAGTCCGGTGATAAGGGCGATGAAGACCATGATGAGAATAATGGTTTTGCGTTTGTTTGACGTTATCTCAGAATACATATATGCAATGGCTTCACAATGACACCTTTACATTCTCTCGTTCCTTTGCATCTTCAATCTCAAAAAATTCAAACTTGGTAAACTTCATGGAACCGGCGATAAGATTGTTGGGGAATACTTCGATTTTGGTATTGAAATCTCGCACTTGGCCGTTATAAAAGCGGCGTGAAGCCTGAATTTTATTTTCTGTATCGGATAACTCGTCCATCAATTGAGCGACATTCGTATTTGCTTTGAGATCAGGATAGGCTTCAACTGCGATTTGAAGCTGGCCCAGCATGCCGCCCAGGGCGCCTTCCAGTTTACCCATTTCTTTTGTGTCGCCGCTTTTTTGAGCATCCACTGCCTTGGAGCGGAATTGCGTAATTTTTTCCAAAAGTTCGCGTTCGTGTTTCATATATCCTTTGACGCTTTCGACCAGATTTGGAATAAGGTCGTGTCGTCGTTTGAGCTGGACATCAATATCGCTCCATCCTTCTTTGACTTGGTTGCGCCGTCGGATAAGGCCATTATAGACGCCGATAATCCAAAGAACAAAAAGAGCCGCGATTCCGAGAATGATCCAAAGGGTCATCATACAGTTGGGGTTAAAAATATATAGGTCTTATGCTCATGTGTCACTTGTTTTTTTTTATTGTCTATGGAATAATTCTTTCATTATTATTCCAGTCAAAGTGAGAAAAGTCAATATGCTGACGGTTCTTCTTTTTTTAGGCATCCTTTCGCTCCTCGTGTTTGTCCACGAGTGGGGCCACTTTACGACAGCCAAAAAATGCGGTATGAAGGTATATGAGTTTGGGTTTGGTTTTCCGCCGCGGGCGATTGGCTGGTACAAAGATCCGGTCACAAAGCGATTGGTCCGCGTGGTCGGAAAAGGGAAAAACAGCCTGAAAGAAACCGTTGGCGGAGGCGAGCGCGTGCAAGAATTTCCGTCCACATTGTATTCCATCAATTGGCTGCCGCTCGGCGGTTTTGTTAAAATAAAAGGAGAAAGCGGAGAAGCGCGAGGAGAGAAAGATAGTTTTGTCGGCCGGCCCGTGTGGCAACGCCTTCTGGTTCTTGTCGCCGGGGTCTTTATGAATTTTATTCTCGCCGCGGCTCTGCTATCGGTCGGGCTTATGATTGGCCTTCCTGCGGATTTTTCCGGCGGTATTGATGAGAGGGCCATTATCGTCGAGCCTCCGTCGGTTTTGGTTCAGCACGTATTGGATGGCTCTCCGGCAGAGCAGGCGGGGTTTCAGCTCGGAGATACGGTATTAGAAATTGATGATGTTTCCATTTTGAACGCGTCGCAGATGATTGCCTATGTTCGCGATCATAATGAAACGCCTCTGACGGTGTTGGTGGAACGAGATGGGGTGTTGTCAACAAAAGAAGTCACGCCAGCGGATCTCGATCAGTCCGGCGAGCGCCGGCTTGGGGTGGTATTGGCCGACGCGGGCGTGATTCGGTATCCATGGTATCACGCGCTATGGCGTGGCATTGCCGCGGCATTTTTTGGCGCGGTTAATATCATTGTAGCGTTTTTTTACCTTATCAAAAATTTGATCATCGGGGAGGGGCTTGCTTTTGATGTATCCGGCCCGGTCGGTATTGCGGTTTTGGTCGGTCAAAGCGCGCGGCTTGGGTTTCATTATCTTCTCAATGTCACGGCCATGATTTCTTTGTCGCTCGCGGTCATTAATTTTCTTCCCATTCCCGCCTTGGACGGCGGTCGCGCGCTGTTTGTGATTTTGGAAAAGATATTTCGGCGTCCGGTGTCCATGAAACATGAACAGCTGGCTCATACGATTGGTTTTTTGCTCTTGTTGGGGCTGATTGTTATCGTGACGGTCCGCGACGTTATCGGGTTATTTTAATATGAAAAAAGAATTAGATCATCTCAAAAAAGAATGTCTTGAGGCTTTGCAAAACGTAAACGATTCATTAAAATTGGACGAAGTCTATCAACGTTTTTTTTCGCGTCGATCGGGAAAGCTTTCTGAAATCATGAAAAATCTCAAAGACTTGTCTGGCGAGGCGCGCGTTGAAATGGGCAAATTTGCAAATGAAGTGAAGACAGAGCTTGAGGATGTATATGGTAAAAAGAAAAAGGCCCTTGCGGGAGAAGAGATCGGCCGCATGGTGGAGCAGGAATCCATTGACATAACGCAACCACAGCTTCCTCCGCGTGAAAAAGGGCATCTGCATCCCATTACCCAGGCGCTTTGGCAACTCGAGGATACCGCGCGAGGAATGGGATTTATTATCGAAGATGGTCCGGAAATTGAAAGCGAGTATTACGTGTTTGACGCGCTCAATATCCCGCTCCATCATCCGGCGCGCGATGTCCAGGATACGTTTTATCTCAAAGGCATGCCTCAAGCTACCATGCGTTCTCATGTGTCGGGAATGCAGGTGCGCCAGATGCGCATGTATGGCGCACCGCTTCGAGCCGTGCATTGCGGCCGTGTGTTTCGAAATGAGGCCTTGGATGCGACCCATGGCCATACCTTTTATCAATTTGATTGTATTGTTGTGGATAAAGGACTCTCAATTGCTCACATGGTTGGCGTCATTAAGGCGTTTTTGGAAGGGTTGTACAACCAAGAAATCGAACTTCGTTTGCGTCCAAGCTATTTTCCATTTGTGGAACCGGCCATTGAGATCGAAATGAAAATAACAACCGGGGTTGGCGACGCGCAAAAGACAAAGTGGGTGGAAATTGTCGGCTCTGGGCCGGTTCACCCCAATGTGATCCGCGCCGGAGGTCTGGACCCCGATGTCTACGATGGGTTTGCATTTTCGTTCGGCCTTGATCGGCTTGTTATGCGAAAATTCAAAATTGAAGATATCCGGCACATTCATTCCGGCGATCTGCGATTTTTAGAGCAATTTTAACTTTATTTTTAAGGAGGGATTATGAATAAAGATTTTCAGAATTGGCATACGAGAAAAAAAATGATCCACGAACAATATGTACGAGTCTTTTTTAAAGAAAGGGAGATTTGGTTCTCTTTTCTCGGACAAAATATCGGGTATGAACAAGACGGGCGGGGTTTTGAATTTTTGAGACCGGTTGTGATATTCAAAAAATTCAATAATAGTGTATTATGGGTAATACCACTTACAAAACAAACAAAAGAGGGCATTCACTATTTTTCTTTTTTCTTCTTCCCTCGGATACGGAGTACGGCAGTGCTTTCTCAGTTGAGACTGATTGATGCAAAACGACTGAAGTATAAAGTGGGAAATATGAAAACAGAGGATTTTAACAGTTTAAAAAATAAAATCAGGCAATTACTGCCTGATTGAGATTTTTACCCCGGTCCATATCGGGGAGGGCCGAAGCCATTGATAAAAATAATATATCATAATGCGGTTTTTTTTGTCAAGAGTATATTTTCTATGAAACTTTCTCTCAACTGGCTTAAGGATTTTGTCGACATTCCAAAAATTTCTTTGGAAGATTTTGCGTATGATCTCTCGTCGAAGGTGGTCGAAGTGAAAGGAATAAACACCCTTGGCACAGGGCTCGAAAACATTGTGGTTGGAAAAATTGTACGTGCGGAAAAACATCCGAATGCGGACCAGCTCAAACTCTGTACGGTTGATATCGGCGCAAAGAATCTTTCCATTGTGTGCGGAGGATCAAATGTTGCGGAAGGAATGCTGGTTGCGGTGGGGTGCATTGGCGCAAAAGTAACATGGCACGGGGAAGGAGATTTGGTTGCGATTCAGAAAGTCAGCATTCGCGGGGAAGTGTCCGAAGGGATGATTTGCGCGAGTGATGAAATTGGACTGCATGATCTTTTTCCAAAGACAGATGAGAAAGAAATTATTGATCTTGGTGAGAAATTAGAAATTAGAAATTTGAAATTAGGAATTCCTTTGGCTGAAGCTCTTGGAATTAATGATGTAATGATAGAGATTGATAATTCATCATTGAATCACCGGCCGGATTTGTGGGGCCATTATGGCATGGCGCGAGAGATCGCGGCAGTATATAAAAAGAATCTCAAACCATACCCGGCCCGCGCCATTCACGCGGCCAAAAAGCCTTCGGCGCTGTCGGTTGTCGTAAAAGATAAAACACTATGCCGCGCGTATTCGGGTGTTCTCATGGAAGGGATATCCATCGGTCCGTCACCCGCTTGGATGCAGGAAAGACTGTTGGCGGCAGGCCAGCGGCCAATCAATAGTATCGTCGACATTACCAATTATGTCATGTTTGAGCTTGGCCAACCGACGCATGCCTTTGATGCCAAGCATATTGAAGGAGGCATCGTGGTGCGCGAAGCGAGAGAAGCGGAAACAATGGTGACGCTTGATGGGGAAAAACGCAATTTATCAAGCGAGATACTGGTCATAGCGGATGAAAAAAAACCGATCGCTCTTGCCGGCATTATGGGAGGGGCCAAGACCAGTGTTAGTGAACACACCACGAGCGTCTGGTTTGAATCCGCAAATTTTGATCCGGTGTCTGTTCGCAAAGCGTCAAAGACATTTGGGTTGCGCACGGAAGGGTCGGTTCGCTGGGAAAAAAATCAAGATCCGGAGAATGCGCTTCTTGGTTTAAAGCGTCTGGTGGCGTTGACTCAAGACATTATCCCAACCGCAAAAATACGAGGAGGAATTTTCTCTGAACAATATTGGTATCCAAAAATAAAACCATTGAAAATTTCTCTTTCTTTTATTGAACAAAAAATAGGTTCAAAAATAAATAAAGCGGAGGCGGTGGACACGCTTCAACGTCTATGCTTTGGCGTACAAGAGAAAAAAACAAAGCAAGATACGACGCTGACGGTGCAGGTTCCGTCGTGGCGGGCGACAAAGGATATTTCTTTGAAAGAAGATCTTGTGGAAGAAATTGCCCGAATGCACGGGTATAATACCATTCAAACGATTCTCCCGCGGTTTCCCATTCAGCCGCCTCAGCGAAATGCGATTCGTGATCTTCAAAAACGGACCCAGCAGATTCTCGCATTTGAGTGCGGATATGCGGAAGTGTATAGCTATTCATTTGAATCCCGAGAGTGGCTGGAACGATTGGAAGAGGATCTATCACAGTACATTGAACTTGAAAATCCTCTTGCAAAAGATCGGCCGCTCCTGCGGCGTCATCTTATTCCCGGATTATTGGAAGTTGCTGAAAAAAATCTTCATCGCTTTGACTCGGTGAAAGTTTTTGAAGTCGGCCGCGTCTTTCATAAAGAAACGCCAGGAGTCTTGGCGACTCCTGAAACATCCGACCGATTGCCCGCCCAACCCACCCAGCTTGGTTTTTTGTCTGCCCAAAAGGGCGATGAGACCCCATTTTTTGCCGCCTCCGGAGCGCTTGAGCGGCTTTTTGAACGGTTGCATGTCTCCTATTGTTTGCATGCGCATGGGAAAATACATTCAAAAATCATTCATCCCGGGCGCTTCGCCAAGATTATTATGGTTGGCAGTGCCATGGTTGGCACGATTGCAGAGCTCCACCCGCAGATACAAGAGAAACTGGGGATTCCCTATCGCGCGGCAATAGTTCAAATAACCCTCGACGATCTTGTTCCGTTTCTTCATGACACTTCTTCGTACAAGCCACTGCCGCCCTATCCGCCGGTGGTCCGCGACGTTGCTTTTGTGGTTGATTGTTCGGTAACGCATGACTCCGTAGTAAACACGCTCCAAAAAGGCTCTCCTTTTCTTGCTGATGTTGCTCTTTTTGACGTATTTTCTGGAACACAGCTTGGCGAACATAAAAAAAGCATGGCGTATCATCTGACGTATCAGCCGAAAGAAAAAACATGGACATCGGAAGAAATTGACATAATGCATGCAGAAAGTATTCGGCTTTTGAAAACATCTTTGGGGGCGGAGGTGCGGACATCATAAGGGAGACGCGTATTCTTAACTATGCATCGCATTCCTCGCACCATGAGCACCCAGCATCCTGATAATGTTCATCAGCCGTTTTTTGTTGAACAATCATTGATTGGCGGGGAAGACGAGATTCAGGAGGCCTACTACGCGTATTCCCATCTCGGATGCGACGAACAGATGTGGGATTTTGAAGGAAAGGAAGTGGATAATTTTGTTGTTAAAAAATTGCTTACAAAAAATGAATCATTTTTTCAAGAAAAAAAATTGGGACGAGATGTCTTTCTCACCCTCCGTGTTCCCAATCCTGAAGTGGAGAAAACAGAAGCAAAAATTCTTCTCGAAACTCTGGAAAGCATTCCTCGGTCGTATGACGCGGCGCGGTTGTTTTATGGCGACGATATCGCGCCTATTTTTCAAGTGATTGTGCCGATGACGACCAGCGCATCGGGCATTGACCGGATTTATCACTATTATAAAGATATTGTTGCCGGTAAGAATTCATGGCCCGTACGCCCGGGCGATATGAGCATTGGCGAGTGGATCGGCGATTTTCAGCCGCAAGAAATTCAAATGATCCCGCTGGTTGAGGACATGAACAGCATGCTCGGCGTCGCGGATATTCTGAGGGAATACCTGAGGGACAAGCCTGATGTCTTGTTTCAGCGCGTGTTTTTGGCCAGGTCCGATCCGGCCGTTAACTATGGCAATGTTGGCGCGGTCTTGATCAATAAAATCGCCCTCCAGAGAATTGACCGGCTCGCACAGGAAATGGCAATCCCGATGTATCCTATTTTGGGCGCCGGCTCTGCGCCGTTTCGGGGCAATCTCCGGCCGCAGACCGTTTCTTCTTTATTGCGCGGCTACCCGAGTGTCCAAACTTTTACTATCCAGTCCTCTTTTAAATTTGATCATCGTCCGGACGTGGTCCAAAATGCCATTCATGCAATTGATACCCATCCGGTAGGGCCGCCCCTTCCCATTGACGAAGCATACGCGGAGGATGTGCTTCGACGATACGTACGGGCCTACACGGCGCAGATTCGCTCCCTTGCGCCGCTCATCAACGCGATCGCTCCTGCCATTCCGAGAAGAAGAAAAAGAAAACTTCATATCGGGTTGTTTGGATATTCCCGGAGCATGGATGATCTCCGTCTTCCTCGCGCGATTACCTTTACCGCGTCCCTCTATTCTTTGGGCCTTCCGCCCGAGCTTTTGGGTCTGAACGCGCTCACAAAAAAAGATATTGTGTTTCTTCGGTCCGTCTACCCAAGTTTTGACAGCGATCTCAAAGACGCCTTGACGTTTTATAATCCGGATATGCCGCATATCCCCGAAGATGTGGGACAATGTGTCAGGGCATATATAAAAAGTGGGACGGTGAATTCCGCGCACAAAGAAATTACCGAACAAACGCTTGAGGCGCTCAAGCGAGAGTCTTTTGACGATGTGGTTGCGTGTGTCTTGCGGAGCGCAAGTGTGCGTAACTTTTTGGGATAAATTGTTTGTGAAGAAAAAAAGTGATATACTCACTGTATTATTTTTTATCTCACACATTCGCGCATGGCCATGCCCCGCGTGCGCGAGTGATGGAGGATCTATGTTTTTGGAAAACAGCCAGGATTTTTTATACATTGTGCTGTCGCTCAGCATTTTGTGGTTTACGGTTTTTTTATGCTGGCTTCTCTATCAAGCGGCTCGGGTGTTGAAAAACGCCAATGCCATTATGGAACAGCTTTCCCATAAATTGGAGCTGATTACGGACGCAATAGAATTTATCAGAAAAAAAGTAGACAACGTCTCGACGCATATGGGCGTTGTCAGCGGCATGCTGTCCGGGCTTGTCGAAAAATATGTGGTTGGAAAACTTACGAGCAAATTTGAAGAAAAAATAAACAAAAAAGACCCGCCTTCAAAAATAAAAAAGAAATAAATCCCGCATCTTTCAGTCGGGATATTGCCCCGCTGAAAGGTTATTCTGATCCCTCATCCCCGTAGCAAGAAGCTGTGAGGTTTCCGGGAAAGGTGCGGGATAAAAGAAATTTACGCGTTTTCTTTGTCTTTCTTCGTCTCTTTTTTGATGACGCCCCAATGGTAGAGATAGAGCGGCATGCCCACGATGAGGAAAGAGAGATTCCGGGCCGCTTCACGGTGCCGTCGTGATTTGGCGACGTCGATGTTTTTTGTCCGTTCGTTCCATGCATCATAATCCATCACCCAATTTTTGATGGCTTGTTTTTCTGTTTCCGTCAGTTCAATTTTTTCAACATCGGCATCGGTCGGGATTTTTTCTTCAATGCCATACGGCTTTGGCGGCGCATCCCAGAGCGTTTGTTCTTGGTCTGCCTGTGTAAAGACCCATGCCTTGAGGCCCATGTTGATAAAATTGACGGCTCCGATAACCATGAGAACCAAGCCCACGAGGGCAAAGAGGTATAAATAGATGGTCCGAATGAGAGGGTTTTTTGTCATATAGTAAAAATTATGCAGAATACGCGAGAGTACACGGAGCAGATCTCCGTCCATTCTGCATATCCTGCTTATTGAGACAGTATATCACGCATTCTTTTTTGGCGCATCTTTCTTGATTTTTGAAGGTCGTTCGGCTACGATACCAGACACTATGAGCTTTACGCACCTGCATGTCCATTCGCATTATTCTCTTCTCAATGGGCTGGTAAAAATTAAACCCCTCGTCAAAGCCGCAAAGGCGCGCGGAATGAACGCGCTCGCATTAACTGACTATGGATCCATGTATGGCGCCATAGAATTTTATCGTACGTGTCTTTCTGAAGGAATAAAACCCATTCTTGGATTTGAGGCGTTTGTCGCTCCGCGGTCACGTCACGATAAGGATATGGAAAAAGACAAACAATCATTTTCTCTTGTCCTCCTTGCGGAAAATTATGAAGGCTATCGGCAACTCATGCGTCTTTCTTCTCTTGGCCATCTTGAAGGTTTTTTTCACGAGAAGCCAAGAATTGATAAGGAACTCTTGCGCCAATATGCGGGGTCCATCATTGCGCTTTCCGGTTCAATTGACGGCGAAATTCCGCAGCTGTTAAAACAAGGCGAGATACAAAAAGCGAAAGATGCGGCGATGGCGTATGCCGATATATTTGGCGTTGATCATTTTTATCTTGAACTTCAGGATCATCCGGCGATATCTGGTCAAATCGATGTGAATACAAAACTTGTTCAATTATCAAAAGATACGGGCATTCCATTGGTCGTGACTCGTGATGTCCATTATGTAAACCCTGATGATGCCGAAGCCCAAGATATTTTGCGCTGTATTAGCGAAGGGTGGAAAGTCGGCCAAGGAAATCGCGAGGATTGCCGCCACGTCGATCGGTCCCTCAACGCCGAAGATGATATTGTATCACGGTTTCGGCACATTCCCGAGGCGATTGAAAATACCGGGAACATTGCCGAACGGGTGAATATAGCGATTGAACTTGATGCATGGCATTTTGCGCCGGTTGAGGTATTCCCCGGAAAAACAGCCGGTGACATGCTGAAAGAAGAGGTTTACGCCCATATTCGCGACTATTATCACCCTCTCGCGCAAGATGTGCAGGATCGTATTGAATATGAACTCAAAATTATTCGCGACAAGGGCTATGATCCGTATTTTTTGTGTGTTGCGGATTATGTTCGCTATGCGAAACAAAACGGTATTATTGAAACCACCCGAGGATCTGCGGCAGGATCGGTCGTATCGTATGTGCTTGGCATTACGACCGTTGATCCTATCCGATTCAAATTGCCATTTGAGCGGTTTCTCAATCCTTTTCGTCCCAGTCCGCCGGATATTGATACTGATTTTGCCGACGATCGCCGCGATGAAATGATTGCGTATGTAACCAAAAAATATGGCGAAGACCGCGTGGCGCAAATTATTACCTTTGGAACCATGGCGGCCCGCGCGAGCGTTCGGGATGTGGGTCGAGCGCTTGGGTTTTCGTATACGTTTTGCGATCAAGTCGCAAAATTGATTCCGCCAGGATCGCAGGGGTTTCCCATGACGATTGAGCGCGCGCTCAAGGAAGAACCGGATTTAAAAAAACTCTATGAGACCAATCAGGATGTCAAAAAACTCATTGATTTGGCCGAACAGGTGGAGGGGTGCGCGCGGCATACCTCTATTCACGCGGCAGGGGTTGTGATCTCGCCAACGCCGCTTACGGATTTTACGCCGGTACAACGAGAAACCGGCGGAGAAAGAATTATCACTCAATATGAAATGCACGCGGTGGAATCGGCCGGCTTATTGAAAATGGATTTTTTGGGAATTCGTAATTTATCCATTTTGGGAAAAGCGGTTGAAATTGTAGAAAAAACAACCGGAGAAAAGGTGGATGTGTACGCACTGCCTCTTGATGATCAAAAGACATTCGACATGCTTTCTCGCGGAGAAACCATGGGTACGTTTCAATTGGGAGGGTCCGGAATGACGCGCTGGCTCAAAGAACTGAAGCCAAACCGCATTGAAGACATTATGGCCATGGTGGCCTTGTATCGCCCTGGTCCTATGGAGTCCATTCCTGAATACATCCGTCGAAAGCATCATCCGGAATTGGTGGCGTATCTTGATCCGCGAATGAAAGAATATCTTGAGGCATCGTTTGGGCTTTTGGTGTACCAGGATGATGTGCTTTTAACCGCGATCATCCTTGCCGGCTATGACTGGATGGAAGCGGATAAATTTCGAAAAGCGATTGGAAAAAAAATTCCCGAAGAAATGGAAAAACAAAAGATTAAATTTTTTCAAGGCTGTCGAGACCGGGGGAAGCTGGCCGAAGACGATATTAAGGAGTTGTGGCGGCAGATTGAGCCATTTGCGGCGTATGGATTCAACAAAAGTCATGCGGCAAGCTATGGCACGGTTGCGTATCAAACCGCTTACATGAAAGCAAATTATCCGGTCCAATATATGACCGGGGTGTTGCAGGCTGAGGCAGGCGACGCGGACAAGGTCGCGGCTATTGTGTATGAATGTCATCGGATGGGGATTGAGGTATTGCCTCCGGATGTCAATGAAAGTTTTCGTAATTTTGCAATGGTGAGCAAACCCGGAGAGCCCGGAAGAATTCGATTTGGATTAACGGCTGTGAAAAATGTCGGGGAACATATTTGCGAGGTGGTTTATCGGGAACGGAAGGACCATGGGCAATTTGAGAATCTCGAAAATTTTTTGGAGCGGGTTCAGGACAAGGATTTGAACAAAAAGTCGTTGGAAAGCCTTATCCAGGCGGGCGCCATGGATAGTTTTGGACAAGATCGAAAAATTCTTCTTGACAATATCGAGAACATTTTGTTTTTTTCAAAACAAGTGAAAGAAAAAGCGGTGTCGAACCAAGGATCTCTTTTTACCGGCACCGGCATTTCATTTGATTCCCGGGTGCAGTTGAAAGACGGCCCAAAGGCGACGTTGGAAGAAAAGTTGATTTGGGAAAAAAATCTCCTTGCCCTGTATGTTTCCTCTCATCCTTTTGCATTTTTTGAACCGATATTAAGCCGCGTGGTGACACCTCTTTCGCAATTGGAGGAAGCCGGGCGAGACGTGTGGGTGGTGATTGGCGGTGTCATTGATTCGGCAAAGAAAAAAATCACCAAACGCGGAGAAATTATGCTGTTTGTCACCATACAAGACCAAAGCGGATCCATGGAATTGCTGGTTTTTCCCAAAACGTATGAACGAACCAAGGGCTTGTGGGAAGAGGAGAACGTGGTGTGCGTGGTCGGGAAAACGCCAAAAGAAGAAGGGGATAACAAAGTATTTGTAGAAAATGCGTACGAGCTCACAAAAGAAAACGCGCGAGACATCGCGCGCACCGTTGCGTTGGGGTCCGAACACGCCGCCGTTTCGCCCTCGTCTTCCGGTCCTGTGATTTCCGTCCGTTTGTCTCAAGAAGAATTGAAAATACACGCTCAGTCATTGAAAACATTATTTGAAACGCATCCCGGAATCAACGAAATTTTTATTCAGGTTGGCACGCATACCATTCGAGCCAACAGCAGGATTGATTGGGATGAAACGTTGCAAAAAAAAGTAGAAGCGCTTGTGGGAGAAGGACGGGTTCGTGTTGAAAGATCTTCAATCACACAACGTCATTCAACGACTTGATGCTTTCATTTTCATGAATCCGCCGAATGGCTTCGGCGAATTTTTCCGCCACAGAAACCACTTCGCAGTTTTTGAGATTGTGCTTTTCAAGCGGGATGGTATCGGTCGTCACAAACCGATTGATGGGCGAGGCATTGAGCGCCTCATCCGCGTCCGGACCAAGGGCAGGGTGGACAATGCAGGCATCAATTGCCGTGACGCCTTCTTTTCGGAGAAGATACTCCGCGTCTTTAATCAGCGTCCCGCCGCTTTGCGTTTCGTCGTCAATAAGAAGCACATTTTTTCCTTTCACATTGCCGATGACGCCTTTGATTTCAACGGTTTCATCATTTCCTTCGCGTCGTTTGTCCATAATGGCGACCGGAAGGTGAAGGCCGTCGGCATAGAGTTTGAGCATTTTTGCGGCGCCTGCGTCTCCGGCGACCAGACAATAGTTGGCGAGGCCCCAACGTGTTTTGAGATATTCCACAATGGTGGGTGCGGCAATGAGATGGTCGCAGGGAATAGAAAAAAAACCTTGGATTTGCGGGGAGTGCATTTCCATAATAATGGCGCGGTTGGCGCCCGCGGTTGCGACGAGATCGGCCACCAAGCGCGCGGTAATGGCAATACGCGGCTGGTCTTTTTTGTCCGATCGGATATACGGCATATATGGAAAAACCGCGGTGATGCGGTCGGCCGACGCATCCTTGAGGGCGCGGATATACATAAGCATTTCCATGAGGTGCGTGTTGACCGGATATGCTTGCGTTTGGATCACAAACACGTCATTGCCGCGGATGGGCTCGTCGATCGTCACAAAAATATTGTCATTTTTAAAAATTTTTGACGTGGTTTTTGTTTCTTCCACGCCTAAAAAGGAACAAATTTTTTGTGTAAATATCTTATGGCTTGATCCGCCGATAATGTTGAGAGCCATAGGGGCATAGGATGAAAAAATCTTTTTATTGAGTATATCTTGTTTTTGCCGCATCGTATACCCTCCAGTTTGGATCTGCGGTTAGCTCGCGCCAGGGAGTGTATGTTTTTTGTTCCGCTTTATAATATCCGGCCGTCGCGATCATTCCTGCGTTGTCCATACAATAGGGTATGAGCGGGGTTCGGAGTTCCGCGTTCTGAGTTTGGACGAGCGCCCCAAGCGTTTGACGGAGTTTGATATTGGCCGCGACACCGCCGGCAAGAATGACGATGTTGGGTTTGTGCGCTTCGACCGCTCTCATTGTCTTGAGGACTAACACGTCGACAATGGCTTGTTCAAAACTCGCGCAAAAATCGTGAATCGTCGGTTCTTCCGCTTGGATGCCGGTGACACCGGAGGGAAGCCCGATTGATAATATGCGCCCGGCGCTCAGCGTATGATCTCTCAACCAGTAGAGTGCCGCCGTTTTGAGTCCGGAAAAGCTTAAATCAAATCCCTCATCGTGTATCATGGGTCTTGGAAAAGGAATTTTGTTTGGATTTCCGGTTTTTGCAAATTGAGAAATTTTTGGTCCGCCCGGATACTCCAATCCAAGCAACTTTGCCACTTTGTCAAACGCTTCTCCTGCCGCATCGTCTTGAGTTTTGCCGATGAGCGTGTAGCAGTTATGCGTGTGTGCAAGAAGCAATTCCGTATGTCCGCCGGATACTACCAGTGCAATCGCGGGAAATTCAATGTGAGACGTCTGTCCGAGTTCAACCGAGTGAACATGCCCATCAATATGATTCACGGAGACAATGGGAATATCCCAGAGCGCGGAAAGAGTTTTTGCGACTTCAACGCCAACCAGGAGTCCTGCAATAAGACCCGGGCCGGATGTAACGGCGATAGCATCCGGTTTTTTTTGGCCGGACAGCACTTCTTCCAAGACCGGTATAATCGCTTCCGCATGTTTTCGGCCGGCAATTTCCGGCACAACACCGCCGTATTTTTTGTGTATATCAATTTGGCTCGCCGTTTTTTGCGAGAGAATGGCCTGGCCGGCGTTTGTCCATTCGACCAACGCGGCTGATGTATCGTCACAGGATGATTCAATTCCGAGAATACGCATAATTGTCAACAAAATGGCATCCAACGCTTTCTTTTCTTTGGAGCGCCGCGGCTGTTATAAGAGAAGCCACTGTGTGAAGCGAGCGCAGTTCAAGCATGTCGGCTGTAATGCCTGTGCGAAACAGTTCTTCTATTGCCGGTTCCATTTTTTTTAATTTTTGCAGAGTCTGCTTCATTTTTTTCTCTTGTCGAACAATGCCGACGTGTTTCCACATCAATGTTTGGATATTTTTTTTGTATGCAGTAATTTTTTTGTTTGTCGCCGGCGTCATTTTTTTTCTTATTGGTATTTTTTTTATTCTGCTCTCATACCCTGCCTCGCCGAGGCAGGCTGGCGTTTGATGTCTGAGGTACTTTTTTGCGGAAGAAAGCGCGCGAGAGCTAAAGACCATGCATTCGAGCAAAGAATTCGAAGCCAATCTGTTGGCGCCATGAACACCGGTGTGCGCGACTTCGCCAAACGCAAACAGTCCGGGGATGCTTGTTTCCCCTTCCGCCGTGGTATGAATGCCGCCGCAGGTGTAATGCGCCGCCGGGGCGATCGGAATAAGGTCCTTGTCCATCCGTATGCCAAACCACCAGAGCTGATTATAAATATATGGGAAGCGTTTTTTGATATAGCGCGATCCTTTGTGCCGAATATCCAGAAAAACCGGGCCATGCTTCAATTCCGTAAAAATTGCTCTGCTGACAATGTCTCGAGGCGCCAGCTCTTTTTTTGGGTGATAGCGTTTCATAAACGGTTTGCGTTTTGCGTTCAATAGTATGCCGCCTTCTCCTCGGACCGTTTCGGAAATAAGAAATGCGGGTTTTCCTTTTTTTGCGAGCGCGGTTGGATGGAATTGCATAAACTCCATATCCTGTATTGCGGCGCCAGCGCGCGCGGCGATCGCAATGCCGTCGCCCGTGGCTATTTTTGGGTTGCAATTCCGCTCATACGCTTGTCCGGCGCCGCCGGTTGCGAGAATCGTCGCTTTCGCAAAGAAAGGAATGATCGTTTGTGTTTCTTCGTCAAAAACCAGCGCGCCGCGACACGCTCCTTTCGTCAGTATAAGATCGAACGCGGCATGCGATTCACATGTCTCAATTTTTTTGTGTTTTCGTATATTATGAATTAAGGCTCGCTCTATTTCTTTTCCTGTCGCGTCTTGGACATGCGCAATGCGCCGCGCCGAATGGCCGCCCTCTTGGGTGAGACACAGTCGGTTTTCTTCTCTATTGAATCCGACGCCAAGAGCAATCAGCCGCCGAATTTCTTGCGGGGCCTGCCGCACCATGATGGCGACCGCTTTTTGATCATTTAAAAAACACCCGGCGACAAGGGTATCGTTCACATGATGTTCAAAACTGTCGCGGGCATCGAGAACGGCCGCGATGCCGCCTTGGGCATAGTTGGAGTTGCTTTCCATGAGTTCTTTTTTCGTTACTATCGCAACGGTTCCATAACGGCTCGCTTGAAGCGCAAAATTAAGGCCGGCAATGCCCGAGCCGATGACAAGAAAATCGTATGTTTTTATTTTTTGGCTCATAGAATTATGCCTCGATTCCTTCTATATCGAGCGACATATCAAGCGCTTTTACCGAGTGGGTAAGCGCGCCCACAGAAATAATATCTACTCCGGTCATGGCATACGCGGAAATATTTTTTTCTGAGATGCCGCCGGATGCTTCAAAAATGATGTCTTTGCAGCGCGGCTGGGCTTTGAGCTGTGGGAGTATCGCCGCGATATCATTTGGCTTAAAATTATCAAACATTATGGCCCCGGGCATGAGAGGGAGAAATTCAAAAATCTGTTTTTTGTTTTTTACTTCTATTTCCCAGAAATTTTTTTGTTTTTTCAATTTTTCAAAAAGAATATATTTTCGTTTCTCATCCATGAGAGTAATGTGATTATCTTTGACGAGCGGAAAATCATACAGCCCCAGACGATGCGTGCCGCCCCCGCCAATGACGACCGCCTTTTTATCCAATAGTCCCCATTGTGTTTTTCGTGTGGAACACAGGAGCGCCTTGCTGTTCATTTGTTGGACAAGGGCGTCAGTCATTGTTGCAATGCCCGACATGCGCTGTAATATATTGAGCACAGTTCTCTCAAGTTGCAGAATATCTTGGGCCAATCCTTTGATGGTCATAATCCGTTCGTTTTTTTTCACGCGCGCTTTGTCCACCTTGTGGAGTGTCAGTGTTACCGGAAACCGCCGTAAAAACCATGACAATTCTTCCATGCCCGCAATAACGCCCTCTTGTTTTGCTCGCACTGATGCGAGGGCGGGGAGGCGATCGACGCCCAACATACCCGCCGCCTGGTCTCCTCGCGTTCTGATGTCTTCGGTCAGAAAAAAAGAACACAGTGTGTCCACTTGATGGCGATACATTTTTTTTTCTACCGTCAAAATGGGGGATTGGTTGTACATCGTCTGAATGAGGTGTTCTTTTTTCATAACGTCATCATTTTTTCAAGCGATTGGCGCGCGCGTTCAAAAATAGCTTCGGGAATGGATACCACCTGTTCTTCGCTGGGATTTTTCAGCGCGGAAAGAACGTCGCGGAGCATAATGGATTTCATATACGGACAAAGACTGCACACGCCCACAATATTTTTTTCCGGGTACTCGGTCTTCACCCGATCGGTGAGGCCGCATTCGGTTGCCAGCATGAGCGTCGTCGCGTCGGTCTGTTTGACAAAAGTGAGCATGTCGTTTGTGCTCCCCGCAAGATCGACACTGTCGACAACCCCGGCGCTACATTCTGTATGCGCCAAAATTTTTACTCCCGGGTATTGCTGTCGTATGGCGTCCACCCGCTCTTTGGTGAATTGTTCGTGGACGATGCACGTGCCACGCCACAAAATTAATTTTTTTGTTGTTAATTTTTGCAGATTTTTTCCCATGAGCATGTCGGGAATAAAAATAATTTCGTCGTCAGGGAATGATTCAATAACTCGAAGCGCGTTTCCCGAGGTGCAGGAGATATCCGATTCGGCTTTTACCGCGGCAGACGTATTCACATAGCACACCACCGGACGCCCGGGGTATTGCTTTTTGAGATTTTTGACGTCATCGGCCGTGATGGATTCGGCCAAGGAACAGCCGGAGCGGGAGGGGACAAGCACGGTTTTGTTCGGGTTGAGGAGTTTGGCCGTTTCACCCATAAAAAATACCGAGCAAAACACAATCGTATCGGCCGTGCTCCGCTGGGCTTCTTTTGCGAGGCCGTATGAATCGCCGACCACGTCTGCAATGCCATACATAATATCCGGCGTTTGGTATGAGTGCGACAAAATAATCGCGTTTTTTTCTTTTTTCAGCTTCTGAATTTGGAGCGTTAGCGGCGAAAGCATGTCGCACTCATCTTTGGTCCAGTTGGTTTTATGGAGCACCGAAAAAAGCCGCTCTGCCTCGCGCTGTTGCTCTTGAATCGCAAATGTCATAAAAGATGGATAATGGAGTCCGGCACATCCGTTTTCCAGACAGTATCGCCCGAGCGCATCTGTTCGCGAATGGCCTTCCCGCTGATCGGCAGTGTCCTGTCAATGGTTTTTACCTGATAGTTTTTTTCTTCAAAAAGTTTTTTGACGTGACCATTACCAGTATAGACGACATCAATCGGCCCAACAATAGCGCAAACATGGTCAACCCACCGAACATCATCGTGAATGTCGGGGATGGGGACGATGGCAAACGGAATAATGGATGTTTCCTCTTCAAGCGCGCAAGTGATCATGGTTTTTCTTTGGTCATACGAATACGGATTGTCTGGCGTACCCGCGTATTGCGCGCTTCCGACGCCAATACATACTGCGTCTATGCCCGGCTCATGCGCAATTTGCTGAACGGCAGAGAGGTGTCCTCTGTGGAACGGCTGAAATCGTCCGATGAAAAGGGCGCGCATACATTAGTCGTTATAAGGTTTCTGCAGAAAACAAATGGGCAGCGTTTGCCGCTTATGTTCGGTTTCTTTTATCCGTTGACGAACGAGCGCAATGTCTTTTCGGGTGAACGCGTCGAGACTTTTTTGTTCGTTCATTGCCTTCAATATCGCGTCAAGTGTTTCATATGATATGCCAAGCTCCTCTTCGTCGGTTTGACCTTCCCATAGTCCGGCGGTTGGCGGACGGTCAATAATTTGGTTTGGAACACCCACTTCACGCGCTAATTGGCGCACCTGCGCTTTGTACAAGTCCCCAATAGGCAAGAGATCCACGCCGCCATCTCCATATTTTGTAAAATATCCAATCGCGAGTTCGGTTTTGTTTCCCGTTCCAAGAACGAGCGCATTTTGTTCGTATGCGTTGCCGTACAGGAGCGTCATGCGGATTCGCGCTTTCAAATTTCCCAGTGATCGCGCGTCCGAAAAAAAATTTGAGTCGCTTTTGTATTGGCGCGCAATATCGTTTATCGCGATGGTTTTTGTCGCAATACCAAGGGTTTTTGCCACCAGGTTCGCGTACGTCGTATCGTCGGCGCTATTGGTGTCGGAGGGCAATAGAATGCCAAACACCCGCTCTTTTCCAAGCGCTTCTGCCGCCAAAAATGCAACCAGCGACGAATCAATGCCGCCGCTCAATCCAAGCACCGCGTTTTTGTCTTTTATGTGGCTTTGGAGAAAGGTGATAATTGTTTGTCTCGGCGTTTGTTTCTTCATAGAGTCGGGAGAGCGTGAGGTGGAGTATAAACCAAAAACTACCATGCTTTTTCTTCTTTTTCAAGTATTGACGAAAGTTGCAAGCCTATATATACTGTGCTCGTCGTGCCTCACGGCGCCATCGTCTAGTGGTGAGGACATCAGGTTTTCATCCTGAGAACAGGGGTTCGATTCCCCTTGGCGCTACGACGTAAAAGGTTTGGGTTGCTTTTGAAAGATAAAAAAGCGGTGGGAACCGCTTTTTAGGAAAATTTTGAGGAGAATTAGTGGAATGAATTTATGGGTTTTGATTGATACTTTGTCTTATTTTTTTAATTTTCAATTTATCTCTTTCATGAGCTATTTTTTGGTTTAATTTTTTTTCTTTTTTTTGCAGTACCTCTACTCTCTTGATAACTTTTGACAAATCATTTAAAATAGCTGTGTATGAGTCTTTCATAAATTTTTGAGTTATTTTTAGACATTATAATTAATATTTATTGTTATGTCAAACGAAGCAGGAAGTGATCGTTTTGCCAAGATAAAAGAAATTGCAGAGGCGGCGAGACTAAAAAAAGAAGTCGCGGCTCAAGCCGCTGAGACAGCCAAAATAGAGAAAGAAAATGCTATACAACTTGAACGAAGACAAATTGAAGAACAGTTTTTAGGGAAAGAGGCTGATCTCGAAACATTGACAGGGCAGATAACCGAAGCACGGGGTTTGCTTTCAGAGGATTTTGATCCTGAAACAACGGCATCTATCCAACTTGAAATTGATGGAATGCTGGGAGAGGCGGAAAGCATCAGAGTTGCGATGGCAGAATTGCAAACAAGAAAAGAAGTACTGGACAGCGGCCAGTCTCGATCTGAAGAATCTAAAGATGATGATGAGAAAAGTCCTGAAGAAGCAACAAATTTGGAAGTCGCGAGGTATAAAGAGCTGGAAGATAGCCAAGTTGGGGCGCCTCCTTTTTTGAATGAACGCACAGTATCAAACATGAACACCCGTAAAGGTGCAGTGCTTGAGTATTCAAATGACTCTTCAAGGTTGAATAATCAAAGAGATAGAACTTTGGATGAACTTTTGGATATGTTGAACACTTTGGAGGAAGTGCAATCAGGGCAGAGAACCATGGAAGCGGGTGAACTCGAAGCCTTAAAACGGCAGGCAGAGGCTCTCAATAATAAACGGATCAAAGAATTTGCAACGGCATCTTATTTTAGAGAAAGAGTACAATTCATTGACGAAGCTAGAGCTGGATTTATATCGGGTAACGAAGTAATTCAAACTACTAAAGATGGCATGCTGGCCAAGACTAATGTTGATATTGATGACACTCTTAAAAAAGATACCGCTGTGACCGAGTATGTCAGGCAACAGTTTGTTGACTTAATGCAAAAGGCGGAAAGAGTTGATACACTGTATGCGTCTTTGACGCATACAGCCAGCTGATTGTTTGTATTTTATGTTTTTTTTGTTTTTCCAAAAAGCAAACTGCACAAAAAAATACTGATCGTGATAATAACAATGGTCCCGCCGCTCGCCCAACCAAAAAAGTACGACACGATAAGACCGGAAATAACCGACGTCAGAGAAATGGCCAAGGCCATGAGCATAGTTTGCAAAAATCCGCGTCTCCATTGAAGGGCCGCAATAACCGGAATCACCATAAGGGCGCCAATAAGCAGTGCGCCAACAATTTTTATGGCCAAAGACACGCTCAACGCCGCGAGGACGACGATAATGCCATTAAATACGTCTGTGTGTATTCCATTTGCTTTTGCGATTTCATCATCGAGTGAAACCAAAAATAACTCTTTATAAAATCCTAAAATCGTAAGGACAGAAATAAGTCCGAGCGCAACAATAAAATACAGATCGCTCACCGACACGGTGGCAATGCTTCCAAAGAGAAAACTGAATAAATTGACGGTAAATCCTCGGGAGACGCTGATAAGCACAACCGCAATTGCCAGGCTCCCCGAGAGGAAAAGGGCAAGGATAGAATCGCCGGACAATTTTTTATGTTTGCGTAGTTTTTCCATTCCCAAACCTGCGCCAACCGACGTGATGACCGCCGTGAGGAGAGGATGAATATGCAAAAGAAATCCAATTGCCACTCCCAAGAGGGCGACGTGCGCGAGCGTATCTGCCATAAGCGAATACCGGCGCACTACAAGGAATGTGCCAATAAGGGGGGCAATAATGGCAACCGCTATTCCGGCGATAAACGCCCGTATCATGAAATCGTATTGAAAAATCTCCAGCATAGTTCGATGTCACTTTAGTGGCCATGGATGACAAATTTTATTTTTTTCCCGTAAAGTTTTTCCAAATATGCCTCGGTCATGAACTCTCGCGGTGCGCCGTGGCATACCAGATGTTTGTTGAGGCACAATAGGCATTTGACTTCATGCGCGACCACATCAATATCATGCGACACAAAGAGGATGGTGAGTCCGTATTCATGATTCAGTTTTTCCATGAACGCATAAAATCGTTCTTGCGCCGTAATATCCACCCCCACACTCGGTTCGTCAAGAATAAGAATTTTTGGCTCTCCGGCGAGCGCACGGGCGATAAACACCCGCTGGCGTTCTCCGCCCGAAAGTTCGTCAATGCGTTTGCTTCTGATGTGTGTGACGTCCGCAATGCTCATGGCGTTGTCAATCATGAGAGCATCGGGTGGGCCGTATTGCTTGAAAATGCCGAGTCTCGCGGTTCTCCCGCTTTGGACCACTTCCTCAACCGTCGCCGGAAATTGCGCGATGTCTTGCGAGACGCGCTGGGGCACATAGCCAATCAATGCTTTTTCAGCAAATGCATTGATGTCCGTGCCAAAAATCTTTACCGTGCCGCTTTGCGGTTGCAACAATCCTAAAATAATTTTTATAAGGGTTGTTTTGCCGCCGCCATTTGGCCCGATCACACCCAGATATTCTCCGGTTTTTACCGTGAAACTTATATTCTCCAAGACGACGTTGTTGTTATAACTGAAATTGAGATCTTTAATTTCAATGCACGGTTTTTCTTTTTCCGGAATAGTTACTGGCATAGAAGGGCGGTACGCAAATTTTTGAGATTTTCTTCCATAAGAGAAATATAATTTTTTCCGGACGCGCGTTCTGCCTCGGTCAAACCTTCAATCGGATTGAACACCAATATTTGGGCGCCAATTTCCTTTGCGATGGTTTCAGCCAATTTGGGAGAAACCAGTGTTTCAAAAAAGATATGAGTGATATTTTTTTCACGGGCAAAATTCGCGATTTCGGCGATTTTTTTCGGTGACGGTTCTTCTTCTGGCGAAAGACCGGCAATGGAAAGCACGCGAATGTTGTATCGCCGTGCCAGATATCCAAACGCCGCATGGGAGGCGATGACGTCTCGAATGGCGCAAGACGCCAAACCGTCTTGGTACATTTGGCCCAATGAGGAAAGTCGCGCATTGTATTTTTCGGCGTTTTCATCATACGACGCGGCATTCTTGGGGTCAATGTTCTTGAGCGTGTCACGGATAATACTGACTTCTTTTTGCACGAGAACCGGATCAAGCCAAATGTGAGGATCCAATCTCGGTCTCCCTTCCTCTTCGTATTCTTCGCCCGGTATCAATGCAATATGCGCGCTCATGTTGATAACGGCAATGTTTTTTTCTGCAAGTTCCAATTGTATTTTTTCCGCCCACGGGTCAAAGCCGCTACCGTTGAAAATAAAGAGGCCGGATGAATAGACTGCTGCGGCCAAATCTTGCGGCGTCGGCTCAAAGTCGTGCGGTTCAAGCCCTGCGGGCACGATATCGATAACGTCCACGTTGTCACCGCCCACCTGTCTCGCAAATTCGGCGAGCGGATAAAAACTTGCAACAATCTGTATATTTGATTTTTCAGCTGGCAATTTATTTTGTTTTTTTATATGTGTCGCTATAACAACCGCGGCGGCAACCAAGAGAATGCCCGTGAGAAGAAAAATGAATTTTTTCATAATTGATGCTTTTTGTTTTTCATGCAGAATGAATTATATTTTTTTCCATTCCATTTCTCCGTCAGCGTTTATTCCTTTTATTGTGTTTCCATCAAACGAAAGATTGGTGTATGTTTCATTCAATTCCGATCCACTCGATGCGATAAGAATGAGTTCTTCTTGGTCAACGATCCATGTGCCGTCGGAAAATGGCTTCGCGTATAAAAATGTTTGGTAAGAGCCGTCATCCATAAATGTAATTTCTTCATAGCCGCTTCCTGAAACTACTTGCCAGCTCCCGACGAGATCCGTTCCGGTTGGCGCGTTGGATTCTTCGGAGATTTTTTGCAATGATGCTGGAACGCCGAGCGTTTCCAGTTCTTCGGCGCTCAAAGACGGCGTTGGACCGGCAATAACCTGCCAGTCTCCGGATTCTTTTTTGAGATACACCGAGACCGGCTCAAGAATTTGGTCGAGAATAGTGACAGACGCAACGGCGTATGATTGGTCTATGCGGATGTTTTGGACGGCGATATCACCCTCGAGCACCGTATTTTCTATAATATGATTTTCAATTGCGGCAGAAATGGTTGCCTGTTCGTCTGTTGGAGGAGGAATAGGTCCCGAAACGCAACCTGCGCCAAATAGGAAAAGTAGAGAAAAGAGAAAAAAAGAGTGTTTGTTCATAGAGAGAGTGAAAAAAATATAACATACCTCTCATAGTATCATTTCTACAATCTATTTGGAAGATGATTTTTTTTTGCTCCTCCCGACCTTTCATTCCCTAGAGAATAAAAGGTCAGCTGGAGTCCCGAGAGAGCGTGTACATTGGTGTACTCATTCACTCAGGTCTCCCTCCTACCTCCTTGTGGAAAGTGCGATGTCTAGGCGCCGACGGGCACCCAGATATTCTTGACCTGGGTGGCCTCGCGCAGGAGTTCGCGCGAGCGACCATCTGCGCCGAGCCAGTCGAAGCCGTCGTGGCCCACGAAGACGCGCTTCATGTTGGGCGCGGAGGCGGTCTTCACAGCAGCACCGGTCTTGCTGTCCGCGAAGCACCAGACCGCATCCACCGCCATGTGGCTGGCGAGCATCGCGGCGATCGAGTTGGGCACGCTGGCGGTGAGGATGTTGATCACACCGGCCGGCACGTCCGAGTTCTGGATCACCTGGATCAGGTCGCACGCCGACATGGGCAGTATGCCGGGCACGACCACGACGGTGTTGCCCATAGCGACGGTCGGGCCGATCGTGCCGACGATCCCGAGGAGCGGGAACTCGTCCGGCGCGCGGATGCCGATGACACCGATCGGCTCGTTCACGGCCGTGACCGCGAAGGGTCCGGCCACCGACTGCACGGTCCCGCCGTACTTGTCGGCGTTGGCCGCCCAGTAGAACAGCCGCTCGATCGAGGCGTCGAACTCTTGCTCCGCCTTCTGCCGCGCGTAGTGCCGCTGGAGCATGAGGAGCAGGACGAACCGATCGCGCTGAGCCACCAGGTTCTCGGCCAGGAAGTAGAGGATCTGGCCACGCAGGTGTGCGGTCTGATTGGCCCAGCCGGGTTGCGCCTTGCCAGCCGCCTCGACCGCGTTGCGCACATCTTTGCGGTTGGCGTCGCTGACGACACCGAGGACATGCCCGTTTGGCTGGACAGAGAAGCTCGCGCCGCCGTCTGGCCGCTGCAGATTGCCGCCGATGAGGTGCCGGTAGGTCCGGTGGATGGCCGGACCTTGCACGAGCGGCGCCGCGTCGACGCTACTCTCGCCGTCTCCTTCGCCATCCGGCTCGAGCGACCTGGTGGCCGGCGAGAGTCCGGCACGTGCCGTGGGATCTGCCGGGATGAGGACGTCGTGGAAGCCCTCGATGCCTCCCTCGCGGCCATAGCCGCTCTGGCGATAGCCGCCGAAGCCCGCGCCCGCGTCGAATACATTGGTGCAGTTGATCCACACCGTCCCGGCTTTGACTCCGCGTGCCACCTCGTTGGCCTTGCCGATTGTCTCGGTCCAGATGCTCGCCGCGAGGCCATACGGCGTGTTGTTGGCGAGCGCAATCGCTTCGGTCGGGGTCCGGAAGGTCATGGAGACCATGACCGGTCCGAAGATTTCGACCTGCGCGATTTCGTGCGCCGGGTCGACACCGGTGAAGAGGGTCGGCGGCACGAACCAGCCGTCTTGGGGCAAGTCGCACTCGGCCTGCCAGCAGGTGGCGCCCTCGGCTTTGCCGCGCTCAATCAGGTCACGGATCTTGTCGTACTGTGGGCGCGAGTTCAGGGCTCCGAAGTCCATGCCCTTGTCGAGCTGGTCCCCTCCGCGGAGTCGCTTCATCCGGCGTTTGAGCTTGTCGATGAGTAGCGGTGCGACGCTCTCCTCGACGAGGAGGCGGCTTCCTGCGCAGCAGACCTGCCCCTGGTTGAACCAGATGGCGTCCACCACGCCTTCGACCACCGAGTCGAGGTCGGCGTCGGCGAAGACGATGAAGGGCGACTTGCCGCCCAGCTCCATCGTCAGCTTCTTGTGCGTACCGGCCGTGGTCGTTCGGATGATGCGACCCACCTCGGTCGAACCGGTGAAGGCGATCTTCCACGGGATGTCGTGCTTGACGATCGCCTCGCCGGTCTCGCCGTCGCCGAAGACGATGTTGACGACGCCGGGCGGGAGCCGGATTTCGGTCATCAGGATTTCGGCGAACAGCGCCGCGGTGAGCGGCGTGAACTCGGCCGGCTTGAGCACGACCGTGTTGCCAGCCGCGATGGCCGGAGCGATCTTCCAGGCGAGCATCAGGAGCGGGAAGTTCCACGGGATGATCTGGCCGATCACGCCCCCGGGCCGGAGGCCGGGGAAGCAGTCAGCCTGTGTCATCGCCATGCCGGCGTGGTAGTAGAAGTGCCGGATTACGAGTGGCACATCGATGTCTCGTGTCTCGCGGATCGTTTTGCCGTTGTCGAGGGACTCGAGGACCGCGAACAGGCGCGAGTGCTGGGCGATGGCGCGCGCGATGCCATATAGGAACTGCGCGCGCTCGAAGCCGGAGCGCATGCTCCAGTCGGGGAAGGCCGCGTGCGCGGCTTGCATCGCGGCGTCGACGTCGCTCGCCGAGCCGTGGGCCACGCGCGCCAGCACGTCGTCCGGCTTGGCCGGGTTGGTGGCC
>Ga0155239_108_pt1 | contig 44216 bp, 46 predicted proteins | sample RifCSPhighO2_02_FD_106207 | JGI IMG/M metagenome (GOLD analysis project Ga0155239, IMG submission 106207) | Candidatus Magasanikbacteria bacterium RIFCSPHIGHO2_02_FULL_48_18 | reverse complement strand
GAGCTTTGCGAGTGACAAGACGAATGCGTGATCCTCACGCGGCCCCATTCGGCAACATACACGAGCGAAGCGAGTGATGTTGCCGAACTCCTGTTATACCAACCCCTTCCTATTTTCTTTTATTTCTGCTATTATTTTCTTATTAACGTGTAATCGCAAGGAGGGTATGAATACACATTATCGTCCATCAAGGGACCCAATTATTTTGCTCCGGCAGGAAATGAAGCTCCGGGGTCTTAGTCAAAAAACGGTCAAAAGCTATCTCCAATATATCACCGCGTGCCTTGCTTTCGCAAGGAAGAACCCAAAAGAAATAGGGGGCACGGATGTAAGGGCGTATCTTGAAAATCTGGCCGACAAACAATATTCAGCGTCAACACTCAACACAGCGTACAGCGCGCTGTTGTTTTATTTTCAAACCATTCTTCGCCGGAATTTTTTTGTGTCTATCCCTCGCATAAAAAAACCGCGTACTCTGCCAGCCGTTATAACCAAGCAAGAAGTTCGGCGGATGATTGAAGGAATAAAAAATCCAAAACACCAATGCGTGATACAGCTTTTGTATGGAACCGGCATGCGGGTGGGCGAACTCGTCCGCCTGCGAATGTGGGATATTGATTTTGAAAGAAACCTCATTGGTGTGGTCCGCGGCAAAGGAGCAAAAGATCGGCTGGTGTTGTTGCCCAAAACCCTTGTGCCCATTTTACGGAAACAACGCCAGCTCAAAAAAAATGGCGATTTCCTTTTTACCAATACACGGGGAGATAGATTAACTGAAGCAACGATTCAAAAAATAGTTTTTTCTGCCGCACGAAACGCAGGAATAACAAAAAACGTAACGCCACATACGTTACGCCATAGTTTTGCGACCCATTTGCTGGAAGCCGGGGTTGATATCCGCATTATTCAAGAACTTCTTGGCCATGCCAAGCTGGCGACGACGCAAATATATACGCACGTTGCCCGAAATACGTTGCAACATGTTCAAAGTCCGCTCGACCTAGTATGATTGTTCATGTCGCGACATGAAAATAGACAACATCCCCGTCTTCGACTATATATTCTTTTCCTTCCAGCCGCATTTTTCCCTGTTCCTTCACGCCGTTCCATCCATTGCATACCACAAAATCTTGCCATTTGGTCACATCGGCTTTGATGTAGCCTTTGATAAAATCAGTGTGGATGACCCCGGCCGCCTGGGGGCCTTTGGTGCCGCGTGTCACGGTCCATGCGCGCGTTTCCGGTTCCCCGGACGTGAGAAAGGTAACAAGGTTTAATAATTCATAACCGGCAAGAATAATTTTATCAAGGCCGGTTTTGGTGATGCCAAGGTCTTTCATATAATTTTCCGCGTCTTCCGGAGAAAGGTCGGCCAGCTCGGCTTCAAGTTTCGCGGAAATGGGGACCACGTGGGTGTTGGCGCCGAAAAGAGAACGGTCAATGGACCGCGCAGTGGGATCGGATTCATCAACATTCACAATATACATCATTGGTTTCAGGGTAAGGAGGCACAGTTCGCGCACAAGCGGCATTTCATCTTCCGTAAAAGAACCTTCCCTGGCCGGTTTTCCTTGCTCCAAAAGCGCTGACAGTTTTTGAAGGGCCGTACGTTCGGTTTCCAATGGTTTGGCGTTGGCTCCCTTTGCCGCTTTTTCTGTTTTTTCCAATCGTTTGTTTACGGTTTGCCAGTCGGCCAAAACCAGCTCCAAATTAATGATGTCGCTATCGTTTTTTGGATCTACGTTATTATGAACGTGCGTAACGTTAGGATCAGTAAACGCGCGCACCACTTGGGCAATGGCATTCACTTCTCGAATATGCGAAAGAAAGGTATTGCCAAGACCTTCGCCTTCGCTCGCGCCCTTGACGAGCCCTGCAATGTCTACAAATTCAATCGCAGTGGGAACAATTTTTTTGGATTTGGAAACAGCCGCCAGCCGGCTTAGGCGATCGTCCGGAACCTCAACCACGCCAATGTTTGGTTCAATGGTGCAAAAGGGATAATTTTGCGCGTCGGCTTGTTTGCTTTTGGTGAGCGCGTTGAAGAGCGTTGATTTGCCGACATTCGGGAGGCCGACGATGCCGATCGAGAGCATAATACATGGATGTGATTTGGCGGATGAACTGTATCAAAAGAAGTGCTTTTTGTCCAAAAATCCCGTGCCGTTATGGCTCGGGATTTGTCATACATTGTTACTGTTTTTCATCTATTGTGGGCCGCTTTGGGGGCCGTTGGTTGGTCCGCCTCCTGGAGGGGGTGCATCCTCGGGGCCATTACCCTCCGGAGGTGAAAATGAAGGAGGTTGCTCAAGAAAACCTCCTTGCATATCTGGTTTGTTGAATTCTGGCTGGAATTCTGGCTTCACATCAGGTCGTGGTTCCTCCTTCATCATTATCTTTTGAAACTCCCCAGGGAATTCCTGCTTCAATTCCGGCATTTGTCCGGGCATAAACTCCGGCTTGTTTTGTTCTTCTTGGTTGGGTGTGTTGAACTCTTGTTTGAATGCCGGTTCATTGAAAGGAACAGGGTTCTCTTTGGGAGGAATGAATTCTTGCTTGAGTTGAGGTTGCAACTGATCCGGATTAAACTGTCTTTGTATCTCCATTGGTTGGGGTCGTTCTTTTTGCGTTTGGATCATTTGTTCAAAACGCTGTCGTTCTTGTTTTTGGCATGCGTCATCGCAGAATGGATCAAATTGCAACTGGCTCGCTTCCGCCTCGCGGCGGAGATCATCATTTTGGATGTTGGTTTGTTTTTCTTTGAATGTTTCTTCAAAAGCATTGTGGCGGCGTCGCAATGCATTGAGAGCATTCTCATCGAGGTTTTGGAATTTTTGTTGGAATTGCTCCAATCCCTGTTGGTCGTCAATAGCGTCGAGCCGGTTGGCAATCACATCGGTTTGCGCGGCAATTCCTTTTTCAAATACCGCCGACGTGAACGGGGCGAACCCCGGAGTGCCCGGGGGTCCGGCAAATTCGCCCGGATTGGCTATAAATTTGTCTTTTAATTCTTGAAAGAATTGGATATCTTCAGGATTGCTGGTGGTAATTTGGGCAAAGAATTTTTCCTGTTCTTTGACAGCGCGTTGAATAAATTTTTCCTGCATGCTTCGCTCCATGCGATCGGCAAATTCCCGTTGTGCCGGGAGCAGATTTTCTTTGAGCGACTGAATGGCCTTAAAGGCGATTGGGTCTGGGTTGTCGGCCAACTCTTTGGATAATTTTTCAAATTTTGCCGCAACTGTCTGGGACTCCGGATCGGCAAATTCTTCTTTAAATGCCTGAATAGCGGCGGTGCGGTGTTTCTCGATATCACGACGGAGCGCCTCATCATCAATATTGATCCGGCTTTCAATATCCTCAATGGCGCGCAATTTGGACACGTCTGCGCCGCCTTCTTTAAATCGCGCCAAGGCCCGCTCGCGAGCGCGGGCGGCAAACTCTTCGCCAAGTTCGCCGAATTGCTCGACTCTCTCTCCAAATCGGCGAACGAAAATATCTTTGGAGGCCTCAAAGACCTGCGCGTTTTCTCCGGAGATGTCATCGAGTTGTTTCAGCTGGTCAAAAATTTCTACATGTCGTGTTTCATCGCCGCCAATATGTTCCACATAGTTTTGAAATTTTTCTCGGCGTTCTTCCGGCGGGAACTGTCCCAGATTGTCTGTAAATTCTTTGAGCATTTTTGTCTCCACCACGTCGCGAATGACATCGCGCGCTTCTTCCGGCACGCTTTCTTCCACTCGTCTCAGAATTTCCAAATTGCGCAAATGCTTGAATTCACTGCCCGGCTGGTCTTCGAGCACTTCCTGCATGTGGGCGGCAAGACGTTCCGGATTTTGCTCCATTTGAGAGACGCTTTCTCCCACCTGTTCAGCCGACCGTTCTCGGGTTTGTTGGATGCGTTCCACAAGGGCGGGGGCAGTGTCGGATGATTCTTGGATTGCCTGTTTTTCAAGATGTTCCAATAATTTTTGTTGTTTTATCTGGCGATCCAACAAGGCTTGTACCAATTCGCCTGATTCAGATGGCGCTGTGCCGTCCTGGCTTTGCGGATCTGAGCGTTGAATATCAGCAGATCGCAGTTTGATGGCTTCTCCTTTTTGTTCCACATAACTCAGGGCTTTGTCGAGGACAGCAGGGTCTATGCTGGCAAAGGATTTTTCCTGGATCAATTTGTTCACGTCCGCCAATTCTTGGTTGGCATGTCGAAGCTGAAGCGTGCTTTTCTTAATAGGGTCAAAGGTAACGGCCTCACGAATGCTTCGGCCAAAGCGTTTCAAGCCGTACCAAGGGCTATCCGGAAGAATGCTCGCGTCGGATGCGCCGAGTTCTTCTGTTGTGACGGTTTCGTCCTGAATGACTTCTTGAGAAGGCGTTGAAGTATCAATGATCGTCTCTGTGGCGACTGCCTCTGGAGAAGCATCTTCAATCGTGTCTGCCGCGGGTTCTTCTGCGATGACGGGTGTTGCAAGATCAGCGGCCGGTTCAGTCGGGTTGGCAGGTTCTTCCACTGTTTGGGCGCTGAGAGGCTGGACACATAAAAAAACGGCTACCACGATTACGATACCCGTTATGCGTCCAAAGGCCGATCCTTGAAATGGATTCATTTTTGTCAAATAGCAAGAAAGCCAATGTTGTTGGTCCATAGAATTATTTTTAGGGGAAGAATGTGAGAACTTTGAAAGAGACGAAAGGCCGTCGTTTCCTTTAAAGGAATCACATTGCAAAAGAATATATGTATTTTATCAGATTTTTTTGGTTTTGTCAAGAAATTATAAAGTTTGTGCAGGATTTTTTATGGGGTACTGCTGATCTTTTCTTAATAATGAGTGTTCAAGAACATGCATCACTCCATTGGCAAACATTTTCCAGTGCCAAAAAATATGAAAGCGGCGTGTACAGAGCGCTCATGGCCACTTTGTAGAGTCGTCAGGTCAAGTTATAGTGGACTCGAGGGGAATCGAACCCCTAGTCTCCTCCATGCCATGGAGGCGCGATAACCGTTACGCTACGAGCCCCTTTATTTCAATCCGTATAGTATCAGATTTTTTTTCGTCCGACAAGGCTCAGTCTTCTATAATAGAACGTGAGCCCCAAATAAAAATCCGTTCCAATGCAAAATGAGTCCGAGGCTCTTGACAGCAGAGGCCTTCATTGATATAGTATGGAAGTTTTAAATAGCTGAATTATGTGCGTGTATGAATCAATTTGAACTTTTGACCATCCTTCCGGGAACGCTGACCGAAGACGAAGTCCGGGCTGTCAATAGTACGGTCACGAGCATGATTAAGGAAAAGGGCGCTCAGACCGTGGAAAGTGAAGAAATGGGGAAAAGACGATTAGCGTACCCGATGAAAAAAATTCGTTATGGGTATTATCAGTCCTTTATTTTTGATCTGCCGCGAGAGGTGGTTGCAGAGTTGCAGAAGAGGTTGCTCCTCTTACCAGAAGTGTTGCGTTTTATGATTCAGGGGTTTAGCCCGGAAAAACGCGCCGCCAAGCGGCAATGGCAAGAACGCCGGGCAAGTTCAGCCATCCACACAGGGGGAGATGGGACGCGCGCCATGGCGGATAAAACAGAGGCAGGAGTCTCACCGTCCGAATCTTTTGCGCGTGCTTCCGAATCTGCGTCTCTTGAACAAACAGCAAAAAAAGAAGAACGGGGTCATGTCGACATGAAAGAAATTGATAAAAAATTGGATGAAATTTTGGACAGCTCATTAACCGACGTGTAATCGTAAAGACAAGGGCCGGAAGTCGCATATTTCCGGAAAAGGAGGGAGGTGATGCAAAGACAAACACATGATATTCATTCACCATTGTAAGAAATTATATGGATTTGAATCGCATATGTCTTTTGGGTCGGTTGACTCGGGACCCGGAAGTTCGAACCACTCCAGGAGGACAGACCGTGGCAACGATGACCGTTGTTACCAATTTGGTATGGGTGGATCAATCCGGAAACAAACAAGAAAAACCAGAGTTTCACAATTGCGTGGTGTGGAGAAAATTGGCGGAAATTGTCGGCCAATATCTCAGTAAGGGGCGCCGCGTGTATGTGGAAGGCCGCCTCCAAACCAGAGATTGGGTGGGGCAAGACGGCGTCAAGCGGTACCGCACCGAAGTAGTCGTTGACAATCTTATCATGCTCGATGGACCGCGCGGGTCGGGATCTCAGTCGCGCGAAGAGCCGGGCGTATTTGCGGGGGAAACGGTTTCTGCTCCGCCGGTCGCAGAGTCGGAAGAAATAAAAGTTGAGGATATACCATTTTAATTTTGTATGCAACAAAAAACAGTCATTGGAAAACCCAAACAATGTTACTACTGCCTCAACAATATCCCGGAGGTAGATTACAAAGATGTGGAAATTTTGCGTCGGTTTGTTTCTTCATTCATGAAGATTGCGCCGCGACGGCGTAGCGGGTTGTGCGCGTGGCATCAGCGCAAAGTGTCAACGGCCATAAAACAAGCACGCATTGTTGGCCTTATGCCATTTACGAATAAGTAATGTTCGTTGGAATAAAAAAATCATGGGTAGAAATACTCATGGTTTTTTGTTTGATAGAGATGAGGTATAATACGTTGTATGAGTATTGAAACAGAAGCCAGCCGTGAGCGCAAATCTTTTTTGGAGCGGGAAAGAACCATGGAAGTTGAACGCGCGAAAGAAGGACAGGAACATCAGGAAGGACGAGAGGCCGCGGCAATGGAGCGCGCGGATATTTTGGTTCGTGAAGTAAAAAATACCAAAAAACAAATGCAAAACATTCTTCTGCATGTGCAGGATGTGTTGCAGGCTATCCGCGCCCTGCGGGGACAATTAGAGCTTGCAGAAACCGCGGGAGATCCTATGTCAATTGTCCGAGATAAAGCGCATGTTGCGTCTCTCAAAGCAAAGCTTTCCACATATCAAAAAGAACTCCGTAACATGCGGGGAGATTTGTTGCGAGAACAAAAACAATTGTTACGGGAGCAGAATCCGGTAACCATGTGGACCGAAGCGGAGCTCAACTCTCGGGCAGAGCGTCTGGTGATCCAGCTTCTTCATGAAGCCATTGATGAGCCGCGTACCGATGAAACAGGGAGGTTGCCATAATAACTTTATTCAGAGAGCGCCTTTGAAATAAGCGGCGCCTGTTCATGAAATGGCATCCACCCTTTCGTGAACACCGATTGTCTCATTTTTGTCACAAGCGCATCCATGCCTTTTTCTTCGATGAATACACGGAGATCATCCGAACGGCTGATAATTTCAAGCGCGGCGCTGACATATTTTCCATAATAGCGAGGGTGAGAAATGAAAAGCGGGTTGACCCAGGCGTCCTGTTGTTTTTCTGGCACGGCAATCCCTATCTCCCGATTTGTTTCCTCCCATACCCGGCGCGCGGTTTCTTTTGTATGGGTTTCTTGATTATGAAATTTGGTTTCAAATGATGCCGTAAGATACCATGAAATGGTTTCCAGGGTAAACTGTTTCAATACTTCTTTGGAAAGGGCGCGTGCTCGTTCCTGGTTTTTTTCTTTTCGAGAAATATAATCCAATTGTGCCGCATTTTGAAATAAAAAGGCGAATCCTTCAGATGATTGGGTGCGGTTGAGGAGGATGCCGTTTTCTTGTTTGCCGCCAAAGAAAAAGTGACAGGCATGCCCGATTTCGTGCATTATTTGTCTGAATGTTTCCATGGACACCGGACTGTCCGGCGATTGACTCAACTTAATGATTGGCCCAGTTTCTCCAACCGGCCCGAACATGCCGCCATTGCTTGCGTGAAACACAAAAGAGATATGGTCGAGCGGGATATGCGTGTAGTTTGTTTCAATAAACAGGCGGGCTTCTCGAAATGAAGGAAAGGCAGGTTTTTGTGCAAAGGTTTTATATTCTTCTGAAGCGGGAAGGGTGAGGTGGGCGTAGGTGATGGGCATGCCAGGGCGTTGCCGTAAAGAATCTGCCAAGTTTTGGAGCATTGGCACCGCTTCACGAATGTGTTGCTGATCGCTTTCGAGCAATGAGAGTTCTCGGTCGCGGTTTTGCTGTTCGGTTTGCTGTGAAAAAAAGTCCGCCATGGCCATGATAAGGTTGTTGATTCCTTGCTGATGAAAAAATTCGGCTCGTGCCAAGATGTTTTTTTCTTTTGCGTCAACGGTATTCGCCTGCCGGTACTCACGGCTAAAACGACCAATGTGTGCCGTTGGTTTTTGCATGTATGCTTGGAGCAGTGTTTGATGCACATTTTGGAATTGTTCTCGATCCATCCCAAAGTATTCAACCAATGGAGCAAGGGGATGATTTTTTGGAAATCGTTCTTTGATTTTTCCGATAAGCCTGTCAATGCGCCCGGTAACATCATTGAGACCGCGTATGATAGTTTCAAAATGGAGCCCTTTTTTTATTTCAGGAGCAAGCGTCTCAAAATAGTCTTTTGTTCCATCCGCCGTTTCGGTAAGCCGCAGGAGCACAAGTGTCGTTGGGACAATGTCTTCTTCTTGCAATTTGTCGATGGAATCTCGTGGAAAGCGACCGAGAAGATCCGCAAAGACTCCGGCAGGCTTGTGTGTCGGTTCTTCCGACGTGATAATAGGCGGCGCGCCTTCAAGTCTTTGGAGATGCGCATGAACGCTTGGCAATGAAACAATCGCGTCTGACATCACCGTCTCCAGGCGATGTTGTTGTTCCTCAGGGAAAAATGTGGTGTGTCCGCTCAATGGTTTCTGGAGTTCCGTAGAAAATTTTTGTACTTCTTGAAGAGCCGGAAGCATATTATGTTCTTCGCGTTCCACCATATTGAGCGCATGCAGTCCAGCCAATGTTTGTTCGTGATGGCGGTTGCCATTTTCTCCTGTCCACTTTGAGATTCCCGGCATTATGTCAGGCAAAGGCATATGGATTACATATAAAAGAAAGTGATGTACATGAAGTATAAGTAAGTGTGCGTCTATTGACAATAGGCTTCATTGGAATGTTTTTTGTTTTTTGGTATACTTCCCGGCAAAGATCCAATGAGTTTTGATTTTTTTATGTCTTCAATTCGCAAAGGTGTTATTACTGTCGCCGGGCTTGGCACCCGATTTCTTCCCGCAACCAAAGCCATGCCAAAAGAAATGCTTCCAGTCCTCGATAAACCGGTCGTGCAATACATCGTGGAAGAAATGGCCGAGAGCGGCATAACCGAAATTATTTTTGTCACCAGTTCGCAAAAACGGGCGATCGAAGATCATTTTGATCGGGATTACGATTTGGAGTATGTGCTGGAAAAGCAGGGAAAGCTCGATTTGCTCAAACCATTAATTTTGTTATCAAAAACTGTTCGTTTTTTTTATACTCGGCAATCGGCGCCGCTCGGCAACGGCCATGCGCTTTTGTGCGCGAGAGAATTTATTGGCGAGGAGCCATTTGTCTTTTCCGATGGCGACAGCATCATTGATAGTTCGGTGCCGGTCATTCGGCAATTGCTGGATATTTTTCAAAAAAGGCGCGCGTCCGTTATCGGCGTACAGCACATTGACAATCGAGACGCCATGACGCGCTATGGAAATGTCTATGGAAAACCGACCCAAGAGCCGAGGACATTTCGCGTGGAGCGTCTCATCGAAAAACCATCGAAAAAAAATACGTCGCCGCACGGGTTGATTATCGGGGGGATGCGGTATGTGTTTACCAAAGATATTTGGCGCTATTTGGAAAATCAAAAAGCGGGACGGTCGGGAGAAATTTGGGTTGCCGACGCGGCCAACAGCCTGGCCAAACATCGGCCGTTTTTCGCATATCAATATGAAGGAACCTATTTTGATACCGGCAACACTTTGGGATTGTTAAAAACCGCGCTTCATTTTGCCCTGAAAGGCGAAGACATGAGCGAAGAAATACGATCCATGCTGGCTGAATCATCGTGATGCAATATGTTTATGCCGCGTAGAGACAAACTATATTTTCGCGCATTTCTTTTTTTCTTTTTTGGCGCGATCTTTTTTGTTGCGCTTTTTTCTTCTGTTTTTGCCGCGCCGCCACCCGGAAATACCGCCGACGCCAGCACTCCCATTATTGCACTCGAGAATTTTAAAAATTTGGACCAGTGGAATGGCGCCACGCCGCAAACATTGGTTGGGCGGTTTATCGATTTTTTCTTTTTGTCAATCATGGGCAGTGTGGCGTTGGGTTTTTTTGTCTATGGGGGCATCCTCTGGATGACGTCTGCCGGCAATTCCGAACGACGAAAGAAAGGCATGCTTGTCCTGGTGTGGGCGGCGTTTGGATCAATTGCCGTACTGTCGAGCTACGCCCTTGTCACGTTTGTGCTTGATATTTTGAAATAATATGAAAAAACGATTTTTTTGGCTGTTTTCTTCCTTTTTGCTCGTAACAATGGTTGCCGGTTTTGGGTGTCGCGGTCTTTCCACAGAAGAACAGGCCGCGGTGAAACCCACGACGCTTCAGTATTGGACCGTGCATGATAATGTCGCTGAATTGCGCACATTGGCCGAAGAGTATAAGCGCATTCGCTCGTATGTAACCGTGAATATCCGGCAGGTGCGCTATGAAGAATTTGACGAGCTTTTTTTGAATGCGCTTGCCGACGATGTGGCACCCGATATCATTTCCATCCAAGCGCGGCTTTTGCCGCAATACGTCCGCCGTTTGGCATACATGCCGCCATCCGTGGACGTGGCAACCATTTGGGTTGAAGGCAAATATCGCCCGGAAACCATTGTCACCATGGAAAAAAAATCCATGCCAACGGTGAATTCCATTAAAAAAGATTTTATTGCCACCGTTGCCGATGATGTCATTATCAATAAAAAAATATATGGACTTCCCACGGCTGTTGATACCATGGCGATTTATTATAATAAAGATTTGCTCGATAACGCCGGTATCCCTGAACCGCCAACCACGTGGGCGGAATTTTTGGACGCGGTAAAAAAAACAACCAAGTTTGATTCTGAAGGACGGATTGTGCAGTCTGGCACGGCGCTTGGATCCGGCGCAAACGTTCAGTATGTTTCGGACATTTTGGCGCTTTTGTTCGCGCAAAATGGTATTCCCATGACCGTGGGCAATACGGTAACATTCGCGCAAAATGTTGAAAAGGGCGGGGCAGACAGCCCCAGCATGCAGGCAATTAAATTTTATACGGATTTCGCGCGCCCCACGAGCGAGGCGTACACGTGGAATGGTGATTTGGACAATTCGTTTGACGCGTTTGTGAGGGGGAAAGTGGTCTTTTATTTTGGTTTTTCGTTTGATTATGACCGGATCAAAGCCCAGGCGCCGCAGTTGAATATGGATGTGATTCCCCTGCCGCAGTTGAACGAAGGCAGTCCGGTGAACGTGGCCAATTATTGGATTCAGTCCGTGGTTGCCAAATCCGAGCATCAGAATGAAGCCTGGGATTTTATTCGATTTTTGACCACGCCGGAAAATATCAAAAAATATACGGACGCGACCAAACAGCCGACGCCTCTTCGCGCCCACATTGAAGCGCAAAAAGAGGACGAGCGGCTTCTTCCTTTTGTGGGAACGGTATTGAACGCGGCCAATTGGTACCGAGGCAATGATATAGAGGTGGCAAATCAGACCTTGGCGGAAATGGCGGACCGTCTTTTGGAGCCGTATGGAGAGACGCAAAATCCGTTTGAGCGCGACAGAGCCATTATCAAAAACGCGGCGGCTGTTCTGCAACAAACCATGTAGGTTTATATTGGTTTATACCATAGTATGATGTCAAAACGGCAAAATTTTTTTTCTTTCTCATTTTTTTTGCTCTTTTTTCTTTCAGCGATTATTGTTGGTGTTCTTCCAAAAATGGCACAGGCAATTGTCGATATCAATTATGAAAAGAAGTACCCCCTTTCTTGGAAAACAAATTTGGGTAAGATTGACAAACCCGCGCTCACGGTTAAACTTGGTGAAAAAGTTGATTTTAAAGTAGAAACAACAGGGGACAGCAAAACACAGATCACTTGTTTAAATTGTAAGACGGGGGCAACGGTAGACGATTTAAACAACGGAAGTGCTGTTGTAAAATGGGATCTTTCCGGCGCCGATGGCCCTTGGCAGGGGATTGAACTTCAGGCGTATCGCCCGGCAGATGGGATGTACTTTGACGCCAAAATTACCGGAACACTTGTCATTAAAATTGATGTTGATTGCACGTCACAGAAAGATGAAACCGCATGTGATGGTGTTGGCCAATTTTGCATTTGGGTGAGTGAAAATAAAACATGCAAAAAGAAGGAGGAGCTCACGGCCGAAGAAAAAAAAGCCGCGATTCTTGAGGCATACGCCGACCAATACAAAATGCCGGAGTGGTATGATGGCCCGTTGCCGGAATGCGCGTTTACCGGACAGTGCAAAGACGTCAATGACCTCCTTCAACTTGCGGTGAATATCGCCAATTGGGCGTTTCGCATTATCGGCTCATTGGCGTTTGTCATTTTTATCTATGGCGGTTTTACCATGGTATTGTCTTTTGGCAACGCGGAAAAAGTTAAAAAAGCACAAGGCATTTTGGTTGGCGCGGCCGTTGGTTTGACGATTGCTTTTAGCGCGTATCTTATGGTAAACTTTGTACTGGATGCGTTTCAAGTCAGTGATTTGTTTACGCAACCGTTCCAATAGGACGAAAAGGTGTGTCTATGCGTATTTTGGGAAAATTGGCAACATCTCTTTTTTTGAGCAAGATTTTTTTTCTTGGCACTATGGTTAGTGTCTTTTTCTTTTTTATTACTGCCTCTGTCGTATTGGGCGCAGACGGCCAAAATCAAACAGTCAAACTCATTAATCCGCTTGGTGGCAAACTCGATAATCCGGTTGGCGTCACGAGTACGCCCAAAATTCTTGGCAATCTCATTGCAAAAAGTCTGACTGTGCTCGGCTCGATAACGCTTTTGGTGTTTGTGTTTGGCGGCTGGGAGTGGCTTGCGTCGAGCGGCAATCCTGAAAAAATTAAAAAAGGAACGCATATTATGGTGTATGCGAGTTTGGGACTCTTAATTATTTTTATAAGCTATGGTATACTGAGTGCATTCTTGAAGAGCCTTGGCGCAAAGGGATTTCAAGCCGATACCGGTCAAACAAGTGGCGGCAATGCGGCATGTTATTGCGGCTCATCAACTTGGTATAGTGGTAAAGAGATCGTGCCAAATGTACTTGGTCCTCTACAGTGTCAAGAAATGACAGGCCAGTCTTTAGAGGAATTTGGCGACTTGGTAGACTGTGAATGGAAAGAAGGTTAAAAATGAATTATAAAATTGGGGGATTTCGTTTTGGAAAGATAAAGCCATTGATATTGTATAAATGGTTTTATCTCTGCATAACGTCAGAGAAAAAACAGATCGTTATCTTTAAACAGAGAGGGGGTGAAACTATGAGCACAACTAAAGCGTTGCTGAAAGAAAATGTCTGGTATGTCATGTTCGCTATTGTATTTGCTCTCGTGCTTATTCTCCCGGGAATGGTTTCCGCGGAAGTCGGGGATACCTGTGCCGAAATAGCCGATTGTGATTTTGGCGAATCTTGTTCCAATTTGAAATGTGTCGCGAATTTTGGGGTGGAACAGGTCCAATCCGGCCTTGGCGGCAGTCTTGGAAATAAATCCCTTATCGCAACTATTACCAGCGTTATCAACGTCGCCCTCGGCCTTCTCGGCGTCATTGCCGTCGTCATTATCTTGATCGGCGGATTCAAATGGATGACTGCCGGAGGAAACGAAGACAAAGTGGCCGAAGCGAGAAAGCTTATCTTCGCCGGCATTATTGGTCTTGCGATTATCTTGGCCGCGTGGGCCATTGCGAAGTTTGTGATTACCAGTCTGTCGCAAGCGACCGGATCGGGAAATGTTTTGTAGTGTCTTCCTTTGTTATGTGTTATGAATCAGCGCAACCGAAAGGAGGTGATCATGTGAATAGTACAGCAGTATTGGTAAAACGATTTTCATGGATGATGTCTATAGGAATCGTCCTTGCGTTTGCCCTGTCATTGTTTGTGTCCGATGTTGGCGCGCAAACATGTACCACAAATGCAGATTGTGGGTTTCAGCAAGTGTGTCAGGACGTTGATGGGGCATTAAAATGTGTGACTACCTTTGGTGTTAATTCGGTTGGAAATGGCCTTGAAGGAACTTTGGGAAATAAATCCCTTATTGGAACCATCACCAGTCTTATCAACGTTGCCCTCGGCCTTCTCGGCGTTATCGCCGTTGTCATTATCCTTATTGGTGGATTCAAATGGATGACCGCCGGAGGAAACGAAGACAAAGTGGGAGAAGCAAGAAAAATGATTTTCGCGGGTATCATTGGTTTAGCAATTATCCTTTCGGCTTGGGCAATCGCCAAGTTTGTGATTACGAGTTTGTCGCAAGCAACAGGATCCGGAAATGTCTGATAGCAAAAAAAGGGGCAGGAGAAAGGCCTTTGCCCCTTTTTTTCTTTCCATGGCATTGCAATATTCAGAGTATTGTCTGCTGTGAGTATTGCCATGCCCTCAAAAGCGGCACATTATTTATTTTTTTCTATGTTAGTCTATCATTTGGCAGCTTCTGCCGTAAATCATTATTGGAAAGTAAGTCTTCTGGCTTTGTCTTTTTTTGCCGCGCTCTTTTTTGCCGCGCCGTCATTTGTTTTTGCAACACCCGGAAACGCCTGTTCGCCAAGCTTGCCGTGCGGTTTTGGGGAAGCATGCGACGCTGGTACTGGTAAATGCGTCATGAATTTTGGCATGACAGAAATCCAATCAGGTCTTGGTGGCAGTCTTGGCCAAAAACCGCTTATTGAAACCATCACCAGTCTTATCAACGTCGCCCTCGGCCTTCTCGGCGTTATCGCCGTTGTCATTATCCTAATCGGCGGATTCAAATGGATGACTGCCGGAGGAAACGAAGACAAAGTGGCCGAATCAAGAAAAATGATTTTTGCCGGCATTATTGGTCTTGCCATCATTCTTTCCGCCTGGGCGATCGCGAAGTTTGTGATTACCAGTCTGTCGCAAGCGACCGGATCGGGAAATGTTTCATAAATTTTTTCCATTCATGAAACTATGAAAAAATTATTTTTTTTCTTTACCGCGTTCTTGGTTGCGGTTTCCGGTTTTGCGCACGCGCCAGCCGTGTATGCCCTTCAGGATAAAGATCCACTGGGCCTCAATTATGGAAAATATACCGGTCTTGGCAACGAGGACGTGCGGTTTTCCACGGCAAAAATTATCAATACCGCGCTTGGTATTTTGGGAACCGTCGCGATCGTGATTATTATCTACGCCGGCTTCGTATGGATGACCTCCGCGGGAAATGAAGACCAGTCCAAAAAGGCCCAGAAAATTTTGTTTGCGGCGGTTATTGGGCTGATTGTTATTCTGAGTTCATTTATTATTACACGGTTTTTGTTGACACAGCTCTACGAAGCCACAACGAATAATGTGTATTTTAATTAAGGTTCGTGTTTGGCGTGGAGTATGAAAAAACAGGCGGTGACATTTTTTCTTGTTTTTTTGGTCATTGGTTTCCTGTTTGGGTTCTCTGCCGTTTTTGCGGTCGGTTTGCATGGAGCGGACAAAACCGCGGCGTCTGCCGGTCTCACGAGTTATCCGGATAATATAATGGAAATTACGGGCGGGTTTATCGGGACGCTTCTGTCATTTATCGCGGTTTTTTTCTTTATTCTCATGGTCTATGGCGGGTTTATCTGGATGATGGCGCGGGGCAATGAGGAACAGGAAAAAAAAGCTTTGCGCACCGTGATTGCGGCTGTTATTGGCATGACGATTATTGTTTCCGCGTATGCATTGACCAAGCTCATTTTCACCCGCCTCAATGAAACGGATCCAAAAAATGACGACAGTGCGTGTATCAAAAAAGGCGAAGGCTGGTCGTGCGGGTCAATTGACTCCTGTAGTGGAGTGACCGGCCAAAACATTGAAGAAAAGCGGGAGAGCTGTAGTCAAAGCTCTTCATGCGCGATCAACCTCTGTCCGGGTAACGATACGATTGTGTGCTGTCAATCATGAGGCATATCCTTTCTTTTCTCTCTATCTATGAAAAAAAACATGCACAAACAATTTTTTCTTCTCTCCATCGCGTGCGTCATGTTGTTTTCATTTGGATTTCTGCAACATCAGGTTTTCGCGGACGATTATGGCCTTGAAGAGACCGTGTCACAAACCGATTTAAAGTCCTATCCACAGGACGTGCCAACGATTATTGGTAATGTGCTTGGGACGGTGCTGTCGTTGGTTGCTGTCCTCTTTTTTGGGCTTATGATTTATGGTGGTCTTTTGTGGATGAGCGCGCATGGCAAAGAAGACCAAGAAAAAAAGGCGCTCGACACCATTGTTGCCGGTGTCATTGGGGTGGTAATTGTTTTAGGGTCCTACGCCATCACCAAACTGATATTTGGAAGCTTGGGTGAGGCAGGAAAAGGTGATGGGACCAAATATTGTCTTTTGGTTTCTGGTAGTTCAATGTCATGTGCTGTCTTTGCCGACCAAAAGACTTGTGGTGCTAAAACAGACAATTGTTGTGTGAGCACATACGCCAATCAAAATGCCTGTGACGCAGGAAAGACAAAGGCTGAGCAATCGGGTGGTGATTTGCCTCCAGGTGATTTGTGATTTTTTGATGCTATATGATACGAAGGTTCAAAGAAAAAATGGCGTATGTCGTACTTTTTACTGCCTCAAGCGTACTCGCATATCCTATCGTGGCAATGGCAAAAAAAACGGTTGGCGACGCCGGTGGAGCACTGCAAACCGTCGTCGGGAAAAGCGGTTTAAAAGCCACGGACGCGGCAGGGTATGCGGGAATAGTTCTCGCGGTGCTCTTTTATATGTCCGGTCTTGCCTTCTTTGTCCTTATGTTTTATGGCGGATATTTGTGGCTCACGGCAAGAGGCAAAGAAGATCAGGTGGAAAAAGCAAAACGCGTGATTACTGCCGCGCTTATTGGACTTACCATAATTTTTTCCGCGTACGCCATCACCTATCTCGTGTCTTCCCGATTGATTCAAGGGACGCCAGTCAATAAACCATAACGCTATGAAATTATTTTTTTGGGTTCGATTTTTGGCGGTGTGTTCACTCGTATTTCTGCCTACCCTCGCTTTGGCCCAGGGAAATTTTGGAGACGCCCTCAAAAATTTGAATACCACCAAAAAGTATGTGGGAGGCAACCTGGAAGAAGATCCGGGTGTCGTGGTCGGGCGAACCATCAATGTCGCGCTCACCATGGTCGGGCTTATCTTTCTTGTTCTTATGGTCTATGCCGGCTATTTATGGATGACCGCGCGCGGCAATGAGGACCAGGTAAAAAAAGCACAGCAAATTATTATTACCACGGTCATTGGCATGGTCATTGTGCTCAGCGCCTATGCCATTACGTATCTTGTAACAACACGGCTGGCCGGCGGACTCCAAGACTTGACCAATGGAAATGGAGGAGAATAATTATCTTTTTTGTTTTTTTATGAAGCATGTCTTTCTCCGAGGAATTTTTGTTTTTCTTCTTTTGGCGGTTTGTTTGTCTCCTTTTTTTGTTTTTGCTCAAAATATTGGCACCGATCTTATTAAGAGCGCGGCAAACGAAGCGGGGTATGGTGAAAATACGGATGAATTTACGTTTGCCTCGACTTTGGGGTTGGTGATCAAAGCATTATTTTCCTTTATTGGCATTATTTTCCTTTCGCTCATGGTCTATGCCGGCTATTTATGGATGACCGCGCGCGGGAAAGAAGACCAAGTGGAAAAAGCGCAAGAAATTATTCGGACGTCCATTATTGGTCTTATTATCGCGGTTGGCGCGTACAGCATTACGTCGTTTATTGTGCCGCGTATTTTGGAAAAAGTGGTTGAAGGCCAGCCAACGAGCGGTGGGTCGGAAAATCCCGTGGATGAACCCGGTGGGGGATCAAGTCAGGACAATGATTTAGAAGAAGAAGGTTAAGCCAAGTTGCCAATTGCATAGGGAGTAAAATATATATGAAAAAAAAGTTGCTCCAAACATTTTTTCTTTTCTCTCTCGTTTTTTTTGTATGTTTTGTTTTTGCAAAAACACCCGCAAACGCCGCAAATCTTAAAAAAGACGTCATGAGTCAGATCGGCGCGGTCGTGACTGACAATGAAGGAACGGTGATTCAGGCGCAGGATCCGCGGATTGTGGTCGCGGGCATTATTGAAGTGATTCTTGGACTCATGGGAACCATTTTTATCACGCTTATTGTAGCCGCTGGATATTGGCGGCTTACGGCGCAGGGAGAAGAGAGCCGTATTGAAAAATCAACCAAAACCATGCAGGCCGCGGTTATCGGCCTTGCGGTTGTCCTTTTGGGATATTCGATTACCCGTTTTGTGGTTCTCAAAGTATATGAAGCCATAAAATATCAAAAACCCACCGTGGAGGAACCGGAAAAGGGGTGGTTTGATAAATACATTTTTTAAGTTGGTATGCTCCGTTTTCTTTCTTTTTTTCTTTTTTTCTCCGCTGTAGTTTTTCCTGGCGTGGTATTCGCGGGAACCAACACCAATATTTTTGATGTTCCGGATTTTGAAGGCCAAACCAATGCATTCGTGGGCCAAAAAGGCGCTGATCTTGAGATAGCGCCGGAAGATCCGCGCGTGGTAGCGGGATTTATTATCAATAGTCTTTTGGGGCTCCTTGGCATGGTGACAACGATTTATTGCATCTACGGCGGGTATCTCATGATGACTTCAGGGGGCGAAGAACAGAAAATGTCAAAAGGGAGAAGTATTATTGTCAACGCGGCAATCGGCGGCGCGCTTATTTTAAGCGCGTATGCCATAGCCCGGATTACCGTGAGTTTTTTGATGCCGTCCGAAGAAAAAAGCATCTGTAATGGTTCGTACCAGGATTACGGAAATAACGCGTATTTTGAAAATGAGGATATCAATTATGGATGTGATATTCCGTATGATACGCCCCTCTTTACGGCCGATGATCTTTAAACCATCGAATTGATGATAGTCTTTATAATACTGTCTGCGGCGGGGAGTCCCCGCTTTTTTTGTTGTATTTTTCGGGGCTTAACGGCCAATCGGAGAATGTCGTTCGGTTTTTTGGCAATAGCGCCAAGATGATGTTTGGTAATATACGCCGCGTTCCATTCTTCTTGTCCGGGGATGGGATCAATCACGACCATGGGTTTTCCAAGCGCTATGCATTCGCTTGTGGTCAGGCCGCCCGGCTTTGTGATAATGACACTCGCCATGCGCATATAGTCATCAATGGCATTGGTCCACTGAACAGGGAGAAACCGTATATGGCGCGGCGGCGCCATTTTTTTTATTTTGGAAAACAGTTTGGTATTTTTCCCCGTAATGGCCACTATGGTTGCGGAGTCGGGGAGCTGAAACAGCCGTTCGATAATGCGTGAGAGGTTGGTAAATCCTTGGCCGCCCGCCAAAACCAGAATCACTCGCCTCGCGTTTGGGAGGCCACATTTTTTTTTGAGGAGCGAAATGGATTTTTTTTCGTAAAATACAGGATCAATCGGAATGCCGCTCACGGTTATGGCGCGCGGGTCCACTTTTTTTTGTATGAGTTCTTCTTTTATTTCTCGCGTGGCCACAAAGTAGCGCGCTGTGCCTTCCACAACCCATGATTGGTTTAGTCCATAGTCCGTTATAAGGCAAGACCGCGGGATGCGCGGTATATTTTTTTGGGGAGAAATGGCCAGCAATTGCGCGGGAAGCGAATGCGTGCAGAGAATATGATCGGGCTGTATCTTTTGTACCGCCTCGTAGAATGCTTTTGATTCTCTTCCTTTCAAAAGTCCGATAATGTCTCGAAGAATGGCGTCTCCGGTTCGCTGGTTCATGGTGTGGTACAAAAATCCCCATACTTCCGGCAGATGTTTCGCCAAAATATCGTAGGTTTTTATAATAATTTTTTTTGTGGTCGGACGCAAAAAATCCATGAGGTCAATATGTTCAACAGACAGTAGTTTCTCGTAGTCTTTTTTCGCGGTTTTATGGATTGCGTCCGCGGCCTTGGTGTGGCCATATCCAACTTGGGAAACCGAAAGGAGAAGGAGTTTTTTCTTTTGGAGCATATATCACCAGTGTATGTCAAAGAGACAAAAAAAAGAAGAGGGCAAGCCTCTTTCATTAAAAAATCACCACTGGGGTGGCCAACGGGAATCGAACCCGTACTGCGAGTGCCACAAACTCGCGTGATAACCGTTTCACTATGGCCACCCCACTATTGATTTTCGTTTTCTTTTGAAGAACGAACCATAGTATATCGGGTTTAGGCTTCACTGTCAATATAAAAAAGAACTCTGTGAAGAGTTCTTTTTTAGCTTTTTCCCATTTGTTATTTTGATCCCATGCGTTCAAACGCGCGCAAAATTTCGAGAGGAATCGCAAAGATAACCGTATTTGATTGGTCAGAGCTCAAGTCATTGATGGTGCTGAGCGTTCGCAAATGCAGGGCTCCTGGCACGCCGGAAAGCACTGCCGCGGCTTTGGCGATATTTTCCGCCGCAATGTATTCCCCGCTCGCTTTAATAATGACTGATCGTTTTTCTCGCTCCGCTTCCGCTTGTTTGGCGATAACGCGTTGCATGTCGTCCGGCAAGATAACATCTTTGAGCGAGACATTGTCCACCTTGATACCCCAGTGGTCGGATGCGGCGTCAATAATTTCTTTTATTTTTTCCGCGGCCGCTTCTCTATTGGCGAGGAGCTCGTCCAGTTCCAATTCACCAACAACATTCCGCATGGTCGTTTGGGCAAGCTGGCTCACCGCAAACCAAAAATTTTCCACTTGCAGAATTGCTTTGGATGCGTCCACTACTTTGTAATAAATGACGGCATTGATTTTGGCAGAGATATTATCTTTGGTGATGGCCTCTTGGAGCGGCACGTCAACCGCTTTGACGCGCATGTCCACCTTGGTCATGCTTTGAATGACCGGAAAAACCAGCCGCCAGCCGGGGTTGACCATGCGGACGAATTTTCCCAATTGAAATTTGACGCCGCGCTGGTATTCATTTACCTGCCGGATGCTGATGACGAGAAGAACGACGATAATGCCGATAATATATGGCATAGAGTTGATAATTAACATATTAACTATTGACAATTGGCTCTATTATCAACTGTCAAGAGTTAATTGTCAATGGTCAAACTGTGACCCCGCGAGGAATCGAACCTCGAACCGGAGCTTAGAAGGCTCCTGTTATATCCATTTAACTACAGGGTCATGACAAAATTCTTGCCTTACTATGCGGCAAAAAGGCTCATGTGTCAATGTGACCCTCTCCGTTTGCCATGGAATTTTTTATGGATATTACGGAGCTCCCTATCCGTAATGTGCGTATAAATTTGGGTGGTGGTAATGGAAGAATGGCCGAGCATTGATTGCACCGATCGGATATCTGCCCCATTATACAACAAATCGGTCGCAAAGGAATGACGCAGAGAATGGGGGGTCACCGGTTTGGTGATTCCGGCCGCTTTCGCGTATTTCTGCACCAGTCTCTGGACAGAACGCGCGGTGAGTGATTGTTCGCGTTCGATTTTTGACCGCACATTTTTTTTCTGTTTCTTGGCTCGGGCGGGCAGAGACGACGCGGATGTCCGTTTATCGTGGGAAATAAATAAAAAAGGATTGGCATCGGTTCTGATGTCGAGATATTTTTTCAGCCAATAGCGGGCCTGTTCCGAAAGAAAGACCACCCTGCTTTTTTTTCCTTTTCCCAAAACCGTAAACTCGTCTTTTTTCAAATTGATTTGCTCTTTTTTGAGTCCAATGGTCTCGGACACGCGCAGGCCGGTGGAGAAAAGCATTTCCAAAATGGCCTTGTCCCGATATTTTATGAGCGTCGTATTGATTGTGTCTGAGATTGCTTCTTTTCTGTTTCCTTCAAGGAGCGGCATTTCGAGAAGCCGGTCAACGTCGCTTCCTTCAATAAAAGAAATATCCCGATCCGGCATTTTCATAAGTTCAATTTTTTCAGCAGACAGTGTCGGGATATCCCGTTTTGCCAGATATTTGAGAAACGACCGAAGAGAAATGAGGTGATAATTTTGGGTATTTTTTTTCAATGGTTCCCCGTGCGCATCCGCCAGCCGGTTGAGCCAGATGCGATATTCGCGAATAGCATCGTGTGAAATGTTTTCCGGTTTTTTGTCTTCTCCAAACCAGGACAGAAATCGCGAAAGGTAGAAATGATAATTTTGAATGGTTTTTTGACTTCGATTTTTTTCAATTTCAAGGTATTCCAAAAATTGGTCGAGAAGCGTGTGAAGAGAAACAGATGGCATACAAGGGCTCCAGAGAGCGGGAGAATATACATATTGTACGACGCTCGGAAAGATTCGTCAATACAATATGGATTGTGCGGAGATGAGTTTTTGTGTATACTTGAAAAAAGTTTTAAGATACCTTTCAATTATGAAATACCTCATTGTTTTCCTCGCTGTGATTCTTGTTTCATTCTCGGCGGGGTCGTTCGCTTTGGCCCAAGAAGGACAAGAAAGCATGCCAAAAACCACCATATCCCCGCCCGGTTCCGTTGGTTTGTTTTTTCGCGGGGTGGGAGAATGGACGTCTTTGTTGGTTACCTTTGATGGAGAAAAAAAGGCGGAAAAACGAGTCGCGTATGCGGCGTCGTATGTTGACCTCGCAGAACAGTTGAACGGGTCTCAAGACGCAAACGCGAAAGAGGATGTTATTCCTGTCCTTGTCAAAAGAGCAAAAAAGCATATTGGAAAAGTGGAAGCATATATTGAAACGGCGGACGAACAGGACAAGGCGCGGCTTGCAGAGCGGGGGCTTTTGTCAGTGGTTGACGGGTTGAAAGAAGTGATCGCCGGCCCGCTCGCGTCTTTTGCGCCGCCGCAATCCGAAACCCGAGACACCGCGGCGATTGCGCCGGATGTTCTCAAAGCGCCCAACCCCGCCATACCGACGGACGATCAAGATCGGGATGGCCTGCCCGATGACGAGGAGCGGTCGCTTGGCACGAGCGTAGTGGAATTTGATTCTGATTTTGATGGCATATCCGATGCCGATGAAGTGAGCGCGTGGGGAACGGATCCAAAAAAGAAAGACACGGATGGTGATGGATTTGCCGATGGTATAGAAGTGCTCAATGGATATAATCCGCTCGGCGAGGGATTGCTGGTTGAGAGTGAATAGCATGGCTACTATCATTTTTGACATCGAAACCGTCCCTGTTGATTTTGACTCTTTGGATGCCATATCTCGGGAGTATTTGTTGAAATTCGCCGATAGAAAAGAAGAACAAGAAAAAGTAAAAGAGCAAATGGCGCTGTGGGCTCCGACCAATACTATCGTCGCGATTGGGATGCTCGCGGTCGAGAGCCAAAAAGGCGCGGTATATTTTCAAAGCGGAGAGACAAAAATTGATACGTGGGAAGAAAATGGAATAAAATACGAGACCGGGTCGGAAAAAGATATCTTGGAAAAATTTTGGAACGCTATTGCCCACGCGCATCAATTTGTCACATTTAACGGCCGATGTTTTGACTGCCCCGTTCTTCTGTTGCGGTCCGCGATCCTGTCGGTAAAGCCCAGCAAAAATATCATGCCGTATCGGTACAGCACGGAAAATCATGTTGATCTCCTGGAACAGCTCACATTTTACGGCGCGGTCAGAAAATTCAATCTTGATTTTTTTTGCAAATCATTTGGCATTGCGTCGCCAAAGGGAAATGGCATTACTGGCCATGACGTTTTGCCGCTCTTCCAAAAAGGAGCGTACACCGACATCGCGCGCTATTGCGCGGGCGATCTTTTCGCCACGCGCACCCTGTATCTCCGCTGGAAAGAATATCTCTCATCATAATGCTATGCTCTCTTCCCCTCAAACACACAATCAATTATTGCGCCATACACGGGACATCTTTCATCATCTCTATCGAGAGGTTTCTTGCTATGTGCCCCAGGAGACCCTTCAGGACATGGCGGTTGCCTCTGAAGCGGCCGAGCTTGATGATTCCTTGAGCGTGGAAGAATTGGAAACCATGGTAGTGTCTTTTGGAAAAAAAGTATGGCCATACCGCAAAGCATTTGACGAATTTATGGATATTGAAGAGGGGCGGCTGGGAGAAAAATTTTTTTTACAGAAATTATCTCCCGAAGCGAGGCGCGCGTACAGGTCCTTTTTGGAAGAAGGGCATACATTTCGCGATTTAAAAAGGGGCAAGCATGTGACATCTCATTTTTCTCCGGAAGAGAGAACAATATGTTGCGCGGCATTTGTCGATATGCGACAGGGCCTGCGCGAATACGTGCTTCAGGAAATACGCGGGCTTCAACGAGAACATTTTGAAGAACGCGTCGAGGAGTTTTTAATTATTCTGAAACATATAGAAGAGCGTCTCGACGCCTTGCGCGACATGGCGGATCTGGAACAAGAGCATCCGCATCTTGCCGCAGAAATCCGCACCCAGATTCGCGCGTTTGAACATGGGCTGTGTCTTCTGGCAACCAACACCTCCTATGCGGCAGTGTGCCGCGCCGGGGAACACTTCGAAGGACGGCGCGTCGATCTTGGACGCTATGTCTTTCTCGCCTCTGAATAGCGCTTTTTTGCTTTTTTTACCGCATAGGCAATAATGGCGCCGGCCACATCAACGCCGGTCGCTTGCGTGATGCCTTCGAGCCCCGGGTTGGAATTGACTTCGATGATTTTTGGCCCTGTCTTGGTCCGCATCACATCAACGCCTGCAAAATCAAGGCCGCAAGCCTCGGCGGCGCGAAGGGAAATTGATTTTTCTTTTTCACTCAAGCTCGCAATTTTTACTTTTCCTCCGAGGCTGAAGTTTGATCGGAACTCCCCCTTTTGGGTTGCAACCCGCTCCATGGCGGCGATAATGGCGCCTCCCACAATAAATACGCGAATGTCTTTGCCGCGTGATTCTTTCACATATTCTTGAATAATAATGGGCGCGGCATTTTCTTGTTCGGAGAGGAGCTGAATAATGGACTGCAATCCCCGTTTGCTTTCAATAATGGAAACGCCGATGCCGGAAGATCCGGATGCAGTTTTAAGAATGACCGGATAACTGCCGATATCTTTCATAACGTCTTCAATGTATTCAGCAGAGCGGACCACAAATGTTTTTGGCATGGGGATGCCTTTCTGGTGGAGCGTTTGGAGTGTCAAAATTTTATTGCTGGCGCGCACAATCGGCTGGTATCGATTGACAACGGGAATCCCCGCCAATTCAAACTGCCGGACAAGCGGCGCATGCGCGTCAATCATGTTTCCTGAAAATGTCGCTTTCACGACGAGCACATCAATGCGCGGTTTTTTGTTTTCAATGAGAATTTTTGTTTCTTTATAAAATTTCAGTTTGCACTTTTTGGCTTCCACAATTTCGATGGCATGGCCCAATCGTTCGGCCGCATGCGTGAGGAGATCAAGACTTTTGGTAAGCGCGGAATCCGGGTTGTGCGGGCGCGCATGCGTGAGTATGTGAATGATCATATATGTTGGCCTATTCCGTCGCGATGTCAATGGTTTGTTCCAGCCGTCGAATGTCAGCCAAGAGCGCGGGTCGCTCTTTATTGAACATAATAATATCAAAGACGCTACTCCCGCCATTTTTGGCATACGCGCAGTGGTCGCCGATTTGTTTATGAATGTAGATGGTTTTGAATGATTTGAGTTCCTGGATTTTTTTAACGCCGCCGAGTCTCGTGAGTTTTCCTTCTTCTTTCGCAAAAAATTTCATGGCAACGCTGTATCCTTTCGTTTTTTTTGGCACGATCGTTTTTTTGCCTATCCGAACAAGGATGTCATTCATGGTGTGATTGATTCCGTGCGAACATTCATACATCATGTGGCGGAATCCGCCGACTCGGGGTCCAACTTCAATAATTTTCCATCCGTCTTCTGTTTTGAACAGTTCAATATGGGCGGTTGTGTGCTTGAGGCCGAGCGCATAGATGGCCGAAGTCGCAACCGCATGGACGCCGGCAATGCTTTCCGTATTCAAAAGCGTTGGAGTTATTTGCTGATATCCGAAAAAATCATCAAATCCGATGGTTTTGCCGGTTTTGATATGGACGACGGGGCAGAAGGCAATAGCTCCCTGGCCGGTCACATAGGCGTCAATAGAATACATGTCGCCTTCAATGAAATGTTCCACGAGGACGCGCGGTTCCCACTTGCCGCCCGCATCTTTATACACGCTTTGGATTTTTTTCAATACTTTTTTCAGCTCGTCTTCGAGTTCTTCTTTGTGATAGCAAATGGTGACGAGCCGGCTCGCGCCAAGTCCCGCAGGCTTGATGATCATTGGAAATTCCACCTCTTCTTCTACTTCTTTCAGCGTCGCTTGGGTCACCTCGGATATCACCCGGAATGCCGGAATCATGGAAGGATTGTGGACGCTCATTCTTTCGCGCATCAAAATTTTATCCGTCGCCCACCGAAGCGATTCCGTGGTTGGCGCGTTGAGATAGGGAAGAAATGGAATAAGGCGCGCCAAAAGCGGGATTTCGCTTTCCGAGCGGCAGGTGATTGCCAGCAATTCATCCTGGTACGGCAGAAATGTTTTTTGAATGGCCGCATCGTCCGTTATATCGCAGGATAATATGAGATCGAGTTTGTCGCGGTGCTGTTCGCTTGTGGCATCCAGTTTTGTTTTTGCGTCATGAAATAATGCAATCCGAAAAGAAATTCCTTCTTTTTTTTGATATGTGCGTATGGCATCAATAATATGACCAAAAATTTTTCCGGTAAACAGAATGATATTTTTTTCTTTTTTTTCTTCCGTTTCCCGAATGGTCCGCAACACTTGGTCGTAGAGTTTTCCCACGAGCAGGTTGAGATGTTTGGGATTGAGATATGCCATAGGAAGTGTCCGTAGGACAGTGGCCTAAAAAAGGCGTAACAGGGAGTATATCGCTTTTTCTTCTCTCAGTCAAGCTGTGCGGCCTTTTTTGTATATTGTTCCGGGACGATTTTTTTGTATTGTGCAAGAACGCGGCGCATTCTTTGGTTGTTGAGCAATCCTTTTTGCGCGCCAAATTCTTGGATGACGCCGCCGGCATTTGCCGTGCCCCACCGCATGGCGTCGGGGATTGATTTTTTGTAAAATAGAGCGCTCAAAAAACCGCTGGCATAGGCATCTCCAGCTCCGGTTTTGGCAAGAGGAGCAATGGGAAATGGCGGCAAGAACCATACGGTTTGTCCATCCGATGCGTATGATCCGCGCTCGCTATCGGTGATTGCCACGTGCGCAATGCCAAATGAGTGGAGTTTTTTTATTGTTTTTGGGATATCTTCTTTTTCTCCAATCACAATAGCCGCCTCTTCTTTATTGAAGAACGCAAGAAATGTCCGCGAAAAGAGTTCTTGAATTTTTTTCATCCCATAGCGCAACTGGTATGAACCGGGGTTTATGACCAAACGAGTTTCAGGATGTCTTTCCACATGTTTTTTCATGGTGTCTTGCAGTCCTTCAAATGATTTTCCAAGAGACGTGTAATAGAGATATGCCGTTGATGGCAATTTTGGCAGTGTATATATTCTTGGCGTGTGATACGAGAGAATGGTGCGTTCGCTTTCATAATTGAGCACAACCGAATACCGCGTTTCTTTGCCTTTGAGCGCTTTGACCAGTGATGTATGAACGCCTGCCTCGGACAATGCGTGCATGATGGCGTATCCGTTGATGTCAGCCCCGACTTCGGTGGCAATCGCCGTCTTGAGTCCCAGCGTTTGTGCGCCAACGGCCACGTTTGCCGCGTTTCCGCCCATGGATTGGGTGGTTGTTTCAATATAAATTTTTTCTCCGTAATTCAAGAGAAGGTGTTTTTTATTTTTATCAATGCTACAACCCTCGGTATGTTGGTCAATCACGACAAAGAGGTCGAGGGTGGCGTCGCCAATGGTAATAAGGTCGAACATATTACTTTTTTTCGCCTTTTTTATATGTTTGTATCATCGTTTTCATCTCCGCGGGAAAATGCGTGTGAATACCAAGGTAAATTTCGACAAATTCAATAAGCGCGGCAAAAAAAATGCCTGTCGTCGTAATAATAAATAAGATATTTCCAATAGATATGGCGTACACGGCGAGCGCCGCCGCGCCAACCATGCGAATAAGATCGCGGCGATTTTCCGCTTCGACAAATTGGGAATACATAAGCAGAATCGATCCCAACACGCCCACGATAAAAAAAATATGTAGTGCGGGGTTCGCTATTGAAGCGGCAAAAGACGCGACGTCCATAGACAAGGGATTATGATAGAGTATAACACACTGCCGGATTTTCTTGCTGTCTCAGCTATTCTTTCCATTTATTGATGTAATCAATGGCCGTGAGCGCGGCCACCACCCCTTGCCCGGCCGCAATGGCAATTTGTTTGTAGGGAATGTTGGTGACGTCCCCGGCGGCGAAAATACCAAGACAGCTCGTTTTGCAAAGGAGATCGATTTCAATGTCGCCGCCAGGCGTTTTTTTGACGCAATCCACAAATTGAGAATTGGGGATCGCGCCAATATGCACCATAACGCCATCCACCGCGAGATGTTTTTCTTCTTGTGTGGCGTCGTCTCGGTAGGTCAGTCCTTGTACCAGTCCATTTCCGGTAATTTTTGTTGTTGATGCGCGATACATAATCTCAACGTTCGCAAGAGCGTTCACTTTTTGCACCAAGATATCTTCCCCTTTTGGGAAGCCGTTTTTTTCTTCTTTTGCATACTTGCTGAGAAGATACACTTTTTTGGCGATGCCGGCCATCATCAGCGCGGATTCAAGCGCCGAATTGCCCGATCCGACGGTGGCGGTAGTTTTTCCTTTGAATAACGGGCCGTCGCACACCGTGCAATAGGTCACGCCGCGGCCTTTGAGCGCCGCCTCTCCTTCGGCATTCAGTTCACGCGGATGAATACCGGTTGCAATAATAACCGTTTTGGCCGGGTAGGTTTGGTCTTTTCCCAGAATATCTTTTGCGTGTACAACATGGTGGCCGTCTGCCTGGGTAATGCCGAGAACATCATATCCTTCTTCAATCTTCACGTTATACGCCTTTGCATGGTTGGTAAATTGCTTAGATAATTCAATTCCTGTCGTATGAATAACGCCCGGCCAATTTTCCACTTCGCCGGAAAGAGCCACTTCACCGCCCGTATCTTTGGCAATAACGAGAAAGTTGAGATTGCGCCGCGCCGCGTAAATGGCGGCGGCGGATCCGGCGGCAGACGCGCCGATAATGACAAGATCGTACATATATGCGAAATTACGAAATGTACGAAATTACGAAATATTTTTAACAACGCTTTCGTATTTTCGTACTGTTCGTATTTCGTACATACTCACGTACTGATAATTGTTTTCATTCGCTTGACATTTTCTTCCGGACTGCGTTCATTTCCAAAGATAGCACTGCCCGGGCAAATGACATCCACGCCACTTTTTACAATATCCGGCAGTGTCTCCATGTTTACGCCGCCGTCGAGTTCCACCACATGATTCGTCTTTTTTTCTTTGAACTGTCTGACCCGGTTTATTGTTTCTGAAATAAATTTCTGGCCTTGAAACCCCGGGTAGACGCCCATAAACATCACCCCTTTTATTTCCGGCAAATATGGATCAAGCGCCGCAATCGGCGTGTCGGGATTGAGGACAATACTAATATCCCAGCCATACGCATGGAGCGTTGGAAAAATATCTTTGAGGTTATCCATGCATTCGTAATGGACCAAAATGCGGACAACCTGCTCTACGGATTGCCACTTTTTTAATTCGTTGAGCGGTTCTTTGACCATGAGGTGGAGTTCCACCCGCATGTCCACTTTTTTTTTGATGACTTCAGGATTTCCCCACGTGGCATTGGGCACAAAGACGCCATCCGCAATGTCGAGCTGTATTTGGCTGACCGATTTTTTGAGACCGCGGTACTGTTTCAGAAATTCTTGTTCCGATTGGACGAGAAGAGAGGGAATAATGTCAATCATAGATATGTACGCTTGTCCGCCTTTGGCGGAAAAATACGAAAGTGAGGTTGGGATTTTTATTATTCTAGCGCGTGTATTTTTTCTAACCGCCGCACATGGCGTTCGGCACTGGAAAATTCTGTTGCGAGCCATTTTTTTACCACGGCCATGGCATGGTCGTCGGACAAATGATCTGCGGCAAGCGATAAGACATTGGTATTGTCATCTTTCATCATGCTTTCGGCCGACGCAATGTTGTAGCCAATACCGCAACGAATGCCGGCCACCTTATTAACCGCGACACATACGCCAACGCCATTGCGGCAAATGACAATGCCGCGGCCATTTGTTTCCGCCACTTTTTTCGCAAGCGGAATGACATAGTCGGGATAATCATCGGTTTCCACGTATTCGTGCGGGCCAAGGTCAGTGATTTCCCGGTTGAGTTCGTTTTTCATAAAGCGAACCAGGCGTTTTTTGAGCTGGTATCCGCCATGGTCTGAGGCAATAAAGAGGGGGCCGGTGTACATATACGAAAAATCGTAAAACATCCATAGTATATGATAGGCGGCCATATCTGGCAACCGTGGGGATATATTTTTTGATTGACAAACCAGTTTTTTTCCTTTATTGTGTCTATAACAATCTCAAAAGCATTTGATCCCGATTATCATCGGGAGAGCTGCCGACAGAAACCCCGCCTACGGCGGGGGAGTAGACTCGGCCGGGCAAGCCCGTTATCGCTGTCAACGAAGCACCAATGAGGGTGGTACCGTCCCGATGTCCATCGGGGCCCCTCGAGACGTTGGTGTTTTTATTTTATAACAATTGCTTATGTACGATGCAGACAAAAATGAGCTTGATATCCTCGAGTTTTGGAATAAGCACGACATTTTTAAAAAATCCGTGGAAGAGCGTCCGGAAAATAAACCGTACGTCTTTTATGATGGGCCGCCGTTTGCAACCGGACTCCCGCATTACGGGCATATTTTAAGTTCGGTTATTAAAGATGTGGTGCCGCGTTATTGGACCATGAAAGGCTACCGCGTACGTCGCCGTTGGGGGTGGGATTGCCATGGGCTCCCTATTGAAAGTCTCATTGAGAAAGAATTGCAGGTCTCCGGGAAAAAACAAATTGAAGACAATATCGGCGTTGACCAATTTAATGAAGCCTGCCAGTCCAAAGTATTGTTGTATACCAAAGAATGGAAAAAAATGGTTGACCGCATTGGCCGATGGGTTGAGTTTGACAACGCGTACAAAACCATGGATGCCACGTACATGGAAAGCGTGTGGTGGGCGCTCAAAACTATTTGGGACAAGGAGTTGATTTATGAAGGTAAGAAAGTGCTCCTCTATTGTCCGCGCTGTGAAACGCCGGTGAGTAAAGCAGAAGTCGCGATGGATAATAGTTATAAAGATGTGACGGAGGAGGCGGTAATTGTAAAATTCAGACTTCAGACTTCAGACTTCAGACTTCAGATATTGAAAAATGTTGGTGGGCCAATATATTTTCTTGCCTGGACCACAACACCCTGGACATTGCCGGGAAATGTGGCGCTTGCGGTGGGAAAAAACATTGAATACATATTGATAGAAAGTGAAGGCTCGTATTACATTGTCGCAAAAGAACGGGTCTCGGATGTTTTTCAAGGACGAGAGTATGCCGTTGTTGAAGAATGCTATGGAAAAGATCTCGTCGGCCTTGAATATGAGCCGCTGTTTGACATGCCAAAAATGAAAGAGAGCGGCAAAAAGGCCTATTTTGTTGCAGAAGGAGATTTTGTGACAACTGATGAAGGAACCGGCATTGTGCATACGGCTGTGATGTATGGCGAGGACGATTATAATTTGGGTGTTGCCATTGATCTCCCCATGGTGCCCATGCTGGACCAGGCCGGGCACTACAATGATGTCGCGCCTCAATTTGTTCAGGGACAATATTATAAAAAGGCGGAAAAATTGATTAAAAAAAATTTGGAAGATCGCGGACTGATTTTTTCAAAACAACAAAATACGCACTCCTATCCGCATTGCTGGCGCTGTGATACGCCGCTCATCTATAACGCCATTTCCGCGTGGTTTATCAATATCCAAAATATCAAACAGAGGCTCATTGAGCTCAATAAAAAAATAAATTGGTATCCGGATCATCTCAAAGAAGGACGATTTTTGAATATTTTGGAAACCGCACCGGACTGGAATATCTCCCGAAACCGGTATTGGGCAACGCCATTGCCGTTTTGGAAGCATGTCACCCCTCCCTTAGCCTCCCCCTCGACGGGAGGAGAGGAGGGGACATGCAACAATGTTGTCTGTATTGGTTCTGTTGCGGAGTTGAAAGAAAAGGCGGTCAATTTTGATGACGTATTTTCCACCGACAACGTTGAGGAATTGGATTTGCACAAACAATATGCGGACAAAATTGTTCTTCGCTGTAACGCGTGCGGCGGCGATATGAAACGTATCCCGGAAGTGATTGATTGCTGGGTGGAGTCCGGCTCCATGCCATTCGCGGAATTTCATTATCCGTTTGAAAATAAAGACGTGTTTGAAGCTCGTTTTCCTGGTCAATACATTGCCGAGTATATCGCGCAAACGCGCGCCTGGTTTTATTATATGCATGTGGTCGCTGTGCTTCTTTTTGACAACATCAGTTTTGAAAATGTCGTTACGACCGGAACCATCATGAATGAAAAAGGGGAAAAGCTATCAAAATCAAAACAAAATTATACGGATCCGTGGATTATTATTAAAGAATATGGTGTTGATGCGCTCCGCTATTATCTCATGACGAGTGTCGTCATGCAGGCGGAAAATTTATTTTTTTCCGATCGCGAAGTACGTGATGTATACAACAAAATAGTGAATATTTTGTGGAATGTCGTCGAGTTTTACTCCATGTACGAAACTACGAACAGTACGAAAGATACGAAATTGAAATTTGGTGCGCTTCATATTTTGGATCAATGGATCTTGGCGCGGCTGAACGAATTGGTGCGTGAGGTTACGATGCACATGGACGCATACGACACGGTGCGCGCGGGCCGGCCGATCAAAGAATTTATTGATGATCTTTCCACCTGGTACGTCCGTCGGTCACGGGACCGGTTTAAGAGCGATAACGAAGAAGAGAGAGCGGCGGCGTTTGCAACGCTTCGCCAGGTGCTTTTAACGCTCTCAAAAGTGATGGCGCCGTTTACGCCGTTTCTCGCGGAAAAAATGTATCAGATAGTTGGACGCCAGACGTCAGACGTCAGACGTCAGACACAGTTAAGTGTACATTTGGAAACTTGGCCAGAGGCTACCCCCGCCCTTTTTGATGAAGACGTGCTCCAAAAAATGAAATTGGTCAGAAAAATTGTTGAAATGGGATTGTCATCGCGAAAAGAAGCGGGGATGAAAGTGCGTCAGCCGTTGTCCATTTTTGCCATTACCGTGCCCGGTCTTCAACACTATCACGATATTATCGCGGATGAACTCAATGTAAAAGAAGTAATCATAGAAAACGATGTGACCGGTTTGCCGGGAAAATGGGTTGGCCGAGAAACGCCGGAGGTGTCGGTTGCCCTCAACGTGGATATAACGCCAGAATTGGAAAAAGAAGGGTTGGTTCGAGAAATTGTGCGTGCGATCAATATGTTGAGAAAAGAACAAAAGCTTACGATTCACGATACCGCGATTGTTCGTTACCAAACCGATGATGATTTGCTTCATCAAGTCTTTCAGGATTATGCGGATGCAATACAAAAACAGGTTGTGGCGTCAGGAATAATCGAGAGTGATGTTGGCGGAGAGCTACAAGACATCGACGGACATGTCGTTCGGTTGGCACTGGATTCATCTGCGTGAGAATAAGAAGATGCTCAAAACGCAAACACGTTGTGTTGTGAGAACCTCTTTCCCGCGCCGAACAGTGAATACTGCCGACGCGGGAAGTTGAAACCACCACCACGCGGGGCGCCGAGGACGCTAATCCTCAACGACCCCGACGTACGGGAGCGCCCGGTAGAACCCGGCGTCGTCGAGGCCGTAGCCCACGACGAAGACCGGCCCCACCTCAAAGCCGACGTAGTCGGCGTGGACGCCTCCGTTGCCGGCATGCCGACCGGAGGGCTTGTCGAGGAGTGCCGCGACCTGAAGGGTCCGCGGCCGCCTCGCCTGGAGCAACCGCACCAGGTAGCCGAGGGTCGTGCCGGTGTCGATGATGTCCTCGACAACCAGCACTTGCCTCCCCTCGATGGGGTGGCTGAGGTCAAGCTCGACTTTTACCTCGCCACTGGTCTTCCTCTCGTTGCCATAGGACGAGAGGCGCATGAATTCGACCCTCAGAAGAGGAAAGAAAGGCGCCAGCGCTCGGGCGAGGTCGGCGCCGAACATTACCGCCCCTTTGAGAATCACGACCAGGACGAGCTCCTGGCTGGTGTCGAGGCACTGGCTGATTTCGTAGGCGAGCGGACGAATCCGCCGCCGGATCATCTCAGCGCTAAAGAGGACATTAATTTTTTTTGTCGTCGCCATGGTTGGTCCTTCTCCTTTTTGGTTTTTTTCAGCTTTTCTAAAGGTCAAACCCGCCTTTTGAGGACATCCCGGGGTGGAACATCCTTGAGAAGGGGGCAAATAAAAGAGAAAGAGAGGTTTTTTCTTTTTTATCTGTGCCCTTTATTCAATAACGGAATTGCATCTTTGACCTAGAAAAAATTTGTGGTAAGATAACATAACCGTTAGTTTTGTTTTCTTGAATTTTCTTATGGCCTCCTATCACATTACATCCGCGCCGGAAAAATCTGAGGTTTTTATTTTACCTTTTTTTGAAAAAAAAGCAAGTGTTGGCGTGCCCGGCCTTTCAAAAGACGCGCAAGCCATGATAGCGGAAGTCGTCGCGCTCAATGATTTTGCAGGGAAGAAAATGCACATGCAGTTGGTATACACGAAAGAAAAAAAATTCCCCCGCATCTGTTTGCTCGGTCTTGGAGACAAAAAAGATTTTTCTCTTATATCCTGGAAAAAAGCGGTTGGCGCGTCTGTACGCGCCATGCAGGAAAAAACATATACCCATCTTTCTTTTTTTCTTCCGGAAGACGTTATCAAAACGCTGACGCCCTATACGGCGCTCAAAGAAACGGTTATCGCGTCAGAAATTGCGGCATATGCTTTTGATGAGTATAAAGAAAAAAAATCTCAGGTAAAAAAAGTAAAGGTCGTTTCTTTTGTCGCCGCTTTGGAAACAAAAAACAAACGTGATTTTTCTCGCGGCATTGAGGATGGCGCAATCGTTGGGGAAGCAATCAATTACGCGAGACACTTGGGCAATATCCCGCCCACTATTATGACGCCGGCACTCCTTGGAAAAGAGGCCGAACGCTTGGCAACAATTTCCTCAAAAATAAAAACAAAGGTTCTTGCTCGGGTGGATATCCGACAATTGGGGATGGGGTGTCTTTTGGGCGTTTCAAGCGGCTCACAGCACGAGCCAAAGTTTATTATTCTTGATTACCAGGGCGGAAAAAAAGACGAAAAGCCGGTTGTATTGGTTGGGAAAGGCGTCACCTTTGATTCCGGCGGGCTGTCGCTCAAGCCGGGCGAACATCTTTCGGACATGAAATTTGATATGTTGGGAGCCGCAACCGTTCTTGGCGTTTTGCGCGGGCTTGCCGCCTTGGGGGCAAAAAGGCGGGTGGTGGGGCTTATTCCCAGCTGTGAAAACATGCCCGGCGGCGAGGCGTACCGGCCGGACGATATTTTGCGGGCCATGAACGGGGCGACCGTTGAAATCGTGAATACCGATGCCGAGGGCAGGCTGATTTTGGCCGATGCCCTTTCGTATGCCGGCATGAAATACACGCCAAAAGAAGTGATTGATATTGCGACGTTGACCGGTGCATGCATGGTCGCGCTTGGCATCGAGCGCTCCGGTTTGTTTTCTCCGGAAGACACATTTGCATCTCGGTTGCTCTCTGTTGCAGACGAAGCCGGCGAACAATTGTGGCGGCTCCCGCTTGGCGAGGAATTTCGTGAATCCATCAAAAGCGATGTCGCGGATGTCAAAAATTTGGGCGGTGTGGGGAGGCCGTACTATGGCGGCGCGTCGGTCGGCGCCGCATTTTTGCAGGTATTTACCGAAGATTTGGAAACCGGAAAGCCGCACTATCCGTGGGCGCACATTGATTTGTCATGCGCGTATTATGCCGGCAAAGGAAAGCCGTGGATCCGCGGAGGCGCCAATGGATTTGGCATAGAAACACTCATTGAGTATATTCGTCGGTGATATTTATCCACACCTCTTGATCTTTGTCTTATGGGTGGTACAATGCGGACTTAGGGGGTCGCTTTTAACTTTCTCATTTTACCCATTCGTCCCGTATTTTTCTATGGACCTTGCATGGTCAGAAGACTCAGAAGAAGGGGGATCTTCCTCTCAATATTTTTCTATCCATACAGTGCCAAGGGCCGGTTGCGGCATCTTGGTTTTTTTATTTTTGGTATGATTGACCATCAAAAAAGGAAAGCGAAAAAAGAGAGCAGTTTGACAGGAAAAACGCTCTTGGTCGTTCACACCGGCGGTCCCAAAAAGAGGTTTACGCTTCAGCGGTTAAAAAAATTAGGGGTGACGCTCGTTATGCTGAACAAGGAAAAAAATTGGGCGGAAAATTATGTTGACCATTGGATTTTGGCAGACACCAACAATCACAGCGAATGCCTCAACGCCATCAAAAGTTTTTTCAAAATCAACCGTGATGTCGTGGTTGATGGCGCGCTCACCTTTTGGGAAGAAAGCGTCTTATTGACGTCCAAGATTATTGACCGTTTTAATTTTATTGGCATTCCATACAGTGTTTCCAAAAACATCCGAAATAAATATCTGTTCCGAGAAACGTGTGCCACCTATGGCTTGCCGGTTCCTCGGCACCAATTGATACAATCCGAAGCCGCATTATCCGCCCTGGGTGAAGATATGCCATTTCCACTGGTACTTAAACCGATTTACGGGTCATCAAGCGCTTTTGTGGTTAAAGTGGAAAATAAAGAGGAATTGATGGAAAGCTATCGGTACGCAAAATCTCAGTTTTATACGCATGAAGATTGTCATGAATGGGAAGATCTTTCCATGATGGTCGAAGAATACATCGATGGCGACGAAGTGGACATGGATATTTTGGTTCAAAATGGAAAAATAAAATTTTATTCCATCTCGGACAATTATCAAACGCGGGAGCCATTTTTTGTAGAAACAGGTCAAGCCATACCGTCGAGCCTCCCGGAACAAGACCAGCGGGCGCTGATAGAGATGGCCGAAGAGACATTGGAAAAGGTGGGTGTCCAAAACGGCTGTATTCACTTTGAGGCAAAGTCAACCAAGCGCGGCCCGGTTCCGATTGAAGTCAACCTGCGCATGGGAGGCGACGAGGTGTATTCATTTGTCAAAGGCGCTTGGGGAGTTGACCTCATTGAATACGCGGCAAAAGTCGCGTGCGGCATTTATAGCAAAGTAGAAAAACCGGCTGTACCAAAAAAATATATTGTCGGCGAATATTTTCTTGCCGATAACTCCGGCGTGCTGTCTGAACTCGACATACCCGACACTATAGAAAAACAGCAGTATGTGGAAGAATTTCATTTTTATAAAGAAATTGGCGATCCGATTTTTATTCCTCCGGATGGGTACGATTATCTGGGGTGGCTGACCGTGTCCGGAGAAAATTCGATTGATGCAGAGGACAATATGGAATCTATTCGAAAGCGCGTATCCTATAAAGTTGCCAAGTTTGCTTCGGATTCGTCTATTGGAAAAACCTTGCGCGGGACGCGCTTTTCTTCCGCGGTATTGAAAAAAAATCTTATTGTAAAAGCCTCCAAACAAGAGCGGTTTCGCCGCATTGCGCTCAAAAATCAGCGCGGACTTCGTGTGGGCATTCTTGGAAATGGCGCAGACTCGAACCATGCCCCGGAAGAGCAGGAGATCGCGTTTGTGGCCTCCGAAGCGCAAAAGACGCTTCAAAAAATCGGATATGCCACGTCCTTTTTTGATTTGAATGATCCGGAAAAAGCATTTCATGACATAAAGGCTAGTTCGGTGGATCTCATATTTAATTTGGCGGAAAGAGTGCATGGGTCAGGCGCTCTTGAGCCGCAGGCGGCCGCGATGCTCGACATTCTTCAAATCCCATATACCGGATCGGACTCGTTTTCGCTTGCCTTGTGCATGGATAAAATTCGGATGAAAAAGATTTTATCCTATCATAGCATTCCGACGCCAAAATGGGATTATGTCTATGACCTTGATGACGATGTGGATAAGGAAATGGAATTTCCGCTTATTGTGAAACCGGCCAATAGCGACAATTCAATCGGCATTACCAAAGATTCCGTGGTCACCAGTGCCCACCAACTAAAAAAACAAATACGCTTTATCCTTGAAGAACTCAAGAATCCGGTTCTTATTGAAGAGTTTATCGCAGGGGACGAATACGATGTTTCGATTCTTGGCAATGACCGCGACGATCTGCGCGTATTGCCCCTTTCTCGGTACGTCTACCACATGCCGGAAGGCGGGTGGTCCGTGTGTTCGTACGAAATGAAGTGGGAGAATCACCCTGTCTACAATTACAAACACATTACCATTCAGCGGCCCGTAAAAAATATCAGCAAACGTCTCGAGGCGCTTATTACGGAAATATCGCTTGATACGTATCGCATTCTTGGTTGCCGGGATTATGGACGGGTGGAATTGCGCGTTGACAAAGACGGCAATCCTTTTGTGATTGAAATCAACCCAAATCCATGCCTTAATCCTGACAGCTCCACGGTGTTAACGGCCAAGGTGATGGGAATGGAGTATGGGGATGTCCTGGAAGAAATTATTCGCGTCGCGATTCGGCGATACAATCGGGAAAAAGCCTGAATATGGGTATTGATTTGAGAATAGCGCAGAGCAAAGAAACGTGCGAAACGCTGTGGAAACAATTTTCACCCAAACGGATCGTCTATGACGATTGGGATTTTCGGCATTGTTTTTTTGAACAAAACAATTGCGATTATTTTTTTATCGTCGGGGAAGAAAACGGCGTCCCTTTTGGGGTTCTCCCGCTTGAAAGAAATAAAAAAACAGGACTTGTGGATTTTTTTGGCGGACCATTTATGGAAGGCAACCGCGTGTTTGCGGATCCGCGTTTTGCATCGCATATTCCGGATTTTTATGCCCGTGTCCCGGCTCCATTTGCATTAACAAGCATTGAAGGGGATATTCCGCCCGGCGCGGACCACACGCCGTATGTGTACCGATATTTTTTGGACATTCATGATATGACCGGGTATATGGATTACTTGGATCGTTTTTTCAAAGCAAAGACCCGGAATCGATTGAAGCGGATTGTCCGAGATATGGAAGCGCTTCATCCTGTATTGGTTGAAAATCGATTGGCAGACATCGACCCCCTCATCGCATTTAATAAAGAAGCCATTGGGGAAGAATCTATTTTTCATACCCCGTCAAACGTCGCAATTTTTCACAACCTCATGCGAGAGCCATTTACTCCCTCCTTTATGAGCCTCGACATTGACGGCGCGGTGCAGTCCGTTTCTTTTTCAATGGTGTACGAAGATACGTACGAGCTGGTTTTGTTTGGTTCCAACAAAAAGGGCATTCCCAACATTGGCAACTATTTGATATTGCTCAATATCCAAAAAGCCATTGAGATCGGCGCCAAAATATTTTATGCCGGCCGGCATGATTGCAATTGGAAAGAGCGGTGGCATTTGCAGAAAATACCGTTTTATCAATGGGAAAAAATGGAGCACACGCCATAATTTTTTTTCTTTTTCATCTCTTTGTATGATTGCCTTGATCCATGGAACCGTTATTGAGCGAGGTAACAATACAGTGCTCGTGCAAACCAATGGCGGCGTTGGCTATGAGCTTCGTGTACAGCATTCGTTCTCTTGCTTTCCCGGCGATATCATCACCCTCCATACTTACCTCAAAGTATCGGAGAGCGCGATGGAGCTATATGGATTTGAAACGACGGATGAGCGTTCTTTTTTTGTCCTGCTTCTCAGCGTCAAGGGCATTGGGCCAAAGAGCGCACTCAACATTCTTTCTCTTGGGTCGCTCCCTGAAGTAAAGAACGCGATCGGCCGAGGAGACAGCGCGTATTTGATTGCGGTTCAAGGAATGGGCAAAAAAACCGCAGAAAGACTGGTTGTGGAACTGAAGTCAAAAGTAGGCCAAGGACGAGATGAACCTTCGACTGCGTTTGATAGCGGGGTGTTGCGCGATGTGATTGATGGTTTGGTTGCGATGGGGTACAGCAAAGACGAAGCGCGTCGGGTATCTCATGACTGTGATACAGAAGGCAAAACCGTCGAAGAGGTTTTGCGGCAGGCGCTACGGAGAATCACGCGATAGATTGATATTATAAAATTGCGATATTCGCGACCACCGTATCACCCTCTTCTTTTGGCCCGCCATGGGCGGAAAAACGCATGATTCGGACGCCTTGCGTTGCTCGTCCGAGCGTTGATACCGCATCAAGGTCAATGCGAACCACTTGGCCTTTTGTGGAAATCATAAGGAGGTCGTGTTTTTCCGTATTGTTGATGACACGCGCGCCAACAATTTTTCCGGTCTTAGCAGTAATATTCATGGTTTTGATGCCGCTTCCGCCACGGCCTTGAATTTTGTATTCATTGACGAGCGTCCGCTTGCCCAATCCGTTTTCAGACACGACCAGGAGTTCGAGCACTTTTTTATTGACGAGTCCCGGCTCCATCACGCTCATGCCGATAATGGCGTCATGTGATTTGAGGCGCATGCCGCGAACACCGCTAGCGGTGCGGCCCATTGATCGCACGCCGGATTCTTTAAACCGTATGGCTTGGCCAAGAGACGTCACGAGCAAAATATCATCTTTGCCGCTTGATGGGAGCACCCACTCCAGCATGTCGTCGGTTTTTATTTTGAGTGCAATGAGACCGGAGCGTCGGACATTTGTAAAATCTTCGAGAGCGGTTTTTTTGATGACGCCTTTGCTGGTGACCATCACAAGAAATTTATATGCGTTCGCGTCGTCAACCGAAAGAATGGAAGATACTTTTTCGTTTGGCGCAAGCTGAAGAAAATTAACAAGCGCCTGGCCCTTTGCGGTGCGTGTGGCCTGGGGGATGTCGTACGCGCGCAATTGGAAGACGCGGCCGCGGGTGGTAAAAAAGAGGATATTGTCGTGAGTGTGGGTGGAGATGAGGTGTTCCGCAACATCTTCTTCTTTGGTGGTAAGGCCGATCACGCCCTTGCCGCCGCGGCCTTGGATTTTAAATGTGTCGAGAGGCATGCGCTTGATATAGCCATCCTTCGTCGCAAGAATAATCGTCGGTTCATTCGGGACCACGTCTTCAATGCTGAACTCTTTTACGCCCTGCGCGACGATTTTTGTTCGCCGTTCGTTGGCGTACTGTTCTTTCAATTGCGTTGTTTCATCCTTGATAATCCCAAGAATTTTTTTAGGGTTTGCAAGAATGGATTCCAATTTTTTAATCAGGGACTTTTTCTCCTGTAATTCGTTTTCAATTTTTTGTCGTTCCAAATTGGCGAGCTGTTGCAACCGCATTTCCAAAATGGCAACGGTCTGGCGTTCGGTAAAACCGAATTTTTTCATCAGGTTTATTTTTGCCTCGTCTTTGTCTTTTGATTTTCGAATGGTCGCGATCACGGCGTCGATTTTGTCCAGCGCTTTTTTCAGTCCTTCCAAAATATGGGCGCGCTCTTTTGCTTTGTTCAGATCAAATTCGGTTCTTCGGCGTATAATTTCTTGGCGGTGCTTGACGAATTCTTCGAGAACGCTTTTCAGGTTGAGCAGACGCGGCTGAATGCCGTCAACGAGGGCAATCATGTTGACGTGAAAAGTCGTTTGCAATTCCGTCAATTGAAAAAGGCGGTTGAGCACTTTTTTGGGGTACGCTTCTTTTTTCAGTTCAATCACAATGCGGACGCCATCCTTGTTGGACTCATCCCGCAAGTCTTTGATGCCGTCGATCTTTTTTTCTTGAACCAGGGTTGCAATTTTTTCCAGCAGGTTTGCTTTGTTGGTTTGATAGGTGACTTCGGATACAATAATCTGGAATGTCCCTTTTTTGGTTTCTTCAATGTCGGTTTTTGCCCGCATCACAATGCCGCCTCGTCCTGTGGCGTAGGCGATGGCGATGTCTTTTTTATTGTAGATAATGCCGCCGGTTGGAAAGTCCGGTCCTTTGATGAGTTCCATCAAGTCTTCGATCGTGGCTTTTGGGCGGTCAATAAGAGAGATAATGCCGTCGCACAGTTCACCCAAATTATGCGGAGGAATATTTGTTGCCATTCCGACCGCAATACCCATGCTCCCATTGAGAAGAAGATTGGGGAGTTTGTTTGGCAGAACGCGCGGTTCCTTGTGCGAACCATCATACGTGGGCACAAATGCAACCGTTTGTTTTTCAATATCCTCAAGCATGTTTTCCGCAATCGCGTGCAATTTTGCTTCGGTATATCGCATCGCGGCCGCGTTGTCGCCATCCATGGATCCAAAGTTGCCTTGCCCGTACACCAGCGGATGGCGAAGGTTGAAATCTTGGGCCATGCGAACCAAGGAGTCGTAAATTGCCGAATCTCCATGGGGGTGGTATTTGGCCATAACTTCGCCCACCACATGCGCGGATTTTCGAAATTTTGTCGTGTGTTTCAAACCAATATCCCACATGGCGTAGAGGATGCGCCGGTGAACCGGCTTCAAACCGTCGCGGACATCGGGAAGCGCGCGCGCGACAATAACGCTCATGGCATAATCGAGGTATGAGGTCTTCATCTCTTCAATCAATTCTGTCGGTTGTATGGCGCCGATTGATAATGCGTGTTGCGTTGGGTCAGTGGGTGTGGACATACACGAGGGATAGAAAACGTGGATCAAAGCGAGTCTGGTTCAGAGACTGCGTTCGTGGTTGAGGCTGATTCGGTGGAAGAGGCGGTTTGGGACCGGAGCGCGGCCGTAATAAGCGAGAGGGAGTTGTCCAAAATCGCGTCATTTTTTTTATTTGATTTTCGTCTGTCGTCGTCGTTTTTACTGATAATTTCTTGAAATTGATTGTGTTCATTGACCGTCCTTACGGCATCATAAAAATCTTCTCGCGCAGTCTCGAGAAGAGAAGGATTTTTTTCACGGTAGTTCATGGCATACAACAGAATTTTTGCGTTCCATGCCCACATCGCCAAAATCACAACGGCAAGCGACAGGACGCCAATCCAGAGAAGGCGCTGTTTTTTGCGCTGGATCTCGCGGTTCAGAGCGGAGGGTTGGGGGGCATACAAATTCACGGGAGAAGAACGGAGATGGCGCCGCACCATGTCGGGTATTTTTTCAACCGCTTCACTGATGTCAGCGGCAATTTGCTTTGAAAATACCGGCTCGAGTGTTCTTTTTTTTGATTTTTTTGAAGATGATGTTTTGGGCATACCGTGCGCGGGCATTATTCTTTGGAGACGACAAAAATTTTGGTTTCCTCTTGAGGAAGGTCTTTTTTCTTCAGGATGACTTTTTTTTCCGTTTTCTCTCCTGGAATGCCTATTTCTTTCAGAAATGTCTCAATGGGGTCGGCCTTGGGGTCGTTGTCGCATCGGTAGGCAACCGGAATAATGACGCGGGGTTCAAGCATATTCGCAATTTTTGTCGCCGTTTCGGCGTCATAGGTGTCGACGCCGCCGACAGGCAAAATAAGAATATCCACGCCTTGAAGGGCGTCAATTTGCTGGTTGCCAAGAGGCGTTTTTCCGGATCCAAGATGGGCGACGCTCATATGTTCGCTGTCAATGCGAAACAAGATTTCTTCGGGCGTCTTTCCCTCAATGCCATGCACCAGCACCCCTTTGATTTCGCACTCTCCCGGGGTTTCCAAAAGGAAGGGGTTGCCCATGAGAGTGATAGTATTGTGTGACCTTGCCGAAAAAAGAGCAATATCCGATAACAGACTTCTTGGAAAGTCGCCCTGGACCGGTTTATAGGGATTTATGATAATGGTGATATCGGTGTCAAACGGTTTAGTTTGTATTTTTATTGCCGTCCCGCCAAGCCATGAAATATGCATATCACGAAGACAGAGAAAGTAAGAAACGCATGCGCAGTATAGCTGTTTTTCAACGAGAGCGCAAGCCCTCAAATAGCTGGTTTTTTCCTCTGTACGGTTCACCTTCAAGGGTGACACTTTTCAATAAAAGTTAGATATTTTTCTTCGGGTGTCAGTCCATGCATCTGTTTTCCGAGATGCGGTC
>Ga0155239_107_pt1 | contig 83849 bp, 81 predicted proteins | sample RifCSPhighO2_02_FD_106207 | JGI IMG/M metagenome (GOLD analysis project Ga0155239, IMG submission 106207) | Candidatus Magasanikbacteria bacterium RIFCSPHIGHO2_02_FULL_48_18 | reverse complement strand
ATCTTCTGAATATTCCACTTTGAGCGATGTGGTAACCGTATCCGCATCACTCATATCGACATTTAGGGTAACATAGCCACTCCCATCAACCGCTTGCGAAAAGGATGCTGGCGTTGTTACACGCGGTGATTCATCCGGTGCGGCGACCACTGGCATAAACCAACGAGACTGGCTCATGCCGATCCATCCGCCGGCTACGAAGAGAAGAAATAAAACTACGCGACGCGAAAAATGAAATAAGCTAAAAAAGCGATCTTTCCAAGAGCGCTCTTTATCTATGCCCTGATGCTTGCGAAAAAAAAATGATAATTTTTGAGGCATAAATTTACCTCAATTATACACTTTTTTTCCATTTTTACCATGAAAATTGCCCACTCACAAAAAAATATGTGGATAACCATTGCCTTCTTTCCCTATCTCACCCATTCATCATCAATAATCCTTTACTAAATACGTCAACGGATTGACCGGAATGCCATCCTTCCGCACTTCAAAGTGAAGATGCGGTCCGGTGACAAACGGGCCGGCGCCCACTGTTCCGGGCGTCCCGCCGGAATAGCCGATGATATCTCCGCGAGTCACAAATTGATCCGCAACCGCAGTGACATTGCTGAGATGGCCATACACAGTCGAGATGCCGCCGGTATGCACAATCAAAACATAATTATAACACGAACTCACAGTGCAATGCTTGGCTGTCGCCACATAGCCGGAACCTGCGGCTTTAATCGGCGTTCCATGAGCGGCGCGGATATCAATGCCGCTGTGTTCAAACACATTGCGAAACGGGTAATTGGGATCATGAAAATACGCGGTGATATACCGGCTTTGAGACGGCCATGACAATTGTCCGTCGAACGTGCCTTCCGCTTCATCAAGAACGTCCTGCGCTTCCAAGCGCTTCCGCACTTCCCGTTCAATGCTCGAAATGTCGCTTTCAATCGCTTGGTATTGGGCTTTGAGTTGTTGCAAAAGGCTCGCATATTCCAATTCGGAAGAGCGGGTTTTGACCAACAAATCTTCCTTTGCAAATACCTGGCTGTCAAAATCTTTTTTTCGCTCTTCGAGCGTGTCGGCAAGCGATGCATACGCCTCTTGCTTTTGTTCTGCTTTCGTTTTCTTTTCGGCCAAATCCATTTGTGCAAGACGCAGGCTTTTTGTGCTGGTATTCAAATTTTTTTCCAATGTGCGGATATGGCGAATGCCGCCATAAAAATCGGAAAATGAATCATACGCGGCGACAATCTCGAGCATGTGTTTGTTGTCTTCTTGATGAATCATGCGGATAAGGCCAGCCAAAATTTTCTTTTGCCGCGTGATATCTTCTTCTTTGTCTCGAATGCCAAGCTCAAGCGCTTCCACTTCGAGTTCAATCGTCTCGAGCTTCTCTTGCGTGGCTTCAATATCGAGATTCACCTGGGTAATATGATTGTCCAAAATGGCAATTTGGTTTGACAACGACATTGCCTGCGTTTTTTTGACGGTGATTTGTTTTTTGTATGCTTCAATCGTGGACTCTATTTCTTTGATTTTTTCCTGTTTTTCTTTGATTTTTTGATTGAGCACATCAATTTCTGCTGTCGCGGTTTCTTCGGAAGGCGCGGAAAACGCAAAAAATGGCAACAATGCCACAAAAGAAAGGCAAAAAACGAAAAAAGGAAGCCGAAATCGAAACATATTGGTCTACTATACCACGCCGACACTCTTTTCCAAACCTCTCTTCACCCGCTCCATCGTTTTCTCTTTTCCCAACACCCCTGCAATATCAAACGGCCCGGGAGAATTTTTTTGCCCCGAAAGAGCAACGCGCATGGGCCACAACACATCGCCGACGCCCAAACCGCTCTTTTGAATCCAGTCCATAATTGTTTTTTCCAAATGCACTTTTGTCCAAGACTCTTCGGGAATAGCGTGAAAAACAGTAAAGAGCGCGCCAAGCGTTTTTTTGGTTTCTTCGGCAGTGCTTTTCTTCCAAACCAAAAGGGTTGCATCGTACTGAAGTTGCGCGGCAAAAAGAAAATCCAGATTATCCACAAGCTCGACCAGAGTCGCGGCGCGCTCCTGCTCCAAACCAACCGCTTCTTCAAGCCACGCAAGGGTGACAAAACCATCGGCCAACACGTCACCATCGCTTGTAATTCCCTGTATACTCCCCTTTTGTAAAAAAAATGGCAACGCGCGTTTGGCGAGTTCTTCTTTTGAAAGCGCCTTCATATACGCTTTGTTGTACCAATCCAATTTTTCACGATTAAACACCGCCGCTGATTTTGAAACATGTTGAAAATCAAATTCTTTTACCAGCTCGCCAAGAGAAAAAATTTCTCGATCACCCCCTGGATTCCAGCCCAAAAAGGCAACAAAGTTGACCAACGCTTCGGGCAAATATCCTTTTTCTTTGAAATCTTCCACCGATACGTCGCCATGCCGTTTGCTGAGTTTTTGTTTTTGTTCATTGATTAAAAGGGACAAATGCGCAAACTGTGGGAGCTCCCAGCCAAACATCTGATACAGGACCACGTGCTTTGGCGTGGACGAGAGCCATTCTTCACCGCGAATCACATGCGTCATTTTCATAGTATGATCGTCGACCACAACCGCAAAATGATACGTCGGAAATCCATCAGACTTCATGAGAATTTGATCATCAATCAGACGATTGTCAAAACGGACATCTCCTCGGACCAAATCCGTAAAGACGGTCTCTCCTTCTTTGGGCATCTTGAGCCGAACAACCGGAGCCCTGCCTGCTTTTTTTGCCGCGGCAAGACGTTTTTCCACCTCGTCTTCCGTAAAATCACGACAGTGCCCATCATAGCCCGTTGGCTGTTTGTTGAGTTCTTGCATTTTGCGAAGCTCTTCCAGGCGCTCGCGATCGCAAAAACAATAATAGGCATGGCCATTCCCGAGCAGTGTTTCTATATGGGCTTGATAGACGGGCAGACGTTCGGATTGAATATACGGGCCATGGCTTCCTTTTTGAGTAATTGCCCCATTTTCCATTGCGACCCCCTCATCCGGAATAATGCCGGCCCATTCGAGCGAGCGGACGATACTTTCTATACCGCCCTCCACAAAACGTTCCTGATCGGTGTCTTCAATGCGAAGAATCAAATCTCCGCCGTTGCGTTTTGCAAAAAGATACGCAAAAAGAGCGGTGCGCAGTCCGCCAATATGTAAAAAGCCGGTTGGGCTCGGGGGAAAACGAGTACGAATCATATAAGGGCTAGAGTACCCCAATACAAGAGAAAAAACAAGCGGCTTTTTTTATTTTTTTGCGATCTCGTACAACACAATTCCCACGGCCACGCCGACATTGAGGGATTCTGCGGTGTTTTCTCCCGGAATCCTATATGTCCCATCACAAAGAGACAACAATTCGTCGCGAATGCCGTGAGATTCACTGCCGAAGACGTACACGATTTTGTCTGAAGGAACAATGTCGGAAAGCGTATTTTTGCCGCTTGCGTCAAAGCCAATCACCGCATACCCCTGTTCTTTGAAAAAAAGAAGGTCAGACAAAACAGCAGGGCTTTCATACACCGCCGTTCGGAATAACGATCCCATGGTACTCCGCACCACTTTTGGATTATACGCATCCACGCAATCGTGAGACAGAACCATGTTTCGAATACCAAACCAATCCGCGGTGCGAATAATGGTCCCCAGATTGCCAGGATCTTGAATGCCATCAAGGCAAAGAATAGGCCCATGAGAAAGATCCTCTTTTGCAATGTTCTTTTGTTTTATAACCGCCAAAACTCCGGGAAATGTTTCTGTCGTTTTTATGCCTGCAATATCTTTATTGCCGCAAAAGAGAATGGGGACCGATCGTTTCTCCGCCTCTTTCATGATCGCTTTTATTGGCGCATCGTCTTTTTTGGCTTCTTCAAACACAATCATGCTCAGTGCATAGGCTGAAGCAAGCGCTTCGGCAACGCCTTTTATACCTTCGACTAAAAATTCGCCATACTCATTCCGAAACTTTTTTTGTTGCAACTGGCGAAGATATTTTTTTATATGTTGTGAAAGCATATTCTATGTGGCATAGCTCATATGGTACAGCACTATTTTTTAGAAAAATAATAATACACCGGGAATACAACGGCCGCCCGAAAAATCCTCCCAACGCGCCACGGCTGGCGAAAAAGCCGCCAGAGCCATTCCAGCCCGAGAGAACGCATACAGCGCGGCGCGCGGCGCACACGCCCGGAAACAAAATCAAAAGCGCCGCCGACGCCCATGGCAATTTTGACACTCGGCAAGGAATGAAGCGATCGCTCAATCCATCGCTCTTGCTTGTTGTGGCCAAAGGCCACAAATAAAACATCCGGGGACGCATGCCGAATATCCTCAATGATTTCTTTATCTTTTTTTTCATCGGTGGCAAGAACGTTTTTTTCCACACAAAGAGGGACACCCGGATGCCCGCCAGCGATCTGAATTCCTGGAAACTGCGATTCGAGCGCCACCCGTGTTTGTATGACTGTTTCCTGATTTCTGCTTCCAAGAAGATATATTTTTTTTCCTTTTTTTGCGGCCTCGCGGCAAATATCAAGCATGGCGTCTACTCCCGGAATACGCTCGATAGGTTCTTTCACAACAAACTGAATCCCCCGTCCATCGCAAATATTGAGAGAGCCGTTGTTCAACAACAATCGAAATACCGTGTCGCGGCGCGCGGCAAGAAGCATTTCCGGGTTCGGTGTAAATATCGTGTGTTGTGTCTTTGCATGCAAAAAATCAGCTATCTTTTTTTTAAAATCGCCTCTTGAGAGAGAATCAACGCGAACGCCAAAAATATGCACGGATGTCATAATACCTTTTGAGTGGTATACTACATGCCATGCTATCATAGTTTCCATAATGTTGACAGTATTTTCGTGTATGCTATGATATTAGCACTCTCGTATTGAGAGTGATAATTTCCTTCTTATGAACCCCCAAAATTTCACCCAAAAATCTCAAGAAGCTATCCAGCGGGCGCAAGAAATAGCGCATGAAAACGGCCAACCTCAAATTGAACCGCCACATCTGTTTTTGGCGCTTTTAACCGAGCCCGAAGGCGTGGTCCAGTCTGTATTTGACAAGCTCAACGTGGATATCCCCTCTTTGGAGAATCACGTCCAACAGATGATCAATACTTTGCCAAAACAATTTGGCAATATCACAGGCGGCATGGGGCAGGTGCTCATGGGCCAGGCCATGATGTTTATTTTGAACAGCGCGCAAGCAGAAACGAAAAAAATGGGCGACGACTATATTAGCGTCGAGCATCTCCTGCTTGCCTTTGTCACAAATAAAAATCCGATCAGCGGCGTTCTCGGCAACTATGGCGCAACATACGATGCTATTCTCAAAGTGCTGGTTCAGGTGCGAGGCAATCAAAAAGTGGATTCTCCAAACCCGGAAACCAAATATCAATCTTTGGAAAAATACGGAAAAAACTTTACCGACCTCGCGCGAAAAGAAAAATTGGATCCGGTTATCGGGCGAGATGATGAAATTCGCCGCGTGATGCAAGTGTTGACACGGCGAACCAAAAACAATCCGGTCCTCATTGGCGAGCCGGGCGTGGGAAAAACCGCAATCGCGGAAGGACTTGCCCAGCGCATTGTGAATGGCGATGTGCCCGAAAGCTTAAAAGATAAAGAGCTGATCGGCCTTGATGTGGGCTCTCTTGTCGCTGGCACTAAATTTCGCGGTGAATTTGAAGAGCGCCTCAAAGCTGTGATTAAAGAAGTAACGGAATCTCACGGAAAAATCATTCTTTTTATCGACGAACTTCATACCATTGTGGGCGCGGGCAGTTCCGAAGGCGCGGTAGACGCAAGCAACATGCTGAAACCAGCGCTCGCAAGAGGAGAGCTTCGAACCGTTGGCGCGACCACGCTCAAAGAATATCAAAAATATATTGAAAAAGACGCGGCGTTTGAACGCCGGTTTCAGCCGGTTATGGTCAATGAACCGAGCGAAGAAGACGCCATTGCCATTCTTCGAGGGATCAAAGAAAAATACGAAATTCATCACGGCGTCCGCATCACCGATGCTTCTATTGTCTCTGCAGTGCACCTTTCCAATCGTTATATTTCGGACCGATTTCTCCCGGACAAAGCCATAGACCTTATTGACGAAGCGACGTCCGCCTTGAGAATGGAAATCGAATCCATGCCAGATGAGCTTGATAAAATGAAACGGCGGGCCATGAAATTGGATGTGGAATTGACCGCGCTCAAAAAAGAAAAAGATCCGGAATCAAAAGAGCGAAAAGCAAAAATTGAAGAAGAACTCGCCAATCTCAAAGAACAGGTCAACGAATTGGAAATCCAGTGGAAAAATCAAAAAGACGTAATTACCGACATCCGCGAATCAAAAAAGAATATTGACCTATTGAAACAACAGGCGGAAATTGAAGAACGAAAAGGCAACTTGCAAAAAGTCGCCGAAATTCGGTATGCCAAAATTCCGGATATTGAACAAAAAATAAAACACGATGAAGCAAAACTCATTCAGCTCCAAAAGAAAAAAGGCATTCTCAAAGAGGAAGTAAGCGAAGAAGACATCGCGGCCGTGGTGGCCAAATGGACGGGCATCCCGGTTCAAAAAATGCTTGAAAACGAAACAAAAAAATTGGCCCGCATGGAAAATGAACTGTCCAAACGAGTGGTGGGCCAGGACGAAGCCATTACCGCAATCGCAAATGCCATTCGGAGATCGCGCGCCGGCATTTCCGAAGAAAAACGCCCTATTGGCTCCTTTATCTTTATGGGGCCGACAGGGGTGGGAAAAACAGAATTAGCAAAGACATTGGCCGAATTTTTGTTCAATGATGAAGAAGCGCTCGTCCGCGTTGACATGAGTGAATATATGGAAAAGCACGCAGTGAGCAAAATGGTGGGTTCCCCGCCCGGATATGTGGGGTTTGACGAAGGCGGTCAATTGACGGAAATTATCCGCCGCAAGCCGTATGCCGTTGTCCTGTTTGATGAAATAGAAAAAGCGCATCCGGATGTCTTTAATATCATGCTCCAAATTTTGGAAGATGGCCGCCTCACCGACGCCAAAGGACGAAAAGTCAATTTCAAAAATACGGTTCTTATTATGACGAGCAATATCGCAAGCGACCTTATCATGAACATGAATAAAAAAGGCGAATTTGGTTTTGGAGAAAAAACGTCCGGAAAGTCGGCGCAAAAACAAAAAGAGCGAAAAATAAACGAACGAGTGATGGAGGCTCTCCGAGACCACTTTAAACCAGAATTTTTGAACCGTATTGATGATATTATCGTGTTCCATCCGCTCTCCGAAAAACAAATCCGAGTCATTGTGGATTTACAGCTCGAACGAGTCATAAAGCGGCTCCTCGAGAAAAAAATAGCTGTGTCGGTGACGGACAAAGCAAAGGATTGGCTGGGGAAGAAAGGGTTTGATCCGGATCTTGGCGCGCGGCCGCTCAAACGCGTGATCCAAACCGAAGTGTTGGACAAACTTGCGCTTCTTATTGTGGATCAAAAAATCCACGAAGGGGCAAACGTGGTTATTGACACGGAAAAAAACGAAATCGCTATTCGCTTGCGCTAATCGCGCTCTCACAAAAAAGACTCAAATAAGGCTTATCTCAGCCTTATTTGTGTACTTTTCTCCGGTATCTTTGCAAATGGGTATGTTTATGATATGTAATAAAAGTGGTTCTTCTCCCGTCTTGTATTTTTATACGGGCCGCAAACCCTGTATTTCTTGACAAAAGAAAAAAAGTGTGATATAATTGTTCGTTATTTCTCTTTATTATTTTTACCATATTTTGACTATTTTTAACCCCCTTGTATGAAGGAATTTGTGAAGCAAGAAAAACACCACGTCGGCATTTGGATCGTGGCAATTATTGTCGCGGTCGTTACCAGTATCATGCTCTTTCTCTAAAGGATAACCCCAAAAAATAATCTCATCTCATGTATTATTTTTCTATGTTCCAAAGAAAAAGAAATAAAAAATGGCTCTTGGGAAGTATCGCGGCTATCGTACTTTTTGGCCAGGTGCTCACCCCGCTTGCCACTTATGCGGCAGAAGGAGACCCCAGTATTTCTGTCTCCAATTCTCTTGGCGCAAATCCACTCTACACCAGCGATCTCATGGGAGACAGCATCGTATTCACGACCACCATGCAGGACGCGCTCGGAGCAGAGCTTTCCATCATTCCTGCGGGAATGAGCTTTGCGTTTACCGGACCAGACGGCACAGAAGTTGATTTCTCTGGTTTTTATACCATTAATAATTCTCCGGACAAAGAATTGCCATTTGTGTTGGATTTGGCTTTTCCTTCTCTATTCCAGCCAGGCACGTATGCCATGATCTGGAAAAATGCCTCAGACGAGGTTTTAATAGCCAATTCATTTACGGTTGCCACCCTGTCTGTTGTTGACCCCGTCGGTGACAGTGTTTCCACAAAAACGAACAAACCATTAACGCTGACGGTGGGTCAGCAAAGTGATGCTACCATTGCGGCAGAACCGGCCAATATCCCATCAAATTTTGAATTCCATGTGTTTTTACTTGACGGGTTAGTGCCAACTGAGACGGATATCGTGACACAAGAAAATACCGGCCTCGGTATGTACTCCTTTACCTTTCCGAAAGAAGGAACTTTTGCCATATATCTCTACAAACAGGAAACAGAAAATATCTTTTTGATATCGCCAGCGATTGATGTGCAAACATCGGCCGTCTCTTCAGTGGCTGTTGAAAATTCACTGGAAGGAAACCCGCTCTTTGTGAGCGATATTGCCGGTGATACGGTCAGTTTTACCGTGACCATGAATGACCCGGAGGGCCTCCCTATGACTGCCATCCCGGAAAAATTTACGTACGTTTTTCTTAATGAAACGGGAGAAGAAGTTGACTTTTCCGCAAATACCACAGTGACGTCTCTCGTCGAAGCCCTTCCGTTCACCGCAGATCTTGCAATTCCTGCGGGAACCATTCCCGGACCTTATACCATGAGTTGGCGCGATAGCGATGGCGACGAAGTCGGAAGCCACACATTCCTTGTTCATTCATTATTTTTTCTTGATCCTGAGAGCGACGATACCATATCAAGCTGGGTGAATGAACCCATGAGTATAACGATCGGGGAAAAAATTGACAGCGCCGCTGTGGGATTTCCTTCAGACATTCCATCAAATTTTGAATTCCGCGTCTTTTCGCTCAATGTTGAAAAAGCAATTTTGACGCAAGTTGACACTGCCACACAAGCCTATGTGAATACCGGAGAATATGCGTTTACGTTCAGTGAGCCTGGCATCTACGTTATCTTCCTCTCAAAACAAGACTCCCCGTCGGACAGTTTTGTGCTCCTTACGCCTGGCATTCAAGTTGAGGAAGTGACCGACCCGTATGCGCTCTATGATGTCTTTGCCGTGACGAATCCGAATACAACCGCCGGCCTTGGCGAAACTATATCGTTTTTTCTTGGCAAAGAAGAAATGCCAAGCGCGGATACTACGCTCGACATTCTTAGCTTGACCAATCTCGATGTGAATATCACCTGTATGGATATTCCAGGGTCATTATCAATAACCGAAGACATAGACAATGGAGAAAATGGAGCATTCTTATATACGATAAATGCGGAAAACGAATTCTTTGCCGGAGATGCCAATACCCACATTTGCTCCCTTACCCTTCTCTCGAATGAACTCGAACGATTCACTTCATTCATCGTGGTTAAAAATTCAGAAAAAATTGAGTACCTTATCACAACGCAAAAAACAAATGAAGTGGTTACTACCAATGTCTATCCTGCGGTTGACCCAGCCCTCGCCGATGTCTACTTTTTAGATGAGAACAGCGATATCGCCGCCGAACCAATTTTTATTGGAGACATTGAAACAGTCGGCACGTTCTATCAATATGGCATCGCGGACTTTGGGGTCGGAACCTATGCGTTTAATATAATGGACAAGGGCATGGACCCGTTTGCAGGCATCCCGCTCGCATCGGCACAAATCACGATTCTCCATGACGATATTATTCTTTCTTATGCCCCCAAGACAAAAGGAAGCCCCGGACTGGAAAAAGGAGTAATCGGTGAAAACATCTTGTTCTACTTTACCCAGGTTGAAAAAGGCGATGAGGCGGTTTTGCCGAGTACACTTGTTTCTTATGACAAGATACTGTTACGCAATATGAAAACAGATGAATTATTTGATGTTACAGAAGACATCGGCCCGCCGGTTGATAATATTTTCTCCTACTTCCTTTCGGAAGAAAATTCCACATTTGTGATTGGTCAAAATTATTGTTTTTTCTACTTCCCAACAACACTCAAAGGCGGAAACATCCAAAAATGCTTCACTATTATCGACCCCACACAGCCTGAACCGGAGCCGGAACCACAGCCTGAACCGGAGCCGGAACCACAGCCTGAACCGGAGCCGGAACCACAGCCTGAACCGGAGCCTGAACCACCTTCAAGTGGCGGTGGCGGTGGAAGCATTCTCCCACCGAATACTCCCCCAACGGCCATTGCCGGGGATGACCAGGTGGTAGAGGTTGGCACAACCGTTGTGTTCGATGGCAGTGAAAGTTTTGACCCTGACAAAAATGCCATTTTCTTCTTGTGGAATTTTGGCGATGGAAACGAATCCGATCTTTCCACAGAAAACAGCACCATGACCCACACCTATATGACGCCGGGCACCTATACGGTAACCTTGCAGATTCAAGATTCCAACCAGGCCAAAGACAGCGATACCCTGACCGTCACGGTTATCGGACAAGGACCGGCAACCGACGAATCCACGCCAATTGAAAATGAAGGGCCAACAGGACCGACACAGCCCGGAACCCCAGGGTTGCAAATACCTCCATCAACACCGACCACAACCGAGGAAATCCCAACACCGAGCGTCCCTGGAGTAAGCATTGGACCGGTACCGCAAACACCATCCAATGAAGAACAGACAACGGCAGAAAAAACGTCTGAAGAATCAACCTCCGACGAAACCGCGCCAGAAGAAACCGCGCAACAAATAGCGCAGAATACCGAATCGGACGAGGATGTTCCCGCATGGCTTCGATTCGTCTTTGGCAGTAGCGTCGTTGTCTCTATCGCGTGGACCGGCCTCTTGGCAAATCGCTACCGAAAATATATCGGATAAAAGCAAAATTCATACGCTAAAACACCCTGATGGCCATCGGGGTGTTTTTTTGTTTTTATTTCGGTTATACTATACAAAATATGACTGACACCATTTGCCCCACCCACGCCAAAGAACCTTGGTATGTTGCTTGGCCACTCCGCGCTCTTGGCGCCTTATTTTTGTGGACATCCATGACACTCCCCTCTTCCGTGACTCTTCGCAATACGCCACTGGTTCGCACCATAAAAACAGCATACCCGACTTTCGGCGCTATTGGAAAAGATATTCTCGTGACGATTATTGTTTTAGGTATACTCGGAGTTGCCCTCAACAAACTGCTCCGAGCTATAAAACGACGCAGGGAAAATTCATCATGGATCCGATTGCTTACCAAGATAGACAAGCGTTTTTTCTCCCAATTTATGGGAATCCTTTTTTTTTTCACGCATTGGGGCATTGTGTGTATGATGGGGCTTTTTTTTTGGTTCACCATTATCTTTCTTGTTACGTCCCTCTTTCCTGCCACATTTTCACTGCCCGCGTTTGAGACACAACCGATTATTTTTTTTATGGGAATCGTGGGGCTTGGGCTCCTTATTGATTCTATCAACGTCTGGCAAGAACGGTTGGCCCACCATTTTTGCATTCGATGCCGGTTTTGACGCAGTCAACCAACAACATATCTATATGGACTCTTTGGGAAAAATTTTGTTGCCATCTTTATCATACAAATGAATGGCAAGAACCGGGCAAGCTTCGGCGGCAAGATGAATGGTTTCTTCATCAGTGCTTTCCACGTCGTCAAGTACATAGGCAAGATTTTTGTCATCCATTTGGAAGACCTTTTCCGCAACCACCACGCATGACCGAGCGCCAATACATCCTTGGCGATCCACCACAATTCTTCGGATTTTCCCGGATTTTCTGGTATTTTGGGAGTATTCTTCCGGCAAATCAGAAGGAATTTTTATATCATCGTTATTGTGTGTCATATCAATGGATCGTCAATAAACGCCGCTATATTTTCTGGATCAATCACCCGGCCAGTCATATCTTCGCCGCCGTGGTCAATATCATCCATCACGGTCTCAGGGCTCGCTTCAAAAATATAAGTAGCTTCATTGACGGCGATATTGGGTGAACGGCCGCAATACCCAAGACAGCCGCACCAATCAAGATCCATGGTACCATGAGACTCCCCCGGCTTCAACCCGGTTTGTTTTTGTATTTCTTCCATGAGCCGTTTTGAACCAAATACGGTGCATGAACGGCCCGAGCACACACGAACTTTTTTCATAGAGGCGTGTTATATTCCCATCATCTCCCGGAGATTTGCCGGAGGTTTCCACGGAGGATCAAACGTAATAACGACGTTGGCCGACATAAAACCAAGGCGTTCCACGGCCTGTCGCACTTCCTCGTTTAGAACCGAACCATACGGACAAAACGGTGTCGTGTAGGTCATGGTAATGGTTATCTTTTGTTCGTCGGAAAAATCAATCCCATAAATCATGCCCAATGTCCACACGTCAATGCCGATTTCCGGATCCATGACTGTTTCCAGTTCTTCAATAATACGCTCTTTGGCAATCATACGTAGGCGGTGTATCCTTTTTCTTCAATATGCTCTGCCAGTGTTTTGTCTCCGGTCTCTGCAATAATGCCGTGGGACATAACATGAATTTTATCTGGCGTGACATACTCGAGAATGCGATTATAATGCGTAATCAACAACACCGCATTCTTTTTTGTATGAAACTGATTGATGCCGCGAGAAACAACTTTCAAGGCATCCACATCGAGACCGGAATCAATTTCGTCAAGAATGGCATACCGGGGAAGAAGCAGGCTCATCTGTAAAATTTCTATTTTCTTTTTTTCTCCTCCCGAAAAACCTACATTCAAGTAACGGCTTGCGAACGAAGGATCAATGGAAAATATTTTCATTTTTTCTTCAAGCGCCTTATAAAATTCAATCGGCCGAATCTCTTTTCCGGTTTGCGCGGCAAGCGCGGCGCGCAAAAAATTGGCGACCGTTACCCCCGGGATTTCCGGCACATGCTGGAGCGAAAGAAACAATCCATGCCGCGCCCGTTTTTCAGGAGACATGCGCGTCACGTCCACGCCGTCAACCACAACGCTTCCTTTCGTGATCACAAACGACGGGTGACCCAAAAGCGCGTTAACCAAGGTGGATTTTCCACTGCCGTTTGGACCCATAATACCATGAATCTCGCCAGGACAAACAGTCAGCGATAATCCATGGATAATTTCTTTTCCATCAGCTTCAACATGGAGATTGTCTACGTGAAGAGCATTCATAGTATTATGTTTCTTTCTCGAGCGCGCCGCGGAGCGCCTTGAGACCTAAAAGGGCACAGCCCATTCGGGCAGGCGAAATTGGAATACCGAGCATCGCGACCATCTGTTCATTGGTGATATGGAGCGCGTCGTCCTTTGTCTTTTTTTTCACGTGCTCGGTTAATAACGATACGGCCGCTTGGGAAATCGCGCAACCATGGCCACTGTGGCTGATATCTTCAATGATTTTGCCTTTTCCAAAACGGATAAAAATAGTAATATCATCGCCGCAAAACATGCTTCCATCTCGGTGCCACACGTCGCACGGATCAAGCACACCTCGATGGAGCGGGTTTTTGTATAGATCGAGAATCATTTCTTTGTAAACGTCTGCAGAAAGAATGGCCATATTATAAAGCACAACGAAAAATCCGTTTTACCTCTTGAATACCTTCAGCCAGTCGGTCAATATCTTCTTTTGTTGTATAGACACCAAACGAGGCGCGCGCGGTGCCGACTAGCCCCAAATGTTCCATAAGCGGCATGGCGCAATGGTGGCCTGCCCGGACCGCAATATGTTTACTCCCTAAAATATCGGCGACGTCATGCGGATGGATGCCATCAATGACAAAAGAAAAGACGCCGGACCGATTGATATGTTCCTTCGGGCCAATAAGGGTTACTTCTTTTTCAAGAATATTTTTTGCGTACACGCAAAGATCGTGTTCCTGTTGTTGTATATATTCAAAACCAATCGTTTGCATAAACAAAATTGCCGCGCCAAGTCCAATAACTTCAGCAATGGGCGGCGTTCCGGCTTCAAACTTTTGCGGCGCGTCTGTCCATGCGGCGTCCGTGTAACTTGCTATGCGAACCATGTCGCCGCCAACAAAAAAAGGCTCGAGAGAGGCAAGCATTTCTCGCCGGCCATACAAAACTCCGACGCCGGTCGGGCCATAGATTTTGTGGCCGGAAAAAACCAAAAAGTCGCAATCAATGTTCTTCACGTCAATCGCTCGATGCGCCACGCCCTGCGCCGCGTCAATAATGGTTGTCGCGCCAACCTGTTTTGCCATTGCCACAATTTTTTCAACCGGTACGACTGTACCCAATGCATTTGACATCATCGTCACACTCACGATCTTCGTCCTCTCATCAATCAATTTTTGGGCAGAATCACAATCAAGGGAATAATCATTGGTGAGTTCGATAAACCGAAGCTCTGTTTTTTTTTGTTTTGCCAGACGTTGCCATGGCAAAAGATTGGCGTGGTGTTCCAACCGAGTCAATACAATGTTATCGCCTTCGCTCATCGTGTCCGCCAAAACCGATGCTAAAAAATTCAGTCCGTGAGTGGCCCCTGATGTAAACACGATCTCCTCAGGCTTGGCGTGGATAAAATCAGCAACCGTCCCGCGCGCCGCATCATATTCCCGGCTTGCCCGAATACTCAAATCATAAAGCCCGCGGTGAATATTGACAGAATACTCTTCATAATACTCATTCATTTTAGCAATAACAGAATCCGGAACCAAGGCGCTTGCGGCAGTATCAAGATAGACCAGATTGGGGTGGTTTCTGAAAATGGGAAACTGTTGTCTTGATATTAGACTCATATAATTTACCCCACCGCTCCTTCCATTTCCAATTCCAATAATCGGTTTAATTCAAGCGCGTATTCCAACGGCAATGCCTTAATCACCGGCTCCACAAATCCGGACACAATAAGACGCATCGCTTGTTCTTCACTTAAGCCCCGGCTCATGAGATAAAATAACTGATCTTCTCCTACTTTTCCAATGGTCGCTTCATGCGTCGCGGATACATCACTTGTGTCAATTTTGAGCGCCGGATAGGTATTTGCAACCGATGCCTCATCCAACAACAGTGACTGACAGCTCATGGAGCACATGCTCCCTTTTGCTTTTTTTAACACCTTCATCAGCCCGCGAAAGGTGGCAACACCGCCGCCAACAGAAATAGATCGGGAACGAATCGTGGACGTCGTTTGGGGAGCCGCGTGAATGGCTTTTGCGCCAATATCCTGGTTTTGGCCGGGACCCGCAAAGGCAATGCCCAAACTATCGGATCTGGCGCCTCTCCCCCGCAAAATGGATGATGGATACAACATGGTCGCGTGCGACCCCATATTGCCGCTAATCCACTCGACCGTGCCGCTCTCATCTACCAGCGCGCGTTTCGTGTTAAGGTTATACGTATTTTTTGACCAGTTTTCAATGGAATAATATTTTACGCGCGCGTCGCGTCCTACAAAAATTTCCACACAGCCGGCATGAAGAGAATTGGACGTGTAGCGCGGCGCGGAACAGCCTTCAATATAGGAGACTTCGGCTCCTTCGTCCGCGATAATAAGGGTGTGTTCAAATTGGCCGCCTTGTTCCGCGTTCATGCGAAAATATGCCTGGAGCGGCAGGCCCACTGTGACGCCTTTTGGCACGTAAATAAATGTCCCGCCGGACCACACAGCTCCATGGAGCATGACAAACTTGTGGTCATTGATTGGAACGCACTGCGTCATAAAATATTTTTTGACCATCGGCTCATATTTTTCTAGCGCCACGTCCATGTTTTCAAAAATAACGCCTTTGTTGCTCAATTCTTTTTTAATATTATGATACACCACGTCGGAATCATACTGCGCGCCAACGCCTGCCAATGATTTTTTTTCCGCTTCCGGAATGCCCAAACGGTCAAACGTTCGTTTGATTTCTTCCGGCACGTCTTCCCAGCGCGCAGACTCTTTTGCGTCCGGACGGACAAAATAAACAATCTCATCCAAATTGAGGAGCGACAAATCAACACCCCAGGTTGGCACCGGCGTTTTTAAAAAAAATTCATAGGCTTTGAGCCGTTTTTCAAGCATCCATTGCGGTTCTTTTTTTTGGCTCGAAATTTCCCGAATCACCGCTTCATGTATCCCCGGTTCTGCGCGAAAACGAGAACGGTCATTATCCGCTTGTTCATACAACGCCGTGTTTTCGGGCACAAACGCGACAGAATTTTTTTTCGTTTTTTTTGGCATACAACAAGTTATCCGGAAATGACCTGGCGCATGCGGCGCACGGCTGACACGACCGGAGGAAGATATTTCAGAGTATAGGCTATATCGGCTTTGGCGGTTTCCCGCCCCAGAGTAAACCGAATGCTTCCTGTCCGCTCTTCGTTTGTAAGTCCGATTGCAGAAAGCACATGCGATGTCGTTTCTTTATTGCTATTACAAGCCGAACCTGTGGCACACAAAATTCCATACCGCTCCAAATACAAAACCAGCGCTTCGCCCTCAAGGCCGGGGAAAGAAACATGAACATTATTGGGAAGTCTTGCCATGCCGCTCTCTTTCCGCTTCCCGCGCATTGTATTATTTTCAAACAATGCCGGCCCGTTCAGTTTCACATTGGGAATAGAATGGTGAATTCCTTTCCAAAAATATACGGACAGCGCGGCCAAACGTTTTGCTTCTGTGGCTCTTGACGCCGCCGCATGCGTGAGCGCTTTTGCCATACCGACAATGCCGGCCACATGTTCTGTCCCGCTCCGCAACCCAAACTCCTGTCCTCCCCCAAACAGCAGTGGTTCGAGAACGACCCCGCGGCGCTTGTACAAGACGCCAATCCCCTTCGGACCGCCAATTTTACTTCCATTAAAGCTCAAAAGATCCGCATGGCATTTTTCCACGTCAACGGGCAAAAACCCAATTGCCTGGCATGCGTCAGAATGAAATAACGGAAAAATAGAATTTTGCTTTTTGCGCCACGCAAGAATTTCTCGGCCAATATCGGAAATGGGCTGAATGGCGCCGATTTCATTATTGGCATACATGACCGACACCAAAAAAGTATCAGAGCGAAGATGGGTTTTGATGTCGTTGACCGACACAAAACCGTTGCTATCGACTGGAAGATATGTGACATCAAAACCGGAAACTTCCAGATACCGGACCGGAGCCATGCCGGCCGCGTGTTCAATCGCGGTTGTAATAATATGGCCGCGACGTTTTCCAGTTTTCTTTTTTTGCGCGTATGCCCGCGCGGCCCCAAGAATGGCCATGTTGATGGATTCGGTGCCGCCGCTCGTAAAAATGACCGTATCCGGAGTGGCATGAAGCACATCGGCGATAAGACTGCGGCTCTCTTCAACAGAGACCCGCTCCCGCTGAGACAGAGCATGAAGACCCGACGGATTGGCAAAACGATTTGTGAGATGCGGCCGCATGGCAACAAAAACAGATGACAACATAGGGCCGCCTGCCGCATAATCGAAATATATCTCGCGAATTTGCTTTGGACGTGCGGGAAATGAAACAGAAGCCATACTTAGACAATCCGGATCTCACGAAACATATGATTCATTGTATCTTGAACGGATTGAAACGTCGGACGCGCGGTGCAGACGTCTTTGCGCTCACACATTTTTCCGGCCTTGAGACATTGGACAATGCCATGAGGTCCCTCAACCGCCTCAATCACGTCGGAAAGAGAAATGGACATGTCCGGACGAGCCAGCACATATCCTCCGGAGGGTCCTCGTTCGGAATGGATAATGCCATGGAGCTTCAACTTTCGGACAATGCGTTGCAAAAAGAGAAACGATATGGTAGAATCATGAGAGAATTGCCGTACACTGAGCGATTTTCCGTTTTTCTGAACGGCAAGCGCTTTTAAAAACTGTACGCCATAATCTACTTGTCGAGTGAGGATAATCATGGTATAAAAAGGTTAATTCATACTTAGAGAGTATGGTATCTTTCTCCCAGCTATTTGTCAAGATATGGAAACATACGCCCTCACCCTTCTCGAAAAAAAACATATTGCCGATTTCGTGTATTCTTTCCGGTTTGCCAAGCCGGATATGTTTGTTTTTACGGCAGGCCAATTCGTCCAATTTGCCGTGCCGTCTTCCGACGGATCACTGGCGTTAAGGGCTTATTCCATTTCGTCTATTCCGGGAGATCCATATCTGGAATTTTGCGTCAAAATGATCGAAAATGGCGTCGCGTCAGCACACCTCTTGCGCATGCGCGAGGGCGAAGAATTCCTCTGTACCAAAGCGCAAGGACGTTTTGTAATGAACGATGCGAACAAACCGCTCTCCGCCGTTGCCACAGGCGCGGGTCTTGCGCCTCTTTTGAGCATCATACGAGATCAGCTCGAAACAAAAAAAACCAACCACGAGATTCGTCTCCTGTTTGGGGTTCGAATGGAAAAAGATATTTTTTGGACTGAGCGGCTGAACGATTTGCAAAAAACGCACCCCAATTTTTCTTATCAGCTTACCGTTTCGCGGCCCGGCCAATCGTGGGAAGGACTGAGCGGCCGAGTCACGAGCCATCTCCCGACCCCCGGCCAGGACGATCTTTTTTATTTGTGCGGAAATGGAGAAATGATTAAAGATGTCCGAACCATTCTTCTGCAAGAAGGAGCGAGCGCGAAGGCGATCAAATTTGAAATTTTTTGATAACGTTTTTTACAGAGGAAGCGTGAGATTGATGCTCCGGCCAGTATCCGGAGTATTGATGTGCCTCACGGGCGGATCAAAATCAACGGCAATGGGAATAATGTCGCCGGTCAGTGTGGGATAATAAATCATCTTGTTTTTTCTCCCAAATTCGTACAATTCTTTGGTCACGCGCACATCCTGTTCGCAATATTGTTTAATTTTTTCAATTTCTCCCGCTTCGTACCATTGCATCGCTTGAAGCCCGTCCGCGCTTTTCTGCATCTGGAGCGTGGCTTTCGCCAAATCATCCAATTTGTACCGCCTTCCCGTGCTGTCTTTGATCACTTTCAAAAGATCAAGGTGGGCAAAACGAAAAAGATCTCCCGTATAATATTTATTGAGAATGGGAATGTCAAAATGTTCGCTATTAAAACCGATAATGCGATCCGCTTTTTCAAATAAGGGCCACATATCCCCCAATTGCGTCTCGTCAAAGGAGCGATATGTATCTGTTTCATAGTGATAAACCGATACCACAGTCACTTTCATGTTGGCCTGGTCTTTTATATTGCCATAGGTTTCAATATCAAAAACAATTTCTTTCATACAGCATTAGGACACTTTTTTAAATTTTACGCTAAAAATCGGTTCGTACTCGTTGTTTGCCGCGTCCTTTACCGCAACCGTTTCTCCCTTGACGAGCTCTGAAAGCGCCAAATCGCTCAAGAGCTCCATATCCGAGGCAATATCAATTTTCAAATCCTCCAACGTCATCAGTTCCTTTTCCATGCCCTGACGCACGGCAAGTTCAATCTGTTTTTTTCTTTCCCGCAGGGTTTTTATTTTTTCTCCGATCTCTTCATATTCCCCATTCGTCGATAAAGAATCCTTGTACATGCCGCGAATTTTTTTTGATTCATCTTTATTTTTTTGAACCCGGTCAAAAATTTCTTGAATGTTTTGCATAGTTGTTGATTGTCGGCGAAGGAACAATTTATTGCTTGTTCTTTCTGTAAAAAATAGAGTATATATGAATTACTATTTTTCTGCAAAAAACCTCCCGCAGGGGGAGGTTCAAGGAGGGTTATGCATTTTTCTTTCTGGTCGCTCGCACCCGGTCTACTTCTGTCAAATACTGCTTTCTCAGACGAACACTTTTGGGCGTGACCTCCAGATATTCATCCTCTGCCATAATTTCAAGCCCATGTTCAAGGGTCAAAAGGAGCGGCGGAGTGAGCTGAACCGCAATATCCGCGCTCGACGCGCGCATATTGGTAAGGTGTTTTCCTTTGGTTGGGTTGACCGTCATATCCATGCCCTTCGCGGTATTCCCAATCACTTGACCCTCATAAACCTCCACATTTGGCCCCACATAGAGCGTGCCCCGATCTTGAAGATTGGCAAGCGCATACGAGAGCACTTTGCCTTTTTCCCCGGAAACCATCGACCCCACCTGACGCTTTTCAATAACGCCAGTCACCATGGGAAAAAATCCAGTGGTTTCACTGCATAAAATGCCTTCCCCGCGCGTATCCACCACAAATTCACTCCGATACCCCAACAGTCCTCTGGTTGGAATCCGAAAAATCATGCGCGTATACTGGTGCTCCGGACGCATTTCCGTCATCTCCCCTCTTCGTTTTGACATTTTTTCGATGACAATTCCCGTATATTCCTGCGGCACGTCAATCGTTGTTTCTTCAAATGGTTCGTGTTTCACGCCATCAATATCTTTGATAATAACATGCGGCTGAGATACCTGAAGTTCAAATCCCTCGCGGCGCATGGTTTCGAGCAAAACGGCGATATGCAATTCGCCGCGGCCATACACCATGTATGAATCATTGGAAGAAAAATCAACCTGTAATCCCACATTCACTTCCAACTCTCTTTCCAATCTCCCTTTTATTTGCTGGCTCGTGACAAACGTTCCTTCTTTTCCCGCGAACGGAGAATTGTTGACCAAAAAATTCAATGAAATCGTCGGCTCATCAATGGAAATCGCCGGAAGGGATTCTTGCGACGGATCCGCGCATATCGTATCGCCAATATAAATATCCGATAGGCCGGCCATCATAACGATATCCCCCGCAACCGCTTCTGTCACCTCTTTTCGTCGCAAACCTTCAAACGTAAACAATTTTGAAATGGTCCCGGACACGACGGCGCCGTCAACTTTTTTCATGAAGACCTTGTCGCCGGCCTTTGCAACACCTTGATACATGCGGCCAATCCCCAATCGGCCGAGGTACGTATCGTACGCGAGATTGAACGGCTGGAACGCAAAGGGTTTGGCGACATCGCCCGAAATCGGTTCAACGTGAGAGAGAATGGTGTCAAGAAGAGGTGTGAGATCGGAAAGAGCATCGGAAAGATGTATTTTTGACGCCCCATCTTTGGCCACTGCATAGACGGTTGGAAAATTCAATTGTTCGTCGTTTGCGCCGAGATCCATAAAAAGTTCCAGAACCTTTTCGTGCGCCCACTCGGGCCGCGCGGCCGGCTTATCGATTTTATTCAAAACGACAATGGGCTTTAATCCCAGCTCGAGCGACTTTTTCAAAACAAACTTGGTCTGTGGCATGGGGCCTTCTTGCGCATCCACCACAAGAATAACGGAATCGATCGAACGCAGAACACGCTCCACTTCGGAGCCAAAATCCGCGTGCCCCGGCGTGTCGACGATATTAATTTTTGTATTTTTATAAAAGACAGACGTATTTTTTGAATAAATCGTAATGCCGCGTTCTTTTTCAAGAACGTTTGAATCCATACTGACGGTGTCGTCCGTCACCATGCCGGTCTGGCGCATCAACCCATCCGTAAGACGCGTTTTTCCGTGGTCAACGTGCGCGATAATGGCGACATTGCGAATTTCCATAACCAAAAAAAGCTTACTATAGCGAAAGCACAAGTATAAAGAAGAATCTCGCCATTGTCAATGGCCCAAAAGACAAAACTTTTTATTGTTGGCCATAATCATGTTTGCCACACAAACCGATAGGGCTTTTCAGCCCACTCTTTGGCGTACGCCACACCAATGCGCGGCGTGCGGGTGACAGCAAAGGCTGACACGGCCAATCCGTCATCTTCTATCCAAAGTCCATTATGTTTTATCGCTTTTTTTTGGTTGAGTGTTTTATTGATAAAAAGTTTTTTTGTGAGACGTCCTGGACCTGAAATCGTTTCCACACCTCGGATGAGCACCGCGGCCGGGTACCCTGATTCGCCGGTTACGATATTGAGCATATGATACATGCCATACACCAAATACACATACCACACACCGCCCGGCTCATACATCACCGCGGTCCGAGGTGTTTTTCCGCGCGACGCATGACACGCAAGATCCGCTGAGCCGTCGTAGGCTTCCACTTCGGTAATGCGATACCGGAAAACATCTCCGGCTGGGAGCGAACGGACAAGCTGTTTTCCTAAAAGTTCCGGCGCGACCTCAAGAACCGGCCGGCGGAAAAATGATTGTGCGAGCTGCGCCATGGCAAAAAATTACATGCCCGGCAAAGGCAATACTTCCAAATAGAAAACAATAAATTTTTTTATATGATTGCATACTCATTCCACCTGCCATCGTGGCGTTTCTCTCAACTTATATCAATAAGATACTTCCGTAAAAAATCTCGAATTGCTGTCACTGTGGCGTCCTTTACTTCCGGCTCGCTCGCCGCCACCCACTTTGCAAAATTGTACAATTTTTGATTGTCCACTTTCAGCCATTTCCCATTTCTACGCAAAAATATAAGTAGTGTCGTTATTGCAATTCGTTTATTCTCATTTTGAAACGGATGATTCTTTATCATCACATAAAATAAAATGGATGATTTCCCCAGCAAACCTTTATACAGCGTCTGGCGCGCAAATGTTTGAAACGGAACCGCAAGACAACTTTCCAATATGTTTGGAAACCGCGTGCCAAAATCTGGAATTGGTTCGTTCCATTCAAAGAACCGCTTGGCAAGTCTGTGGGCGATATATTCAACATCTGCCACGGCTACTAGTGCTATTTTTGCCATATCATTCTTTTCCAAGTAATTTTAGCGTTTCGCCATACTCCTCTATCACTTTATCAACTGCCATATCTATTTTTTTCTTTTCCTTATTAGTTAGCTCACGCGAGAGCAGGTGCGCCACATCTTTCTTGGCAATTAAAAAATTCCGTCCTGCTTTTTTCGCCGGGATTTGACCCTTTTGAATTTTACGAAACGCCTCCACCCGACTGATGCCAAGGAGTAGGGCAAGCTCAGCGGTAGAAAAAAATTTTTTATCTTCCATACATATACATACTACCTTTTGTTACCTACCATGTCAACAAGTAACAAAAATAGAAAATAATAGCTTATTTTAGCTATTTTTTATAATCCACATTGTCCCTTTTTATCCCCCTTCTGGTTTGAACCAATATTTTTGCGGCATAGATAACCTTAGAAAGACTTCTTTTTCTTTTTTTTCCACATGATACCATTCACGATCGCCGTAACGGTAAACACCAGCCCAATCTCGATAAACATGAGCGCCATACCCACCGAATACTCCCAGCCGAGAGCGGGATCCATAACAATAAAAAATGAAATGATACTGATGAGCGCGTAGACAAGGGGGAAGAAAAGGCTTTGGACATACGTTTTTTTGCCAACAGAAACACGAAAAAATCGCACGCTTAAAAACCATACCAAAAAAATCGGCACAAAAAGCGCGGCAAAAGAAAAGAACATCATGGGATAAAAAAACGGCGTGTGGCTGTAGGTATAATTTGTCACCATTGATCCGTTGGTTACTATCGTTTCTGAATGCGTCAAAATGCCTTCGTTCGCGCGAAAATACGCCCGATCAAGGGTGCTGAAGATATGGGAAAAAAAATACAAGCCAATGGTGCAGCTACTCAGCACACCGAGAGAAAAAAAGAGCTGACGTTTCATACATCAATATCAATAATAAATTCGCCGCCGATATATGCCGGAGACAAAAAATACACGTCAGAAAACGCTTTGTAAATGGCAAGAACCTCCCGCACCTTATACTGTGTCCCAAATATATAAGGACGCAAGCTCGCGGAAATCCCCGAGCTTTCAATACCCATATGCTCGCACGTCCAAATGGCGCGATACAAATGAAACCCCTGCGACACCAAGACCGCCCTGTCAACGCCCCAAATGGTTTTGGCCCGAATACAGGTATCGTATGTCCGCCGACCGGCATAATCGGCCACAATAGCGCCTTCGGGAACAGAAAAATCGTCAACAAGACTCTTTTTCATGACCTCGGGTTCATTGTGATCTTCAAACCGATTATCGCCGGACACGAGGAGGGTCGTCACTTTTCCCTGATGAAAAAGCTCGGACGCGACGCGCAACCGATCGTACAGTACGTCTGATGGCTGGTCGTTTGCGGTAAGTCCTGCGCCAAAAACAATGGCGACATTGACCGGTACCACATCTTCTCCTGTTTTATAGGAGAGTTTTTTCCCGTGCGATACAATTCCAAAGGGAAATGCAATAAAAAAACCCATCACAACGAAAAAAAAGAGAAGAAGAAAATGGCGGAGGCGAAAAGAGGGCATCATACACAAAGAAGACGAACGGATACAGTATACCACCCCGCCAATAAATGCCAAAAACAACTTTTACGGAGGAAAACCGTTATAACGCCTGACACGTATCCGCGATATTATCTTGATTTGCGTCAAGCTCAGTGACAAATATCGGCGAGCACATGCCGGTTCCGGCATCACACTCCAAATCAAGCGAAAGAAGAATAGTCATTTGAACATCGACAATATCAACCGCGCCATCACAATTGAGATCCGCATTATCCACTTCCTGTGGTGAAAGACAAATGGGCATTGGCCCATTTTTCCCGGCCAACTCCCACAATGCGGTTAAAATTGTGCATTGCACATCGACCACATTAATAGCGCCGTCTCCTGTTACTTCTCCCTTCGGAAGATCACAATGATCCCCTTTCCCATCTTGGTCATAATCTCCTTGAGTGGGATTTGACACAAATACACAATTATCGCTGGTATCTGGAATACCGTCTCCATCCGTATCAACTATTGGTGGCGTGGTATCGTCAATGATAAACGGACCAAAGACAATTGGACTCGATATATTTCCTTGATAGTCGGAAAACATTGCCTGAATTTTGTATTCACTGCCTTTGAGTGTGTCCGGCACAAACCACGGTATGACTGCCTCGCCATTTTGTACAGGAGACGTCCCAAGATACTCCCAGATGCCCTCGGTAGGATTATAAAAAAAGAAATCCGCATCTTTTATCGCAACCGCATCAGTTCCATTCGCAACAATAGTGACTTCTGTATTATTCGAAATTGCGTTATTGACGGCCTCGAGAATGGCGATATTTGAACCAACTGGAGGCGTGGTGTCCGGAGTGAAGCTCGTAAATACGCGGACGTTGTTGGTTGTTTGTCCGGGTTTGACGGTATAACGAATTTTGAGCGGAACATACTGCGGATCAAACGGAAAAACAAACTGTGACCCGTTGGGAAGATTATTCTTTGCGAATACGCCATTGTCACCGCTCAAGGCGCCGATCACATACCCGGCAAGGGTAATGCCCTGCGCCGGTGTTTGATCCACGGTGACAACCCCATTCATGTTTCCCAAATAATTTGCCTGACTGGCACTCACCGTTACGTCGGTAATGGTCGAATGAAATATCACGCTTGTGCCATTCATGGCGAGCGACCCGACGGTCACTTCGTATACTTTCCCCTGCTCCAAAGAATGGAGAATAATCTGATCGGCATTTGGGTCAACAGCGGAAAATTTCCACTGAGTTGCACCCTTTACGCGAGACATAATGATATAGTTTTTCCGCAATGGATCGGATTTTTTCGCCCATACAAATTGAACCGCCGGCGTTCCTTGGAACACGCTTTTATAGGCAATATAAGAAACGGGCGACGCCGGCATATTTTGCGGATGTTTTGCAAATGTGAATGTTTTTTGGATCCAGTTATTGGTATACCGCATTTCATTTAGAGCTTCGGCATAATATCGAAACTCTGTTGTCCCAACAAACATGTTTGTATTATCAAGCGGCCACTCAAGTTCCATTGTTGCGTCGGGCGGCAAAACAACGTTTTGTCCTGCAAAATCAAACAAAAAGTCCAGCTGGTATTGATCTGCAAAGAGGTACACTTTCCCGGAAGAAACCGGCGCGATGCCGTTGTTATAAATAGAAACATTCAATGACCCAGGAACCCCGGTTGTGAGCGTGGAAAGAGGAACCAGACCTGTGAGTGAAAGATCGCCCTGTGCAAGCGCGGAGAGCGCATACATCGTCGGCAAAATACCGCCAAAACCGCCATCTGCCTGTTGCATTTCTTCCAACAAATTTTTTACTGCTACAGCGCTTTGTTTTTCATACACAGCCAATGTTTCGGCCGTGAGCGCATAGTCGATTGGGTCGACCGCACCAAGGAGCGTTTCCGGATTTGTTTTAACCTGATTGTCCAAAAACCCTACGACCGAATTCGTTATATCTTCAATATCGTATGTCTTTCCATTGAGCTCAACGACATACCCATTCATGGGAAACATATCTCTCGCGACTCGATTCATGAGATAAAAACTGGGAGCGCTTTCCTCGGTGAAACGAATGGTTCCATCACTTTCAATGTGATTTGCCACATACCCAAATGTTTTTCCCCACGTAAGAAAATTCGCATTTAAAAGTTCACTTTGGCTGAGTGTTAAAAGCACTTCAAGACTCGTTAATACATCACTGGCATAATATGCGTCGAATCCAAATCCGTTGTCGTCGTTTTGCGTTGCCAAAAGTTCGGAAAGCAGGGGCGCGTACGGTTGTTCCAGGGCAAAAAGCACGCGAATTTTGAACGCGCGTTCACGATTGTTTGTTGGGGTTGCGTTTGTCAAATACTCAAGCGCGAGATCATACTGATCATTGTCGGTTTTCCCCCACTCAATCAGTGAAAAGAAAACCAAAAAGGTTGTCTCATACCGACTATACGCGCCAAAACTGCCATCCAAATTTTGGTGCTGTGACAGATACTGTAACGCATAATCAATAGGGACATCTTCAATCCCATCATAAAAATCCATAATGGGCACAAACTCTGCCGCATGGACGTCATCTGCAAAGAGGGCGCGCACCCATGAAGACGCCCGCTCACTGACCTTGTGCAAGCGAACCTCGCCTTTTTGCTGAGGCGCGATATTTCCTTTTTGAAACTGCTCCTGCAAAGCTTTTGAGGAAAACTGAAGCATGCGCTTCTCAAATGGGGTCCGCCCGTCAATCACGCGCGCCTGTATGGGCCGAGGAAGCTCACGCTCCTCAAGCGCGCGAAAATCAGGGTGTAATTCTTGAATAACAGGGATCGGTTCCACAAACCGATCCCTCCCATCAAACAGCGGAAGTGGCGCATTTGGAAGAGCGCGCGGCTCGTTTGTTTCGAGCTGGGTTTCGCCTCTTTCTTCCTGAGCTATTACTTGAAAGGCAGGAAAAAACTCCAGGCTCACAAGCGAGAACGTGAGGAGTATGGCAATGGTGCGCGTGGTCATATGAAAAAAGTTATTATTTATTTTTCGGAGGATTACTTTTGATACTATTTTACTTTTCGTTTGTGTCACATCTATACTCATAATTCATATCGTACTTTTTTTGCCTTCATATGACCCACCAGCCAATACACACCCATGGAAAAGAGGAGCAAAACTGCGTCAATAACCAACAGTGAGCCAACGATTGATTTTTTTTCTATAATTGTTAAAGGCCTCGGACGGGCTTCCCATGAATGAACAAAAAATTCAAACGGTCCGCTGACAAAAAAAAGATTCACCCAAAGGAGCGCCACAACACATACCCCGATAAAATAAATCATTCCGGGTACTTGTTTCCATAAAAGACCGCCCAATGCCGTAAAAAAGAAAAGCAGGAAAAAAATGACATTGAAACTAAACCTATCCCAAAGAATGACATCATCGCTGAAACTTATATGATCTACTGATTCGCCCTCTCTGTTATCTATCACATACTGAATAGGAAATCCCCACCGCCATTCAGGAGTATCTTCTCCTGAAAAGGGAGCGCTTCGTTGTGTCATGATTGTGGATAGCCACAACGACACACTAGAAAGGAAAATAATAAAAAATATAATTTTTACTTTTTTACATTGTCCGCTCATAGATTTGCGCAGGCATCTCCTGAATACATAAGCAGGAGAGAAGACAATGTATTTCCCCCTTCTCTTTTAATTCCATTTTCAAATATCAAAGACGGAGAACCGCCGCCATCGAACATATTTGCCTCTTTTACTTTTCCATAACTTTTTTCATAGGTGTTCAATATGCTGGGCAAATCATCAAAGGGGCCATCGTCAGTCACTAAAACAATCATAAAATTTTGGCCAGTGATACCCACCGCTGTTCTTTGATCATGGGCAATATTACAATTTGCAAAACCGATCAAATCAGAACAAGAAGTCTTGGTCATCTCCCCCTTTGTAATAATTTTTGGTCCTCCCCCCACGATGGCGTGCTTATATTTTTCCTCTACCACTCCCTTATCCCCGCTAAATATAACCTCGTTGTTTTTTGATATTCCCATCGCAGTCCAGAAGTCACGCCACCCCGTATAATCATGACCAAGACTAAAATTGATCCCCATTGGAGCACTATTATCAACGAAATCCGCGTTTATCCCGGCAACCGGTTCATACCCTGATAATTTTCTATTTGCAATCACGCTTGCAACCGTCGAGAATAAAATATCGCCAAAATGCCGTGCACTAAATTGTTTTTTTAATGTTCCATCCACATTTTTGTCTCCAATTGAAACGCCATCAGCAAGCCCAATATATGATTTGAAGCACGCCCGCTTGCTTGCATTTGGATTCAAATTCACGATGAGGAAGTGATGACTATCTTTTTGTGAATACCAAATCGGACTCACGGCATAGCCAGATCCCCACCCTTCAATTCTTCCTGTCTCAAAATCCTGTGCCAGTGTCCCTTTCCACGAATAGGGATCCCCTGAAGGAAATCCGAGTTTTCCCCATGTCCCATTTTCTCCATTGAATACATTCACAATCGCCTGAGGGACGTACGCAACACTTTTTGATGCATTTGTTTGTTTGTACAATTGCCCATTGACAAAATTTTGATATGTGCCCTGGGTGCCAATCGGGCTTGTGCCCGCATATGCTTCATGACTTACCGGGAAACCAACCTGTTTAACCGCATATTTAGGTATGCCATTTTTTTGTACATCCAATTTTTCCAACAGTTCACCTATAACCCGAAACACATCCCCGCCATTGCCGTTTGGACTATAATACACCACACTTTCCTCATCATCGGGACAATATGTCAAATTTTGATTTTCACAAGCACCTGTCTTGTATGTTCCCAAAATAGTAGAAAAACTCACACCATATGTTGTAAAATCATTCCCCATTTTTATAAGTCCAAGATCTTTATTCCCTTGAATATCTTGACTGCTTATGGCTGTATTTTCTTCGATGTATTTATCTATTTTTTGAAGAACATTTGCCGGTTTTGTCCAGTAATTATATTGCCCGGTTCTGTAAAATTTTATGGCATTTGTAGCCAAAATATATATATGTTCGACAGGACCAAACGAAATAATATCCTTCCGACAGGGAAATCCATATTCCGTTTTCCAGCCAGATTCACTTTTGATGGCATTAAACGTTGTTTCTTTGAGCGTGCAAGCGACACTTCCAATAGATTTGGGCATATCTTGATAACCAAACTTGGCATTCTCAGAGAGGAGCTGGATGGTTTTAAAATAATAATCTATCCAAGATGCAACCTCCGGGTCATACACGCTTGCCACTTCCAAATCATCTGTCGTAAATCCCCCATTTTGACTCACCTGCTCGCCGATCGCGTATGTGCCGGTCCAGGTGGGATCAAGCGAAATATAGAGGACACCCTTCCATTTGCCTTTTTCGATTGCTTTTTGCGGCGTAATAACGGTATTCCCTTTATCCACATCCGCCTTCATATTCTCTTTCGTATTTTCGGAAAGCGTTAAGGTGTCGATCACCGCTTTATTGGCGCTGGTAATAATATGAATGGTATAGGTCCCGGGATTTCCATAGGCATATTGCAGGCCTTTGACCGTTGAAATGCCGTTCAAGCCGGCAAGGTCGGTAAAGACCTGTCCTTCTTCATACGAAGCCATAAGCCCCCAAAGAAGCCGAAAATCTTTGCGATGATTTTTGTAATTTCCCCGATTGGAATAATCCGCGACAAAGGTGGTCGCGTCAATCGTAAGGCCTTGGAAGTCAAACGTGGTCGGCACGCCGTTTGCCGTATTCAAAATACGATTTTGCGTGACGACCGCGCGCGTGACAAGCGTTTGATATTCATAATCAAGTGATTGTTTGAGGAGTGCCCCTTGTTTTTCAATCGTGCGGAGATACTCTCGCGCCACCGCTGTATTTCCTTCAAGAAGAATTTTGCTGTTTTTGTCCGGATCATTGTCGTCGATCAAAAATGGATGGGGAATTGTTTTTGAAAACGCAAGATACACACCCTCATGGTTTCCGGCTGTGGAAAACTTTTCATCAATATGTAATTCTTCCCCGTTCAGGGTCAGCCGAAATTTCATCACGAGCGATTCGCCAATGGCAATCGCTTTTGTTCCGGAAAATATGGCATCCTCTGTCCTCAGCATTGCCCGAATATCAACCAGTTCCGCCGGGGTGAGATGAATGCCGCCATAACTATCAATAATTGCCTGGTCTTCCGGGGTAAACCCTTCATAATAAACATTAAGTTCTGCATTATTCACGACACTTGCCAGGAATGTCGTTTCCAAGACACTTTCATTAGTGAAACTTTGAAGGAGGGAAAGCGTTAGCTGATAGCGAAAACTTTCCGGAAGGATTGAAAATGCCTCTGGCGCAACCACGCTTCCGTCTTCTGCTGATCCTTCGCCCAAGAGATAGGGCAAGGTAATCGGGATAATATCCAAAGACTTTTCGGTGTACCCCTTCGTGGACAAAGAACTTTCGAGCGTTTTTCCTGTTTTTGTTTTCAGTTCTTCGGCGTATTTTTCCACCGGATCCAAATTTCCTTGATACGCGAGATAATCATAGAAAAATGACTCAGCGTTAAAATTTGCCGACTCGGCGAGAATCGGATTTTTCGTGTGTATATAGGAACGAACAATGACATCGATCGGAATCCATTGCTTTTTTGGAAATGGCGCGAGAAGCGCGTGAAGCTCCTCCGACGTCTGCGCGCCACCCGCCTCAAGCGTATTGGGGATATTGGCTCCGCGTTCGTCATAATCATAAAATGCTTCGGCAAAAACCCATTCCAGCGCAAGATGGGTCTCACCCGAAAGATTCGCATCGTCCAATTTTTCCGGAAGCGGATTGCCGGAAATAGTGTACACCGGCACATGATTGGATGCGAACGCGGCGTAGACCGTGTTTGCCTCGTCAACGCCAAGAAGGGACTTCAACTGATCCATGGAAAAAACTGCAATGCTCGTCTTATACCGAGCCGGAATCCCGGCGGCGCGCAAAAGCGCAATCGTGAGCGACGAGGCGTCAACATCATTGCATGCCTTTTCATGCAAACATCCCACGCTTCCTTTTTTTGCGCCAAAATACGGCTCATACTGAATGGCATTTTGCACATAGTTCATAATCGCAACAGGATTGTTGTCCAAATCTTTGGCAAGGGTGCGTATCTCTTCTGGAATAACGGCTTCTCCGTCCGGTTTGATATCCGCAAGGACCGGAAGCGTGGTATCGGCAGACGCCACCTCAATGCGCACCAATTTTTTGAGCGCATCGGTTATTGTTTCCCCTTCAGCAACTCTAACCACAGGATTTTTGAGCTCTTTTACTTCAATAACGTCATCAGCAAATTGAAATTGCGATGGAAAGTCCGGCGCGCGAAATTCTTTTTCATCAAACGTGAGCGCTGTGTCCTCGTGAAACCATTCCGTAATCGTGCGGACAAAACGATTCCACCACGATTCTTCAGGAGTTTCTTGCGGCGTCAATATCTGTATCATGGCTTCGAGCCGGTCAATATACGCGCGCTGTTTTTCTTGAGAAACAGGTAACCCGCCAGTCTTGATTTTTTCTTGTTCAAGAAATGCGGCAAGATCATCTCTTAGCGCTGTGCGCTCGGCATCCTCCACAGTATCCTGATCCTGTGTGCGAAGCGCATGAAACCGCCGCATAAGGGCTGTGTAGGAAAGTGGTCTGCTGTCCTCCAGGTCTGTGGCTGTTTCTGGAAGAGAGACAACAGGTTCTTCCGTAAGGATTTCGTCAGAGACTTGCGCGCGGACCACCAAAAACGGCGCAAAAAGAAGGGATGAAAGAAGACATGCCGCCGTCATCCAGTGGAAAAGCGGGCGATGCGTGTACGTCATAGATGAAAAATAAAAAATAAATCAGACCAACATTGTACAATAATATCATTGAGTATACTCAAAAGCAAAAAAAACTGTCAAGAAATTGTACTATGGGGGGGGAAATTTTTATTCAACGCAAGGTTTCCACAAATGTTTTTCCGTCCGCCACGCACAAACGCGGACGGGGAAAATACACCGGGTATCCTGCCTTTTCACATTCCTCAAATGTGGTTATCGGCGTCGGTATTGCAGGTTTGGCATTCGGTTTTCCAAAACCATATATGATATATACAACAAAACCCGCCGATACCATAAGGAGTACGATAATGTATATGAAAAATTTGTTCCATTTCATATTCGTATAAAAAATTATTGTATTGTACACACCGTTCCCCGCTCGGCGTCAACTTCCACCATATCGCCGTCGCGAAGCGCTTTTGTGGCGTTTCCCGTTCCCACAAGACAAGGTTTTTTCATTTCTCTTGCTACAATCGCCGCGTGGCTCGCAATACCGCCCTCGTCCGTAATAAAGGCTGCCGCCTTTTTCATGCCCACGAGATAATTCGGGTGCGTCGTGTTGGCAACCAGGATATCGCCTCCCTTGATATGGAACACATCCGCGTACTTCCTCACCACGCGCACTCTCCCCCGCGCCACACCCCGCTGAGCGATGATTCCATGTATTTCCATGGATGTCCAAGCCATATCCACTGCCAGCGCTCTTTTGACATATCGTTCATAACGCGGCCGTTCTATCACCCTGATATCAAGGGCACGCGGCGCAGACGTTAACACGCATCCATACTGTTTTCTTTCTTGAATACTCTGGCGGTCAATTCTGTCCTTTTTCAACGCGGTATCAATTTCCCATAACGGAGAGTACCCAATATCATCATACGCGACATCAAAATACCGCGACAGTCCGTCAAATAAAAACGTCCACAGAAATGCATGCTTGCGGCGCACATCATCGCGCCAATCTTTAAAAAAGACGACATACGGAGCGGCTTCAATATATCTTTTTTCTTGTGTATTTGGCCGAAGAAGCTGAATAATTTTTTTCTGAGAAAAAGCATCCTGTCTTGGGAGAGCCACTTTTTTGCAGACGTCTTCAATCCATTCGGCGGTGATAGGAGTATGCCAAACAACCGTCCAGCTTCGTAAAAATTGATAATCGTGAACCAACCGAGATACCGGAACCCCTTTGTGAAACTTTCGCTCAATGTCTTGAACCGCCGTCCGCTTCCATGGCCGTAAAAGCGAGGCAAGAATGGTATCCTGATATGCTTCGGCTTTTTTCTTTTGTATCAACGCATGAGTGGTCTCCAAAAAATCATATTGCCATGATTCGAGCGCCCACCACGGAAGAATACTATACTCATTATTAATGATGGCAAAATCTTTTTGAAACGCGGCAAACGCGCGAGAAAGATGGTCGCGTGAAAAATTTTTTGCCAAGGATTTTTGCCAATAACGGGCTGTTATTTTGGTTTGTTTGAGAAAGGCCACGCCTTCGGCGTATCTCTCCTGAATATGCAATGGCGTACTGTATTTTTTCTGATAGAGCGATCGCCCGACCGCTCGTTCGTCCACATCATGGATGTAGTAATAAATATCTCTTCCTTTAAGGTGCGCGAACAAATATTCTTTTTTTAATTTTGTGAAACGCCAAAGTATATGATAGGCCGTTTGAATGGCCGCGCCAAACGTGGGGAGGTCGCACTCTTTTCGGATAAATAATTTTTTCCAAGGGAAAGCCATACCAAAATTTCCTGTCTATAGTGCAAACTGACGCAATGTATTTTGTCGTTCTCGATAATCGGGTATTGTTTCAGAAATCAAACGCCAAAATTCTTTGGAATGATTGAGCTCTTTCAGGTGACATATCTCATGCACAATGACATAGTCCGCGAGGTAAAGCGGCAAAAAAAGCAGGCGATAATGAAAATTGAGATTTTTTTTGTGGGAACAACTCCCCCACCGGCTGTGCATATCTTTTACGGTAATGGCATGATACGCAAAACCATAGTGGGTATTAAACACATTCATCCGTTCGCAAATAAATTTTTTTGCCCGCGCCCGGCAGGCGCTGTAGCGCTCTTGCGTTATATGATCCGGTATTTCCCAACGGCGTTGTTTTTGAAACACATCTTGAAGCGACTGAACAATCCACGCCTGATGATTGCGGACCGCCCTCTCAATATGCCCTTGTTTTGTCCTCATGGGCGCGGTCACGACCACCTGGCCATTCCCGTGGACCAAAATACGAAGCCGTTTGGCTTGCCGGTGCCGTTTTATGCTATACAAAATATGCTCCTGGGGCATACGAGAGAAGTATTGGCAAAGTATAGCATAAAAAAAGATCGAGGAAGAAAAAAAGAGATGGTTAATAACGGGAATGCTGACGCCGACGAGGCGCTCGTCGTTGCTGTGCGGCATGCGAATGCTGACCGCGACCGCGGCCTCCAAACTGTTTTTGTCCTGCAGGCTCTCGCGAATCTTCATGAGGCGGCTTCGCCCTTTCCGGCGGCAGTGCCGGAAGAGAAAGAATAGGAAGAGATTTTCGAATAAGGCGTTCAATTTTTTTGATATCCGCTTTTTCTGACGGCGTCACAAACGAAATGGCCTTGCCAAAACGACCCGCGCGGCCGGTTCTGCCGATACGGTGGACATAATCTTCGGAATTATCAGGGAGATCAAAATTAACAACCAACGAAATATTCTTGACGTCAATGCCGCGGGCGGCAATATCGGTCGCGACCATAATACGAAATCTTCCTCGTACAAATCCTTCAAGCGCGGCTTTTCTCTGCGGCTGGGACCGGTTGCCATGGATCTCCGTTGCCGTGTGTCCCATGTTTCGAATATCGCGCGCGATTTTCTTTGCGCCATGCTTGGTTCGAGAAAAAATAAGAATAATATCGTCGCGATATTTTTGAAGCAGAGAATCCAAGAGCCGAATTTTGTCATTTTTTGATACGACAAATACTTCTTGTTCCACGTTTTCCGCAGACGTGCCCTGCGGCGCGATCTCAATTCTCAAAGGCATTTTCATAAATGCGCTCGCCAGGGACGAAATGGATGGGGGCATGGTGGCAGAAAACAACATGGTTTGCCGATCTTTTGTCACGGTTTGGAGAATGCGCTTGATTTGGGGCAAAAATCCCACGTCAAGCATGCGATCAGCTTCGTCAAGCGTCACGATATTCACTCTGTCCAGCCGATAGAGCTTTTGGTCTAAAAGATCCACCAAACGGCCGGGGGTTGCAATCACAATATGCGGATTATTTTTAATAGCGCGTACTTGCGGCTGCTGCGATGTGCCGCCAATAATAACGGCAGAGCGCAATCCGAGCGGCGTGCCGACTTGTCTCAGCGCCTGTTCCACTTGAAGCGCGAGCTCTCGGGTGGGTACCAAAATAAGTCCTTGTCCTTTGTTTACCGCAAGTCGTTGGATGATTGGTATACCAAACGCAAGCGTTTTTCCGGTGCCGGTTTGGGCGATGCCCACAATGTCTTTTCCTTCAAGCGCCCCGGGAATAACCTGGTGCTGAATGGGGGTCGGCGTATCAAACCCGTTTTTTGTGAGAATATCAAGAAAATTCTTGCTTATTCCAAGGTCGTGAAAACGACCGGTGGCGTGCTGTTGTGTCATAAAAAAAATGTGTGACCCGATAGTCTTCGAGGTCACACATTGACACCATAAAGATTCGAGTCGTCCCAAACTCCATTCGGGACATAAGTGAATATACGAGTATAGCAGAAAAAGGGCACGATGTCAAGGGGATGGATGGGTCGAAGAGCGATTCCCTGCCGCCACCATTTTTTTCTCAAATGCGTCATACCCCGGATGATTAACAATACAATCAACACCAAAACCAAGCCTCCCCTCACCTGCCCGTTCGGATAACACCGCAAGAACCTCTTGTTCATCAAAAGGTTCATCTCTTTCAATATTTTCTTCTTTTACGGCGCCATCTTCCAGATATTGTCGAATGGGTCGAAACAACGGACTTCCCTCTGCATCAAGCCGCATGGCATAACCAACGTGCTCTTCTAAGGTATAAGGATGGTCACTATCATTTGGAAAGATAACCAACTCAATATCAATCAGGGGCTCTTCCTCCTTACTGAAAATTGGAATAATAGGAGTCCCATCCAAAAGACGCGCCTCCACATCCGGTTTTACCCGAGCGCCAATCTGTCTCACTTGTTCCGGATCCGCAAGCGCCATATATTCTTCTTGAGTAATGGCTTTGGCTTCTAATCGACCAATACGATGACGACGTTTTTGCCGTTCTTTGCGCCGCTCCAGATCGCCATAACCAATACCGCGCTCTTTCATCACAGTTTTTATTCGCCGTTGTATGCCCCCGTATTGATCCTTGAGCACATCATATTTTTTGTCTGTGCCATGCAAAAAAATGGCAATATCCGTTTGAGAAAAACCCATTGCGTTCAGTGTTTCTATAACAGTGCATGCTTGATCCGCCATAGGTTCGTCTATGCCATATTGGCGTCCTTTCAATGTTCTTCGCGCATCAATAGTGTCCACAAATGGCGCCGAATGCATGGCTTGCGCTTCAACAAGCGCTGTGACCGCCTGATCGCGAGATTTCCCCAACACTCCGCGAGAGACTCTACTTTGCGTGGCATGGCGCAGTTCATGGACCAATAACCCATAATTGTATGGAAGAGAGCCGTCCTTTGCGAGACCGCGCATCCGTTCTTTTTTTGTGGGTTGATTGCCGGTAACGTATACCAAAGAACGCTCGCTCATAAAGTGGCCATCCTGTGTATAGAATCCCCCCGCTTTCACCGCGCGCTGAATGTGGGATAATTCCTCATCGGTTGTGCAGGGGAGATTATAAGCATCTCGTATGTTGATAATCTCTTCCACGTGTTTTGCGCCAAGAAGCGTTGCTTTTTCTTCTTCGGATAAGCGATCCGCATCCAAAAACACAATTCGGCTTGCTTCTGGAAATCGTGGTTGGTTCACAAGATCATCTTGAAATGCGTCAACCCCTTCTTCTTCATACGCGGCCCATTCGGACGATTCTCGTTTGAGCCGATCCGCGACCCGTTTTGATAACGCGTCGTATTGTTCTGTTTCAAGAACATCATTCCGAAGAATCTCCTTCATGAGGGATCGACGAAAGTCAGCCATCTGGCGAAGCGTGCCTTCTTGAAGTTCTAATGTTCGCAGTTCTTCGTCGATGTGATGTTCTTGATCTTCCAAAGTATCAAGACGTTCAACAAAGGGACGTGTGTGTTTCTCTATATCAGCGGACGCGGCATATTTTGTACGCGCCACGCGTTCTTGGTTCGCAAATTGAAAAAAATCTTGTGTTCCATATTTAGACCCAACCATTCCTTCTACGAAATGTTCCAGTTCCTCCTTATACTTGGACGAAAGAGAGGTGAACTGATCAAGCATCATCTGAATTTGCTCGGCATAGCGTTTCCGGACTTCCGGAGGCAGCTGTTCTTCTTCTGTGCGGTCAAGAAGAATTTGAAATGCTTGCCGTTCTTCTTCTGTAACCGAAGTAATATCATGTAATCCCCGTTCTAAAAAAACAACAGCTTCTTTTAAGGGTGCTTCGTGATCAGGAATTTCCTCTTCCAGAGTGGCTCCCTCCTCTTCCCCCTCCTCTTGCGCGGCGGCCTCGACCAATAGATGTGTTTGATCTTCAGTAGTCTCGGGCATAGAAATTATTACATGGCATCAATGTTTTTCTTTGTCTTTTCCAATTCTTCGCGATCAATATCGTTTTGCATTGTCTTTCGAATTTTCCGAGCACGGCGTCGAAGCAACACAAGCTTAGCAGTCAATGCCGCATAAAGTTGCTTTGGATCAGAATTTGACATAGAAGATTATTCCGGATAATACACTATTTATGCGCTATTGCACCCGGATCGTTACCGGCGCAACCATGCCCATCGAACACGTAATTTTGTATGTTCCTTTTTTCGGCTTCCCAAGATCAATCACATTTTTCCCGGGTTGCAACTGTACAAAACCGCTTTTGAGCCCTCGAGCGGATAAAAATGCCCCACACCCTTGGATGCCTTGATTATTCACAATCAGTTTTGTCGGAATGCCCGGACGAATGGTGGACTGGCTTGTGAGCGTGTAGGAAAATCCTTTTGCAACCATGGTCACCTGTTGTTCTCCTGTTGTGTTTGCAGGCTCTTCAACCTCCACGTTTTCGTTCGCCGCATCTTTTGCCAACACATCGCTCACGCTTGGCAACCCCAAGACATTCAATTGGCCATTCACATTATACAGCGCAAAAATGATGAGAACAACGCCGGCATAAAAGGAAAACACTCTTGCTCGATTTGGGTTGGCTGTTCCACGGACACTCACAAGACCAATGCCAAGAAGAGGAATCATCGTCCCAAGGACAAAGAACAGAAGAATCAAAGCCCCGCGAGTGGCGCTTCCGGACGTGAGCGCGACTCCTTGGGCGATTAACGTAAACCCGCATGGGAGCAACACCGTGCCGGCGCCAATCGCAAATGGAAGCTGATTCCCCTTTTTTCCTTCAGACCCCGCAATACGTCGCGTCACTATTTTGGGCATGCGAATCTGAAATCGCTCCGCCCACGTGACCCCTGCCATTTGAAGGCCAATCATCAGCATGACGAACGAAACCAAAAGAGTAATAAGGGCGTAGAGCGTCACCTGCTCAAGCGCAATCGCTTTCCCCAGGGCGCCAAGCAGTGCACCAAAAAGCCCATAGGCAAACAATCTCCCCCCATGGAAAAAGAAATGCGGGATCATTTTTTTCCTTGTGGGTGCGTCATATCCATATTGCCCATTCCACTGTTTCGTGAGCGACAAAAGAATTCCTCCAACCAACGCCGCGCAACTGGAGAGCCCTGCGACCAGCCCAAAGAGGAAAAAAATACCGAGCGACGAATTGTCACTGACATTCACGTACGTCGCGGCGCCTGTTTTTTCTATAAGATAGAGGGCAAAAAACACAAGCCCCACGCGAGCCAACGTACCAAGCTTTTTTCGAAGAAGTTTTCTATCCAAGCGTATACCCTGCTGTCCTTTTTGAACATAGAATAACGGCTGTTTTTTCGGCTGTGGTTTCGTTTCAGAAAAGGTATAGCCATCGTTTTTGAACCACCCGTTTAATTCGTTCACATGCGGCGCGTTCCCTTCATATTCAATCCGAAGAGCATTCTTTCCAAGTGATGCATCGGCAACCTTGACGCCTTTTTCCTGCAACACTCTTTTTTCAATTAAGAGTTCACACGAGGCGCAATGCATGCCGCCGATAAAATAGATTTTTTCTTTCATATGGATGTATAACACAATGAAAAAATGAGCACATCAGTACTCATGGACGCTTTCATGCGCGCATTACCAAGCCTTGGAATGAAGAATCCCTCCTGAAAATAATCGCCGAAACAGCAGGGCAAAATATGCCCAATGATATTTCCATTGAAGAAGATACGAACGACACCAAAGAGAAAACGCACGCAAGGGACGCAATACGGAGATACATAAGGCGATACCCAATACCAAAACTGCAAACTCAAAAGAAACCAACACAGCCGATGCGAGCGTATGATGAGTGGCCGTAGTATTCTCGGAAGATTCTCCTGTTGTGTCCGTGGCGCAACAGTTCTGCGACGATGCTATTTCTGTGTGTTCAGGATCGTGCCCACTGAGCAGTGTGTGGCCAATCATGCCAATCCCAACACCGACGCACGACCATAGAAGGACGAAAAATAGGAGAAATGCAACAATTTGTTTAAGAGAAAAAACCATATAAAAATTATGATAACACAAGAGTGGCCGTTCGTCCAACTCTATAAAAGTTATACGGATAACTTTTTGATCTTCTTCTACCAAAAAATCCCTCACGGGATTTTTTGCTCGGCGGGTCGGATTCGAACCGACGACCAATTGGTTACATCAGTCTTCCGGTTTCCCAAAAGGATGGACTATATTATCACCCTCGCCAAATTCCGATTGAATCGGAAACGTTAGGGTGCGAGGCGCTTCCCCAGTATCGGACAGACAATGTACGTCCGGCACAAGGTACTCCAATAAATGGATAGTCTCTGAACCTGCTTCCGACAGGGTTACAGTGCGAAAGCACTGTTCTCTCCCTGAACAAAAGATTGGCTGCTGATTATCCTGCTCCACCGTTGGAATGAGGACTTCCAGCAATTCACCTCGTTTTCATCCCGATATTTCTATCGAGAGCTGCTTTTCTCACAGCCAACTGCTCTACCGCTGAGCTACCGCCGAATTTGTCTCAGTTTTCTTAGTTGATCTAAGTTAACTGAGTTTACTAAGTTATTTTTGTAACTTAGTAAACTGAGAGAACCAAGAAAACTCAGTAAACCTGTATTTGCTCGGGGCCAGGGATTCGAACCCCGATAGTCAGGACCAAAACCTGAAGTCCTACCATTAGACGAGCCCCGAATTATATATTTTCTCAGACCCGAAGATGTCTTCGCATAGCGAGAAAACTGGTCATGATAGTTAAAAAGAGGACGGCCATAAACTGTCCGCCAAGCAACAATAATATATGGGAAAAAAAGTATTGTGTCAAGATGGACGGCTGTTCAAACACAGCGGCGACATAGGGGTCAAGAACGCGAAATGCAAAAAAAACAATGACTGCAGTCAAAAAGGTGCTCAACACACTAAATAGAAAGGCCTCAACGATGTAAGGCCCGCGAATAAACCAATCCGTGGCCCCGACCAATTTTTTGATGGCAATTTCAATGCGCTGGGTATAAATAGCCACTCGAATGGTATTAAAAATGATGAGAAACGCAATAACCGCGAAAAAAATCGTCAACGCATAGCTCAATCGTTCCACTTGTTTGGTAATCATATCAATGCGTTCGATCGCTTTTTCTGTGTCGTCAAACGTTTTTGCTTCGATAATATCTTCGTACTCCGGGACAGATAGGGCATCAATGATATTTTTATATTCTGCCGGATCGCGCGTCTGAATAATTAAAACAGCGCCAAGCGGATTTTCTTTCAGTTCAGCCAGCGCTTCTGAAATATGTTTATCGTTTTCATGGGTTTTTTTGAATGCCTCAAGCACCTGCTCTTTGGATTGGTATTCCGTGCCGATCACTTCGGGAAATGAAGTGACAAATGAAATCACCTCGTCAATACTTTGTTGAGACACGGCATTTTCAAAATAGACGCTCACGTCAATTTGGCTTTTGATGGATGTGATCGCCTCTCTCGTCAATACGCGAATCACCAATAATGTATTCACGGACAAAAGCATGAGAATCAAAATAAGAACTGTCATCGCGGACAAACTGATATTGCGGGCCAAATCTTGAAACGCAAACTTGATAACACGCAAAAAAGAAACCATGGAAGAAAATTTAAAGGCGATATTTCCCGTTTTGTTCATCGGCAATAATTTTGCCGTTGTGAAGCGTAATCACGCGCTTTTTGAGACTATTGACCACTTCCCTATTGTGCGTCACCAGAACGACGGTGGTTCCAAATTCATTGATTTTTTTTAAAATTTCAATCACCTCATATGTATTGATCGCGTCCAAATTTCCGGTTGGTTCGTCCGCGACGACAATTTTTGGCCGATGGACAAGCGACCGCGCGATAACAACGCGCTGTTGTTCTCCTCCGGACAACTGCCCGGGATATCGGTCGGCCTTATACCCCAATCCCACAATATCAAGAACGCGCGGGACCACATCATGAATGCGATGCTGGGTCTCCCCGGCCACCTGGAGCGCAAATGATACATTTTCTTGAACTGTTTTTTTGGGCAATAATTTAAAATCCTGGAAAATAACGCCAATTTGGCGACGCAAAAAAGGAATATCCGATTTGCGAATACCCGAAATATCCCATCCCCCTATTTCCACAGTTCCGGCAGTGGGCTTTTCTTCCGCAATCAAAATTTTGATCAGCGTGGTTTTGCCGGTTCCGCTTTGGCCGACAATAGAAACAAACTCTCCTGCCCCAATATGGGCCGAAATATTATCAAGTGCCAGCGTGTCTTTGTTGTATTGCTTTGTTAATCCTTTAAGGGTGATCATACCAAAAACGCGATCAATTATAAAAAGTATAGCATAAAATAAAAAAGCGATATAGATGGTATTGCCCCTTGAAAAAGAAAATGACCTATGCTAACGTCCACGCAACTCGCAACCGGAGGGCTCATGTACACGCAAGAGGAAGGCGAGGCCTTCGTGGACCGGTTGGTCCGCGAGGCCGCGAACGAGGGCGCGATTCGTGCCCTGATCACCACAAACGTCCGGCACGCGGCGCCGGACGGGTCTGTCATGTTCATTGAACTCTTTCGGAGGGTCGCCAAGGCCCTCGAGACATGCACCGTCGATGAGAGGGAGTGCGTCGAGACTTTCGCCCTGACGGACAACGAATGCCACATGCTCGATTTTCTGATGTCGGCCAATGGTGGCGATATCTCGGCCGCGGCCGGGCGCATGGCCCAGCGCCTGTTCGCCACGCCGGACAACGCGAAGCAGGCGATGAAGTGCGCCATCGTCTGCGTCTGGATACTTCAGCTCGCCCGGGCCAAGGGCGGGTAGCTGGGGGCACCACAAGGGGGGCAACACGGAGCCGGTCGGACTCCAGGGCGATACGAGACGCCCAATCCGACCATTAAAAAATCCTCTGATCTTTCAGAGGATTTTTTGGTTATTATTTTTTCTTTACGACTTCTTCTTTGAGAATTTTTTTGGCAACAATAAATACGATAAGCGCGAGGATAGAAAAATTAAACAATTCCGCCAAAAACGAGCCATATGGAATTCTGATCGGCCCAACGTGAAGGGCTATTTCTTTCCATGATTGTGTGGAAAGAATCGGATTGAGAATGGGCATGAGCACGTCTTTCACAAGAGAATTGACAAGGCTCGTGCTCGCGCTTCCCATCACAAATGCGATCGCAAGGGAAATAATTTTGTATTCTTTTATAAATTGCAAAAATTCTTTGACAACCATAGCGTATCTGTATTGAATGTTGAAGAGCCGATGAGCGGAATCGAACCGCTGACCTTACCCTTACGAAGGGTCTGCTCTACCAGCTGAGCTACATCGGCAAAACACGACTATGCTATTTGAGCGGGTGAGCGGAATCGAACCGCCGTATCAAGCTTGGGAAGCTGGCGTAATAGCCATTATACGACACCCGCAAAACCCCGGACGGTGCGACGTCCCTCTTTGATCCGGGGCATACAAAGCCGCGTATCTTTTATTGAACAGGCTCAACACTCTCCGCAGGATTTTCTCCATCACCATTTTCATTTTCATCAATACTGATTGGCGCATCTTCAAGAGCAGGAGCAGGGGCGTCCAAACTTTGGATAATTTCAACAAATGGATTTTCCAAATTGGCGGACATCTTCACGTTTGCATTCCGCAGTTGATCGTTCATAAACGCTTCAAAATTTTTTGCCTGCCGCCTGCCGGTGAGCTTGACGATATGATACCCAAATTGGCTTTCAACCAATTGCGGACCTACCTGATTGATGTCCAAGGCAAACACCGCTTCCTCAAAAGGCGCCACCATGTCTCCCCGGCCAAACCATCCCAAATCCCCGCCTTTGGGCGCGGTCGCGTCACTGCCGTATTGTTTTGCGAGCGCCGCAAAATCGGTATCGGACGACATGGAATCAAGCACTTCTTGAGCCGCTGAACGCACCTGCGCCTTTGCATCTTCTGGCGCTTTTCCTTCAAGATCGGCGGTGTCGACAGGAAAAAGAATGTGGCTCGCCCGCACCTCTTCTTCTCCGGTCTCATATTGTTCATACGCGGAGTCGGTACTCTCGCCAAATGCTTCCCGTAATTTTCGCTCAAGCACCAATGGCCCGATGACGCGGTGCAGAAAATCGTCGATCGTCCACCCATATTGATCCATCAATTCCCCGGCCGCGACTTCTTCCGACCCTCGAGACGCAATAAGGTCTGCTTTACCTTCTTCATAATCATCATTCGTCACGGAGACACCAAACATATTGGCGGCGCTCTTGACCAGGGCATTCAAAAACAAACGCTGTGCGACAATTTTTCGCAATTCTTCTTTTTCAGGGCTTTCAAATCCTTCCCGCGGCTGTGAAAAAAACGTTTTTAAACTGGTGTAATCTTTCGCATAATCGGAAAAAAGAATCTTTTGCCCGTTAACACTGCCAATAGAAAGACGCATGACCGTCGCGGCCTTCACTACGTAAGGCGCAGGAGACAGCTCTTGAGCGCCCACACGCACCATATAATACCCGCCAATAAGCGCGAGAGCGATAAGGGTGAGAATGCCATACAAAAACATTTTTCCGGGGTGGGATGTTTTTTTCTTTGGTGATACATCGTCTGGGTGCGATGCTGTGCCCCCATCGTTTTGATGCGCCTCGTTCATGTCGGTCATATAAAAAATAAAAATTATGAAATAAATCTTATAATTTGTTCAATATCTCCATTGCCTTTTCCATTCCCTCATCAACGGGCTTCTCGAGCGGCTGATTTTGGTCGTCAACCAGACGAAACATGGGGTCAATAATGATATCGGGCAGAATGCCTTCTTGATCAATATGTCTTCCGTTCGGGGTAAGCCATTTTGCCACTGTTAATTTGAGCGCCGATCCGTCGGGAAGAAACTGAAAATCCTGGACCGATCCTTTCCCAAAAGTTTGTTGGCCGAGAATGGTGGCCGCCTTATAATCCTGGAGGGCGCCCGCAACAATTTCCGCGCCTGACGCCGTTAAATCATCCACCAAAACCACGGTCGGCACGCCAACGAGACGATGGTTTCCTGTTGTGGCATGTTCTTGATTCTGCGCGGGATCCCGAAATGCCTCTTTTACAATCACCCCTTCCGCGATCCACTCGCTTGCCACATCAATCGACGTGTCCAAATACCCTCCGGGGTTGCTCCGCATGTCAAGAATGATTCCTTTTCCTGATTTTTCCAAAAACGAACGAACCGCGGTGTCAAATTCTTTTTTTGTCTTTTCATTAAAATAGCCGATTCGAATAAAAGCAATGCCATTCTCTTTCATCTCAAACATAATGCTCGGCACGTCTATGGTGTTGCGAGTAATCACAATATTGCGCGTTTTATCAAGCGCATCTTCGCGGACAATGCTCAATCGGACGGACGTCCCTTTTGGACCTCGAATCCGCGATACCGCCTCTTCCAAGGTCATCCCAAATGTCTCTTTTTCATCAATCGCAAGAACCATGTCGCCCGGGCGCAAGCCTGCCTGTTCGGCCGGTGATGATGGCAGTGGGGCTAAAATAATAATTTGTTTATCTTTTACGCCGATTTCCGCACCAATGCCTTCAAATTTTCCAGACAAATCCTGGGCAAATTCTGCCGCCTTTTTGGGAGGAAAATAGACGGAATACGGATCGTCAAGGCTGTTGACCAGCCCTTCGAGCGACCCATAAAATAGCGACACGTCATCGGTGTTATTCCCGACATAGTTTGACTGAATGCTGTCCCAAATATCCCAATACTGAGAAAAACTCACCGATGGCGACCGTGTTTTGGAATAAAGGTCCACGACCTTGGTAATGTCCACCTGGCCGGATTCATTCGTCACCGCCCTGCCGACGGACCATAAATCACCGGCAAAAAAACCAAGACCAAAAGAAAGACAAACCAAAAAAATCACGATAATCTTTTTTCTTTTTCTCTGAGTGTTCCGAAGAGGATACTCCATCATATGCATCTTTTTTTTAAAATACGATACTGTCGGGCCTTGCGTCCACGCGTTGAATGCTGACGCCAATATGAGTGAGCCTGCCCACCAAATCTTCATACGCGCGCTCGATAGGATACGTATTGCGCAGGACCGATGTTCCCTTTGCCGCGATCATGGCGATAAGAAGCGCCATGGCCGGCCGTATTGCGTTGGGACAAATCAATTCATTGCCAATAAGCGGCGTTGGTCCTTCGATAAACACGCGATGCGGGTCAAGCAGTGTCACTTTGGCGCCCAATTTTTGCAATTCCAAATAATAGAGCGCCCTGTTTTCATAACACCAATCATGCACCAGCGTCCGCCCTTTTGCCTGAGTTAATAGTGGAACAAACAATGAAACATTATCAATATTCAACCCGGGAAATGGCCTGCCATACAACTTATCGGGAAGCGCGGAAAGCGTGGAAGGTCGGATGGTCACATCGACCAAATCGGTTTTGCCGTTTTTTGCCTTTCGTTTTTTTCCCAAACGGTATTTCTGTCCCATGACAGAGAGCTTTTCCAATTCCAATTCAAGAAACTGAATGGGGCAATGGCGAATGGTGAGCGGCGACTGCGTGGTGACTGCGAGCGAAATCCATGCCATAGCATCCACTGGATCGGGGGAAACCGCAAACGAGACATCGTGCAAGCGTTTTACTCCCGTAATCGTGAGCGTGGTCGTGCCAATGCCCTCAATCCGCGCGCCCGCCGCAACCAGCATGTGGCACAGGTCTTGCACCATGTAATTGGCCGACGCAAAGGTAATGGTGGTAGTGCCGGGGGCAAGAACTGCCGCCAAAATAACATTTTCGGTCGCTGTATCCCCGGATTCATACATCACGACGTGCGCCGCCGCGAGCTTGCGCGTCACAACCTCGTACCATCTGGTTTTTGAAATAATGCGAATGCCAAACTTTTCCAGGCTGTGCGCGTGGGGAAATATCGAACGATTGCCGAGCTTGCACCCTCCGGATTTATATAATTTGTATGAACGTTCTCTAGCGCAAAGCGCGCCAAACAATAATAACGAAATCCGAAGTTTTCGACATGCCTGCCGGTCAATGGACTCAAGCGTCAGCGGTTTTGACGTATCGAGGACAACGATTTTTTCCGTTTCCCACGCGTAGGAAACGCCGATACTCTCCAAAAGTTCAAGCACGCGTTCCACGTCTTCGACGCGGCTCATATCTTCAAGACGCACCTTGCCCTTGATCACCAATGAACCCATCAAAAGAGCGACGGGCGAATTTTTTCCTGAGGTGACATCAATGGTTCCATGCAATTGTTTTCCGCCGTGAATCAAAAACATTCCCATACCGGTTGATTTTGACACATAATGTGATAGGATTATACCGTAGAGAAAAGAAAAAGGCAATCCCTATGACCTATCCCAATACGTTTCTTACGCGCCGCTTGAGACGAGCCATTATGATTGGCTTGATTGCCATTTTTTCTATCTCGGCGCCCATGCTCATTTTTTATACCATCGGTTACCGGATTGATTTTCGGACATTTCATGTACAGCAAACCGGTGTCGTGAGCATCACCATACGGCCGGCAGATGCCAATATTTTTATCAATGCTCTACCCGTTTCTTCCAAAAAAATAGGCATTTTCTCCGGAGAAACCAGCGCCCGCATCACCAATCTCAAACCCGGCGCCTATCGCATTCGAATTGAAAAAGAAGGATATTATCCGTGGGAAAAAGAGATGCCGGTCGAAAGCACCCAAACCACCTATATTCGAGACCTCAGTCTTATGAAAAAGGCCTCTCCGGTGAGGCTCAATTTTTTTTCGGCAACGACGACTCCGGAACATGTCGTATTTTCGCATGATGGGCAGTATGCCATGGCGCAACAACAAACGGAAACGGGTATAACAGTCGACCTTATTGATTTTTCCAAAAGACCGCCAAAACGTATTCCTGTGAGCACAACCGCGGGAACAGCGCCGTTCTCTCTTTCCTGGTCATGGTCAGGGCATTATGGGCTTATCGGAGAAATGGAAAAAGATATCGTTTCATCAACGATTTTCTCGGCCAAAAACCCCGCGATAACGGCAACAGTGACAACCACAAAAAGCGCACATGTCTCTCAATGGCCAAAACAAAAGACAGAACAAGGCGTATACATCCAAAAGGAAGACATGATCCAGCGCATCAATACGCTCAGTGAAAAAAATATCGCCATTTCATCCTCTTCGATATGGTATGTGGATGATCATCAAACGGTTTTTTCGTATGCCCCTGAGAAAAATGTTCTTGAACGTTCGCCAAAAAATCAATCAGCAATATATCTTGAGGAAGAAATCGATCAGATTATTGACATCAACGACAATCGCCTTATTGCGCATGGCCCCGCAGGTGTCATGATCTTTTCCCGAAGCAACGGCATTGACATACAAGGAAAAAAGACGGTTGCTGTTGATTCGTGGTATTACAACCCTTTTGTCTCCGAGTGGGTCCTTTGGTCGCCTTGGGAACTATGGAATATTTATGAGAATGGCTCTTTGGCTCTTTTCAATCGCACGAGCGAACCCATGAAGGATGTCAAAGCTCTGGATATTCATGGCGCGCTGTTTATTGCAAAAGAAAACGCGCTCATTGCGTTTCATCCCGACTACCATATGAGCCAAACCGTTCTTTCGGACGTGCGTATAGAAAGTTTCGGCGTGGACGTCAAAAAACGCATAATTTATTTTTTTGGAGAAGTGAATAAAGAACAAGGAATTTTTGAACTCGCCTATTGACACAATTATATTTCAATAACCGTCTTGTCTCCTACAATCATTCGATGACCGGCCGCCGCGTCATCGTTTTGTTTTCGTATCTCCACCTTTTTTCCGATAAGACTGTCGCGAATATGAATATCGCCGTCAATCACGACATTGTCGAGAATGATGGAGTTGAAAATAGTGGATCCTCGTATTTCCGTTCCCGGGCCAATCGTGACGTGGGGCCCAATGGCACAATTCCGAAGAACGCAATTCTCTCCAATAATAACCGGCCCATGTACAACCACGCCCTCCTGGGTTTGTGTGCCAATGCCAATTCTCACATTGCCGTTGATCTGAGTATCATGATGCACGGTCCCGTGATTTGAAAATTCTCCCGGCTCAAGCTGATCCAAAAGCAAGCGATTGGCAACCAATAAATCCTCCACTTTCCCTGTATCTTTCCACCAGCCGGTAATTTCTCTATAGCCTACCTTTTTGCCGGCATGCAACAAATAGGAATGAATACTCGAAATTTCATATTCGCCGCGCGCGCTTTTTTCGATATGATCGAACGCGTCAAAAAAGACTCGATGGCCGTAGAGATACACGCCGGTAACCGCAAAGTTATTCGGCGGATTCGCCGGTTTTTCCAATACATCAATAATATGACGGCGGTCGTCAAATACCGGCACGCCAAAACGCTCCGGATCTTCAACTTGGGAGAGCGCGAGCATGCAGTCGTACCGCTCACGCGTAAACGAATCCACCATTTCTTTCAAACTGCCCAAAAGAATATTATCGGACAAATAAAAAAGAAATGGATCATGGCCGATAAAACGCTCGGCCTCTTTGACCACATGCGCCACACCCTGCGGACCGCCGGTTTGTTCGTAAAATCGGATGCGAATGCCCCAGTGCCCGCCATCGCCGATATACTTTTGCAGTTCTGTCTCTCCGGGATTCATATTGATAAAAATCTCGGTGATACCCGCTTCGACCGCTTTTTCAATAGCATGAAAAATCATTGGCTTGTTCGCCAATGGCAAAAGATGCTTGTTAATTGTCGTGGTAATCGGATGAAGCCGCGTGGCGCGGCCGCCGCCGGTAAGCACTGCTTTTTTGATTTTCATATCACCACCAAATAAGCCCCTTCACCACAATCCAATAATAGAGCGTCATCACAGGGTTGGCAATATACCGCACGAGCGGATTATCCACCGATTTATCCTGAAAATAAATACCGGCAACGGAAAATGACAGCAAAAATCGGTCGCTTACTTTCCGCATCGATTGAATGTTCTTCCGTTTTTTGAGCCACAGTGTCCAGTGTTTTGGTTGCAACCAATAGCGATAAATTTGGACTCGCTTATCCGCCCACCCGCCTTTGAACGCAAAAAACCAAAGACCAAGCTCAAGCGCAAGCCCTATGGGGAGAAGAAGAACCAGCGTGCGCCATTTGAAAAACATGAGCATCGTGCCATACCGGTTTCTTTCCATCCAATAAAATTTGGTAATGCTCCGGCTAAATTGATATTTATGATAAAAAATGGAGTCGCTGACAAGCACAATGCGATATCCCACCGCTCTCAAACGCAAGGACCATTCCAAATCTTCATGATAGAGAAAAAAATTTTCATCCCACATGCCGTACTGGCGGATAAGATCGGCGCGCATCAACAGCGCGGCGCCGCTCGCGTATGAAATTTCTTTGATGGGAGGAAGTCGAAGTTCCTCAAATTTCATACGGTACTGATCGCAAAATCCAAACCCCAAATAATGAAATGAATTCCCCGTGCTGTTGATAAGATCCGTCTCCGGGTGGAGCAACATGAGCGACTGCGCGGCGCCGATCGTCTTGTCTTTTTCCATTGCCTCAACGATTGGCTCAAGACAATTGGACGCCATAAATCCGTCATTATTGTGGAAAAAAACATAATCAAACCCGTGCGCGAGCGCCCAGCGAACGCCAACATTGTTGCCGCCCGCAAATCCGGTATTTTCTTTTTGGGGCAACAGGGTCACATGTGGAATTTCTTTTTGAGAAAGCGGCAAAACGGTTTCTTCCAGAAAACGAACCGATGGCCCGAACTCCGGATGCGGGTTGTCGACCACGATACATTCAACCCGATCTCTCGGATAGGTTAATTTTTTGAGTGATGATACGACATCGTCAATATAGGGTTCGCAATGAAACGAAAGATAAATAATCGCGACCTTAGGATAATTTTGAAGCATAATATTTGTGTTTGCCCCGCCACTTGAGAAGATATTTTATCCAGCTTGAGGCGTGAATGCGGGCCAGTTTATTTTTAAACAACGCGCGCAACAAACCTGGAATTTTTGCGGAATCGCGCGCGTGTTTATGCCGTATCACTATATCATGAACATAATACACCGGCCAGCCCACGTCCCACATCCGTCGGCACCAATCGCAATCTTCCAAGTACATAAAATACCGATCGTCGAACCATCCAATATGGTCTACCACTTCCTTGCGAACCACCATGGCGGCGCCAAGGACCCAGTCAACGGGACGCGTGCTTTCATGATCAAAATCCGTCATAAGCAAATGATCGGTTCTCAATTTTACCCATCGATATTTTCGATCAAAATGAATTTGTTTCAACGGTTTGATGAGGATGGAAGGCAAATCAAAACGATAACACGAATATTGCAACGTGCCGTCCATATTTAATAATTTAGGGCCGATGCATCCGATCTGGGGATGCCCGTCCATAAATGCAATAATACGCTGAATTGTTTTTGACTGTTCGGGAATGATGGTATCTCTGTTTAAGGCAAAATAATATCGCGCGACGGTCCTTTGAAACCCACAAACATTTCCTTTGCCAAAGCCAACATTGCCGCCGGTATCCACATAAAGCGCCTGTGGAAAGCGCAAAAGAAGATCTTCTTTCATACCGTCTTTATTTTCCGAATTATCGGCAACCGTGATCTGCACGTCATACGGGCAATCTTTGATATCCTGAACCAAAGAATCCACGGCATTCAAAATGTCGTCTTTGCAAAAATAATTCAAAAATACGATGTTTACATCTTTCATACGTTTCTCATATACCGGCGGCTACCCTACCACACACCCACTGAACAAACAAGGGTACTAATCAAAATACGGAACCTCGTCCCACGCAATTGGGTCAACAAAACGAAAATGTTCATCCAAAGATGAAATCCGATGCATCTGTTCATTGGTTAGCGCGAAATCAAAAATCTTGCTGTTACCCATAATATGTTCTTCAGAGGTGCTTTTCGGTATAACACAGACTCCTCTCTCGACAGCCCACCGCAACACCACTTGTGCGGGTGTTTTTCCAAGGGACGCGGCGACATCTTTGATGATTGGTTCGTTAAAAAGATGATGCGCTTTCTCGTCCGGCTCTGCCTCGGTGATCGCATTGCCAGGTCTGCCAAGCGGTGAATACGCGGTAACACACATACCCATGCCTTGACAAAACTGCACCAACCGCTCCTGGACGTTATATGGATGGAGTTCGATTTGATTCATAACCGGACGATAGCGCGCGTACGTCAAAAGATCCACCAACATAATTCCAGTAAAATTACTGACGCCAATATGGCGCACCAGCCCTTCATCAACCAACTTTTCCATAGCGTGCCAGGTCTCCTGAATTGACACTGGCGCCAAATGATCCATTTTTTTTGAATTGCCGCCCAACCCCCCCCTTGTGGCAATGCCCCAATGCATGAGATATACATCAAGATACTCGAGCTCTAGATCTTTCAGCGTTTGCAAGCAAGCCGGACGCACATCATGAGGATGATGCGCGGAATTCCATAGTTTACTCGTGACAAAAACGTCTTCTCTTGGCACGACCCTCGGGAACAGCTGAGAAAATGCGTCACCAACCGCCGGTTCGTTTTTATACACGGCCGCGCAATCAATATGGCGGTAGCCCGCGTCTCGGATGGCAAACACAACCGCGTTTGTCACGTGGCTTGCTGGTGATTGCCATGTCCCCAATCCCAACTGCGGCACTGCTGTGCCATTATGAAAGGTGAGATATTCCATAAAAATATATTAAAAACTCTCGTTTCTCATTTTACCACCACTGTCTCATTGCTTTCCAAGAAATTTTTCTTTTTGCTCGAATATGTGTTCTTTTTTCTTTCAACGCGTTCCGCTTACGCCAGATGTCCCCAAGTCCTTTCAATACAGACCGATCAAACAGCAAAAACCAAAAAAACTTTTTTAGTTCGTACCAAAAAATCCAAGGAAAATCCAAGACGACATTCTGCCAATATTCATTTTTATACAGGGTCATGAGATGGTTTTTATAACTGTTATGCTTTACCCACGACGATTGTTTTTTTTTGTTCTCCGCCGCGACCGTGTCACTCATGCGTTCCATACCAACGGCAGAGCGATCATGATACGCAACCGCGTCAAGCTCAACAAAGGCCCGATAACCTGCTAAACGCAGACGAAACGCGAGGTCCACATCTTCTTTGTATGCATGATATTGTTCATCCAAAAAGGTCCCGTCCGAAAACGAAATAGCTTCAAGCGCGGATCGCCGAAACAGAGGAAGCGCCCCAGACACGCCAAACACCTCAAGAATCGTATCGCGTTCAAACGGCGTTGCGCGGAAAGAAAGATTCATTTTTGATTTTATGTTTTCCCATTCTTTTCCTGCATATTTTTCTATCACTCGCCGACTTCGAAATACTTTGAGACCGAGAGAATCAATGCAATCCGTAAAACTTTCTTCTAATGAAATGCCTGGCTTTTCCTTGAGAAGACAAAAATTCCATTTCATGAGCCTCGGCGTCACGGCCGCGACATCGTGTTCTCTATCCAAAAATACTACCAGCTTCTCCAAACAATCCGGCATAAGATACATGTCTTGATTGAGCAATACTATATACTCAGGAGCGTCTTGTTCTTTGTTCATGGCCAATCGAAACAACTGATTATGCCCGCCCGCGAATCCTTTATTTTCTTTGTTTCGAATCAATTCATGCGGGTATGAAAATGATATCAATTCGTTTTCTATCGCCCCAACCGTGGCATCTTCAGAGGCATTATCCAAAACAACCATCTGCCAATCTTGAAACGTCTGTTTTTTAAAGGAATCAAAAAGATACGGAATATATTTCGCGCCGTTCCAGGTGACGAGGTGCACAGAGAGTTTTGACATAGAACCAAAAGGAAAAACTCAAAAGTCAAAAATGAATTTTACCTTTCTCACCTATCCACACGATCGATATCCCAATCGGCCGCGCGATCGCGATCCATACCCATTTCCACCACGGTTCCCATTTTTGAAAATACGTGAGCATACTTTTGGTAAATTGTTTTTGTTTCCAGAGCGTGGTGCGTTGTTTAAAACTTTGGCCGATATAATCCACACACGAAATAACAGGCGTGTACATAACTCGGTATCCCAACTGTTTTGCTTCATGGCACGCGTCCACCTCTTCAAACCAGAGAAAATACCGAGGATCAAACGCCCAGCCAAGTTTGTCGACAAGTTCACGCCGCATACAAAAAAAAGAACCGCGGACACTGTCAACCACCTGCTCTTTTTCAAAATTAAACGTTTTCATAAGATAACCATTCAAGAGTTGCGGAAACAGATGCGGCAATTTTAAAATGAGGGCGGCCTGTTCCCATACGCGTGGAAATCGTCTTGGAGACGCGTCCCAATTGATATAACCATGTTCATCCACTAATTTTGGACTCGCGATACCAACATCCGGATGCGCGTCCATCCAGGAAACCATTGCGTCAAGGCTTCCCTCGTGTAATCGCATATCAGCATTAAGAAATAACAAATACCTGCCCATACTTACTGCAACACCCTGATTATTGCCCGCGCCAAATCCTTTATTTTCCATATTGGCAATCACCCGAACCTGAGGGAATTCCTTCTGCACCAATGCCACTGTTTTGTCGGTTGAGGCATTATCCACCACAATTTGTTCAAAAGAAATAGTTCGGCAACCCAAAACAACCGAACGGAGCTGTTCTCTTATAAAATCAGCAGAATTCCACGTGACCGTAATAACCGACAAATCCATAGGTTTCTCTTTACTATGGTATAGAGAATATCTAAAAAAAACAAGCAACCCCGATACGTATCGGGGCTAATTCAATTCCTCCTCGTTATTCCTCTCCGCGAGGAACCCGCCGACAAGGACGCCGTGCTGATACACAAAGCAGGCGCTAAAGACGGCCCTGGCAAAAACGGCCGGCAGAAGGTATCGGCGATCGGCCTCGAGAAGCGGGAGTTCCCACACCTCCTCAAGGTCAAACCAGCCAAAGTCCACGGTTTCTTCCACTTCGCCGGTGAAGTCGGAAGAAATAAACACGTGAACCAGCCACGGCTCCGGGCCGAGGCCGGACACGAGCATCCGGCCGAGAAGCAGGACGTTGCCGAGGATAATACCGCCCTCCTCGGCAACTTCTCTTCGAACGCACGCTTCCGGCGTCTCCCCGACCTCGACCTTGCCGCCGAGGCCGTTCCAGACGCCGTAGTGCGGTGCGTACTTTTTGGTGCCCCGAATCAGGAGCACCTGTCCGTGCCGAAACACGTAGCAGAGCGTTGCCACTTTCATGGCTTCCTCCTTTTTTTGGGTTTAATTCCACCCCCTCACCTACTGTCAATAGTACAAGACAAATAAAAAACAGCCAACATCGCTGTTCGCTGTTTTTTGATGTTTAAAAATTTTGATCTTCCTCGGGGTGGCTCAAAATTCAAATGACTCCTCTTAAATATGCCGTGTCATCCGGCCCACAAACACCCCGCTCTTCAAATACATCCACAACTTTTTCTTTGAACAAGACATCTCTTCCACGAATATGTTCCAATCTATCAAATCGTTTATCCATATTCTCGAACCTCTTATCCATTTTTTCAAATCTCTTATCAACTTTTTCAAACCCTTTCTCCATTCTCTTCTCTATTGTTTCAAACCTCTTGTCCATTGTTTCAAACCTTCTATCAATCTTCTCAAACCGTTTCTCAGACCTTCCCGTTATTTCAGCCGCAAACCGAGCGAGTTTATCATCCACATATATCTTCATTCGATGTTCGGATTTTCCGACTTCGCTTTTTATGGTGTCAGACATAACATCAGACAACCGTGGAATAAGAAAATCATCCGTGAACTCGAGTAACAACCCAAGCGTCACCGGTTTATCCAAATTCGTTTTTCGTTCTCCCATTCTTTTTTTGCTATTTTCCTCCTTCATAGAATAAAATTAAAAATACATACTTCAAATATATCATCGCCATTGCGTATGTCAACACGCCAATACCTCATCACTCGACATCCCCTCTTTCTTCGCTTTTGCGTATTTTTCCATGGTATCGCTTATGGCTTCATGCACCTCACGCATGGAAATACCGATTTCGGCAAGACGTTCGGACGCCAAAAAATTGTTTGAGCGACCTTTTGTGGCAAGCCCCTGCTTTACTAAATCCTCGTTGCTAATCCATTCATTCGTGTGTGTCGGATCAACCATTGCTTCGTAGAGTGCGACAATTTCTTTGTGTTTGAGCGTCCCCGGATTCGTGACATGAAAAATACCCTCTGCTTTTTTCTCCATAAGCTTATAAAACACATCCACCATATCGTCAATCACGGTCACGCTGTTTTCTACGTCAATCACCTTTGGATAGGTCGCGAGTTTATCAATCATGTTAAAGGCTGACGGAATCCAGTCAATCGGCATGCGAATGCGCGCGATGCCGGTATTGGGAAGCGTGGACAGCACTAAATCCGCGGCCCATTTGGTGCGCGAATAGGTTACTTCGGTTGGATTCCCCATATCATGTTCTCGCCACTTCTTATCCGGATGCGGTGAATCACCATAAAAAATACAGCCTGAACCAATATGCAGTAAATATACATTTCTTTCTTGACAGCCTTCGGCGATGATAATCGGTAATTTCGTATTTCCCAAAATCGTTTCCATTTGATGGGTCTCGCACCAATCGACATTGGGTTTGCCGCGCACGCCTGCCGCATTCAACACCACATCAGGCTGGTGAGTATCCAAAATCGCCAGCACGTCTTCTTTGGAATATATTTTACGCGGATCATGAATCGCGTTTTCCCACGCCTTGGCGCAGCGCTTTGCAATGTATCCATTGCCAACAATAAGTATTTTCATAAAATTATTGTTTGCCAATTTTATCATAATAATATGTCTTGTAATATTCCTGATATGCGCCGCTTTTCACCCGTTCCCACCACTCGCGATGATCAACATACCAGCGAATGGTCTCGCGTATCCCCTCTTCAAATCCCTTCTCCGGCTTCCATCCAAGCTTGGAACGAATTTTTGATGTGTCAAGGAGATACCGCCGATCATGGCCAAGCCGATCCGGCACATAGGTTTTTAATGACTCCGGTTTTTGTAAAGCGTCCAAAATAATATCCGTAATGTCTTCAATGCTTTTTTCCACCCCAGTTCCAATGTTGTACGCTTCGCCAACGGTCCCTTTCTGTAAAATCATATCAATCGCGCGGGAGTGGTCATCCACATGAATCCATTCTCTTCTATTGGCACTGCTCTTGAAGAGCGGCAACGGTTTGTCCTCAAGCGCGTTCGTGGTAAACAACGGAATTAATTTTTCCGGAAATTGATACGGCCCGTAATTATTGGAGCAGTGGCTGATGGTCACCGGCATGCCATACGTATGAAAATACGCCATCACTTCGTGGTTTGCTCCGGCTTTTGACGCGTTGTATGGCGTTCGAGGCACATATGCGTCGTCTTCTTTGAACGCGCGGTCTTCATCAAGTGCGAGATCACCAAACACTTCACACGTGGAAATATGATGAAACCGTTTGACGCCAGCTTGACGAGCGGCCTCAAGTAAAATTTGAGTCCCCAATACATTGGTTCGGACAAAAACACCCGGATCAAGAACCGCACGGTCATTATGAGACTCTGCCGCAAAATTGACCACAAAATCCACCCCCTGCATGGCGCGTTTCATAACTTCAAAATCCGTAATATCCGCCCGAATAAACGTATAGCGTAGGTCTTCGCTTACCGATTTTAAATTTTCCAAATTGCCCGCGTACGTCAAAAGATCAACATTCAAAACTCGATCTTCGGGGTATGCGTCCATCCAGTAGTGAATAAAATTGGATCCAATAAATCCCGCACCGCCGGTGACCAATATCGTTCGCATAATATAAAATTATACAAGAAGATACTCAAAATCATCTCCTGACCGAAGTCGCCTGTTCGAAAAAAAAATCAAAACGGCTTCATTATGGCCAACATTTTTTATAGCCCGTGCCACATAAGGAAACACATGCACTGCATTTTTTCCAGGTTTCATCTCAATATGTTTTCTTACTTTTGTTTCTATGTGTTCAAATTCCGCAATGACCGAACCCCGTTCTACAAAAAACATGATATTTGTCTCTTTGCTGTACAAATTACCTGTCACAATGCCCGGCTCGATCGTTAACCGTGACATATAGACTTCGCCGATTTTTGCGGTCGAAAGCACGCGTCCGGTTTTGCTGGCATCGTCCACAAATAAAAAAATTTGAAGAAAGTGATTGGCGTGGGCGTTCGTCGGCTCTTCCTCTTTTGGTATGTGAACGATAGGCTCTTGATCCATACAATCTAACTTTCATCAACCATTTTTTCTTTATGTAAAAAATGATGGTGCGCCATGGCCCAGGCGGCCATGGTCTGCCCATCCCAAATTTCATTCCTTCGAATCATCTCATCCACTTCTTCCGGCTTTCGATAAAGTATTTCAATTTCTTCCGTATCATCCGGCTGGGGCGCGCCCTGTTCTTGTATATGCGCAAGAAACACGTGACTTTCGTCATCCACAACACCATTCAACGCCTGAAACGTTCCAATATGAATAAATTCGTGAGCGGTAAAGCCGGTTTCTTCCAACAATTCCGCCTTGGCGGTATCAAGCGCGGTCGCCTCTGTATCATGCCGCCCGCCGCAGGGAAACTCTATACTCATTTTTTCGGTAATGTACCGGTATTGAAGCGTGAGAATCAATCGTCCATCCGATAATACTGGAATAATAATGGAATTGCCGGGCAATACCGCATAATAATAATCTCCGGTTTCACCGTTCGGTTTTTCGTAGGTATCGTGTTTATACGTCCACCATGGATTTTGATGAAGGACTTCTTCTGACAATTTTTTGAGATGCTTGGGCATACAACAATCAGCTGAACAACTTTGCGACCTCATCAACGGTCATACTCCCGGGATTTTTGATGACCGAATGCTGACTGCCGCCTCCGTCCCCTTCCCAGCGGGGCATAATATGCACATGCACATGCGGCACTACTTGTCCGCCGGCTTTTTCGTGATTCCACCCGACATTATATCCATCCGGGTGGAGCACCTCTTCAATTCGGTTCATGGTCTTTTTTATTGCCACAGACAATTCTTTGAATAATTCTTCATTCAAATCAAATATAGTTTCTGCGTGAATTTTTGGAATGACGACAGCGTGGCCTTTGGCATGAGGAAAAATATCCAAAAAAGCGAGTGAGTGATTATCCTCGTATATCGTATGGTTTGGAATTTCTTTATTGATAATTTTGCAAAAAATACAATCTTTCATACGAGAAGGACACAAAAATAAGAAGTGGAAGCTTCCACGGTTAGAATACCTTTTTTTGAACAGGTTGTCTAGATTTTCTCTGTTTTGTCAGATATCTCAGAAAACTCAAAAAGCCTTGCTTTCCTTCAAACGTCATGATACAAAACCAACCAACAACAGTTTTGAATTGAAACCCATTGCCTGGAGGAGGGCACAATGGAAGTTTTTACAACGTTCGTCCTTTCGATTTTTGGCGGACTTTATGCCCGTCTTCGCAAATTCTTTGGCCCGATCGCCGAAGTGATCCTGCCGTATACGATCTCGATTCCGTTCTACGGCGAGGTCATGTTCGTGACGGCAAACCGCGTCACAATTTTCAGAACGTTCATGGCGATCCCGGTCGCCGTTCTTCTAAAAATCGGACTGACCGCGACCGCCTTCTGGCTCTATGTCGTCGCGGGCGTTCTCGACTTTGTGGACGGGCTTGTGGCCATGGTCCACAAAAAGAACGGCCACCCGCACGACGGCGTGTTGGGAGCCTTCCTCGACGCCTTTTGCGACAAAGCGTTTTGGGTCGTCGTGACCCTGGGAGCGCTCGCCACGGCGGACTTTATGAACGCCGTCTGGTACATCCACCTGCCGACGTTTGCCGCGATCGCCATTCTCCTCGTCGTTGAGGTTTGGCTCGCGGTCGTGCGGGTGGACGACTTCTACGCAACACGCCACGGGGTCGATGACCGTGCGCTCAAGGCCAGAATGTCCGGAAAGCTCAAATTCACGCTTGAGCTCATTGGAACCGGCGGGCTGGTGCTCGCGAACGACAACCTCGACACATGGCCGGTCTACGCAGGAACGGCGGCGTACATCCTAGCTATACCGTTTGCGGTTTTGAGCTTGAAACAGAAGCTCGCCGCACGTGGCCCGACGTAAGGACACCACAACCAAGGAGATACGGCCCGGGACGCTTGAGCGCTCGGGTCGATTCTTTTTTAGAGAGCTATTTTTATGCGATACATCTCGTGCGGGGGGAATTCCATGATTTTTTCTAATTCAAGTGATGACGTACGCAGCAACTCCTGAAGTTCTTTCATCGTGTTGTCTTCAAGTCGCGGCGTAAAAAAATAAAGCGGATACCTTTTTTTCAACAGCCCATGAATGCCCATCCGAATATCACCATTTTTTATATTTACCATCACCTGTCTCTCCGGCCAAAAAAATTTATCCTCCGTGTCAGTGACAACAATCGCGTTCTCCGGTATTTCCGCGAGCGTCCATGTTTTTATTTCCGCACCATGGGCAATATTTTCTCCGGTTTTGATAATGCCGTCGTCCCCCAAAAATACCGCGCGCGCGCTCAATAAAAATACCAAAAACAATATCCACGCACCAACCAGTTGTTTTTGCCACGCTCGATGAAAAAATTCTTGCAATCGCAAAAGACACAAAGCCGCGAACGGCAAGAGTCCAATACTTATGGGGAGCCAATAGCGGGTGTACGAAATACCAATCGTATGGAGCGAAAAACGCGCGTCATGAAAACTTCCATACAACACAAGTAAAAAGAAAGCCATACAGAAAAAAACCGCACCGTACACCCGCTGTTTTTTTGGCAGCATCCGGTGTTTCCATTGGTTCAAAAAAATAAGTATGCCTATTCCGGCAGGAACGGTATACCACCAGACGAGTTGAAACAAATACACATACTTTGCTTTTATAATCTGTGATATATCAATCCCAAACGGAAAAACAACACTATACCAATGAGGGAGTACTGCGGATTGAGACGCCGCATACCCAATAAGATGCCCGCGAAACAAGACGCCATTGACGAGCACATACAAACACAAAAAGAGAAATCCAACCGCCGCGAATATGCCAAAACGCGTCCAATCAACTTTTTTTCTATAAGCAAAAAGGACAATCGCGGTTCCAACTCCCAGCCAAAGTACCTCACTTGGACGAATAAGAATTGCGGTAAAAAAAACTATTGATCCAAATAATTCATTCAATAACGACGCTGTTTTTCTTTTGGAAAACAGAGGGCGGACAATCAAAAACCAAAGGCCTATAATCAAAAACATGAGAAATGGCACATTGGGAAACAAACTGCGTTCGGTGTAATACCAGAGAACCGGCTGGCACAAAAACAACACCGAAGAAATAAACGCAACCGATCGATGAAACAGATGTCTGATAAGACTATACCAACAAAAAACGCCAATGATAACCAGGATGGATGTCAAAAAAACAACGAAGGAAACACCGACGATTTTTGCCAAAAATCCATACACGACATTGAGCCCCCAAAAACCAACCGGCACAATAACCGGTCCCACACCATACGTGCTCCGTGGAAAAACAAAACGCGCAAAGTCGCCGTAATCATGCGTGTGAGGAAAAATAAATTGATTGGTTTGCGCAAACTGTTTGATAAATGCGTGATGCATGGTTTCGTCCGGAGAATTAAACAGCCGAGGAGTGGAAAAATTGAGAAGGTTATAGAGAATAAAAAAAATCCCGGCAAGGAAAAAAAGAATAATTGTGTGGGGTGTCTGTTTCTTCATGTTCAAATTCCATGTTTAAACAAACTCAAAATGGCAAAACCGATCGCAAGCCCAAAAATCCATGCGGCGAGTGTAAAAAAATAGGGAAAATCCAGCAATAAGGCAAGTAACGTCACAAACGTGGCGATGACCTGAAAAAGCATTTTCATTTTGCCCCATCGATTGGCCATGATTTCTTTTTTAAATTTTATTTTTATCACAAACGCGCTCGCGATAATCGCAATTTCCAACCCCAAAATGGCAATCCCGAGCAAAAAATGGAAATAGCGAAATACCAGCAAGAGGACCATGGACCCAATGAGAAACTTATCGGCCAAAGGATCAAACATCATGCCAAAACGCGTAATTTGATTTCTGGTTCGCGCCATGGTGCCGTCAATCGCATCGGTAAACGCGGCGGCTAAAAATAACACAATCCCCAGCCGATAATTTCCAAAGAGGATAATGTAAAAAACGACCGGCGTCATAAGAACCCGAACCGTGGTTATCATGTTTGGAGTAATGCGCCGGGGAAACAGCCGTAAAATGGTAACCGCAAAAAAATGGTCGTGCGGATGAACCTCCGTGGCTGGTAAAAAAGTAAATAACTGCGGATGATTCCGCACAAAAAAATTATTCATCGCTTTTTGGATTACATTCTATGGAAATAGAAATACTCGTGTATTTTATACTGGTATGCTATGATTATTTTGATCTATGTTCCGCCAATATTTCTTTTATTATAGCATAATTATTCCCCTGTGCATAGCAGGAATTTGGCTCGGCATGGCCTTTGCCACGCCGTTGTTTGGTATTCTTGGCGCGGTTTCTCTCCTCGGGTGTATTGGGCTGTTGGGAAAACTCCTTGGGAAAACCGTTTTTTCAAAAAATCCTTATGCGTCATGTTGGGGCGTCGTGTGTGTCACGGCTCTTCTTATTATTCTCCATGGAGCAGTCTATGTTGTTTTTGCAAGTACGCCAGTGACGATTTTGGCAACGTTTGCTGCCGTCGCGATTATGATTGGATTCCTGATGTATAGAAAAAAAGACCTCAGGGAAAACCAGACGCAGACGATGAAAAAATGGAAAAATAATTTTCAAGAAACAACACCCAACCTCATTCTTTTTCTCTTGATTCTCCTTGGTCAAACCGTCTTGTTTGTTCTTCTTTTGTCACGGGCAACCACAGGAGTCCTCCCCTCCCCCTGGCTTGCGGTTGGCCCAAAATTTTTTCTCCTCTACGGCATAACAACAGCCATTCTTCTTTTCTACCAATGTCGAACCGCCAATACAGCCGCCGGTCTTCTTCTTATTACGCTCCACTTTTTTCTCACCTTCGGCGTGGCAACCGTGCTTTACCCTTTAGGATTTGGGTATGATCCGTTTCTCCACCGAGCCGCGGAACAGCATATTTTTGACTATGGTTTTATTGCCCCCAAAACCCCGTTTTATATCGGCCAATACGTTATCGTCAATATCCTCACGCATATCACCCATATTCCAATCACCATTCTTGATATTTTTTTAACCCCGCTTCTCGCGTCGCTTCTTCTGCCTTTTCTCGCCGTCACAAGCCTCCGCCATGGTTTTGGTATCTCGGACAAGCAATCGCGATTTGTTACTCCTCTTCTTCTCTTCTTTCCTCTTACAACCATGATCGCGACGACCCCGCACAATTTGGCAAATCTGTTTTTTCTTCTTGTCATCTTTGCCGCGCCGCTTGCAATCCGGCATCGCGCATTATACATTCCGCTGGTACTACTCTCTGTAACATCGGCGATGATTCATATTCTTCCGGGCATTTTTGCGCTGCTTTTTTCCTTTGGCCTCTTTTTTGCTTTGTGGTTTGAAAAGAAAAAAAAATCACATTTCATCGGAAAAAAAATATTCTGGATATGTTGCGGCGCTGTTGGGTCGCTCGTCATTCCTCTTTTTTTCTTGATCTATCAGCGCGTCATCCAACATCTTCCCCTTCCTTCTCTCTCAAACATCCCAAAAAATATCAATCATTTTTTTTCATTTTTTAAAGACCCATACTATTTTTCCCAAGAACCGGTTGCGTGGCTATGGGATGCTCTCTACCTTTATCGAAAAATGATTATACCGATTATTCTTTTGATCGCTCTTCTTGTTATCGTTCATAGAAAAAAAACAGAAGAACCGTTTCGTCCTTTTTTCCGATTAGTCCTTTTTCTCTCAGCGACTATTGTTGTCAACGCGTTTTTTACGAGTACCTGGCTTACATTTCCGGATCTCCATGTATACGATCAACTGCAATATGCCGGGCGGCTCCTTCATATCGCGATATACCCCCTCTTACCGCTTTTTTTATGTGGCATCGTCTATGGACTCAACCGAATTGCAACAATCAATTTTGTCAAGATCCCCATCAGTATTCTCTTTGCCGTGTTTCTTACCGGATCGTTCTATCTTCTCTACCCCCAAAGCAACCCCAAAGTCGTTGCAAAAGGGTATAACGTGACGTCGTCGGACATGGCGGGAGCGGCATGGATTCACAACACGGCTCCTTCATCAACGGCGTACATTGTTCTTTCGCCGATTCTTACTGCCGCGGCGTCCATTGAACAATTCGGATTTGAACGATATTACGAAACCGGCGAGGGAAACCTTTTTTATTATTCCATTCCAACCGGAAGCCCTCTCTACAAAGCCTACCTCGACTTTTTATACCAGGGACAAAAAAAAGAAACCGTTCTCTCGGTTCTTGAGCTTACCCGTACGAATCGTGCGTATGTGGTTGTTCCTCGCTATTGGGACGACGCAGAGCACATTATTTTCAGCGCGAAACAATCGGCCGATGGGTGGCAAGAAATTGGCAATGGAGAAATGTGGATTTTTACATTCAATCGTCCGTCATCATAAAACGATATTGTTTTTTGGATTCATTTCTGAGAGAGCGGGAGGAACTACGAACGTAACCCTGCGGATTTCTTCCGTCCGTACAGCACCACGAGCCGTTCTATATACTCTCGAAGCGATAGCCCAACCACCGACTGAACAGCTTTTGTACTCATGTGTTGTATTTGCTCCCGGTGCTCCAAACACCACAAGAGCTTTTCTCTCAGAGACGCTGAGTCCTCGGTTTCAAAGGTAAGGCCGTTCTCTCCCTCTTGAATAAGCTCAGCGATTCCTTCAATACGGCTTGCCACGACCGGCACGCCGCACGTGAGGCTTTCAAAAATAACCGTTGGTGAATTTTCGTAGCACAACGACGGCACGACCGTTACATCAGTCTGTGAAAAAAGTTCCGGAATTTGAGATCGATCCATTCGGCCATGAATACGTATCTGCGGCGTCCCGCGGACCAATGATTCAACCTCGGGCATTATGGAACCGCTTCCCACAATATGCAATTCGCAATTTTCATTTTTCTCCCGTATCAATTGTTGAAATACCTCAATCAAAAACACAATCCCTTTGTGGCGTTCAATCTGACCAAGATACAGAAAACGAAATGGCCGGCGTTCCGGCTTTTTCTTTTTTTCTCCTGAAACATCCATGGTCATGGGATTGCGCAACACCACAAACTCAGACGTTGAAAAAAAACCGCGCGATTGATAAAAATCCAATAAAAACTGGGATGGTGAAATCACGATATCGGGCGAACCCATAAGTATGTTCATGAGCCACGAATACATGTTGGTTGGCCATCCCGTATAGCGCCAGCTTTTTTCTTGGGTCTTTAAAATCATGGCGCTCGGCTCCACAAGCTGAACATCATGCACGGTGTGGATATGAGGAAATCCAAGCCGTCGAATCATGCGAGGAATAAGAAAACTGAGCCCCATCAAATTGTGCGTATGCACCACATCGGGCTGTTCTTTTTTAAGGACACCTCTTACCCACCACATCATGGGGATGTGGACCATGTCAATCGCGTGCCAAAGAAACCGGACAAACACGGAATGATGCTGTGCGTCCGTATAAAAAAAGAGGTTCCATGGCCTGCGGCGATAAATGGTAAGATGTGCATCGGTTTCCACCACATTTCCCTGGGGCATGGTGGTAATGATGATAACGTCATGCCCTTGATGGAGCAATCCTTCCACGGTTTTTGCCACCACTTGTTCGGCGCCGCCGCGATCATAGGGCGGATAAATATTTTCAATAATGCACACTTTCATATATATCATTCATCGTTTTTTCGCGCTCACAATCCAATGCCAGCAAAAATACTTCATCCCCGGAATACGAAAAAAAACTTCATCAAACGCGACAATACCTTTTTCCAACCAAAGCGGAAGAATAATCCGCTTTTTGAGACGAAACGCACGGAATAAAAATTCCAAAAAATAATGGATCCACCCCGCCACAAACCACATGGGCCGGATCCTGCGATCAGTCCACTGGTCTGAGTCAAAAATATGTTCAAAATCGCTCTTCCGGAATCCTTCCATTTCCGCATCCGCGTGAGAAATATGTTCCGGGTCGGTATGCGTTAATCGGTACAACACGTTTTGGAATCGTTTTAATGGACGGAAATACGTGGCGTTTGGCTCAACCGCAATCGCTATTATGCCATCTTTTCGCAACACGCGATAACATTCCGCGGTAGCTTTTTGCGGATCTTCAAAATGATGAAACGTCGCCGCCATGTACACCGCGCCAAACTGATGATCCTCAAACGGCAAAAATTGCCCGTCCGCGGCAATAAAAAAAATATCCGGTCCTCTGAGCCATTGCGACAGCCGATCAAGCGTGGCAGGAGAAACATCGGTAATCGTCAGCGGATGATCCTGAACCAAGACCTTCGCGTCGACCCCACTCCCAGCGCCAATTTCAAGCAGGGGGGAACCTTTTGGCACAGCCGATTGGATTATGGATTGAAATTGTTTATGATAAAACAGATTCCGCCACGCATTGAGTTGGTGGGTCTCAAATTGATCTGCATCGTCATCATCGTGGTGGTGTGCTTCGTCTTTCGCTAAGTCGCCCATGGCATCGTGCCAACACACCAAAATACCCGGATTTTTTTCATACGGATGGCAGGGAAATGTGTCTTTGAGCCGAGATTTTTGTGGCATAATCCCTTTCAGTATAGGCAAAGAGCGCCTTCCTGGCAATGGGAAAACCCTCCACACATTTCCCACACTCCCTCCCCATGGCGCGGTTGAACCCATGAGACGAATAGGCTATGATACTCTTACTTTTGCTCCCGGCTCTATGACTGACATCATCCAAAGAGAAAAAATTCCACCTCAAAATATGGAGGCAGAAATGTCGCTCCTCGGTTCGGTATTGCTCGACAAAGACGCGATGATCAAAATCGCGGATATTATTGATCCGGAAGATTTTTATAAAGACGCCAATGCAACCATTTTTGAAACCATGGACGAGCTCTACAATAAAAATGAATCCGTGGATCTCCTCACGCTTGGCAACCGCTTAGAAGAAAAAGGCATGCTGGAAAAAGTCGGCGGCCGAACGTACCTTGTCACTTTGAGCAATACGGTCCCGACAGCCGCGCATGTCAAAGAATATGCGAATATCGTCCGACGAAAATCCACTCACCGAAAACTCTTGAGAGCGGCCCAAGAAATGGTGCGGCTTGGGTATGAAGAAGAGCGAGAAAACGTGGATGAATTGCTTGATGAAGCCCAGCAATATCTGTACGGCGTCACGCAAAAACATCTCAAACAATCATTCGCGCCCATCCGGAGCGTATTGAGCGAAGCATTTGAACGCATTGATGAATTGCATAAAGAAAAAGGAAAACTCCGCGGCATCGCAACTGGATTCCATCCATTGGATAATCTTCTCGCAGGACTCCAGCGGTCGGATCTTATCGTCCTTGCCGCCCGTCCATCGGTTGGAAAAACCTCGTTTGCGCTTGATATCGCGCGCCATGTGGGGGTGCGCGGCAAAGAATCGGTTGGCATCTTTTCTTTGGAAATGAGCAAAGAACAGCTGGTTGACCGCCTTCTGTGCGCCGAAGCCGGCGTTGATCTCTGGAAAATGCGGACCGGAAATTTATCAGACCGGCCGGACAGCCAAGACTTTCCCCGGATCGGCCATGCCATGGGCGTATTATCCGAAGCCAAAATCTTTATTGACGACAACCCAGGAAACACGGTCATGCACATCCGGACCAAAGCGCGTCGGCTCCAAGCAGAACACGGGCTTGGCCTCATTATCATTGATTACTTGCAACTCATGGAATCGCATCGCGGCGCGTCGGATAACCGTGTCCAAGAAGTGGCGGAAATGAGCCGAAACCTCAAAGGCATCGCCCGCGAATTGAACGTTCCCGTTCTTGCGCTGTCACAGCTTTCTCGCGCGGTGGAACAAACCAAACCGGCTATCCCAAAACTTTCGCACTTGAGAGAATCGGGCAGTATTGAACAAGACGCGGATGTTGTCATGTTTATCTATCGAAAAGCGGCGGATAGAAATTATCGGCTTGACGATATAGCGCCAGATGAGCGGCATATCGCTGAAATCCATATTGCAAAACACAGAAACGGCCCTACCGGACAAGTGAAAGTATTTTTTGATGAACCCCGAGCCAGTTTTCACGATCTTGATACCCGATATGGCGGGGCAGAGCCGCCCATGACCCCGGCGGCGCCAATGGTGGAACGAATCCCGTCATTTTGATAATGACAATATCAAATATCCAATTATTATAATAATTCAATGATCGTATGTTCAACAAATTGAAACAATTCAAAGATCTTCGTAGCCAGGCCAAAGATCTGCAAAGCAAACTGGCTGAAGAATCGGTAACGATAAAAAAGGCGGGAGATAGCATTGTGCTCACGATGGATGGCAATCTCACGGTCACAGGGCTTGCGATTGATGAAGCATTGCTGTCAAAAGACAAACAAGAAAAACTCCAGACAGAATTGAAAGAAGCCTTTAATGACGCCGTAAAAAAAATCCAGCGCATTATGGCTGTAAAAATGAAAGAAATGGGCGGATTGCCCAATATACCCGGGCTGAATTAACCATTGCCTCTGTCATGTACCCCATCCCAATTCACAATTTGATTCGGGCATTTGCCACATTGCCCGGCGTGGGACAGCGAACCGCCGAGCGGTTTGTCTTCCACCTTTTGAAATCCGGCAAAAAAGACGCGGCCGAGCTCACTGTTGCATTAAAAAATCTCATTGAAACGGTCAAAAGTTGCGAGATCTGCTGGGATTTTTCGGATCGAAGCCCGTGCGCCATTTGCCTAGATAAAAAACGGGATCCGACCATGCTCTGTATTGTGCAGGAATCGCAAGACGCCGCCACGATTGAACGAACCGGTCAATATACAGGCCGATATCATATCCTGCGCGGCCTCCTCACCCCTGATGACGAAGAAACCATGCATAAAACGAAAATACCGGAACTTTTTGAACGCATCGCAACACAAACCTCGCCAATCCGAGAAATTATTCTTGCGCTCAATCCCAATCTGGCCGGGGAAACCACCATGATGTTTTTGGAAAAAAAATGCAAAGCAATAAATCCAACCCTTACCATCTCCCGACTGGCACGAGGCCTCCCTATGGGAGCCGACCTCCAATACGCCGACGACATCACGCTCGGAAGCGCGCTCAAACATCGACAAGTAAGCTGAATTGAATGAGTTTTATTTGACGACGACTTTGGTAAAATGCTGGCGATGCCCGTGGACGCGTTTGTACCGAACCTTTCGTTTAAATTTGACCACACGCACTTTTTTACTTCGCCCCTGAGCCTCGACCGACGCGGCAATGGTCACCCCGCTCAGATATGGGGCGCCCACCTGAAGATCGGTTCCATCATCTTTTACCAAAAGAAGTACTTTATCAAAGACAATCTCTTTGCCAGGCTCGGCATCTAATTTTTCTATTTTGAGCGCGCCGCCGGTGTGAATCATGTACTGTTTCCCGCCGGTCTCGATAACTGCGATCATAGGACAAAAATAAAACATGTCAAGAGGACGATTTTGGCAAACACTATACCGCCAAAACTGTGGCAATAGTATATACAAAAAGCAGAAACGTGTCAACCCCAAAAGGTGCGCCGCAACGAGGGCTTACTGCAGGAGAAAAAACGGACCGGCCGCATTCTTTTCAAATGGCCACCATTGCATGATTTTTTTCCCTTTTCCATCAAAAATTCGCGCCATGCCTCCCCCTTGGAATGGCACAACCAAAATATCCGGTTTTCCATTGGTATCATAATCAGTAACCGCAAGGTCAAATCCTTCGCCAGCCGCATCTCCATAAGGAAATATGGTTTTTGCGACTGTTCCTTTTTGGTTCATAATGACGATGCGGTCATGACCGCTCACGACGTATTCGTTTTTCCCGTCATTATCCATATCAGCCACAATCACCCGCGCGTATGGCGACAAAGGAAGAGTGGTCGCGAGTGTTTGCACGGATTTTCCTTCCGTATCATACTGACCGACATGAATCACCCCTTTTTGAGAAAAAAGAGAAAGAAGCGCGCCAGGCTCTTCTGACGCGGCAGGAACAACCGCAATACTTGCAATCGGCGCCTCGGTAGAAAAAGAAAATGCGTATTGTTTTTTTCCTTGAGTGGTATATGCCTCGATGGTGGTGGTCTTGGCGCCTGGAATCGCAACAAAGACGGTAGCACTCCCCCCTTTGCCAACCGCACCCCCTGCAATATCAGGGGCAAAAGACGATTGGACAAACCAAGAAACGATTTTTTCCCAATCATCGGTGTAAAGAGACACTCTCCATTTTTTCCCCGCAATATATTTGATGGTTGTATGGCGTATTTTCCCCTCGTCCATAAAGGTCGCAACCTTGTTTGCGCCTTTCACGGCGGGAACGGCGGTTATGGCGACGGTATTTTCACCCACTTTTTTTTCACTCACTTCTCCTGTTTTTGGTTTTACCACAGCCAAAGACCCCAGAGACATCGACAATGTTTGTTTCTCTCCTAATGCGTACGCAACCGCTTTGTTCACTTGGAGCAGTCCCGCTCCAAACAAGTCCGCATATCCGGCTTCATCGTCCGATAGGGTGTGATGCGTCGTTTGTAATATGGCGTGAGCAATTTCTTTGCCGGTCCATCCTGGCTGGATGGCCTTGATCAAGGCGGCGGCTCCTGATACGAGCGGCGCCGCGAAGGAAGTTCCGTTCCATCCTCCTTCATATGACTCGGTTAACCCATTGTTTGGGGAATATCGCACGGTGCTATATATATCCACTCCGGGAGCCGTAATGTCAATACAAGAAGATCCGGTATTGGAAAAAGACGCTATACGGTGGCTCTTGTCTATGGCGCTCACCCCGATCACCGAATCAAACGGCTGATTCGCGTCAACACAGACTGGGTAAAGGGGAGACAGGTTGAGATACTGAGACGTATTCCCGGCCGCGGCCACAATAAGCACGCCTTTGTCATACGCATCATCAATCGCCTTTTTGAGTGATGAATCCGGATCTCCAACCATGCTCACGTTGATAATATCGGCGCCATTGTTTATCGCATACTGTATTGCCTCGGAAAGCGGCTTTATTTCTCCACTCCCTTCATTGCCAATCACTTTGACATTCATGATTTTCACCTTCCAATTAAGGCCGACGCCATCACGGTTATTGTTGCCAACCGCTCCAATAAGGCCGGCAACCACCGTCCCATGGCTCATAATACCTTCATTTTTCTCCTCTTGGCTCAATTCGGCAACCGGCGGACGAGGATCATTGTTGTTGTCAAAAAAATTCCAGCCGTAGACGTCGTCAATATAGCCGTTTTTGTCGTTGTCTATGCCATCGTCGGCGATTTCTTTTGTATTGACCCACACATTGGACTCAAGATCCGGATGGAATGTGTCAAATCCATTGTCAATAATCGCCACGACCACGTCCTTTGAGCCCGTCGTGATATCCCATGCCTCCGTAGCATAAATATGTTCAAACGCCCATTGCGCGGCAAAAGGATCGTTCGGAATTTTTGCTAATGCCGCAACCGGCAAGCATAAGGAAAAAAAAGGAAAAATAAAAAAAAGAATTTTCTTCATAGTGATACGTGTCGTTTTTAAAATATGTATTTTACAGACCCCAATCTTTGGATAACGATCAAAGAGGAATAGTGTGATTCTTAACCCGAATGGTAGGATATCGCAATTCTTCCAAAGCGCCGGGAAGATTGAGAATTTTCTTTGACACCGGCATATCAAAGGACGGCATTGCCGCAAACGCGGACTGCGGAACCGCATCGATAAACGATTTTGCCGCCTTATTTGACCCAAGCGCGTAATCATTCCCATTGGAATGGCGGTAATAATACTGTTTCTTTTTTGAGTGATAAAAGACGGTGCCTGCAGGAAAGGTATAAGTGCCTTCTTTGAGAGTGCCATCTTCTTCCATCATAAGCGGAGACAGCCCCAAAGAGGCTTCAATATCGTCGCTCACACCGTCGCCGTCGCTATCGCTCTTGGTTGGATCTGTGAACCAATACAAAATTTCTTCATAATCGCTCAACCCGTCCGCGTCCGTGTCTCTTTTGGAATCAGACGATCCATACTCTTTTTCAGTGTCCGCATCCAGCCCGTCCGCGTCTTTATCAGTCCCTTGTTTGGCCGGAGCGCCCGGGCCAGAGTTGACGATCGTATAAAAACTGCTCTCAAGCGTATCAACCATAAGGTGGCGCTCGTTCCAATTTGATCCATAGAGGATGCCAGCCTCTGTTTCGGACATAAGGGGTCGCAATTGGCACCCCGGCTCGACGGCATAGACTCGCGACGACCCGGCAAAAGACAGCAACCATGTTCCCGGCCGAACACACACGGGAGATCCAATCTGATATTCTTTAATTTTTTGATCGCTGACAAAAAAAACATCCTCAAAGGAGTCATACCAGGAATGAAACACATGGATGCTTGGAAAAAGATGAAGCCTTCCGTCAAATCCCATATAATAAATATAATCAGACTGTCCGACCAGCACGCTCCCGGCCTCAACAAACGGCTCTTTTTGGGTGTACGTAATTTTTTTCGACACGGTGATATATTTTTTGTTCGCGTCTTTAAACCGAATAAAGACAGTTTTTTCTCCTGAACCGGAAGATAAAATCCAAGGAACTTCTTTCTGGACAAATGCTTCGGTCGCAAGGTCAAAATCCTTGGTGTTGCTTATAGCAAAGGTTTCCACCCCCGAAGAATACGTGAGCTCGAGAAAAACATAACGCGAGTTCGTATCTTTTGCTTTTTTATTGATGGTAAAATCCACATCCATGTCTTTGGGGATATCCAAAAGAATCGTGTCTTTTACAATATTGGATTCTTTATTTTTTTTATCTTTAAACTTTGCATAGACCGTTTTGGTCCCTGTGCCGTAGTCTAAGGTCCACTCCTTTTGTTTTTGAAATGGCTCCCATTTTGCGCCCGGAAAATCCACTTCATTTGAAATTTTCATTTCTTTTACATTTTCAGGACCGGTGAGATACAGTGTCAGTGTCCTCTCCTTGGTGCTGGTTTTGCCCTTGAGAATACTGAGCAAAGGACCCTGGGGCGCCGCAACCGTTATGAGAGGATCCTGGAAAACAAAAAAAAGCGAAAGAATAACGCAAAAAATGGTAAGAGCAATAATAAAAAAAGGTTGATTTTTTCTCATAATCCTGATATTCTCTGGATGTTGGAGGTAGTATACCAGACCCAATGCTGTCCCACAACTATGCCGCTGTCCTACCGCATCAAACAACTCACACTTGCCCTTGGCGACCTACTTTCTTTCGGATGTGGTTTTGTATTGGCGCTCACCATCCGATATTGGACAATTCCTTCCGGAGTCAAGATACAACAGCACACGGCGCTCTTTGGCATCGTGTTTGTATTGTGGCTATTGGTCAATTACATCAACGGCCTCTATGATCTGGAACGGCAAGCCACCGTGCGAGGGTGGTATCGCCGATTCATGGAAGCCGCGTTCATGAGTACGGTTTTCAGCGTCATCTTCTTTTATAGCATCCCGAGCCGTTCCATTACTCCAAAAACCATCCTAGTCTTGTCGGTATTGTTTGGGTATGGACTGAGCGCTCTCTGGCGCATTGCTTTTCATGCATTGCTCTTGTCAGAAGCATTGCTCGTCAATGTCGTCTTTGTCGGCCGAACAGCCGAAACCAATGAGCTCATCGACCTCCTTTTTGCTCACCCGGAAAAAGGATACCGCGTGGTCGCGCTCATTGACCCAACCATGGAGGGGCCCGCGGAAAACACGCATTCATACTCCGTCTACCATGAACTCTCGGATATTCGTTCCATTACGGAACGGCATCACGCCCAACTGATTATTATCGCCCCCCACCTTCGTAAAGACACCAAAGCGCTCCAAGAATTGTATCAGCTGTTGTTTTATCCTATTCAAGTAAACGATCTCACTTCCTTTTATGAATTGCTTACAGGAAGAATTCCGCCCTCAACATTCTCCGAAGGATGGTTTTTGGATCATCTTAAAAATACACGGCGACCCATGTATGAACGATTCCGTGGCATGGTTGATATTGTCGCCTCTCTCGTTCTTGGGACTTTCTTTCTTGCATTGTTCCCGTTTTTGGCGTTCTTCATCAAAACAACCTCCCGCGGTCCTGTGCTCATAAAACAAAAACGGGCAGGAAAAAACGGTGTCGTGTTTTTCTTGTATAAATTCCGGTCCATGTATGCGCTCTCCAAAGATGGTAGCGCGGAAACAGAAGGCGTACAATTTGCAAAAAAAGGAGATACAAGGATAACCCCGATTGGAAAATTCTTGCGAAAAACCCGTCTTGATGAATTGCCTCAAAGCTGGAATTTACTGCGCCGCGACATTACCCTCATTGGCCCGCGACCGGAGCGGCCGGAAATTGTGGAAAAACTGGAAGCGCGCATGCCGTATTACCCCCTCCGCCATGTGGTCAGGCCGGGACTCACCAGTTGGGCAGTGCTTCATCAAAATTATACCGATACTCTCGAATTATCCCTGCAAAAACTGCAATACGATTTGTATTATATAAAAAACAGATCGTTGATTCTCGACCTGTCTATTCTTCTTCGGACGATCAATGTGATATTGCGGGGTTTGGGACAATAGCGGGAAACTACGCAATGCCCCACTCGTGCTTCAGCGCTCGAATACCTTCTTCAAAACTGACACGCGGCTCCCACCCCAGCAATGCTTTTGCTTTCGCGATATCGGCTTCCGTGTACCGCACATCCCCGGGCCTTTCCGGCATGCGGATCGCTTCGCCCCCAATCAAGCTGACAATCTCATTGACCGAATGAGGATCGTGATTGCCGATATTGATTGTTTCCCCTTTTCCAACGATATCTGCGGTCATCGCCAAGATATTGGCGCGGGCGACATCGGAAACATGGGTATAATCACGATAATATTCGCCATCGCCGCAGACACTCATGGGTTCGCCATTCCGTACTTGCTGAAGAAATTTTCCGATAACCAGGGCATACGCGCCGTTTGGGTCGCAAAACGGTCCATACACGTTGAAATAAATAAGACTCACGGTTTGAAGACCGTAGAGTTCAAAAAAAAGCCGGCAATATTCTTCACCGATAAATTTATGCAATGCGTATGGCGCAATGGGCTTTTTGACCATAGCGTCTTCAACGAGAGGATATGTCTCTTGATTGCCATACGTGGATGAGGAAGAAGAAAAAACGACACGCCGGACATGGTTGTCGCGCGCGGCAAGAAGCACATTCAGTGTTCCATTGACGTTCACATCATGCGTCTCTTGCGGATGTTCCACCGAATACGTGACGCGCGGAAGCGCGGCGAGATGAAACACGCCGTCAATCCCAGCCATTGCTTGGTTGAGGTCGTCCATACTGCGGATATCCCCTTCCAGATATTCCACACCCTCCTGAAGACGCTCCGGTTTTTTGCCTCCCGCGTAATTGTCGATAACCCGCACCTGGTGGCCCGCCTCAAGGAGCTGAATAACAAGATTGGTTCCGATAAATCCCGCGCCGCCGGTGACCAAATACTGTTTTTTTTCTGAAGCCATACAAGAGAATTATTAAAGAGTCCAATAATGAATGCCCTGCGACTCAATGGCATCCCGCTCAAAGAGATGTTTGATATCCGCAAAAAGAAGATTATCATTATTCATCATAGACTTCAAATCGGAAATATCCAATGCTCGAAAGACATCATGCGCCACAGCCAAAATGAGCGTATCGGCGCCGACCAAATCGTTTCGATGGGCGAGCGGAATTCCATACTCGCGCGCAACCTCCTCTTTGTCCGCAATCGGGTCATAGACCAGTGGGTTCACGCCAAAATCCTTGAGTTCTTTATACAGTTCGGCAACTTTTGAATTTCGAATATCCGGGACATTCTCTTTAAACGTGATGCCCAAAATAACAAAACGAGAATCACGCACCGTCTTTCCCATTTTAACCATTTCTTTCACAATTTGTTCTGCGATAAATTTGTGCATGCTATCGTTAATGCCTCGACCGGCGAGAATGACCTTTGCCTCATATCCGACTTCCTTCGCTTTATATGTGAGATAATACGGATCCACACCAATGCAATGCCCGCCAACCAATCCCGGAGAAAACGGCAAAAAATTCCACTTTGTTTTTGCCGCGTCAAGCACATCATACACGCTGATTCCGAGCGCATGAAACAAAACCGCCAACTCATTCATAAGCGCGATATTCAAATCACGCTGGGTATTTTCAATCACTTTGGCCGCTTCAGCCACGCGAATAGAGCGGGCGCGAAACACGGTGGTGATTGCTCCGTACACCGATGCGATGCAGTCAAGCGTCGGATCGTCCATTCCGGAAACCACTTTTGTGACGCGGTCAATTGTGTGCTCTTTGTCCCCGGGATTGACTCTCTCCGGAGAGTACCCGACAAAAAAATCAACACCCGCGCGAAGACGAGAGAATCGTTCCAAAATGGGAACGCAGATATCTTCCGTAACGCCGGGATAGACGGTTGATTCATAGACCACAATTGAGCCGGGAGACAGATGACTCCCAACCATCTCCGAGGCTTTTTCAACGAGCGTCAAATCGGGATTGAGATAGTGATCGACCGGAGTCGGCACTGCCACGATAATGAACCGCGCTTTCGCGATGTCTTCCGGATTGGTCGTGTAGATAATCGAGGCAGATTGAAGATCGTGATCATTCACTTCATCGGTCGTATCGTGGCCTTTTGCGAGTTCTTCAATTCTTTTTCCATTGATATCAAACCCGATAACGGAAAAACGTTTTGATAAAAATACGGCGAGCGGCAAGCCCACATAGCCAAGGCCAACCACGCATATGCTTTCTGTGCGAGTTGCCAACGCATCAAACAATGTCATATAAAAATGTTAGGAATGGAAAACCGATGCGGATTTCAAAAAAGGACTGCCCACGGCAATAATATCATATCCCGCTTTTTGCAAATCGTTATAGCGATGCTGTAATATTCTCCGTCCATCCATAATAAGCGGCCGATTGTGCGCCTCGGCCATAATCATATCCGCGAGCCCGCGAAACTGAGGCCAATCGGTGGCAATAAGAATGACATCAGCATTTTTGACAGCCTCAAACTCGTGCGCGGCATACTGAATATGAGAAGATTCCGGAAACACTATTTTAAAATTATCCATTCCGGCCGGATCATATATCCGAATTCCCCCGACTCCCTGTTCTTCCAAGATATGCACGATATCAATACTCGGAGAATTGCGAATATCATTCGTATCGCGCTTAAACGACGTTCCAAGCAATGCAACTCGTTTTCCCCCCCACTCGATGCGAGCGTCTTTCACCGCCCGGCCCAAAAAATGCTCCAATTGACGTTTGTTGGCGAGATGTGTTTCGTGCACCAGCCCGGCATTTTCCCCCACAGTTTGCAATTGGTGAGAAAGCGACCGTGCGTCTTTGATAAAACAGCTTCCTCCCGCATAGAGGCTGTCATACAATCCCCAAGAACCAATGCGGGGGTCGCTCGTCAAAATTTTTCTGATATGTTCAAAATGCAATCCATCAAACGACTCACAGGTGCGCCCGATGACGTCAAAGCAAACCGCGAGCTTATTGAATAAATAAAAATTCGCCAGGAGCTTCCCAGCCGCGGCTTCCTTTGGGTTGACTTCAATGTACTCCACGCTTGGCGCGTCATAAAAACGGCGATAGACATTGCGCATGACAGCAAAATCACGCTCGCTCCACGCTCCAATGACAACACGATCCGGCTTGAGCGATCCTGAGATCGCTTTTCCCTCAACCAAAAATTCAGGATTCGATACAATACCATAGTTTGTAACATGAAAACGCTTCATAATTTCGCCCGTCGTATCCACCATATCAATGGGAACCGTGCTTTTATTGACAATCACCACATAGGTTTCTTGCGCTCCATTGTTTCGTTTCTGCAGTGCCTCGGCCAATGTTTCGGCCGCTTTGAGATAATAGCGGAGATCGCTTTCTCCTGTCTCGCCGATTTCCGGCGTCGGCAGGCACATAAACACGGCGTCGCACGTATGTAAAAAACCTTCCACTTTCTCATAGTCTGTGGTAAACTCAATACGATTTTTGTGGCGAATCAAGAGTTCGCTTAACCCCTCTTCAAACAGACACGACTCAATCATTTCTCGATTTTTCGATCCTAATTTCTCTATTTTTTGTTCATCAACATCATACACCAAAACCTGGTGCCCGCTATCCGCGGAAACCGCGGCAGACGATGAACCGACAAACCCGGCCCCAATATAGAGAATATTCATAGCGAAAAAAGAATTGTATGCAGTGTAGCACAATAAAACAAAAAATCAAGAAAGTGCTTGTGTGGAGCCAAAAAATCACCAAAACCGACATGGTGTATGTCGCTCATGGCACATTTTGGCTCACGACGAGCCAGGCCATTTCGGCCGTTCTTTCTCTCCTATCGGCAGTCGCTTTTGGCAATCTGCTTTCTCCGGAAACGTATGGAACATATAAATATATCCTTGTTATTATTGGGACACTTGCAATTTTTTCCTTGCCCGGCATGAATATGTCGGTTATGAGAACGGTGGCGCAAGGATTTCGGGGATCGCTCAAACGAGCGCTCACAGAAAAAATCACATGGGGATTGATTGGAGGAATACTGAGCATGATTTTGGCCGCATATTACGGCATACGGGGAAACAGCATCTTTATGATGGCTTTTTTCATGGCGGCAATCATTGTGCCATTTATGGATTCCTTCACGATCTATAATGGCCGCCTGCAAGGCCAGAAACGGTTTGACCTCCTTACGAAATATAACGTCCTCATCCATGCCGGAACCGTTCTTGCAACCATCATCACCCTTTTTTTGACCGACCATGTTCTTTTCTTGCTCGCCAGCTATTTGGCGGCAACGGTGTTCTTCCGCATGATTGTGTACCGCAAAAGCGAAGCCGTGGCTGAGACAGCGGACATCCTTAACAAGGATACTATTTCGTACGGAAAACATTTAAGTGTTATAGCCGTTGTTGGCACAATCGCAAGCCAGCTCGATATCCTCCTTCTGGGAAATTTCCTGGGCGCTACAACAGTTGCCATCTATTGGTTTGCGTTGGCGCCGCTCAATCCCGTCAAAACCCTCATTAAATCCATCGTCAATCTTTCGTTGCCCAAATTTGCCAACAAAGACATTCGGTTGATTCGAAAAACACTTCCCAAAAAAATCATGCAAAGCGCGCCCCTCGTCGTCATTCCGACCATTTTGTACATTCTTCTCGTTCCGTTTTTGTTTCGATGGTTTTTTCCTCAGTACACTTCATCGATATTTTTTGCCCAGCTCGCCGGTCTTTCCCTGCTTTTTTTTCCGGAAAAATTCATGGGCGCGGCGCTTATGGCAACGGAAAAGAAAAAAGCGCTATACTGGAATAATAGCATCAACGCGATCGCGCACATTATTCTTCTCGCCATTTTTGTGCCATGGCTTGGCGTTTTGGGAGCAATCATCAGTCTTCTTGTGCATCATGTCATTGCGCTCCTTGCTTCACTTTTTTTCTTTTTTTATACTCCGGAATAAACTACTCCGCAACAAGCTGACGGAGTATTACATGGAGCCCCACCCCTCTCTGCGGGGTGGTACCAGTTGTCACCGCCCGGTGGGGCGGAATCCGCTGACCCGTCGACCCCACGGCTAAAGCCCTGGTATCATTTGGCGGATAAAAAAACACAGCCTCTTAAAATAAGGTATAAACAAACGGCGCAACCACGCTCCCTTGCGCAAAAACAAGAAGAATGCCAAGAAGAAAAAGAATAATGACGATCGGCAAAAGCCAATATTTTTTTCTTTGCTTCAAGAAACCGATAAATTGGAAAAAAAGAGAAAATTTATTCATAACAAAAGTTAAAATAACTGATCAGGATTGGAAACACTGCTCCGATCTCGTTTGATCCAATAACTTGACGCCTCTTTTGATATACGCAGGTCAAGCGGACGTTTCCCCATGGCGCGCATAGCCCAGCCGATCGGCGTGAAAAAAAGAAAAAAGACAATACCGAGAATGATTCTCGAAACAAAAAAACCAAGAAAGAGCCCGACAGCCATCCACCCGACATAGGGCCATCGCAACAACGATGGCGCAATAATCCCTGCGGCAAAAAGCGCCGCACCAACGACAAACAACCACCAGAGAATCGGCTCTCCGCGAAATAAGAGCGGCCACAAACCAATGACCATAATGACGCCGCCGACAATAAGCCCAAACTCACCCAGTTTTTTCTTTTGGAGATCAAGCCCTTGTATCTCCTTTTTCATATTCTGAAAAAGTGTGTTCATAACAAATGCATTAGAGCACTATAAGCGATGTGGTTTGTAAAAAACGGACGATACTGTCGGCATACGCGCGATAGCCGAGAGGCGTCGGGTGCTCATCCCACGTGGTTCTATAGATCGCATTCCCCGCCTGAAGCGACGCAAATAAATCTGCGTGCATGTCGAGGCAATCCATTGTTTGTTCGCCGCAAAACTCGCGCAATGTCTCCCGGATACGATCCTCAAAAAAAAGTGTTTTCTGCAAAAAATCATTTTGCATCGCCTTTTCCCGAATGAGATCACCATAAACCGCTTCCTTCATGGGAATAAGCGCAACAACGAGACGCACCCCTTTTTCATCCGTTTTTTTCTTCATCTCCGCCAAAAAATTCATGGTCACATTCAAACCCTCTGCAATAGCCGGATTATCCAGATTGACGCCTTCAAGGCGGCTCCCAAGCCAAAAACGAGTTTCCAATTCCGAGCGTTCGTCGTATATCAGGCTCACATCCGGATCGTTCGTTGTCCAATCGTGCGTCCCCACATTCCGCGGTTTTGAAAGACCGATTTTTTCTCGCAGGGTGCGCGTGCGATCCCCGACAAAATCATAAAGAACGCTTTTTTTGTTCAGCCAATCTCGCACTTTTTTCAATGGAATCTTGATGGATTTGAGATCTGCCCCGCGGACATTTTGAGCCAGGACGAGGACAGACGGATTCCGCCATTCGTCCCATCCTTGATAATGATATACCACATCTTCCGCGTTAAAGATATCATTTCCCACATACAACCCCACAATAATAATCTTTGGCGAAAATGAAAGCGCTTGCTCCAGAAGCGCGTAATACTGGGCCGTGCCATATCCCCAAATACCCATATTATACACGCGCAATCCGGTCTTTTCCGCGACAAACCGAGGCCATGAAATATCTTCCGCTATGCCATTTGCATACTGTCCATACGTATGAGAATCTCCCAATGCGACAATATCATACTCGTCCCGTACCGGCATCGCATTTTTAAATCCATTGCTATCGTGGCCTTCTTTTTCATTGGGAATCAATCGATGTCCCAAACGACTGTCCGGCGAGAGCACGTCATCGGTTTCTGTTACCGCATGTTTGTCTGCGCCAATCCGGGGCAAGACAATACGAAGGGCCATTTCTCCTATGCCCAAACCAACAAGAGTGGAGATGGAAAGAAGACAAAAAATGGAAAGCAATTTTTTTATTTTGCGGGAGATCATATCATTAGTCAAGACCATATTCTTCCCGCCAATCCTTGTCTTCCGCAAATACAGGCTGTTCTTTTTTATCAAGAATATAGTTTCCTAACACCAGATAATCAATTTCGGTTCGCATAAAACACTTATACGCGTCTTCCGGACTGCAAATAATCGGCTCGCCGCGAACATTAAACGACGTATTCACCACAACCGGACATCCTGTTTTTTCGTAAAACGCGGTCAATAATCCGTGATACCGAGGATTGGTTTCTTTATGAACGGTTTGCAGGCGAGCGGAATAATCAATGTGGGTGACGGCAGGAATTTCCGAACGGACAATGTTGAGTTTATCAATCCCCCACAGCCGCTGTTCTTCTTCCGTCATCATCCGGCGCTTGTCCTCGCGCACATCCGCAGTCAACAGCATGTAGGGAGAAGGGCGGTCTATATCAAAATATTCCGACGTATGCTCATACAATACCGAAGGGGCAAACGGACGAAAACTTTCACGAAATTTAATTTTCAGATTCATCACTTTTTGCATGTTTTTGGAACGAGGATCGCCGACAATGGACCGGTTGCCAAGAGCGCGCGGCCCAAATTCCATCCGTCCTTGAAACCATCCAATGACACATTCGTTGGCCAAATAGTCCGCTACCTGATCAAACAATTTTTTGTCATCGTCAATCTTTGTATAAGGAATGCCATGTCGCTTGAGAAAAGACAGAACGGCCTTGTCGTCAAACGACGGACCAAGATAGGATCCCTCTTGACGATCCATAGTCGAGACAGGTTCTCGCACGGCTCCATGATACGCATACCACGCAAAAAGGGCCGCCCCGAGAGCGCCGCCCGCGTCCCCTGCGGCCGGCTGAATCCAAATATCGTCAAACGGCCCTTCACGCAGAATACGGCCGTTTGCCACGCAATTGAGCGCCACGCCGCCCGCAAGACATAAGAATTTCTGACCGGTTTCTTTCTGGACATGACGGGCAATTTTCAACATGATTTCTTCCGCAACCACCTGAACCGACCGAGCGATGTCCATCTCTTTTTGGGTCAATAAGGTCTCCGGTTCTCGCGGCGGGCCGCCAAACAAGGCATGAAATTTTTCATTGGTCATGGTGAGGCCCGCCCCATAGTTGAAGTATTCCATGTTGAGATGGAATGACCCGTCTTCTTTCACATCAACCAAGTGATCGTATATCGTTTGAACATATTTTGGCTCGCCATAGGGCGCAAGACCCATCACTTTATATTCCCCGGAGTTGACTTTAAACCCTGTATAATACGTGAGCGCGGAATAAAGAAGCCCGAGCGAATGGGGAAAATGGATTTCGCCCTGCATGGCAAGGGTGTTGCCGCGTCCTACCCCGTACGACGTGGTGGCCCACTCCCCAACACCGTCCACGGTCAAAAATGCCGCTTCGTCAAAGGGAGACGGAAAAAATGCAGATGCCGCATGCGACTGGTGATGTTCGGTAAAAATAATTTTGCCGCTGTATCCCAGCTGTTTTTCAATGACGTGCGGAATCCATAGTTTTTCTTTCAGCCACACCTGCATGGCTTTGAGATACGAAGAAAATCCCGCGGGGGCATATGCCACATAACTTTGCAACATGCGCTCAAACTTGAGGAATGGTTTATCATAAAAAGCGACAATATCAATGTCCTTGACGCCAATATCTCCCTCTTTGAGGCAGTAGGCAATTGACTTTTTGGGGAATCCCGCGTCCTGTTTTTTGCGGGTGAATCGCTCTTCTTGGGCGGCGGCCGCGATATGGCCATCTTTGACGAGACAGGCGGCGCTATCATGATAAAAACATGAGATGCCGAGGATATTCATACAGAATGATTAAAATTTTCTTTTTGGCAACTTCATCCACATGGTCGTATAATTGGATTCCAGATTGCGTTGATTTTACCATAACAGAGATAATCAATAAAGACCCTGTACAGTTCACCATATGAGGTGACACTCTGCTAAACTAGAGGTGACAAAGGTAAACCTTCACGTTTAGCAAAGACACCTATGG
>Ga0155239_111_pt1 | contig 145276 bp, 148 predicted proteins | sample RifCSPhighO2_02_FD_106207 | JGI IMG/M metagenome (GOLD analysis project Ga0155239, IMG submission 106207) | Candidatus Magasanikbacteria bacterium RIFCSPHIGHO2_02_FULL_48_18 | reverse complement strand
TGGATTTCAACTCTTAAACAGTGTCATGGTCACGGCCAAGCTCACCACGCCATACCTCTACGACGATAATGGCCACACCTGCCAGGGGCCGGTCACCGGAGGCGCGTCCACCAATTGGTGGTACACGTGTCAGTGGCCCACGACCTTTTTTGCATCTGGCCAGACGGTGTGGGGGCTCTTTCGTCTCGACGATGTATATGTCGATCACGGTTTCAAAGTGGAAGCATACCACGAGGGCGTGCTCAGATGGCAGTGGAGTCCCGGGTGGAATATTGTCGGGGCCAGATGGAACACGAGTTTTTTCTGGTTTCGACTGTTCACTGCTCCCGTTGGGAAGTGGGAGTTCAAGATCTTCGTTGACATCGGCAACGGTTACACCCCGCTCGACACTCTTGTCGTCACCGTGATCTAGCGTTCTTTTTTCTTCATATACCCTGACAGGCGTTTGCCTTTCCGGGTTCTTCGTTCCCGAATTTTCTTCGGGATCTCCCAAAGGACATCGATATTTTTAGAAAAAGGAGGGTGTATTTTGGGAGTTGTTTTTTCACGAAGTGTATTATAGTATACCTATAGACACAACATTTTATTGTATATGTCACTTTCTCTTTTCAACATCATTTCAACCCTTGGGATCGTCGCTATCTTGACAGCGTTCTTGTATGTTGGCAAAAAACTTCAGATTTTAGAAAGCATGGATGAATGCATGAGAAAAATAAAAACCAATGTTAATGTCATTACGTTGTATCTCACGAGACACCATGCGCAGTTTAACCCCTCAGAACTGCAAACATTGAGTCCGTTTCAGCTTACTCCTACGGGGGAAGATTTTATTAAATCCATAGGTTTTGACACGGTATTCGCGCAACATGAATCTGATTTTTTTGCGTTTGTTGATTCAGAACAGGTCAGGCTCAAATATGACGTGGAAACCGCGGCGATCAAATCAATTTATGGATTGTATGAAAAACCGTTTATGGAATTTTTGAAGATATTTTTTTATAACCATCCCGATCGCAATTTGGAAAATACTGCCTCAACCCTTGGCGTATACGTGAGAGACAAATATCTTGCAAAACATCCTGGGATCACTCAATAAATAGTTCGTTGACTTATCCACAAGAACACCTTTTCAATACACCCGTAAATTGGTATAGTCATTTGTAGTATTACACGTTCTCTGTAATACCTGTGGCGAGTAGACAAAAAGGAGGGCGCCACATTTTGACGATTTGAAGGGATTTGATATCCCTTCTTTTTGTGGGGTATAGTGATGTATATGTCTTTACTGTTCGTCTTGGTTGGCATTTTTATAAGTATAAGCGTGCTTGTTTTGGGTTTTGCGTTTTGGATAGTCATGAAAAAAAATAAAGATTTACGTATCGCGAATATTCGGCTTGAAGAGCTCGACCGGCAGAAAACCGAATTTCTTTCGATAGCCGCGCATCAGCTTCGGACGCCACTTTCCGTAGTCAGTGGGTATCTGGAATTGATCAAAGAAGGGGCGTATGGCGGAGTTACTCGCGAGCTCCATCAGATTTTACAACACCTTGATATCAATAATGACCGCCTTGTAAAACTGGTTGATGAATTTTTAAATATTACAAAGATTGAACAAAATGATCGATGCGGTTTGCGGCGAACATGCGATTTGCTTCTCTTGGTGGAAGAGGCAGTTCGTTCTCGCGAGCCGTTGGCAGAAGAAAAAGGGCTGATTTTAACATGGGAGACGCCACATTCTCATGTTTTTCTTTCATTGGATTATGATAACACATGCCATGTTATTGGAAATTTTCTCGATAACGCGATTCAGTATACCGAACGGGGCGCCATTCATGTCCACGTCGCCAAAGATAGCAATGGCGCGACGGTTCGAGTTACTGATACAGGAGTAGGCTTTGAGGAGTCTGACCGGGTCAATTTTTTCCAAAAATTTTATCGCGGACAAAATGTGCAACACATGAATGTCAATTATGGCACCGGACTTGGGCTATATATCGCGAAAAAATTTGTTGAAAATCATGGGGGGAAAATTTGGGCGAAAAGCGAAGGGTTGGGGAAGGGAAGCGAGTTTGGGTTTTGGTTGCCGATGAATTAATATTTTTTTTCGCTTTGTTATAAAAAAGTTGTATACTTTTAATAAAGTTTTTTGTAAATAATTATTGAAGGAGACCTCGGGGGTCTCTTTTATATTATGTGGAAGTATCCCATAAAGAATTATCAAGCGTGGACAGTTAAGCCGGAACAGTTTCCCTATAATGGCAATTTGGTGGATCATATCCATTTTCTCTTACGATATGCAATTCTTGCTCCATCAAGTCACAACAGTCAACCCTGGCGTTTTTTTGTATCAGCGAATTCATTGGATATATCTTTTAATGAAAAAAGGTTGCTCCCGGTCTCGGACCCTTTGAATCGATTGGCATATATTGCCCTCGGGTGTGCGCTCCAAAATATACGGATAGCGGCTGATTACTTCGGATTGCAGATGGTATGTATGTATCTTCCAAATGGAGAGATAGGCTCTCCAGCCGTTCATATCCAATTTTCCACCATAGGCAAAGGAAAAAAAGACGTCACGCACCTCATTCATGCTATACCGGAGAGACGATCGAATCGGATGCCCTATACGCCCAAACCAATTCCCGATTTGTTTTTGCACAAACTTCGAGAATTATCTTTCGGTCAGAATAACATCTTCTGCACGACAACAGTTGAGATGCGCAATCATATTGCCGATGTGTTGATGAAAGCGCGTCTTACTCTATTTGATCACGTGCCATTTAGGGTAGAACTGGCAGGGTATAAACGCCACAATCTTACGCGATTAGGCACTGGCATGCCAGGGTTTACTATGGGATTTCCACTTTTGATGTCGTTTGTTGCACCATGGGCCGTTCGTAAATTCAATGTAATTAAATTATTACAGGAAAAGGAAGAAAGACTTTTGAGGGAACAGTCGCCGTGTTTTCTTATCTTTGGGACAAAAGAAGACATGCCCCATCATTGGGTAAAATCCGGTGAATGTCTCCAAAAAATTTTGCTTGAGGCAGAGCGTGCCGGCATTCATTCTTCAATTTCAGTTTTTCCGCGCACTTCGGATGCTCTGGCAGTGTATCGGTCGGTTGCGCCAACTGGGTACTCCCCGCATATGTTTTGCCGGCTTGGTTTTTCTCATGAGAGACCGCGACACAGCCCTCGTCTTCTTCCTGAAGAATTATGAACATTCGTGAGCTTCCACAATCGGCAGTTGATCACTTGGTAGAGTATAATGAACACGAGGCAGTGTATGAGCTGTATGATAAAGCATCTCTTCCTTTAGGTTTTATTGCGGTGCATAGAAAAAATGTTGATGTTCCCTCCATGGGCGCAACCCGTTTATGGTATTACACCAATCCGACTGATGCGCTTCGTGATGCCTTGAGATTGTCCAATCTCATGACGTATAAAGCCGCGGCCGCTGAATTGCCATATGGAGGAGCAAAAGGCGTGCTTATGATGCCTGCTCAGGGAGCAATTGATCGCCGACAATTTTTTACAAACTACGCCACCTGTGTGAACGAACTGCAAGGAATGTTTGTCACCGGCACCGATGTGGGTTTAACGGCCGATGATCTGGCCGTGCTTGTTGAGTATAGCCCATATATGATTGGGTATGGGGTGGATGCCGCGTATTACACGTCCATTGGAGTATTGCATGGTATACAGGCAGCTTTGCAATATCTTGATCATACGGATGAGCTCTTTTATAAACGGTTTGCGTTGCAGGGGGTAGGAAAAACTGGTTTGAAACTTTTGCAATTGTTAGTTGAGTGGGGAGCACGGGAAATTATTATCTCTGATATCAATGACGCGGCAATAGAACAGGCACGAGCAATTGCGCCATTTGCGCGAGTTGTTGACCCACAATTGATTCACACGCAATTGGTTGATGTGTTTTGTCCTTGCGCCCTTGGAGGGATATTAAATACCACCACGATTCCTGAGTTGCGGTGCCGGGCTGTGGTTGGGTCGGCAAATAATCAACTGATATGTGAAGAAGATGCCCTGGCGCTCTTTGCGCGTGGTATTGTGTACATACCGGATTATATAGCCAATGCTGGCGGATTGCTGAGTGTTGTAAGTCAATACGAAAACAAATATCACGATGTCGAGCAGGTTGTGGCGAGATTGAATAGGCTACAGCGACGGATCGAAGAAATAATTACTCAAAGCAGTATTCACCAAATTCCGACCACTATGATTGCTCAAAATTTTGTCTATGCGTAATGTAGTATGTCATTGTTAACAGAATTTACTCCTGAAAGTTGTTTGGTTGCATTAAAGACACAGCCAGAAGCATACTGGTGGGAGCGGGGGTGGAAGGCAACGCATCAGTTATTTCAACAGATGGCCGCGCGCGTCCCGGCCTATCAGGATTTTTTGCACAAGCACGGCGTAGATGCAACCAAAATTCAAACAAGAGAAGATTTTGTGCATCTCCCGCTCACAAGTAAAGAAAATTATCTCTTGTCGTACGAACTCAAAGATCTATGTTGGGATGGTGTGTTTGCGGGTCGTTCTTGGATGATTTCTTCGACCTCTGGCTCCACCGGTGAACCTTTTTATTTTCCTCGCACCATCATGCAAGACGAACAATTCGCCTTCACCGCTGAGATATGTTTGCGTGAATATTTTGAAATTGATAAAAAAACCACTCTTTTCATCGATTGTTTTGCGTTGGGAGTGTGGATTGGGGGCATGTTTATGTACCAGGCGGTGCGTCTTATTGCCAATACAGGTAAATATCAGCTGAGTATCATTACGCCAGGAGCTGATAAAATAGAAACACTCAAAGCAATCAAAAAAAACGGATCACAGTTTGGTCAAATTATTATTGGCGGGTATGGACCGTTGGTGAAAGACTTGATTGACATGGGGAGACAATATGGGATTGAGTGGAATGAGTATGACGTAAAATATTTTTTTGCGGCCGAAGGATTTACGGAAGGCTTTCGTGACTATATTATTCGTCACGGAGGCGTGAAACATCCATTGTCCGGAACGATTAATCACTATGGCACAGCCGATTTGGGAACTATGGCCCACGAAACACCAATCAGTATTTTATTGCGTCGTCTGGCTGTTGGGGATTCCGCGCTTTTCCAAGGATTATTTTTAGAAGCGAATCGTCAACCAACACTTGGCCAATTTATTCCTGAATTATTTTTCTTTGAATCAGTGAATAATGTGTTGGTCTGTTCTGGTGCTGGTGGTTTTCCACTCATGCGATACAATTTAAAAGATCGCGGCGATGTAGTCACCTGGGAAGAAATGCAAGAGCGGACTGGTCGTCAAGGTGTCCATTTGCTAGAGAAAGCACAGGCCGAAGGGATTGATCGTTTCTTATGGCATCTGCCATTTGTGTATTTATACGAACGTAGTGATCTGACGACCAGCATTTATAGTGTCAATATTTATCCAGAAAGTATCCGCAAGGCATTGGAACATGAAGAATTGACAACACACGTGACCGGAAAATTTACTATGAGCGTCGAGTTCGATGAGCATCAGGATCAACGATTGTATATTCATATCGAGTTGCAGCCGCACGCAACAGAGAGCGAGCTACTTCGCGCGCGCGCCTTAGATTCAATTGTTGTCTGGTTGAATAAAGAAAATTCCGAGTGGCGTGATTTTTATGTTGATCCATCCATCCAGCACAAAGTAACTCCTCAATTGGTATTCTGGCCGCACCAACATTCGACCTATTTTCAGCCGGGTAGAAAGCAGAAGTGGGTAAAGGAAAATTGATCTTCTATGTTTGAAAAACCAATTATTCTGTCGTGGACACAGCACACACTGGCTGATCTCGAGCGTATAAAGCAGACATATCCTATCTGGAAGACGGTCGATATTTTTGAACGACAACTGGGAGAATTTTTTGTTATAACCCACCCTGATGTTGTAGGTTCAGAAGAATACGAGCAAATAAAGGCGGTCTATGTAAAAAAATGGCTGGCTGGACAAGAGAAACATTTGGCTGGCGCCTGGGTGTATTTTTCCTGGAGTGGGGTGCTCCTGCACATGCTTGATGAATCAGAATATACCACTCTTCGCACCAATCGGAATCGCAATTTAATTACGCAGGAAGAACAAGAAGTGTTGCGCAATTCTTGCGTGGCGTTTGTGGGGTTGTCTGTCGGGAGTAATATTGCGGTGAGCCTTAGTTATAGTGGGATTGCTAATACCATGAAATTAGCTGATTTTGACACATTAGACACGAGCAATTTGAATCGAGTAAAAGCGCCGCTTGAACAGGTAGGTTTGCAGAAAGCAGAGATGACTGCACGGCTGATATATGAGAGCAATCCGTTTGCTGACTTGGTATGTTTTTTGGACAAAATTACAACCAAAAATCTGACAGACATTACTTCCAATCCACGACCGTCGCTTATTTTTGAAATTATGGATAGTTTTGAGATTAAAATTCATTTACGACGATTAGCCCGAGCAGAAAAAATTCCTGTGATCATGGTGACCAATTTAGGGGATAGGGTACTCTTGGATGTTGAGCGATACGATCTTAATCCGCAAACAGAATTTTTTAATGGACGAGCCGGAAATGTGCCCGATGAAATGTTAGCTCATCCTGATATATCAGCCGAGGATAAACACGCTTACGCCGTTGCCCTGGCTGGTGTTGAGCATATTCCTGCGCGGGCGCAAGAGTCAGTAAAGGAAATTGGCAAAAGTTTGATTGGTCGTCCACAGCTTATGAGCACAGTTACCACTGCTTCTGGGCTGTGTGTGTATCTTGCAAAGCAAATTTTGCTGGGGAATTCGGTGAGTGGTTCCTGGCTAGTTGATTTTGATAAAATTTTTCGTCCTGGGTCACCATTTTTTATATAATCTGGTATAATGAAGGCCTATGACTTCAGAACAACGTCTCGCTGAAACCCTTGGAATACCATATTCCATTCAACAAGTTCAAATTGGAAAATATTCGATTAATTATTTAGTTGCTGGCAGTGGCCCGCCGTTGTTGTTGATTCACGGGGCGAATATTGGATGGGGGATGTGGTACGCCAATATAAAGGAGTTGTCTAATTTTTTTTCAATATTTGCTATTGACTTGCCTGGGGCTGGGGGGTCAACCATACTTGACTTTCATAGAGCGAATTTATATGAAGATTTTGTCGACGTAGTTGATAAATTCATCCAGGAAAAGAGATTAAGCCCTATTTCAGTTATAGGACATTCATTTGGGGGATGGATTGCTCTACAATTGGCGCATAAAAAACATATTAAAATTGAAAAATTAATTTTAATTAGTTCACTTGGTTTTAGTACTTATCTTCCTTTGAAACAGCGTTTAGCGACCTTGTATCCTTTAGCTGTTTTTTTAACTAAGACTGCGCTGAAACCAACCAAGGAAAATATGAAAAAATTTTTACTTGAGGTTTTTTATGATAAGATATGTGTTTCGGAAGATTTCATTAATTATTTTTGTGAAGCAAGACAGCGTTCTCCTTTAACCCATCCTTTGTTATTTATTAATAGCATCTCTTCTCGAGGGAAATTACGAAAGGAATTAGACGTACAAAATATTCTTGCATTTATTTCTCAGCCAATACTTTCGATTTATGGGAATCAGGACGATCTCTTTCGAAGAGAAGAAGTGGCTCCAAATGTATATAAATTGCCACATGTAACAATGGAATTTTTTGAAAAATGTGGACACGTACCCTCTATTGAACACGATCAATTTTTTAACAAACTTGCTATTGATTTCCTATCAAAGTAGAGGTTACCCCTCAATATGGAATTGCCTTCTACCAAATTTCTGATCTTAGCGGGAGTTATTATTCTCAATCTTTTTTTAGCAAATCTTGTCTATTATAATGACAAGAAAAATGCAACTAATCGGGTTTTTGCTGTATTAGGTATAGTAATGTCAATATGGTTGTTTTCGATTTATCTCTCGGTGACCCCAGTAGCTAATTTATTCTGGACTCGAGTTACTGTTTGTCTGGCTACCTTTATGAGTGTTACTTTCTTTTTGTTTGCCCATACTCTTCCCAAGGATAATTTGCAATTAAATAAAAAGAAATTTGTAATTATACTTATCGGGACATTAATGATTGCTTTCATTACTCTGTCTCCTTTTACTTTTACCCATGTTGAAGAAATAGATGGAGCGTTAAAAACTGTGCCAGGCCCTGGGATGTTACCATTTGCTTTATTTACAACCTTTTTTAGTGTGAGTGCTTTTTATTTCTTGTTTAAGAAATTTAAATGCTCCCTGGGAAAGGAAAAAAAACAACTAGGGTTTATTTTGTCTGGAATTTTTTTAATGTTGATTCTTATAATAACTACAATAATGATACCGATAATTATATTCAATAATGATTTTTTTATTCAATTTGCTCCGTTGTATGCATTTATTTTTCTTGCAATGACAGCGGTTGCAATTTTAAAATATCATTTATTTGATATTAAAATTGTTGCTACAGAAATTCTTGTGTTTGTACTAGTAGCCAGTTTATTGGTTGAGGGATTTTCTTCAGGTTCAGCAAAGCAGGCTATTTTTCGAACCTCCTTCGCAATTTTGGTTAGTATTCTTGGTGTATCCCTAGTACATAGTGTAACGAAAGAGATCAAACAACGAGAAGAAGTCGCTCATCTCGCCCAATCCCTCGAAAAAGCCAACCTTCGCCTCCAAGAAATAGACAAACAAAAAACAGAATTTCTTTCTATTGCTTCTCACCAGCTCCGTACCCCTTTGTCCATTATCAAAGGATACATTGAGCTTATTGAAGACGGCGCGTACGGGAAACCCACGAGAAAAATGGATCATGTGTTGCATGACATGGATAGCAGTAATGAGCATTTGGTGAAGCTCGTTGATGAATTTCTCGACATTACCCGAATTGAGCAGGGAAGGACAAAATATACTTTTGAGCCCCGCGATATGGTGGCTCTTATCAATGGCGTGGTAAAGGAGTTGACAGAAAAGTCAGAAGAGAAGAAAATGCATATAAAGTGGACACCTCCGAAAGACACCTGTATAATACCAATGGATGAAGAAAAAATTCGGCACGTGGTCTTTAACTTTGTGGATAACGCAATAAAATACAGTGAAAAAGGCACGGTACGAGTTGAACTCGCAGAAGAAGAAAAGGGTATTACGGTGCGGGTAAAGGACCGTGGATTAGGTTTTGGTTCGGAAGACCAGGCAAATTTTTTCCAAAAATTTTATCGTGGTGAAAATGTGAAGGGAACGAATGTGACAGGGACAGGGCTTGGAATTTATGTGTGTCGGAAGTTTATTGAAGGACACAATGGAAAAGTATGGGCGAAGAGCAAGGGATTGGGAAAGGGAAGCGAGTTTGGGTTTTGGGTGCCTCTTAGTTCATCTTAACTTATATCTACATAACAAAAGTAAGAAAATTGGTATGTTTTCACCCCTTTTAATTAAAGTCATACTAGTGGTTACTCTTTTGATTAATTCTGTCTTGGGTTTTTTCGTATATAAAAACAACCCCAAAAGCGCAACTAATATAATTTTTACTTATTTGAGTCTGGTGACATCTTTGTGGTTGATAGTTGAATATTTGGCGGTTTTTCCACAAGTAAGTTTAATTTTTGCAAGGCTGGCCTTATTTTTTTCGTTGCCCCAATCATCTTTATTTTTTCTTTTGGCTCACACCCTACCAAACGAGAAATTGCAATTACAAAAATCGAAGCTTCTTCTCTTATTATTTTTAAATTTATTTTTAATGTTATTGGTTGTTTCCCCTTATACTTTTAAGGCAATAATCCAAGTTGGAGATAGATTAGATGTAGCCCCAGGAATTGGAATGTTAATCTTTCTTATCTTTGTCTCCCTTCTTTTTTTATTTACTATTTATATATTAATTAAAAAAATACACACAAGTCAGGATATCCAAACCAGAAGGTCATTAGTACTTGTTTTAACTGGAATGATAATGATGATAGGTTTACTTATTTTTACTTTAGTAATCCCTGTCATTTTATTCCAAAATAGTTACGCAGTTAGATTTACTCCAATCTACACTCTCTTCTTCCTCATCCCCACCTCAATCGCCATTATCAAATACCAACTTTTTAATATCAAAATCCTTGCAACTCGTGTTTTGGTCGGAATGATTTTGTTGGTTGTTTTTATCAAATTGTTGTTATCAAAAACGTCAACGGAATGGCTCTTCAACGGAGCCATTTTTGCTATTGTAGTTTTTCTTGGAATATTGCTCTTCAGAAGTCTTCGATATGAACTGGAGGCCGAAAGGGCAATTCAAGAAAAACTCAAAATCGAAGCGCTCGAAAAACAAAAAGATGAATTTTTTGCGTATGTCGGCCGTCAATTTCGTTCCTTGCTTTCCGGTTTTCAAGAATTTGTTCATGATATCGCGGGCGGCGTGTATTGCCAGCCGACAAAAGAATTGTCGAACGCTCTCGAAACAGTTTCGCGGGATCAAGAACGGATGGCAACCCTGCTCGAGACGCATCTCGCCATGACGGGCGGCGATCAGTCTGCCATTCATTGCGAATATGAAGAACAAAATATCAATGATTGCATCTCCCATGTGGTGGAAGAACTTACCCCGACTGCCCGCATGAAAGGTCTTCACATTGCCTGGCGAAGGAACGATGCGCTGCCAAACGTGTTTTGCGATTATGAAAAAATTCGTCAGGTCGTATGGAATATGCTCGATAATGCCATCCGTTGTACGGATGTTGGCATTGTTCGTGTTATTGCAAAAAAAGACAAGGATCGGCTCTTGGTGACCGTTGCGGATCTCGGCATCGGCTTCACCATTCATGATGAAAAAAAATTTTTTGAAAAATTTTCTCGCGGCGGCAATATTGAACGACGCCAATCGCCAGGGATGGGTTTGGGGCTGTATATTTCTCGTTTGTTTGTGGAGGCGCATGGCGGCACAGTATTTGCACATAGCGCCGGCCCGGCAAAAGGCAGTGAGTTTGGCTTTTGGATTCCTTTCCGGAATGCTGATGTATAAAGTCGTCCCAACGAAAGGATACCTTCATCGAGCGATTCCGTCGAGAGAAGAGCGTATACCCGCTCTTTATTTTTTTTCTCTCTTCATGTATGATATTCATACCTTTTGTTTTTTTATTTTTTCCGTATGTTCACAAAAAAACCATCAGATCCCACATCATATGTGGCGCCAGAAACTCAATTAGAGCGGCGCGAGGAGGATACGGTCGAGACCGTTGTCGGGCCCTCCATGAATGTAGAAGGAGATTTTGTGTCAGAAGGAAATGTGGTTGTGAAAGGAACCGTTGCCGGAAGCGTGAAAACAAATAAATCTCTGACGATAGAACAGGGCGCAAAAGTGATTGCCAGCGTCCGGGCGGCGAATGTGGTGGTATCGGGCCAAGTGAAAGGCAATATCAGAGCAAAAGAAAAATTGGAAATTACATCATCTGCCCAGATTTTGGGCGACATGCAATGTTCGGTGCTTATGATTGAAGCTGGCGCCTTGATTCAAGGAAAGGTGGAGATGGCGGGGATACAAATTGATGTTCCCAAAGGAGAGCGAAAATCAAATTCATTACGTTCAAAAATTGCTCGTGTCGGAAAACCGGATGAGGAGAGCGTTTCTTCAGAACAGATAACAGAGATGATATAGCCTGCGGGAGCTGATTGTTTTTTTGTCCCGCCGGTATGTACATCTATCTCTATGACAATTTTTTGAAACAGAAACGGTACGACGCGACCATAAAAGCCATGGAAACGCGGTTGACAGATTTTGGTATAGCGGGTAAAATAGTCCGGTTGCAGACCTTTACAGACCCAAAAGAAGTGATCTTGCAAGAGCTTGCTCGGGGCGCGTCGAGTATCGTGATTGTCGGTAACGACAAAACCTTTGGATACGTCCTTTCGCAGTCCGCAACCTCTGCGGCCACGTTTGGCTTTTTGCCAGTGGGGGACGGCAACACCATTGCGCATGTCCTCGGCATTCCGGTAGGGGTGGATGCTTGTGATGTGCTGTCTCGGCGAAGAAAAGTAAAGCTGGACGTTGGCTGGTTTAACAATCGGTATTTTATTTCCCAACTCCATATTCCGCCTTCGGAAATCGTGGTGGAGTACGACGAGCAATTTCAAGTGAGTCCGCGATATGGCAAAATGGAATTGGTGGTGTGCAACCTCCAGCCGTTTTTTTGGAACGATTCGAAACAAAAGAAAATTATTGTCCATCCGCAAGACGGAAAGTTGGAAGCATTTTTGCGGCCGGCCATCGGCCGGAGCATTCTTCGGGAAAAATTTGAAGAGCCAAGCATTTTTCCATTTGAAGAAATGGTGGTGAGCGGGAAAGAAGCGTTTCCGGTTGAGGCGGATGGGAAGGTCTCGAAAGAAATAAAAATAAAAATTCGTTTGGCAAAAAAGAAGGTGGAAATGATCGTTGGAAAAGAACGTAAATTTTGAAACACCAATTTGAACCACGAATTTTGACACGAATAACCTTCAAATAATTTGTGTTCAATTCGTGTCAAGATTAGTGGTTCAGGCTCAGGTGGCGGAATGGTATACGCGCATGCTTGAGGTGCATGTGGGGGCAACCCCGTGGAGGTTCAAGTCCTCTCCTGAGCACCAAATGTAGTTTGTTGACACGGCCTCCTTTTTTTGGTATTATCATCCTGCCAAACGGCAGATGATCGCCCTATACCCTTCTCGTTCTTGCGAGTCGGGCCGGGAGGAAAGTCCGAGCTCCCCCCGATGTCCTCGGGGCAAATGATAGTGGGTAACGCCCACCGATGTGCTGGTGACAGTACGTTAGGGACAGTGCCACAGAGACAATACTACCCCGACGCAATGTCGGGGGAAAGGTGAAAAGTGTTTGAATGTTTTTGTTCTATAGACAAAAGCTACCAAACTTCCCGATTTTATCGGGATGGTAAACCCTATCAGGAGAAAGAGCAGCCCTTCGACTCGCTTCGCTCGCTCAGGGCAAGCGTCTTGATTGGAAAAGTTAGCTCGTTTGATCCCGACAGCAATGTCTGGACAAGAGAAATGATCATCGGACCACGAATTTGGACCACGAATAACCTTCAAATAATTCATGTTCAATTCGTGTCAAGATTCGTGTCTCAAATTCGTGGTCCACAGAACTCGGCTTATCGCCGTTTGGTATAAGAGAACTCCATTTCCGTGGAGTTTTTTTATCCCGCACCTTTCTCGAAAACCCCGTAGCTTGCCACAGGGATGAGGGATCAGAATAGCCTTTCAGCGGGGTTCAATACCGCGGCTGAAAGGTGCGGGATTTATTGACCAAACCATTCATTTTCGGTATTATACACTCATTGTTTTTCTTCTATGAAGCGATTGGAAATTTTTTTTATGATTGTTCAGGTGCCGGTTGACCTGATCGCGCTTCTTCTCGCCGGCACCTCTGCTTATTGGCTTCGTTTTACTCCATGGGCACTCTCGCTTCGTCCGGTTGTATTTCAATTGACGTTTCATGATTTTTTTTCTTTGGTTTTTTGGGTCGCACTATCCTGGATTGTTATGTTTGCGATTGCCGGGCTCTACTCCGCCAATCCCAACCGTCGCTTTGCCAGCGATATTGTCCGTATTTTTTTGGCGTCTTCTCTTGGTCTTGCGGCTATTGCCGTGTATGTCATGTTTACACAGCAATTATTTGATTCTCGTTTTTTGGTGGTGGCCGCGTGGGGATTTGCCATTGTTTACGTAATTTTCGGACGCCTGCTTCTGCGCGGATTGAAAGCATTGCTTTATCGGAAAGGAATGGGGCTTCGTCGTGTCGTTATCATTGGAAGTGACGTTGTTGCTGACCGGATCACAAAAGCGCTTGAATCGAGAAAAGAATTGGGATACGCGGTTGTGGGTGTTTTCAAAACGTTTTCAAAAGAAACAGAAGCGGCATCTGCTTTGCTGAATATTGATGAATTGTTTTTTACCAATCCGCGCGCGCACGAAAATGAGGCCGTTGCCGCGATTGAGTTTTGCAACCAGCATCATAACGTTTTTAAATATTCGGCGGATCTTTTTGCCACAATCGCGAGCAACATGTCGGTTCATCCGCTTGCCGGGATTCCTATTGTGGAGCTCCAGCGCACGCCGCTTGATGGGTGGGGACGAGTGGTCAAGCGCGGTTTTGATGTGGTCGTCAGCATCATTGCTCTCATTCTTCTGAGTCCGCTCTTTTTTTTGATTGCCTGTGTTATTGCCCTCGAAACCGGAAGGCCAATTATTTATAAGAACGAACGGGTTGGCTTGCGCGGAAAGCCATTTTTTACGTTCAAATTTCGTTCCATGTATCAAGAAGATTCCACAGGGCCGCAGTTTGGCGCGTCCGGCAAAAAAGCGGAAAAAAAAGAGCAAGAGCTCATCAAAAAAAAGAGTGCGCGCATTGGGCCGATTTATAAGATACCGGACGATCCTCGGGTAACGCCCTTTGGCCGTTTTTTACGGCGCTCAAGCATGGATGAGTTGCCGCAATTTTTGAATGTGGTGAAAGGCGAAATGAGCGTTGTGGGTCCTCGGCCGCACCAGCCCCGGGAAGTGCGCCAGTACGAACGAACGTACAAGCAAGTATTTACGTTAAAGCCGGGCATTACCGGCCTTGCGCAAATTTCCGGCAGAAGCGACTTGTCATTTGAAGAAGAAATGAAATTGGACATTTTTTATATTGAAAAATGGACAGTGCTCTTGGATATGATCATTTGTCTGAAAACGCCGTTTATTTTATTGAAAAAAAGAAAGGCGCTGTAATTCTGGCCCGGTTACTCTTGTATGGATGCGCGGTTCCAACAAAATATATGTTTGCTCTGTGAGCGGATCAATTTTCACGGCAAAATTATTTTTGCCGGCAGCCATGTCTTTGGCGAGGCGGGCATCTTCAGCGATATTGATTGCCACTTGGTCGCATATTCTCTGAGAGAATTATTTCGTCTTGTTCGTGAGAAAGAAACGATTTGTCATTTGAAGCAAGAGCTTGGTATCACACCAAGCTTTATTCTTTCCGCGATGCCGCTTGTTCGTCATAAGTTGTATTTTGTAGAAGGGTGGGATGCACAAGGGGCTTGGTATTGCTCGCCGTATGATGCCCGATTGTTGCGAAACACGGCGCTCAAAGTTGCATATCGAGAATTTTTTCTCTCTCGCACGACAGCCGGAGAAGCATCTGTCTATCACGCGGGAAAAGCCCTGCTTCAGGCATTATGGAGTTTGGCGTTTGGAAAACATATAGCCATTCCTTACGGGGTGCCTCTGTTTTCCATTCGGGGAATACGGGAGCATGTCTTGCCGGATATGGGGACGGACGACCAAATTCTCTGTCAGCGCATTCTTTGCTCCAAACTGTCCCCCAAAAGCCAAATATCTCAAGATGATTGCGCGTATGTCTTTTCTATGATAGAAAAAGCGTATGATTGCTATACAAAACATCCATTTTCTTTTCGATCATATATATTGTATAGTATATTTTCTCTCAAAGATGGCCATGGGAGCGCCCTCTTTTCTGACCCGGACCGGAAAATTATACGGGCATCTCGGAAAGCCCTCTTGTCGCCTCAGGCGCCACACAGCGACAACATATTCAGACAGACGATTCCCATGATTATTATCTAACTATGAAGGTTGCTCTTGTCCATGACTATCTATCGCAAGACGGCGGCGCCGAACGCGTCCTCAAGGCATTCCACGAGATATGGCCGGAAGCGCCTTTGTTTGTTTTATTTCATGACAAGAAAAAAATAGCGGATTTTCATCATGCCGATGTCCGCCAATCTTTTCTTGCGAAACTCCCATTCCATAAGAGTCATTACCGGTGGTATCTGCCATGGATGCCGGTTGCGACCGAACGGCACAACCTTCATCAATTTGATGTGGTGATTTCTTCGACCAGCGCGTTTGCAAAAGGAGTGCTCACGCGGCCGGAAACACTGCATATTTCGTACTGTCACACGCCCACGCGGTATTTATGGACAGACACGCATGAATATATTGAAGATCTTCGATACGGCCGATGGATCAAAGCATTTCTCCCGCGCCTTATCCACCGTCTTCGGCTGTGGGACACGATGAGTGTTGACCGTGTGGATTATTTTCTTGCAAATTCCCGAACCGTACAGCATAGAATTCAAAAATATTACCGCCGCGAAAGCGACGTCATCTACCCGCCGGTTGGCGTCGATCAGTTTTTTGTTTCTCCGGATATTGGCGATTATTTTGTGTCCGGCGGGAGGCTCGTGCCTTATAAACGATTCGATATTTTGATAAAAGCATTCAACCGACTGAACATTCCGCTCAAGATTTTTGGAACCGGACCCGAAATGGAGCGGCTCAAAAAATACGCAAAATCGAATATTCTCTTTCTCGGAAAAGTGGACGAACAGCAAAAAGCCGATCTCTTGTCTCATGCGCGCGCGTTTATTCATCCGCAGGTTGAAGATTTGGGCATTACGCCGATTGAGTCCATGGCGAGCGGCCGGCCGGTTATTGCGTATGGTGTTGGGGGGGTCACCGAGACCGTCATCCCTGGCGAAACCGGTATTTTTTTTCATGAACAAACATGGGAATCCCTGCTCGACGCCGTCATTCATTTTCATCCGTCGGAATGGGATAGCGCTCATATCCGCAAACAAGCCGGGCGGTTTGATGCGGCCAATTTTAAACGTCGCATACGGCAGTACGTGGAAGACCGCTATGAAGAGTCACAGCGCGGCCTTCTCCAGTGCGCCCTTGACGTGTGGCAATATGCAGATCGGCATTGATATCCGCAGTCTTCTTTCCCATGAACGGACCGGGGTTGCGGAATACACCTTTGGGCTGTTGGCCGCGCTTTTTGCTCGTGATGACATAAACACGTATATTTTGTTTTCCAACGCGCGAGGTTCGGTTGCCGACGTCTTGCCCGCGCGGTCTTTTTCGAATGTTCAGTATATTCATACGCGATACCCAAACAAAATATTTCATCTTTCCACGGCTCTCTTTCGGCAGCCAAAAATTGATCGGCTCATCACGCACCAACAAAAAAAAGATATTCCGATTGATATCTTTTTTTCTCCGAATTTGAATTTTACCGCGATTTCTCCCAAAGTAAAACATGTTTTGACTATTCACGATCTTTCGTTTGAATATTTTCCTGACTGCTACACGCCCAAACAGCGGCTGTGGCATTCCCTGCTCCAACCAAAAAAACAATGTCATGAAGCGGCCATCATTTTTACGCCTTCACAAAATACAAAGAGGGATGTTGTTGAGTATTATCAGATTTCAGAAGACCGGGTTCATGTCCTGCCCCCGGGCCTTTCTTCGTCGATGCAGGCATTCGGCATGTCTTCGCCCGAAGATGTCCAAAAAAAATATCAGTTGCCGAAAAATTTTATTCTTTTTGTGGGAACGATTGAACCAAGAAAAAATATTGTTGCGTTGCTGGAAGGATTTGCGCAGGCCAAAAAACAATATCCCAATCTTTTTGACGATTGTGCATGCGTCATTGCCGGAGCAAAGGGGTGGAAAAATACGAGCATCCTTTCTCGCATGCGGCAATCGCCGGATATTCGATTTCTGGGCTATGTGGACTCGCAAGAAAAGGCGGCATTGTACGCGCTGGCGCGCGTTTTTGTGTATCCAAGTTTGTACGAAGGGTTTGGTTTTCCGGTTCTTGAGGCCATGGCAAGCGGCACGCCGGTTATAACGAGCGCACGGTCGTCACTGCCGGAGGTGGCAGGGGATGCCGCGTACTTTGTGAACCCAATGAATAGCGAAGAAATAACGCGCGGACTCGCTCGGTTGTTTCAAGAAAGAGCATGGGCGTCCGCTTTAGGCATAAAAGGAAAGCAACGGGCGCAGGAGTTTACATGGCAAAAAACCGCTCAGCAGTTTTTGGGGCATATTGCTCGGCTGAAAGAGCGGGTGTAAGATTCTTTTGCTTTTTTTTGTCTCTTATATATACTAGAAAAAGCCTGTCAGGACAACGCTTATTTTTATTTTTTTCTATGATGAAAAAAACAAAGTTTTTCGCTGTAGTTAGCCTTTTTATCTTTGGTGGGGTACTCGCTCTGCCATGGCCAAGCAGGGCGTTTCAGGTAAAAGACCCCGCGTGTGTCAACGCCATTGCAGAGAGCGGGAGTATTGCTCTTTGTCAAAAGAATACGCTCTTTCATGAATCAACAAATATCAACATCACCCTCCGGAGTTTTACCAGTGCGGGCGCTTTTGTGATGCTGGGTGGCGCTTCCGACCCGTGGCTGAAACTTCCGTTCAATACCAAAGAGTCAACAACATCTCTCACGAATGGTTCGTCACTTTTTATTACCTATGTGGGCATATTTCAAGGGAATAAAGCGGTATTTCAGATCAATGCAACGGGGCCGGAATCCACAGCAGAATTGATTGTGGTAAAGGATACCTCTCTTGGATCAAAAACGCTTCTTCCCGCGAGCGCGGCGCAAACGGTCGGACAATTTCTTTTGAAAGCGCCGGCATCAAACAAAGAAGTTGTCTGTCTTTCCTCGCTTGGAGTATCATTTGATACCTCCTTCGAAACAGATGAAACCATCCTTCTCGCGCTCCAGAATATGTCTGTTTCTATCGGCGGTGAGCCGTTTGGAACAACCTACTCCAATGTGTCGGTTTCTCAGAATATATTTATTGGGTCGTCTTGTTTTTCTCCAGGAGAATCAGCCGTTGCCAAAGTCGTGGCAGATATTTCAGTCAGCGTTTCTCCCATGAGTTTTACCACGGTCATTGACGCCTTTGGCTTCTCCGGTTCTATTTCTCAGGAATTGCAACAAAATGACGGTGATGTGTTGGGACAATTCATGACCATAGGGAGCGTCAATCTTGTCATTCAGGCCACAAACGATGCGTCAACCGCGTCAAAGATTCTCCTGCCCGGCGCGTCCCAACAAGTGGGAAAGTGGAAAGTCCAAACGCAAAACGGGTCGGTTACCATGAACACAATCACCTTTCAAGTTCGTGATGAAAATGGCGCCAATGATGAATTCGCAGGAAACTTTGGCACGCTCATGCTGTATGATGCGCTCGACATGAATACGCCGATTGGCACAGGCAGTTATATTCCGGGGATAGGCAATGGTTTCGTGCAATTCAGTGGCATGGCATGGCAGATTCCGGGAGGAGACATCCGATATCTCGTCTTAAAAGCGGATATTAATGGTTCCGGCACCATGGATCCTGCAAGTATCAACGTATTTGTGGTACGAAGTGATAGCGCTTTTGATATCGTGTCATTTGACCAGACGGGTGCTCAGTTATCTCCAATACAAATTGACGACACCGCAGGAGGTGACACGTTCAGTGAATCATTTGCCACCTCAACCTATTATCTTTTTCATAATGCGGCGCCTGTTATTACGACAATCAATGAGAACCCCAATCTTGAAATATCAAGTCAGGCAAAATTATTCACATTCAAAATCACCAATAATGGCGACAGGGAGATGAGGCTTCGATTTTTAACGGTTACACTGCAATCAATTGGCATGTCTCCCTCAGGAACAATCCAACACTGGCAGTTATGGGAAGCAAATTCGGTTGGCGGTTTTGGGACGCTTCTTGCAGTAACCGATGATTGTCCTCTCGCCGGGTCAGGGGTGCCGACGTGGTGCAGTAAAAGTCAATTTGCGAATGTGGTTGATGTTTATTTTGGCACCAACAATGATATGAATGATCTATTCGAAAATTTTATAATTGCCCAGGGTTCTTCTCGTACGTTTATTGTTGTCGCGGATACGAGCAATGCCCTGAATGGAAAAACGTCAGGATTTGTGGATGTTTTTTCGCGCATAGACGGCGATGCTGGTTTTCAATCGGGTAACGCATCCTTTGAAAAGAATTGGACGGATGGCAATGTTGGATATAGCTATATACCGATTGGCGGTGATGAAAATCTTCTTCCATATACGGCTTCAGATTCTTACCCTGTAGTCGGGAATACGCTCAAAGTAACGTTATAACACACCCGTTTCCTTTTGAGGTACAATATCGGTATATGATTATTGGCATTGATGCGCGCATGCTTGGGTTCGGGTACGGGCTGGGGCGCTATGTGCAACAATTGATTTTGCATCTTATTCGTCTCCAAACAACGAACACGTATGTTTTGTTTGTGCAACGTTCAGATGCGCTTGTTGAGAGCGGAATGCAACAAGAGATGCGCAATGCGCCCAATGTTCGAATTGTGTTTGCTGATATTCCATGGTACGGGTGGAAAGAACAATACGCGCTTATTCCTCTTCTTAAAAAAGAACGAGTGGACCTTATGCATTTTCCGCATTGGAATATTCCACTCTTGTGTCGCGGGCCGTTTGTCATGACTATCCATGATTTGACGATGTTCCACTATCCAAGACCTGAGGCGACCACGTGGGGGCCGATTATGTATTGGGTCAAAGACCATGCGCATCGCGCGGTTATGAAGAGTGCGGCGCATCGCGCGGCGCATATCTTTGTCACCAGTGAATATACGAAGCAGGATATTCACGCGACGCTTCATGTGCCAGAACAAAAAATGACCGTGACCTATCAAGCTCCGTATACTATCTGCCGCCCGGACGAACAAGAAAATCAGCATATCCTTTTTGATCGCTATGGAATTCATGAGCCGTATATCTTGTATGTCGGCGCGGCGTATCCGCACAAGAATTTGGAAACACTGATGAGGGCGTGGAAGATATATACCGAGACATATGATACCCATTACGATTTGGTATTGGCAGGAAAAGAAAATTATTTTTATACCAGACTCAAACAAAGTGCGCTCGTATCAGGATTGGCGCGCCAGCCGATTTTTACGGGTCTTGTGTCCGACCATGACCTTGCAGTGCTCTATCACCACGCCAATCTCTTTGTTTTTCCGAGCCTCTATGAAGGATTTGGCCTGCCTCCGCTTGAAGCGCTCGTTCATGGCGTTCCGGTTATCGCTTCTGAGAGAAGCTCTCTTCCGGAGGTATTGGGAGAAGCGGCGGTCTATGTTGATCCGGAAAGCCCTGAAGACATCGCGGCGCGCATGAATGAGGTATTACGAAATGAAGATATTCGCTCTCTGTTGCGAGAAAACGCAAAACATGAGCTCGCGCGATATTCGTGGGATACGCTTGCTCGACAGACGGCACAGCAGTATTTGCATTTGGGTGCGGTACTATAAATAGAGGCAATTCGTCGGCAATGGAAAGCATGGAAAAGAGAGAGTGAGTTTATTCACTCTTTATTTTTTTTATGCTATACTGAGAGCAATAGTTCAAAACATCATGGCCAAGAAAAGATACAAAAGGGCGCAAACCTGCACCGGTTGTGGAAAAACCGGTCATAACCGACGTCGGTGCACGCAACAGCCGAACGATTCTTTTGTTTTGACTTCTTCTCCTTCTGTGAAGCAGAAGAATGTGGACAAAAAAACAGAGGGAAAGGAACCAGTAAAGGCTCCTTCGCGGTCTCGTCGGCAATCTTCATCACGATCAATTTTTGTGCAGTGGGTTTCAAAAGCCAACCCTTCCAAACATGTGGTGGATCTTAAGGGAATACCAAAGGATCATCCGCTTTTATCCGTTGTGAGTTTCAAAGAAAAACAGACGCCTCGGGTTGAACGCAAAGAAGTTGATTTTGCGGCGCTCGTGCGTGAGGCGAATCAGTCGAATTTGTCTCTCTCCACACAAGGCGCTTTGAAAAAAATGGCGACTGCAGAGACACAGCAAAGAAAGAGAAAAAGCATTTTTTCTATGCTTCGTGATTCAGTTGCGTATGGCCATGTTTTGAGAGCGCGATGGTTGCAGAATTTTTTTGCGCTTCATAATTCCATACCGTTCCAAGAAACAAGACGCGCAGTTTTGTCAACATATTTTTTTCGGTATGTCAGCGTTTCAATTATTGTTGCGCTTATTCTTCCGTTTCCCGCGGTCGCGTATTATCAAAAAATAAAAAATGATAGCGGCCGAGTGGCGGCGCACGCGACAGAAGCGTTTGGGTCACTCCAATCATCAACCGTCGCCGCGATGCAAGCCAATTTGGCGCAGGCAAAAGTTGATCTTGACAGAGCCCTCAAAGGATTTAGCGATGCGCAAACCATTATTGATGAAGAATATGGGACAGTCGCGTCGCTTGGCGGGCTTCTTCCTTTTGTTGGAAAACATGTCACGTCGCGCCACCGTCTTCTTATCGCCGGCCAACACGTGGCGCTTGGCAACGCATATCTCGTAAAAGGAGTCTCCGACGCGATGGACCAGGGAACGACGCCCTTGACCGATCGATTGGAAACGTTACAGCATTTTATTCGTGGCGCCATTCCGGAATATGAGGCGGCCTTGGTTGACTTATCGAGTGTTGAGCCCAGCATTTTGCCGGAAGCGTATCAGTCGTCATTGCAAGAATTCCGTCTGTTGTTTGCCGTCTTTGTCAATGACATGAAAGACATGGCCGATTTGCTGGATGTTGTCACGACCATGATTGGCTCGGACGATTTTCACCGCTATTTGGTGATGTTCCAGAATCATCATGAATTGCGGCCCACCGGCGGTTTTTTGGGGGCATTTGCGGTTGTGGATGTTCAAAAAGGAAAAGTGTTGCGCATGGAAGTGCCCGGAGGAGGAACATACGATTTGCAGGGCCAACTCTCGGAGTACGTGAAGCCGCCTTTGCCTTTGCAAGTCATCAATAAACGGTGGGAATTCCAAGATGCGAATTGGTTTCCTGATTTTCCGGCATCTGCGGAAAAAATGGAATGGTTTTATCAACATGGACGAGGCTCAACCGTTGATGGGGTGATTGCAATCAACGCATCGGTGTTGGAGCGGCTTCTTGCCGTCCTTGGGCCGATTGAAAATAGCGACTATGCGCTATCGCTCGACGTGAATACCGCGCTCTCTGCGCTTCAAGAAGAAGTGCAGGTTGGGTATGATCGAGAAAAAAATCAGCCGAAGGCAGTTATTGCGGCTCTTTTGGATCAGTTTTTATCTGAAGTGCGCGAGGTGCCTCCCGATCAGGTTATTGCTCTCTTGTTTCAGCTTTATGAGGCGCTCGAACACAAGGAAATTCAGTTGTATGCGAACGACCCTGCGACAGAAGACACGCTTCGCACATTTGGATGGACCGGCGACATATGGCAAACCCGGACAGAACAGGATTATCTCATGGTCGTCAACACGAATCTCTTGGGGTCGAAAACCGATGCGAAAGTGTCGCAACATATCGAACATCACGCGGCCGTCGCGCCGGATGGCTCGGTCATCGATACCGTCATTGTTCGGCGAGAGCATCATGGGGAGTCTGGGGAGCAGTTTTATGGTGTGAATAATGTCAATTATGTACGGGTGTATGTCCCGGAAGGCTCAGAGCTTCTTGATGCAAAAGGATTTACGTATCCCCCGGAGGATGTTTTCTTGGTTCCGGAGCCGTGGTATGAGGATGATGCCGATCTTCTTGCCCAAGAACGCGAGCAATCTATTCATGTGGAAACCGGCACCCATATTACCAGTGAATTTGGGAAAACCGTTTTTGGCAATTGGGCCATTACGCCGCCCGGCGAAACGAGCGAGGTTCGTTTTACATATCGCCTTCCTTTTTCTCTCTCTTCTGCCTTTCTCGCCGAGAGCCAGGATTCGCCGGACAGCTCGCTTCCGGAAAAATGGAAATCTTTTTTTTCCAAACCAAGAGACCTGGACATCTCTCGATACAGTCTGCTTATTCAAAAACAGTCGGGTACAGCAAGCGGTTTTTCTTTTCAGATCGGCTATCCCGAGGATTGGACACCGGTCTGGAAAACCGATGATCGGCTGAGACTTTTGCCGCATGGGGTTGCGATGGATTCCGTGCTCGATACTGATGATGCAATTGGCGTAGTCATGGAGCGCAATAGTTAATACTATTCTTGTTCTGCATTTCTCGACAGGGAAATTTTTTTTTGGTACAATCGTACCGCACTCTTGTATTCATACTGTATGGCCAATCCATCTTTTTCTTCAAATCATTCCTCATCCGACGCTCCAGCAAATGCTTCTTTGGCAGAGGATCATGATTTTGTGGAAAAAGAAATAGGCCCTTCTGAATTAGACGAAAAAAAATCTCGAGAAAAAGCCGTGCGCAAGGAAACAAAGAAAAAGAACCATACGCAATTACGCGCCAAACAAAAGAACGCCTCCGATTATAATTTTTCCAAAAAGGACGCGAAAAAGATGGAGACCATTGGAAAACAGCTGGTAGAAATTTATGAAAATGGCGATGGAAGCATGCCGGATATGAGCGCATTCTCTCAGAGAAAACGAAACGGATTATTCCGTGTGTCACTCACTTTTCTTTCTGTCGTGGCGCTTTTGTGCGTTGTGGCCTGGGTTGGATTTTTTGTGTTTCAGCCGCGCGCGTCGTTTTCTCAGGAAGATGTTGTTCTCTCCATTTCCGGCGAAGAAACACTCATGATCGGCGAACGCGCGCAGTATCGGATCCGGTATAGAAATAATCAATCGGTTTCGCTTGAGAAGGCAGAACTCGAAATTCGATATCCTGCAGGTTTTGTTTTTGAAGAAGCCAATCCCGCTCCGGCAGACGACATGCACGATCGCTGGGATTTGGGCGAACTTGCGGGTAACGAAAGCGGGTATATTGATATTGTCGGCCGCTTGTATGCGGACGTGGAAACCGAACAGTCGTTTCGTATTTTTTTAAATTATACGCCAAGCAATTTTAGCTCTTCGTTCCAAAAGGTGGCAACCGTGAACATGACGGTTACGGAGACGCCCGTCATCCTTTTGGTTGACGCGCCAAAAGAAATCCTCTCCGGTGTTGACGCGTCTTTCTCCGCATCGGTTCGTCTTGCCGACGCGTATGAAGGACCCATAACGAATCTCGCCATCGTGCTCGAACCGAACCCGCGGTTTACCAAAAAAGAAACCAGCGAACCGAGCGATCCGTTTGATGATCTTCGCTGGCCTGTTTCCGTTCTTGAAAAAGAAAAGACCATGACCATAAAGGGTTTTTTTGCTCCAGATGCGTCCGGACCTTCGGATGTTCCGCTTACCTTCAAAGTTATCGGGTGGAATTCTGCGCTTCCTTCTCTTGATCCGTTTGTTTTCGACGAGGAGACGGTGACCGTCCATGTGGCGCAAGCCGATTTAAGCGGCACCATGGTCGTGAATGGCACTGCCGGCGATGTGACCGTACAGCCTGGAGAAAAAATGCATATAACGCTTGTGGTAAAAAATAATGGACAAGAACCTGTGGAGCATATTCGTGTCCGCGCTGTCTTTGATATGCCGTCGGCAGACAACAAGAGCATTCTTCATTGGGCGCTTCTTGACGATCCGCAGGACGGAATCATAGAAGGAGAACAGCGCTCTCCAACCGAACGTCGGGGGAGTATTCTCTGGGGCGAAGCGGAGATAGGCGCATTGACAGCACTTCCGCCAGGTTCAGAAGTTTCCATTGATTTTTCTCTCCCTGTCAAAAGCGCCGATGACGCGGACTTGGCCCAATTTTTGACGCACGAGGGGACAGTATCCATTGATGTCCAATATGACATGAATAAAACAAAACAATTATTTTCTTTAGCGCCCGTTCAGATAACCATTCAGTCCGATCTTGCCCTGCGGGTGGAAGACAGCGGGCCGGTGGCGAAAGGAACCTCGGAGAGGCATCCTGTACGGTGGATCTTGACCAATACGTTTCATCCGTTGGAAAACATTCAGCTCAGTGCGGAGTGGTATGGAGATCTTGCGTGGGACGAGAGCGCGCTATCTACTCCGGCCGGAAATGCGTCGTTTGATCCATCAACCAAAACATTGACATGGAATATCGAGCAGATGCCGACCAGTGTGGATGTGCTGGCGCTTGAGTTTGTCGTTGCATTGCAAACAAAAAATCCCACCCAGACAAAACTTTCTTCACCGGTGAAGCTTCGCGCGAAAGACACGGTCACAGGCTCGGAGATATTTCTTCTCGGTGATGAGATTGCATTGTAGGAGACAGGATGATATTCCATTGATATGACGTATAATCAATCAGAAAAAAATTTTTCCGATCTTGACGCCCTTGCGCGTCTGGTGCGTTATTATATTCTCATTTCCACGACCGCGGCAGGATCCGGTCATCCGAGTTCGTCGCTTTCTGCCGCCGATATTATGACGGCGTTATTTTTTGGCGGTTTTTTTCGGGCCGATCTCAATAATCCAGATGCTCCGAATAATGATCGTCTCATTTTTTCCAAAGGCCATGCGTCGCCATTGTTTTATGCGCTCTATGCCGCGGCAGGAAAAATTTCAGAAGAAGAATTACAAACGTTGCGTCAATTTGACAGTCGGCTTGAAGGGCACCCCACGCTTCGATTTCCGTACACCGAGGCCGCGACCGGGTCATTGGGACAAGGATTATCGGTTGGCGTTGGCATGGCGGTCAACGCAAAATTTCTTGATCATCTTTCGTATCGCACGTATGTGCTTTTGGGAGACAGCGAAATGGCCGAAGGATCGGTGTGGGAAGCGCTTGCGTGGGCATCATTTAGAAATCTCGACAATATCGTTGCCATTGTGGACGTGAACCGTCTTGGACAGCGGGGTGAAACCATGGAAGGGCACGAGGTCGGCATATATCAACAGCGGGCGGAAGCGTTTGGTTGGCACGTGATAGCGATTGACGGCAATGATATGGCCGAATGTGTTGCCGCGTTGAAACAGGCGGGAGAGACACAGGGAAAACCCGTTCTCATTCTTGCAAAAACATTGAAAGGAAAAGGCATTTCGTTTATAGAAGATAAAGAAGGGTGGCACGGCAAGCCGCTGTCAAAAGAAGATCTGGCTCGAGCGCTTCCGGAATTGGAGCCTCTTGATACACAATTAGTTGGCATGTTGCCATTGCCGCCGGAGGATCTGCCCAAACCATTGTCCCATACGCCCGCGCAACCAGTGAAATTTTCGTATGCAAAAGGGGACACGGTTGCGACAAGAAAGGCCTATGGACAAGCGCTTGCCGCGCTTGGCGCAAAGTATCCGATAGTTGTCGCGCTTGACGCGGAAACCAGCAATTCCACCTATGCGGAGATATTCAAAAATGCGTGGCCGGACCGTTTTTTTGAAATGTTTATTGCCGAACAGCACATGGTGGGCACTGCGCTTGGGCTTGCCCGTCGCGGAAAAATGCCGTTCGTTTCCACATTTGCCGCTTTTTTTTCTCGCGCGTTTGACCAAATTCGGATGGCACAATACAGTTTGGGCAATATCACGTTTGTTGGCTCGCACTGCGGGGTGTCCATCGGTCATGATGGATCGTCTCAAATGGGTTTGGAAGACATCGCCATGTTTCGTACCCTTCGAGACAGCGTCGTCTTCTATCCTTCGGACGCGGTATCAACGGCATGGCTCGTGGAAGAAGCGGCGAAACACGCCGGTATTACGTATTTGCGGACTACGCGCGAGGCGGTGCCGGTTTTATATGATGAAAGCGAAACCTTTCCGGTGGCCGGATCAAAGGTGTTGCGAGAGAGCACTAACGATGTTGCAACCGTTGTTGCGGCTGGCATTACTCTTCATGAGGCGCTCAAAGCCTATGATATGCTAAAAAAAGAAGGTATTGCCATCCGTGTGATTGATCTCTATAGTATAAAACCGATTGACCAGCCTACGCTTGAAAAAGCAGTAAGAGACACCGGAGGAGTTATCACTGTTGAAGATCATTATCCAGAAGGCGGACTCGGCGAAGCGGTGCGCACAGCATTAAACGGCCGCCCGGTCGTATCGCTTGCTGTCAATAAAATGCCGAGGAGTGGAACGCCGGCAGAGCTCTTGCATTATGAAGAAATTGATAACATCGCCATTATTCAAACCGTGAAACAGCTTCTTTCTTCTCGATAAAATTCAAATTCGTGTACCTTTCCCCGTCTGCCATCGCCTGTGCCCCCGAAGGGAATCGAACCCCTATCTTCAGTTCCGAAGACTGACGTTCTATCCGTTGAACTACGAGGGCATGGGTCATGGCGGGCAGGAGACCGTCGTTCTATCTATTTAACTAGAGAGGCAAAGACTTCTCGTGGGTCGCCTGGGGATCGAACCCAGGACCGTTTGCTTAAGAGGCAACTGCTCTACCAACTGAGCTAGCGACCCGTAGTTGAAATATCTAATAATATCTAATTGGTCTAGTATCTCATTTTGATTTGTTTTTATTTTTCTTTGAATCGCGTTGAAAATAAGATTGAGTTCTATCGCTTCTTGACGTAATGGAGTTGTTTCAGCCGCTACATGAGGGACGGCAGTTGCAATAATTTCCAGAAAGAAAACCGTCTCCCGTGACTCTTTTTTGCAAATGCCTATTTTATGAATAAAATCTCGTTTACTTTCGGCGTTGTCTGCTTCACAATAGTTTGCTCCAATGCTTGTTGATGCTCCGATCAGTTGTGGAATAAGTCGTTCGGTTATTTTGTTTGCAAAATTTTTTGTCCTCTCATACAAATCCCATTTTGGTTGAGTTTTCCCCTCCATATTTTGTATATTATTTTATTTTTTAGGTCAATTAGAAATTAGATATTTCAAATATTTACCCAATCGGATCATTTTCTTTTCGTTCCAAAATTTGGATTTTTGGTCCTTTCCATGCCTTTTTTTTCAATCCTTTTTCCGCGGCTTCCACTTGGGCTTCTTGTTTACTGCCACCCTCGCCAATCGCGATTTTTTCTTTATCAAGATACACGCCAACCACAAATTGCTTATCGTGGTCGGGTCCGTCCTCTTTGAGGACGCGGTATGTGGGCGTGATGCCGACAATTTCTTGCGCCGCTTCTTGAAACCGCGATTTTGGATCCATCCAAAGGCCCAAATCCAAGACCTCGGGCAATTTACTGATAATCCATCTTGTGACAAATTGATTGGCCATATCCCACCCGTGATCAATAAAGATGGCGCCAATCACCGCCTCAAACGCGTTTGCCAAAATATAATCTCGAGCTTTGGTGTTTTCATCCTTTTGCTCTCCGTGGCTCAGGAATAAAAATTCTTCCAAGCCAATTTCACGTGCGACGTCCGCGCACATCTTTGCGTTGACAAGGGCCGCTCTCCAGTTGGTGAGTTCTCCTTCGGGATTGAGATAACGGTCAAACAAAAATTGTGTAACAATCAATTCCAACACTGCGTCACCCAAAAATTCCAGCCGTTCATTGTGCGCAAGCGGGAAGTCTCTGTTTTCATTAAGAAATGAGCGGTGGACGAGCGCTTGGACCAGAAGATTTGGATTGTGAAATGTGATGCCGATGATTTCTTCGAGTTTTGGGAATTTTTTTTCTGTATACGCGGCAATAGGCATACTTGTAAAAATTGATCGTACTCTTGCCACCGATATTTCCCTCATCAAATTTCAAATGTCACACTCCATGCGCGAGGAGAGAAACATTTGAGCTTTTATGAGAACGGATGGGTACGTTGAATAAAGGAAAGAGCGATTATTCTTGTTTTTTTTCTTTTGTTTCCAATTCTTTGAGGAGCGCCCCGAGAATGCCATTCACAAATTTGCCCGATGACGGCCCACCATAATTTTTTGCGATTTCGATGGCTTCATTGATGGCCACTTTTGCCGGTATTTCGTCGTTGTATAAGAGTTCGTATATTCCGAGACGCAAGATATTTCGGTCCACAATGGTGATTTGGTCAAGCGGCCAGTTGGTGGCATGCGTTTCAATGCACGCGTCAATGTCCGGGAGATGTTCCAGAATGCCGTCCACGGTTTGCCGGACGTAGTCTTTGTCCGATGACAAGCCGTCACCGAACTCTTTTAAATTTTGTTCGATAATCGCGGGGAGAACCGCGCTTGGTTTGCCTCGAAAATCCCATTGGTACAATGACTGCATGGCGATGGAACGCGCAAGGTGTCGATTGGACATAAAGAGCGGCAATGAGCGTTAGTGTATCTTTTTGATCCGTTTGGCGCGTCGAGCGGTCCGTTTTTCTACATTGGCGGCTTTTTTCCCTCGGTACAAACCGCAACTTGGGCAGGCGGTGTGAGGCAGGGCGGGCGCGCCGCAGGATGGGCAGGATTGGATTGCCTTTTTGGATAATGCAAAATGAGACGCGCGTTGGCGTTTTGATGTTCGGGTTCGCTGTTTGGAAGGGAGACCCATACAATGATATAAGAAAAAGGTGAATTATGCGCACGTGTGGGCAGTATATACGAGAGAATGAAAGAAATCAAGGGCATGACACTTCGTTGCAGTCAAGGGAAAATTTCGGTATGATACTCCCATGACTCTTGCGTTATGCGACAACCAAACCGCTTGGGAACCCAGAAAAGGCGATACAACGGATGGCGAGTTTCTTCAATCCTGGGAATGGGGAGAATTTCAACGAAAGACCGGAAAAACAGTCTTTCGTTTTCTCATGGAGGCGGGGCCGCATGCGAGAGAGCGGGTGCAAGGATTTGGAGAGCGCATAGTGCCGACCATTCGCTTTGTTTCTTTGCCGCGGATTGGCGCTTTGGATGGCCCATCGTGGGTGTTGCTTATGCGTGAGATGCAACAAAAAGGATATGCGTTTGCGCGCATTGAGCCCGCGCATGGAGAGGCTGAAAATTTTTTGCGCCGGCAGGGTTTTTCTGTTGTTTCCATTTCAAACCGTCAGCCGCGGCATACGCTTCTCTTGTCGCTTACATCGGATAATGATGCGATTCTTTCTTCCATGCATGCGAAAACACGCTATAATATTCAGCTCGCGGAACGAAAAGGGGTGGTCGTTCAAAAAATGAAAAATCCCGATATTTTTTGGCGTCTCAACACAGAAACCACCAAAAGAGATCGTTTTCGCAGTCATGAGAAATCATATTATGAGGCAATGATTGCCATGGACATGTGTCATCAATTTGTCGCGTTTTTTGAGGAAACGCCGCTTGCGTCCATGCTCTGTGTCGGGTATCAAAATCGTTTTACGTATCTCCATGGGTGTTCCTCAAACGCAGAGCGGCAGAGGATGGCGCCATATCTTTTGCAGTGGCGCGGCATGCAATATGCAAAACAGGAAGGGTATGCATGCTATGATTTTTGGGGTATTGCGCCGCCAAGCGATACAACGCACCCGGCGCCAGAAACCGCCTTTCATCATGTGTCGTGGCAAGCCAATCATCCATGGACGGGCATTACCCGATTCAAGGCCGGATTTGGCGGCGAAGCCGTGTCGTACCCGCCGGCCTTTGAGGTGGTTTTTTCACCGCGCCGATACCGCATATACGCATTGGCAAAAAAAGCGCGCGCGTTCTCTCGTATGTAATTTTCTTCTATGACGCTTTCTTGGAGTCAAAAACTTTTTTTAAAAATCAATGGCACGCTCGGCCGACGGGCGTGGCTGGACCGGATAATGGTTTTTTTTGCCACATGGGGCATTGTTGCGCTTTTTGGCATTGCCGTCTTTGACATTGTCTTTTTTCATGCGTCCTCGCTTTCTTGGTTTATGCTTGCCGTTCCTCTTGTTGCCGCAGGAAGTGCCCTGTGTATTCATTGGGTGGTGGCCGTGATATGGAGGCACAAACGTCCTCATGCGGAATTGTCGAACGTCAAAACCTTGTGTTCCACGGTGCAAGAATTTAAATCGTTTCCATCCGATCACGCCATGATTGCGACCGTTTTGGCGGTCAGTGTATTCTTTTTTTCGGACGTCGTGTACGGAATGGGTCTCGCAGGACTATGGGCATTGTGCGTTGCGGCGGCTCGCGTGTATGTCGGGCTTCATTATCCACGGGATTTTTTAGGTGGTATCCTGAGTGGATTATTTTTTTTCTTTCTCTCCTATTTTTGGTTCGCCCCGTTTTTGTTTTCTTTTTTTCGGCTTGTATGAACGCGATTATTATTTGCGGCGGCCTTTCGACGCGATTGGGAGATATGACGAAAGACATTCCAAAAGTATTGCTTGAAATTGGCCCAAAGACCGTGTTGGATTGGCAGATCAATCAATTGGGCAAAGCTGGCGTTACCGATGTGGTGTTGGCCGCTGGTCATTTGGCGCATGTATTGCGCGATGCGGTTGGCGACACACGACAGGGTCTGTCGATACAGTATGCGATTGAGGACAAAAAATTAGGAACCGGCGGGGCTATCAAACACGCGTTTCGTTATCTTGAGCATGTTGATGATCCTGTATTTGTCTTGAATGGCGACGTGCTTTCTTCGTGTGATTTTTCTCAGATGATTCGTTCGCTTCGCCTCAATAGCCAGGGGATAATTATGGGAGCGCGTGTGGACGACGCGTCGCACTATGGCACGCTTGACTATGACGATGAGCGCCGCCTGCGCGCGTTTCAAGAAAAAAAAGGAAACGCCACCCACGGCTATGTCAATGGCGGAGTATACCTTTTTACCAAACAGGTACAATCATTTTTTCCCCGTGAAGAAGCGTTTAGTGTGGAATATGATGTGTTTCCCGCGTTAACCGATCTCGATGTATACCCGTGGGACGGGATATGGATTGATGTGGGCGTTCCGGACCGCTTATCTTGGGCGAGAGAACACTGGAATTTATTTGTTTGAGTATGTATGAAAAAAAGTATTTTGGGTATTGCGTTTCTGTGTGTGGTCTTTGGCGCCTGGTTTGTATTTTCGGAAATATATTTTGCCGAAGCGTTGCCGGTTGAACGTCTTGCGTTTGACGTGAAACAGGGAGAGAGCTCGGCCTCGTTGGCGCGGCGTCTTGAAGAGGAGGGCGTTATTCGGAATGCATGGCTTTTTCGCCGCTATGTGTTGTGGAAAGGAATGGATAAGACGATTCAGTATGGATCATTTGTCGTTGAAACACCCATTACGATGGCGCGGGTTGTGAAAGCGCTCTTAGAGCCGGGGGTTAATGAGAAGGTCGTGACTATCATACCGGGGTGGGATTTTCGGGATATGGCAACCTATTTTGTTGCGCAAGGATTTGTGGAAACCGAAGAACAATTTTTTCGCGTGGCTGGCCCTCCGGCAAATAATCGTCTTGATCTTTTGGGGTATACGACGCCCATACTTGTATTGGAGGGCCCGCTCACAAAAGAGAAGCCGCGCAACGTGAGCTTTGAGGGATATTTTCGTCCGGATACGTATCGCGTTTTTCAGGATGATTCCATTGAAAATGTATTAAAAAAATTGTTTGACGCGCGAGTGGAACAATTCACGGATACGATGTACGCGGATATGGAAAATTTTTTTACGCGGGTATATCCGGACGCGAATCAGGAAAAAACATTGCGCGCGACGCCGCACGACATGCTCACCATGGCGAGCATTGTGGAGCGTGAAGTGCGCTCCACAAAGGATCGTGCGTTGGTCGCCGATATTTTTTGGCGGCGATACATGGTTGGTATGGCGCTTCAGGCCGATTCCACCGTGCATTACGCCGTCGGGAAAAAAGGAGATGTGTTTACCACCAAAGAAGACAGAGACTCCTTAAATCCATGGAATACTTATCAATATCCGGGGCTTCCGCCAGGGCCTATTGCCACACCAAGTTTGGAATCCATTATGGCGGCCATCTATCCTGCAAAAAATGATTATTGGTATTTTTTGACTACTCTTGACGGCGAAGTCAAATATGCGGAAACGCTTGAGGAGCACAATAAAAATAGGGCGAAGTATTTGTAACAGATTTTCTATGGATCCACTCCAATATCATAAAGACGCGAAAGGAAAATTGGAAATTATTTCTCGCGTGCCGCTTGATTCCCGTGAAGATTTATCCATTGCCTACACGCCCGGCGTTGCCGAGCCGTGCAAGGCAATTGAAAAAGATATTGCAAAAGTGTACGACTATACGCGCAAATGGAACATGGTCGCGCTCGTGACCGATGGCACGGCGGTCTTGGGTCTTGGCGATATTGGGCCTGAGGCAAGCCTGCCGGTTATGGAAGGCAAGTGCATTTTGTTTAAATCATTCGCCGGCGTTGACGCGTTTCCAATCGCCATCAAGTCCAAAGACGTGGACGAGATTGTTCGCACCGTGGAACTTATCTCTCCCATGTTTGGCGGCATTAATTTGGAAGATATTTCCGCGCCGCGATGTTTTGAGATTGAAGAGCGGCTTATTGAACGCCTCGATATTCCCGTGTTTCACGACGATCAGCACGGCACGGCTATTGTAACCCTTGCCGGTCTTATGAACGCGCTCAAGGTTGTGGGAAAAAAGATGGATGAAATTTCTCTTGTGGTGAATGGCGTTGGCGCGGCTGGTGTCGCGGTGACCAATCTTCTTTTGGGCGCCGGAGTAACAAATGTTATTCTCGTTGACTCCCAGGGAATGATATATAAAGGAAGAACAAATGGCATGAATCCATTTAAAGATGAATTGGCAGACAAAACAAATCAGGAACAACGAAAGGGCGGTCTTGTCGAAGCGATGAAGGGCGCGGATGTTTTTATCGGCGTGAGTAAACCGGGACTCGTGGACGAACAAATGGTTCGATCCATGAATCCGGACCCTATTATTTTTGCCATGGCCAACCCAACACCGGAAATTATGCCCGACGTCGCCGATCGCGCGGGTGCCGCCATTGTGGCAACCGGACGCAGTGATTTTCCAAACCAGGTCAATAACGTGCTGGCGTTTCCCGGTATATTTCGTGGGTTATTGGACGCGCGCATTCGGCGCGTCACAGAGGAAATGAAACGTGCGGCCGCCGAAGCATTGGCCCATCATGTTCCACATCCGGATAAAGATCATATATTGCCGGATCCGTTGGATCGGACGGTTGCGACAGCGGTTGCCGAAGCAGTGAAACAGTGTGGTATATAGAGATTAAGTAAAGACGCATAGTAATGCGTCTCATAAAAAAACCGTCTCAAGCGGTTTATATAGAATATGGTAGGTGGCGCACGAACCAATCCTGGAAGGAATGATCCATGCCGCCGGCGTGCATTGTTTTTTTCATGATTGAATCGTTTTGTCTTCAATATGGTAGAATAAAGTAACATCCAACTATCGAATAGTATGCAAACCTCTGATTTTGATTACGCGCTTCCGACAGCGCTCATCGCTCAGCGGCCGATCGAGCCGCGCGACCATGCGCGGCTGATGGTAATCAATCGTGTGACAAAAACAATCGCGCATGAGCGTTTTGATGCGCTTTTGGAACATCTGCACAGCGGAGATGTTTTGGTTTGGAATAATTCCAAAGTATTCAAAGCGCGGCTGTTTGGCCGGCTTATTTCCGGAACCGGACGCAATTTGTTTGAACACGCCAAAGACATTGAAGTTTTTTTGGTCCGCTCAATGGAAAATCCTGGTGTCTGGAAAGCCCTCGCGAAACCGGCAAAGCATGTTCGTCCGGGCGCTCGAATTTCATTTGGTCCGGATTTTTTTTGCGAAGCAATTTTGAAAGAATCCGATGGCACCCTTCTGATACAGTTTCCTTATAATGAAGCCACGGTTCGGAGCAGAGCCAATCGGTATGGAAGGGTGCCCCTGCCTCCCTACATTAAAGATGAGCGGCATGAGCTTGAAAGTTACCAAACCGTGTACGCGAGTGCCAAGCGAGAAGGGTCGGTGGCCGCGCCGACCGCGGGATTTCATTTTACCAAAGAACTTATTGAAAAAATCCAAAAAAAAGGCGTGCAATTTGCCGAAGTCTGCCTGCATGTGGGTCTTGGAACATTTCTTCCGGTCAAAACCGAGCGCGTTGAAGACCACACCATGCACAGCGAATGGGTGGAGGTGCCGGATGAAGCGGTTGAGCTCATCAATCAAGCAAAGCGGGAGGGACGGCGTATTGTCGCGGTTGGCACCACCACCGCTCGGACGCTTGAGGGCGTTGCGGCGCTGTCTGCCGAACCGGATGGGGAATTATTTTCGTATTCCGGAGACATCAATCTGTTTATTACGCCCGGATTTCAATTTCATCTTGTTGACGCGCTTATTACCAATTTTCATTTACCAAAATCAACGCTCCTTATGCTGGTTGCCGCGTTTGCCGGGGACACGGAATTTATGCTTTCGTGCTACGCACAAGCAGTGGAGGAGAAGTATCGATTTTTTAGTTTTGGTGATGCGATGATAATTCAATAGCGTCGGCAAAGGGTGTTTTATTGCCACTCTTTTTTAAACGCCAAAAATCGATCTTGGCATATCGCGTCCTGCATGTCTCTCATGAGTTGTAAAAAGAAATGAACATTATGAATGGTGGTGAGACGGTATGCCAACAGTTCTTCGGCGCGGAAAAGATGATGAATGTAGGCGCGAGAATGCGTCAGGCACGTAAAGCACGCGCAGGATGAGTCAATCGGCGACGCGTCTTTTGCATAGCGCGCGTTCAAGATATTGATTCGGTATTTTTGTTTCCGGTCTTTTGTGCCAAAATTTTGATGCTCTTGCTTTGCGATTGCAGGGGATACATAGAGGCTTCCATTGCGCGCAATTCTGGTTGGCGCGACACAGTCAAACATGTCAATACCTTGTTCGACCACATCAAAAAGATCAAGCGGCGAAAAGCCGACGCCCATGGTATAGTGCGGTTTTTCTTCCGGGATAATTGGTATAACCCAGGACAAAATTTCTTTTGTCGCGTCCATATTGTAGCCAATGGATTCGCCGCCGATTGCGATGCCATCAAAATCCATTGCGGAAATGACTTTTGCGGATTCAATGCGAAGATTTTTGTATTTTGCGCCTTGCATAATGCCAAACAGCGCGGGTTTGCTCTGTGTCATCTGCTTCCTTTGTTCGGCAATACACCGCTTGGCCCATCGGTGCGTCCGCTCCATTGCCTGCTTTGCATACTCCATATCAACATCGTCCGGCGTGCATTCGTCAAAGGCCATAATAATATCCGCTCCCAGTTTATGCTGGATGTCAATTGCGGATTCTGGCGTAAAGCGATGCGTGGATCCGTCAATATATGATTTGAAGGTTACGCCATCTTCGTCAATCCTCACCAATTTTGACTGATTATTTTTGGGAGTATCCTCACCCGCATTTTTTTTGTGTCCCAAACTAAAGACTTGAAATCCGCCGCTGTCGGTGAGTATCGGCCCATCCCAACCCATGAAGGAGTGAAGCCCGCCAAATTCCGCGACCAAATCTTCTCCCGGCCGAAGATGGAGATGGTAGGTGTTGCCTAAAATAATTTGCGCGTCAAGCGTATGGAGATCGTTTACGTCGAGCGCCTTTACTGTTCCTTGGGTTCCAACCGGCATAAAGCACGGTGTTTCAATGGCGCCGTGATCGGTTTTTATTATTCCTGTTCTCGCGCGGGAATGTTTTTCTTTGTGTGTGATCGTAAAAAAAGACATAGGTAGAGCGCATCGTATCATACGTTGACGTGTGGATCAATACGACTGACATATTCACTTTTGGCATGTTCATTTGCTATACTTTAAAAAGAGCTTTTTTCATGTTTTATGGCTCATTCTATGAAAAAAACGAGAGAAACAACATATTACGCGGTTGGACTTGGTTTTTTTCTGGTTGTGTTTTTTGTGGCAGGCGGATTTGTTTGGAAAAAAATTGGAAACAGCCTAACAGAGCAAAAAAGGGCAAAAGTGATAGAAGACGTCCCATTATTTGAGAAGGATGATTTTGCCCCGGTTTCATTCAATGACGCGCTAGAATTACCCCTGCCATCTCCGGAGCCGCAAAAAATAGATACGGCCCTTCCTGCCAAAATCAATTTGGACGTCCCTTTTGTCCCCCAAGCGCCGGAAAAAATTTGGACACAGCCATGGCAAGACGCGTGCGAAGAGGCGGTCATGATTATGATGGATGCGTATTATAAAGAATATGATGTTTCGATTCCGCTCGCCAAAGAAAAAATTCTTGACGCCGTACAGTGGCAAGATGAACGGGGATGGGGGGTGAGTATTGAAATTGAAAAAATGCGGCAGATGATGGAAGAGATTTATGGTTTCACGCCGGATTCCGGATTAACGCTCCGCCTGGTGGCGTATCCAACCATTAGCAGTCTCAAACAATTTATTGCCAACGGCCAGCCGATTCTTGTGGTGGCTCGAGGAAAAGATCTGCATAATCCTCATTTTAAAAATGGCGGTCCGGAGTATCACACACTTATCATTCGCGGGTACACCGAAGAAGCGTTTATCACCAACGATCCCGGAACGCAATTCGGTGAAAATTATATGTACCCGCACGAGATCCTTCTTCGCGCTATTCACGATTGGAACAATGGAGACGTTATCCATGGAAAGCCGGTGGTCTTGGTGGTTGAATAAACAGGGTCGGCACAAATGCCTATTTTCCGCTTGACAATGCGGATTTTTCCTGATAGGGTTTTGGTGCGCGGGTTTGCGGCATTTGGCTGTGGAAGCCCCGGTGTCCCTCCTCGGGAGATCGGACAGGGGTCTCCCTGACGCCGTGTTGGACAGCGCTTGCGCTGTTCAAATGCTCCAGTCGGTAACGCAAACCCGCGCGTTCCCTTCGTTTTTATACATAATGACACAACCGACGCGGTTGTGTTTTTGTTTGGATTTGTTGGTGTGGTAGAATACGGGAATTATGTCTCATAATGTATCTTCTCTCAATACTCAGCAACAAGACGCGGTCCTTCATGGCGACGGCCCGTGTCTTATTTTGGCGGGTGCGGGAAGCGGCAAAACTCGAACCATTATCCATCGCGTGGCGTATCTTTTGGAAAAGGGTATCGATCCGAACCATATTCTTTTGGTGACATTTACCAACAAAGCGGCAAAAGAAATGGGCCAACGATTGCAGACATTGGTTTCTTCAGAGGTTCATCTTCCGTGGTCCGGCACATTTCATCATATTGCGTATCGTATGCTTCGTCGGTACGCGCCGCTTCTTGGCTTTGCCAACACTATCAGCATTCTTGACAGCGAGGATAGCAGAGATTTATTTGCTCTGTGCCTCAAACAAGAAGGAGTTGATCGAAAACAGCGCCGTTTTCCATCGGCGGCAGTGATTCAGTCCATCGTGAGTTACGCGCGAAACGCCGAGTTGCCCATTGCCGATGTCCTTGATGCAAAATATCCGTCCTGGATTGACCTCGCGGAAATCATTGAGCGCATCGCGGAAGAGTATGCCAAACGAAAACGCGATGCGAATGCCATGGATTTTGATGACCTTTTGGTTTTTTTTCATGTGCTTCTCTTGAAGTCGGATCGGGTTCGAGATACGCTCTCGAATCAATTTGCATATATCTTGGTTGATGAATATCAGGATACCAATACCATTCAAGCGTCGCTTATCCGATTGCTCTCGTCAAAACACAAGAATGTGTTTGTCGTCGGCGACGACGCGCAAAGCATTTATTCGTTTCGGGCGGCAAATATCGAACATATTTTACGATTTGAACAAACATACCCAAACGCAAAAATTTTTCGCCTCGAGACCAATTATCGCTCAACGCCAGACATTTTGGATGTGGCCAACAGCGTCATACAAAATAATCGAGCGCAATATCAAAAAATCCTGCACAGCCCTTTGGGTCGGTCCGTAAAGCCGGAAATTCATGCCTTTGCCGATGAGCTGGAAGAAGGGGAATATATTGCCGAGACCATTCTTGAGTTGAGAGACGAGGGCGTGCCGTTGAACGAAATCGCGGTTCTTTTTCGCGCGGCGCATCATTCGCAGGCGCTGGAAATGGAACTCACCAAACGCGATATCCCGTATGAGTATCGCGGCGGGGTTCGTTTTTTTGAGCGTGCGCACATGAAAGACGTGCTCGCATATCTGCGAATTGTTCATAATCCGGATGACGCAATCGCATGGAGCCGGGTGCTCCGGATGCAGGTAGGTATTGGACCGGCAAGCGCTGAGACGCTTATTGCCGAAATTCGTCGTGTGCATGCGGCACGCAAAAACACGACAGCCGGCCTTGAAACCGAAGTGGACGTTTTTCCGAATGGAGGGTCCGTTCCGGAACTATCCCGTCCGAGGGATGCGTACCGTCATTTGGGGTCGGTGTTATCCGCGCGCGGGCAGGTTGGCTGGATCGACTTTTTGGGTATCTGGGGCGCTCTATGCGCGGCAGACGGGACGCCGGCCGGGCTTATCCACGCGCTTATGCAATCAAAATATGCGGAATATCTTGAATATGAATATGATGACGCGCGCGAACGATTGCAAGATATTGAGCAATTGGCTGTGTTTGCCGAACGTGAAACAAATCTGAATCAATTTTTGGCAGAAGCAAGCCTGCAAGAAAGTTATCGCGGGGTCGCCGGCGCGCACACGGCGCATGAAGAAGAAAAATTGATTTTGTCTACTGTGCATCAAGCAAAAGGCTTGGAATGGGAAACCGTGTTTATCCTTAATGTGTCAAACGGACAATTTCCGAATGAACGCGCGGCGCGTGAAGAAAAAGGAATTGAAGAAGAGCGTCGTTTGTTTTATGTTGCCATTACGCGCGCAAAAAAATTATTGTATTTTACCTATCCGCTTTCCGGAAGCCGGTCATCTTTTTTACAAGGCCCAAGCGTGTTTTTGGATGAAATTGATGTTGATTTGGTAGATCATCAAGGCCTTGTCGATGTTCCGAACGGACTGGTTTTTTCCGATCCGAGCGATGCTGTGGACGACATTGTCTACGAACCGTGTGATGATACAAAACCACGAAAAGGGTTTTTGAAAGAGATTAATGATTTGTAAAATGATACAAACAGATTTTTTACTTTTTCGCCGTCACAAACGAATTTAACCAATATACCTCTTTTGATTCTATCGAAAATTTGTGTTGCGTGAGAAGAGTCTGCAGTTCATCTGTTGAATAATAATCATGCGCGAATTCAAGCGGACGTACTATTTTCCGTGCTAATTGTTTCCAGATGTGTCGGTTGAAAGCAGGATCGACAAGAAGAAGCGTTGCATCTGGTTTCATCACTCGTCTGAACTCTTCAAGAGCTATATGTGGATCTTCAAAGTGATGAAAGGCTTCCATGCACAGAAGAAGGTCAATCCTCTCGGTTTCAATCGGCAGTGCATTTACGGAGGCAATATGAAATGATGTGTTTGTGAACTCCGCACATTTTTGTTTTGCTTTTTCAATCATTTTTTTGCTCAAATCAACGCCAACAAATTGCGAGGTAGAATGTTTTTTTGCGAGTCGAAAGATCATCTCTCCGGTGCCACATGGAATATCGGCGACTTGTATCCTCTGCCTTAACTTTTCTTGAACGTATTTTTCTATAATTTCCATCGCTCGTTTGTATAAATGATCGAAATAGAAAAAACGGCCGAGCGCATTGTCGTATCGAACCGCGTGACGATCAAAGAATATTTTATTTTTTTCTTCAAATGTGGAATGCATACCTTGGTGGTGGAACTTTGACTATTCACAATCCAATCTTCCACTCATCTTTTTCTAGAAACGCTTCAAGGGTTTGTCGATTGGCTTTATTGATTGCGTTAGAATGTGACATTTTTTTCACCGTGGCAAATTCTTTCAGACTCACGATTTTCTTTCCTTCAAGATATGCCAATCGCTTGTGGTAACTATTGGTTAAGGCTTTTCCAACAATCTCTTCCATAATGCGTGTTGCTCCACTAGTGTCAAATTCTTTGAATGCTTCATAATACTGTTTGCGATCTATAAACTTAATATTGATTGGCACAAATCCTTCGCGAATCAAAAAATAATTATTGATTACCCGACCAATTCGTCCATTGCCATCAACAAATGGATGAATATATTCAAACGTAAGATGTAATTCGGCGATTCGTTTGATGATGTGTGCGGGGCTGGTCGCCTGATACTTTGCAAACATGTTTTCCAGCCTCTCAGTAATTTTTTGGGGATCAACTGCGATATAACTACCAACACGCACCCATTCGCCGTCTTTTCGAAATCGTCCGGCTATTTCTTCTCGAATATTTCCCATGAGCATTTTGTGGAGCAAGAGTATCCGATCGATCGTGAATTCTTGTTCTTTTGCTTTTGTATTGATATACAAAACCACACGGGCGAGATTTTTTGCTTCAAAAATTTCCCGCTCTGAAATATAACGATCGAGATCGATCTGGAGCAATATTTTTTCCGTTTCCTCAAGTGTCAGAGTGCTATTTTCAATCGCATTGGAATTATACACCTGCTCTGGCACTTCGGCTTCAGAGAGCAACGTCAAAAGAGCCTCCTTGCCTACAGACACCGCCCAATATCGCTCGCGTAGTGAGTTAATTTTTCTATAGATAGCAGGTATTTTTGCCATATGTTTTTAGCATATATTTTTTTTACGATTTTGTCAATAAAACCGTGAAAAATATAATTATTTCTTACTTTTTCACGATTTTGATAGGCTCCATATTCATGCCCGCAAGCGCCACCCAATGTGAAACAGATACCAGACCCAGGCGCCAAACACGAGAATGAGTCCGATGATTATGCCGACTCCTACCCAGAGGTTGGCTTCTTGAATGCCAATCATGGAGTACCGCAGGCCATCGACAAAATAGAAGAAAGGATTAAATCGGGCAAACGTTTGGGCGGTTTCTGGCAACATGGAAATAGAATTGAATACGCCGCCCAAAAACGTCAACGGCATGATCACAAATATATTCAGAATAGAGAGTTGCTCAAAATGCCTTGACAAATGGGTTTTTTCCCTCTATACTGACATCATATTTTATTTTTTAACTTCTTTTTCGTATGAATTTTGAGGGCGTCTACGAAAAAACTATTCTCATTGTCAAACCGGACGGCGTCCAGCGCGGTTTGGTTGGAGAAGTTATAAAACGGCTCGAAATGAAAGGCATGAAAGTTGTCGGCCTTAAAATGGTGCTTTTGAGCGAAGAAAAGCTTCGCGAGCATTATGCACATCATGTGGAAAAACCATTTTATTCGGGGCTTCAGGTGTTTATGCAATCAAGCCCGGTCGTTGTGATATGCGCCGAAGGAAAAGACGCCGTTGCCGCGGTTCGTCTTATTTCCGGCGTGACAAATGCCGCCAAGGCAGACGCGGGAACCATTCGGGGAGATCTTGCCATGGGTATGTGCAATGTGGTTCATTGTTCCGATTCTGTCGAGACTGCGCGGCAAGAAGTAACACGATTTTTTGAACCAAACGAACTGTTTGAGTACGACAAAACAGAGTGGCTCCATGTGTATATGGAAGACGAACTGGCATAAATTCCTTGTGGATAAGGCCCTTGACCGTTTTGTCTTTGTCGCGTAGAGTAGATTCAACTATACAGCCATTCTTTTTTCTATGATCTCGCTGGTGAAACAATACATTCAAACCATTCTCAACCCCCTCTTTTTTTTGGGGAATGTTGTGGTATGCCCAAATGCTTTTACCTATACCACACACCCAAACGGGGTTGTTTACTCAAAAGAGTCAGAATCCGAAGAGGAAGAAGATGATCATTGTTGCGGAGGAGGAGCCTGTGGCGGAGAATGCGAATGCGAATGCAAAAAATAATCTGCAACATCATCCAACAAAAGAGTAAACACCCCAACATCAGCGGGGTGTTTTGTTTCATCCACCAAATGATACCACGGTTTCAGCCGTGGAGTCGGTGGGTTGGCGGATTCCGCCCCACGGGGCGGTGGCAACTGGTACCACCCCGCTCAGCGGGGTGGGCTCCATAAGAATTTTACTTCCTCAGATAAAAAAGGGAAATGAACGGTTTCGTTTTTCTTTCGACCTCGGAGGAGGAGCTATGTGCGAAAAGTTTTGCCCGCGCTGTGAGTGGGCATTCAAAAAAAAGAATGGAGATATTTGTCCGGAGTGCGGTTTTTCCCGTCACGACAAAAAGACGGGAACCGCCGCACAGAGGGCAAAAAAAGAATCCGGAGAGACGGACAGCCGGAAGGTCCGGCGATCTGTCTCCCGATAAAAGGAGGAAGCACTTTTGCATGATCGAGCGAGGAGGCTTGATTCGGGGGGCATGCAAAAGGACTTCCGCTCTCTGCGAAACACGGGTTGCGTATAGAGTGGATGATTGACAACGAATTTTTGATTGGTATATACTGGCATTGGATCCTTGAGAACAGCAATATCTCATTCTACAACTATCATCATAGGGAAACTCATATTATGGCATATTTGCTGGTTTGTCCGGAAATATGTCTTGCGGTTACCCACTTCGATATTCAGGGATGGTGATAGCGCTGTTCTACCCAAGGGTCTTCTCGGTTTTTACCGGACAGATACAGCCCGTAAGGGTTGTTTTTTGTCCGGATTGTTGGTACAATCCTGGCGGACAATTGTCGTACAACGGGGTGTAGCTCAGTTGGTAGAGCGCATGGCTGGGGGTCATGAGGTCGCACGTTCAAGCCGTGTCACCCCGACAATCGGGCTATAGCGCAGTTGGTAGCGCGCATCGTTCGGGACGATGAGGCCGGCAGTTCGAGTCTGCCTAGCCCGACCTATTGTTACTTGGTAGCGCGCCCCGATCGCAATCGGGGAGGCCGCACGTTCAAGTCGTGTTACCCCGACCAACTTAATAATTGTCATGAAATTTGTTGCCTTTCGCGTATTCTTTGTTATTTTCTCTATGGGGTTGTTTTTTTACCCGGCTGTTTTTTTTGCGCAAGAAGACAATGGGGAGGCCCCTCGCCTGGTTGAGGATGAATTTTATAAAGGAAAAGTGATTGCGGTTGAAAAAGAAGAAATACAAGACGAATTTGGCGCGCCTTTGTTTATCCAATATCTCTCTGTTGAAGTAACAAGCGGGCCGGATATCGGCAAACGTCTTTCTTTGCCGTATGAGGTGCATGAAAACAACATTGAGGCGCGAAAACTTCTTCCTGGTCGTCGTTTGGTCATTGGAAAACAAATCCCTATTGATGGGGAGCCATTATTTTATGTAAGCGATGTGTACCGCCTCAATGCGGTGTGGTGGATTGTGGGAGTGTTTTTTCTCCTGACCGTGTATTTTGCTCGGTGGCAAGGCATTCGTGCGTTTCTCGGCCTTGCGATCAGTTTCTTTCTTCTTTTTTTTGTTATTGTTGAAAAGATTGTGGGAGGGTCGAGTCCGGTCTTGGCGAGCATGGTGGGCGTGCTTCTTATTGCAACTATTTCTTTATATATCGCTCATGGATTTCGCATGCGGACCTCGATTGCATTTGTGAGCACGCTTATCACCATTGGTTTATCGTTTCTTTTTGCAACTCTCTTTGTGCGGGCGTCGCATCTGTTTGGTTTTGGGACAGAAGAGGCATTTTTTCTGCAATTTGCTCCCATTGAGCATATTGACCTTCGAGGCATTCTTCTGGCTGGGATCATGCTTGGCGTCCTCGGCGTTTTGGACGATGTGACCACCGCTCAGGCGGCAACGGTCGAAGAAATTCATCGTGCAAATACGTCGCTTGGATTTACCGAATTGTATCAGCGCGGATTATCGGTTGGCCGTGAGCATATTGTTTCTTTGGTCAACACCCTTGCGCTGGCGTATACGGGCGCGTCGTTTCCTCTCTTGCTCCTTTTTTACATCTATGAGCGACCTTTGTGGGTTACATTAAATAGCGAAATCATTTTGGAAGAAGTCATCCGGATTTTGGTCGGGAGTATTACTCTTATTTTTGCCGTTCCGATCACGACCATGCTTGCCGCATGGTGGTACCACGCCCGGCCTTCTTTTGAGTCGCGCAATCCATAACATATAAAAACCTTACCAAAAAAAGAATAACAGCATGTTTCAAAATATGTGGCAAAGATTTTTTGTTTTTGTTCGTTATCTTGAGCGCGTCCGCGTGGTCCCTCTCCAATATATTGGATCTATCGCCGGTGTGATATTTTTGCGCGTTTTTTTTGAAAATTATTCCAGTCCTCATGCGTCCGGCATGTATACGTCGTGGCTCACCACCTTTCTTCATTATCCGCTTTTTTATCTGGCGATTTCTTTTTCGTTGATTTTGGCGGTTCACGCCTATACCAGGATCGCGCTTCCCCTGTTGCTCAAAGCATGGGTTTTTCTTTTTCCGCTTATTCTCTTGCCGCCCTGGATTGATTTGCTGTATACGGCCGGGAGAGGGTGGGGCCAGGCGTACCTGTTTCAAACCGGGCCGGAATTGGTTCGAAGTTTTTTTACTTTTTTTGGCCCGTGGTTTGAACCGGGAATTACCCTCGGCATCCGCATCGAAGTCGTCGTGGTGCTTTTGTGCGTGGGTTTTTTGGCGTGGGTGTTTTCCAACCGTTTGTGGCGCGTGGCGGCCGCGATATTGTCGGTGTATGGCGTCTTTTTTTTATATTTTTCTTTTCCCAGTATTATCGCGCTTGTGTTTGGCGATGTTTCTGTGTTTTCCGATGTATCGGATGTTCTTCACTCGTGGTTTGCTTCAAGTCTGCTCTCCACCATTCATACGCCGTCTCCGCTTCCTCTCGATGCTGTCTTGCTCTTTGAACACCAGTTTAATATATTTTTTGCCCGTGTGTGGTGGATTGTTTTTTTCATACAGGCGGCGGTGGTGTGTCGCTTGGTGCGCCCGCGGCTCTTTGCCGTGTGGAAGACCAATCTTCGTCTGGAGAGAATTGTCTATTATATAGGATGGACAGGCACGGGTATCGTGATTGCCGCTCTTCTGTTTCATCGTGTTTCATGGAATGGTATTGATATCATGGCGATTGCGATGGTTTTCTTTCTTATGGCCATAAACTTTTGGGTTGCGGTTGGCATTAATGATATTGCCGATTATGACACCGACAGAATTGCGAACCCGGATCGTCCTTTTGTTTCGGGCCAGATAACAAAGATGGAACAGCAATGGATTACGTGGGGATTATTTGGTTTTTTGGTCGCGGGGTCGCTTCTTATCAATTATCTGTTTTTTATTTTTTCATTGGTGTTTCAAGTGGTTTATTATCTCTATTCTTCGCCGCCATTTCGCATAAAAAAATATTTTTTATTGAATAATGTGTTTGTGGCGTTTAATGGCGTCGTTGCGGTGCTTGCCGGATTTTTTGCGGTTTCACCGGTGCAACGCCTTCGCATTTTTCCGGCATCGGTTTTTTGGCTCCTCTTTGGGATCCTTGTCCTGGCGGTTCATGTAAAAGATATCAAAGACGTGGCAGGGGATAAAAGCGCGGGGATTATCACCATTCCTGTCCTCTTTGGCTTGGAGAGAGGAAAAAGAATCATCGGGATCTTTATCGCGCTTGGCGTGTTGCTTTCGTCGTTATTTATTGGTACCCTATGGGGCGTAGGATTTTGTTTTCTTTTTGCCGTTCTTTTTTATTGGGCGCTCTTGAGAAAACCATTTGAAGAGCGTTTGTTATTTTATTTTTTTTACGGTTACTTGGCCTGCATGTTATTTTTTGTTTTTTACGCGGTATGAGACAGCCACTCAATAACCCGGAGGTTCATTTTTTGAAATATCAAATTCGTGAGATTGTGGATGTCGTGCAAAAATTGAAAGAGATTGACCCTGCCAAATTTTTTGTCATGGAAAATATCGGAGATCCAATCGCAAAAAGCTGGACCGTTCCTCCCTTTCTTAAAGAGGCCATTGTGCAAGAAATTCAGCGGCCGGGCGACAAGGTGTTTGGCTATTCTCATTCTCGCGGATTGCCGGATGTGCGCAAGTGGGTGGTGGATCATGCAAAAAAAATGTGTCCTTCCTCCAACTTGGATTATGAATACGTCTTGTTCACGAGCGGCCTTGGATCGGCAATTGCGCTTGTGTATGAAATGCTACCGCAAGGGTTTCGTGTGGTACAGCCGGCGCCAAGTTACCCCACCCATTCATCCATGGAATCATTTTTTCAAAAACAAGATCCAATTTCTTATCATCTTGATCCGCGCAATGGATGGCAACCGGACATGGCACACCTCGAACAGCAAATTGTGGCGCATCCGGATGTTGGCGCGATTCTTTTGATTAACCCAAACAACCCAACCGGCGCGGTGTATGAAAAAGAAACGCTGGAGCAGATTGTCCTTCTTGCGCAAAAATATAATTTATTCATCATTTCTGACGAGGTGTATTTTCGGATGGTGTACAACGGCAAACATCATACGCATATTGTGGACATTGCCGCGGGCCGGGTGCCTCTTGTGGTGTTGCGGGGACTGTCCAAAGATCTCCCGTGGCCCGGCGGACGGTGCGGATGGATTGAATTTCACGATATTGATCTTGATTCTGAATATCGCGCGTATGCTGACGCGTTGCGGCAACGCATTCTTATGGAAGTCTGCTCGACCAGTTTGCCGCAATTTATTGTTCGGGCCGTGTATGACCATCCCGAATTTTCCGCATGGATTGCAGGCTACAATCAGGAGCTTGAAAAAAACGGCAATTTTATCGCGGAAACACTCTCTCGCGTGCCGGGCATGCGGGTCAATCGCACGGATGGCGCATTTTATATGATGCCGCTGTTTGAAGAAGGCGTATTGAACAATCGGCAAACGCTTCCAATTGAAAACGACGCGGTGCGAACGTTTATCGAGTCAGCGGTCAATCGTTCGGATTTTCCGTTGGATCAGCGGTTTACCTACTATCTTTTGGGAGCGACCGGTATTTGCGTCGTTCCGGCAACCGGATTTTATTCGCCGCATTATGGGTTTCGATTGACCACACTCGAGCGCGACGACGCGAAACGGAAAGATACGTATGAACGGTTAGCGGGGGCGATTACGCAGTACCTTTCATCGTGAAGAAGCAGTGCCCCATTTTTGTGTTCTTACGCCTTTTTCATCATAGTCCTGGCACAGGTCGAACACAGGAGCTTTCCGCCAATTTTTTGGAGGTTGATGTTTTGACGTTTGATAGTTTTTATTTTAGAATGACTTCGGGATGCGCCTTTGGTTGACTTTTTCCCGCAAGAAGAACACATGCGTGCCATAGTAAAAAACAAATAAGTGAAAGTCTGTTTTTCTTTGACCAATTGCTGAGGGGCAGATATACTGGCATAGGCGGCCAAAGACCAAACAACGTCGAAACAAGTATAAAGGAAAAATATTTTTTTGTCAAATTATATGGATGGTTTTTCCATGATTTTTTTCATCGTTATTATCATTTTTTCTGCGATTATCCATGAATATTCGCATGGATGGGTTGCAGACCAGCTGGGCGATCCCACCGCACGGTATGCAGGCCGTCTCACCTTAAATCCGCTGGCGCATATTGATCTTTTTGGATCCGTCTTATTGCCGCTTCTTCTTATCCCGACGGGCATGCTTTTTGCGTATGCAAAACCGGTGCCGTACAATCCATACAATTTGCGCGATCAAACCAAAGGGCCGGCATTGGTCGCTATTGCCGGGCCGTTGTCCAACTTTGTTCTCGCGGCGGTTTTTGGTTTGCTGGTCCGCTTGTATCCCGTAGGATCATTAACTGCTTTTTTCTCCATTATCGTCCAGGCGAACGTGCTCCTTGGCGTATTCAATTTAGTCCCCATTCCACCGCTTGATGGGTCAAAAGTGTTGTTTGCGATTTTCCCAGACTCACTGCGCAATCTGAAGATAACGCTTGAGCGATACGGGTTTATCTTGCTCATCCTTTTTATCTTTTTCTTTTTTCCAATTTTGAGACCGGTTATCAGTTTTTTGAATGGGGTGTTTATGGGATTTTGACGGCCGCTGTTCAGCGCCTATCACTTGACATCTTTTTTCTCTTCCGGTATAGTATTGCCACACTATCATGTACAGAACGGAGTATCCCGTCGTATGGCGGGAGAAGAGCGTTTGCGCGCCGTTCGATTTTGTCTCTCGCAAGAAAGCACTCAATCGAACGATTCGTTCGATTTTTTTATATTTAGTTTTTTTATCCACATCATCCGTATGCCTACGATGAACCAAATTCTCAAAAAAGGACGAACATCCAAGGTTGAAAAGTCGAAATCTCCGGCCTTGCAGTTCACGTACGACAGCTTGCACCGCAAAAAAACAGACTTGCGTCGTGGAGCACCATTTAAACGCGGAGTGTGTACCAAAGTGTATACCGCAACCCCAAAGAAACCAAACTCCGCGCTTCGAAAAGTCGCGAAGGTGCGCCTTTCGAATGGTATGGAAGTGATTGCGTATATTCCGGGCGAAGGCCACAATTTGCAAGAACACTCCATTGTGCTTATTCGCGGCGGCCGTGTGAAAGACCTTCCGGGCGTGCGATACCACATTGTTCGTGGCGTGTACGACACACAAGGTGTGAAGGATCGCAAACGCGGTCGAAGCAAATACGGGGCCAAGCGGCCAAAGAAATAATTTGTTAATTTTTTTTGCGTATGTCACGAGGCAAATCCGCACCACGACGGGTTATTGAACCGGATCCGTTATATCACAGTGAGATCATCGCAAAATTTATCAATTTTGTGATGGAACGAGGCAAGAAAACCGTTGCTCAAAAAATTGTGTACGGGGCGCTTTCTCTTTTGGAAGAAAAAAGAAAAGAACCGCCATTGAAATTGTTTGAAGAAGCGGTTGAAAAATTGAAACCCTCAGTCGAGGTGCGGTCTCGACGGGTTGGGGGCGCAAATTACCAGGTGCCGATGCCTGTTCCGCCGGGCCGCCAAAACGCACTCGCGTTTCGCTGGCTTACTGCCGCCGCGCGAACACGAAAAGGCAAATCCATGGTTGACCGGCTGGCGTCCGAGCTGTCAGACATTCTTGATGGCGTTGGCGCGGCCATGAAAAAGAAAGAGGACGTGAACCGCATGGCCGAAGCAAACCGCGCGTTCGCTCACTTTGCTCGTTTTCGATCAACCAAAAAGAAATCATGATATATGCCTAGAGAATATACCCTTGAAAAAACTCGGAACATCGGAATTATGGCCCATATTGACGCGGGGAAAACCACTACCACCGAACGCGTCCTTTTTTATACAGGAAAAAAACATAAAATTGGAGAAGTGCACGAAGGCGCCGCAGAAATGGACTGGATGGCGCAGGAAAAAGAGCGAGGCATCACCATTACGAGCGCCGCCACCACATGTTTTTGGAAAGACCATCTCATCAATATCATCGATACGCCCGGGCACGTTGACTTTACCGTGGAAGTTGAGCGCTCGTTGCGCGTTCTCGACGGCGCGGTCGCGGTGTTTGATGGCTCTCAAGGAGTGGAGCCGCAGTCCGAGACCGTATGGCGGCAGGCCGACAAATACCATGTGCCGCGCATCTGCTTTGTCAACAAAATGGACAAAATGGGGGCGGATTTTTTTATGAGCCTCGCGTCCATTCAGGAGCGATTGTCCAATAAGGCGTTTGCGGTGCAATTGCCGATTGGCGCGGAATCTTCTTTTTCCGGGATTATCGACCTTATTGAACAGAAAGCGTATCGGTTTGAAGGCGACCACGGCATAAACGTGGTCGAGATGCCTATTCCCGACGATATGAAAGAATCGGTTGCGGCATATCGCGCGACCCTCCTCGAAAAAGTGGCCGAAGCGAGCGAAGAACTCATGGACAAATATCTTGGCGGTCAAGAACTTTCGATCCCTGAAATAAAACATGGCATTCGCTCCATGGTTATTCGAGATGGCTGTTACCCTGTCTTTTGCGGATCGGCCCTTGGCAACATCGGAGTGCAGTTCGTATTGGACGGGGTGGTGGCATATTTGCCTTCTCCGCTTGATTTGCCTCCGGTCATTGGCACCGATCCCGATGACGAAGAAAAAAAGATTGAAATTGTTCCGGATGACGCATCGCCGCTTTCTGCATTTGCGTTTAAAGTGGCAAGCGACCCTTACGTCGGACGCCTGATTTTTATTCGTGTCTATGCGGGCACATTGAACGCAGGGAGTTACGTATTGAATACCACGACCGGTGAAAAAGAACGCATTGGCCGATTGGTGCGCTTGCATGCCAATACACGCGAAGAAATCAACGAAGTGCATTCCGGCGATATCGCGGCCGCGATTGGATTGAAAAATGTCAAAACCGGTGACACGCTTTGTTTTGAAGATCGGCCGGTTGTGTTGGAAAAAATTACATTTCCTGAGCCGGTTATTTCCGTTGCCATTGAACCCAAGACAAAAGCAGACCAAGAAAAAATGGGCATGGCACTCCAAAAACTTGCCGATGAGGACCCCTCCTTCAAAATTCATACCGATGAAGAAACCCTTCAAACCATTATTTCCGGAATGGGGGAGTTGCACCTTGATATTTTGGTTGACCGCATGAAACGAGAGTTTGGCGTTGGGGCAAATGTCGGCGCCCCCCAGGTGGCATACAAAGAAACCATTAAAACCACGGCTGAGGCTGAAGGAAAATATATCAAACAATCGGGCGGTCGCGGACAGTACGGGCATTGCTGGATTAAGATTGAGCCGCGCGAGCGCGGCGAAGGCTTTGAATTTGTGGATGTGATCAAAGGAGGTATTATTCCGAGGGAATATATCCCTGCCATCCAAAAAGGAGTGAAGGAAGCCATTGATAAAGGAGTCGTGGCCGGATACCCGATCGTTGACGTCAAAGCCACGGTCTATGACGGGAGTTATCATGAAGTTGACTCCTCGGAAATTGCGTTTAAAATGGCCGGAAGCATCGCATTCCAGGCCGCGGTAAAAAAAGCCCAGCCGGTTATCCTTGAGCCAATCATGAAAATCGAAGTCACGACCCCGGAACAGCACATGGGAGATGTGGTCGGGGACCTTAGTTCCAAACGCGGACAGATTCAAGAAATGACCGATCGTGGCCAGGTGAAAGTGGTGCGCGCTCTGGTTCCACTCGCGGAAATGTTTGGGTATGTTACGAATTTGCGATCCATTACCCAAGGACGCGCCAGCTCCAGCATGGAATTCAGCCATTATGCAGAAGTCCCAAAGAATGTCGAGGCTGAAATAGTAGCTGGGAAGAAATAGTAGCCGGGAAGAAGTAAAGCCGCTCTCCATAGTTTTGCCACTGGCAACATACCATATGCCGAGACCCGTTGTTTCTCTCATTATTCCGGTTTTCAATGAAGAACATGCCATTGAAAATTTGTATGATCGGATCATACAGGTCGTGGCGTCGGTTACGCTAGCGCCATTGGAGCACATCGCACCTGAGTTTATTTTTGTGGATGACGGAAGCACCGATCGTTCGCCCGAAATACTGTCTCGATTGGCAACCCGTGATCCGAATGTTCGCGTGATAACCTTTACCCGAAATTTTGGAAAAGAAATGGCAACCACCGCTGGCATTATCGCCGCCTCAGGCGACGCGTGTCTCGTCATGGACGCGGATTTTGAGCATCCGCCGGAATATATTCCTTCTTTTTTGGATCATTGGAGAAGTGGAGCAAAAATTGTGGTTGGCGTGCGGGAGAACAAAAATGAGCGGCCATTTTTTACCCGTTTCAGTTCGTGGATTTTTTATTCGCTGATGGCCCGCATTGCGGATCGATCCGGCGAGTTTGTTCCGAATGCCACGGATTTTCGCCTGCTCGACCGGGCGGTCGTTCTTGAATTCAAGAAATTCACCGAGCACGACCGCATGACCCGTGGCCTTATTGATTGGCTTGGATTTCCAACCGTGTATGTTCCGTTTATCAATCCGGGGAGAAAAATTGGGAAAGCGACATACGCAGGCAAAAAACGATGGAGTTTGGCAATGGATACGTTTGCCGCCTACAGTTTGTTTCCGTTAAAAATCGCCGGGTATCTTGGCATGGGCATCACGGTATTTTCCGGGCTTTTGGGCATATTTATTTTTGCGACCCAGTATCTTTTTCACCGCTGGTCGCTTGATTTTACGGGTACGGCACAGCTTGCTGTCCTCAATATGTTTTTAATCGGCATTGTATTGAGCTGTCTTGGGTTTATTGCCCTCTATATTGGACAAATTCATCACGAAGTGGCCAATAGGCCGCTCTATGTCATAAAGCAAAAAATAAACTTTGAAACAGAAAAAGAAGAGTATTGATTATTGCAATGTATGTCAAAACGCATTTTGGTTACGGGCGGGGCCGGATTTATTGGTTCTCATCTGTGCCATCGTTTGGTTCTTGACGGCCATCATGTATTATGTGTCGACAATTTTTTTACGGGCAAAAGAGAAAATATTGCCGATTTGGAAGCACATAGCCGTTTTGAACTTATTGAACATGACATCACAACTCATTTTTCGGCGGAAGTTGAACAAATATACCATTTAGCTTGTCCGGCGTCTCCGATTCATTATCAATATAACCCGGTCAAAACCATTAAAACCAATGTCATCGGCACGCTCAATATGCTGGGGTTGGCCAAAAAGACGAATGCCTGCCTTTTGCAGGCTTCGACCTCAGAAGTCTATGGCGACCCGCTGGAACATCCTCAAAAAGAAACCTACTGGGGCAATGTGAATCCGGTCGGCATTCGTTCGTGTTATGATGAGGGCAAACGATGCGCCGAATCACTGTGTGTCGATTATCACCGGCAGCATAACGTTCCCATTCGTATTGTTCGCATTTTTAATACCTATGGACCAAACATGCACCCAAACGATGGTAGGGTCGTATCCAATTTTATTGTGCAGGCGTTGAAAAACGAACCAATTACCATTTATGGTGACGGATCGCAAACCAGGAGTTTTCAATATGTGGATGACCTGGTTGAAGGAATGATTCGCATGATGAATAATACAGACAATTTTATTGGGCCGGTGAATATCGGCAATCCGGAAGAATTTTCTATGACGCAGCTTGCACAAACGATTTTGTCTTTGATTCCGGAAAGTACGAGTACGATTGTCTCCAAGCCGCTTCCTGAGGATGATCCAAAACGACGGAAGCCGGATATTGGGTTGGCAAAGGAGTATTTTGGATGGGAGCCGAGGGTGCCATTGCGAGAAGGACTGGAGAAGACGGTCTCCTACTTTCGACATGTCGTGATGGATTGACCCGTGGATCTGGAAAAGGTATACTTTTATATCGTATGATGCGCGGACGAGTTTTTGTGCAAAATACAATGGTTAGCCTGGGGAGTTTTTTTTTGTTTTTGCTTGTTCTTGAAGTAATTTTCCGCATTGGTATTCCTCAGAGCGGCCATTTTTATGAGCACGATCCAACGCTCGGAAGTCGCCTTATTCCTCTTCGAGAAGGGGTATGGAGAGCAGAAAATAATACTATTCCCATACGGATAAATCAGTTTGGTTTTCGAGGGTGGGATGCGCCGCGAGAGAAACCCGCTGGAGTTAGGCGGATCGCGGTTTTGGGAGATTCCTATGTGGAAGCATTTCAAGTTTCTCCTGAGGCCATGTTTTCTTCTGTGCTCGAAGAGGCGCTCCAGGAAGATGACCCGACACAAACGTATGACGTGCTTTCCTTCGGAGTGAGCGGGTATGGAACAGCTCAGGAGTATCTGTTATGGTCAAACGTGGTAAAGGAGTTTTCACCGGATGTGGTTATTGTGCTCTTTACCTCTGCAAATGATGTGCGCAATAATGCGTTTGCGCTGGAGGGAGAAAGGCACAAGCCATATTTTATTTCCGATGCCAACGGCCTGCAGATGGTCCCTCCGGAAACCCCTCCGGAAAATTTGTGGCGCAGAGCCAATCAATTTTTTCTTCGTGTTTCTCATCTATACCGCTTTGTGATTTTGCATTCAAAAAAGCTTCCCATATTTCAATCGCATCTGGTGCGTGGGGATATTCCCACGGATTATTTTGTCTATGAGTGTGCGCTTTCCGATGAGTGGGCCGCCGCATGGGATGTCACAACACAATTGCTTCGCGCGATGCATGATGAGGTTGCTCAGCTGGGGGCGGATTTTGTATTGGTTCATGGGACAAGTTACGCGCAGATTCATGGGGATGAAGCGTTGCATGCTATGAAAGAACAATATCCTGCCATGGAAAAAAAATGTTGGGATTTTGAAAAACCAAGCGCCATGCTGAGCGAATTGACCCAAAAAAATAATATTCCGTATCTTGATCTTCTTCCTATTTTTAAAGATACCTTCGAAAAAACAGGCCAAGAATTGCACTTGCTTTCTGATGGGCATTGGAATGAGCGCGGCCACGCCCTCGCCGGCGCAGAGATTGCCAATTTTGTGCAGTCTTTTTCGTGGGAGGAGCACGGGGCAGTATTGAAGAATGAATTATAATTTTTTTTGATATTCGTGTATGACAGACAAAATTACATTTTCATTTGGAAAAAATTGGGAACACTTTCTCAAGACATTGACCGATGAAAAAATATCCATTGCGGCGTCTTCCATAAAAAATTTTATGGGGGTAGATCATTTTCAAGACAAGCGCGTATTGGATATTGGGTGCGGATCCGGTATTTTTTCATATGTCATGTTTCAGATGCGCGCAAAGGAGATTGTCAGTTTTGATGTGGACCCATTTTCAGTGAAGTGCGGCGAATATATGAAGCAGAAGGCAGGAAATCCGTCCAATTGGACCGTGTGCCATGGGTCGGTATTGGACAAGACCTTTCTTTCCCCGCTTGGGACGTTTGATCTGGTCTATTCGTGGGGCGTGCTTCATCATACGGGCAATATGTGGCAGGCTATAGAAAACGCGGCGCATCTCGTCAATGAGGGCGGTTTTTTTTACATTGCCTTGTACAACAATATTGGCGGGGTTTTGGGCTCCCGATTTTGGCTTGGTGTAAAAAAGTTTTACAACAAGCATCCGTTTTTTGGAAAATATGTTATTGAACCGGGCTATATTGTCCTGTGTTTTCTATTGAATTTTTTTCGTCTGGGAACCTATATCAAACAAATTATGACGTACAAAAAAAAGCGCGGGATGAGCTGGCGGAGAGATGTCACCGACTGGTTGGGGGGGTATCCATACGAGTATGCAAACGTCGAAGAAGTCTTTACATTTATGCGGTCTCATTTTCCTGATTTTCAATTGGTGAATATCAAATCCGCGAGCGGCCTCGCAAACAATTGGTTTCTCTTTCAAAGAAAAAAAATATAATTTTGTGCTTTTCCATCCGCCAAATGATACCACGGCTTTAGCCGTGGAGTTGGTGGGTAGGCGGATTCCGCCCCACCGGGCGGTGACAACTGGTACCACCCCGCTGAGCGGGGTGGGGCTCCATGCGGATACCGTGTGGATAAGCGTATTTGTTCATCTCTTCTCAATCAAAATGGCGTTGTGGTATGCTCCGTTCTCTTGAAAAAAAAATGATTGGGTTTCTTGATTTTTTCTATTTTTTCATCTTTAAAAAAAGAGTAGGGGAGACAAAAATTGTTTTTTTCAAAGATATTTTTGTGTCTGCGCTCGGCAACGGACTTGCGGGCATTTTTTTGTTTGGAACGAGTATTCTTATGGGGAGGATGCTCGGTCCTGCCGAATATGGCAAGGCAGGATTGGCTGTGAGCTACGGGTATCTGTTTCTTTTTTTGATGGCGCCCGGCTTTAATACCGCGGCAGTGCGATATATCGCAAACGAAGGGGATGAAAAAGAAAAAGGGCGCATCATGACCGTTGTATTGACGAGCACGTTGGCCTCTCTTGTGCCTGTGTGTGTTCTTTTTTTCTTTTTTTATCGGCCGCTCTCGGTATTTCTTCAGGTGGATCCGTTAATTCTCTTTTTTGGTTTTGTCTATGCCATCCCGCTTGCGTTGAAAAATGTCTTTGACGGCTTTACACGCGGTTTTCGCCGGTTTACATTACAACTTGTCGCTCGCGTCGGTGAGGCCATAGTGGTATTTTCTGTAATTACTTTTTCCCTTTTTTTCTTTCACATACGTTCTTTTTTTGTGTATAGCATAAGTCTGAGCATCGGTTTGGCGGTATTTTGTCTTTTGGTTTTTTTTCCCTTTTTTTCTTCCTTTGGCCGTTTTTCTTTTCGCATTTTGAAAAAAATTATTTTTTATTCTTTTTTTGCGGCATTGGGCGGTGTTGCCGGTTTTTTGTTTTTAAATATCAATCGGATTATTGTATCGTATGCGGTTGGCGCATCTTCCGTTGGGTTGTACATGGCGTATTATACCGCGACATTTACCTTCGCCTCTCAATTTTTGACCATATTTAATAATGTTTTTTTCCCCATGGTTTCTCGCATGCCCAAAAAACGAGACATTGTGCGAAAAATAAATACACTCAACAAAGTTTTGGCAGTACCGCTGTTTGGCGGCATTGTTGCTTTTGGTTATTTTTTTCTTTATCTTTTCGGGAAAGAGTATCTTTTTCGATGGGATTGGCTTCTTTTGTTTAGTCTCGCCGCAATATTGAATTTGTTTTATCTCATTGATATTTGGATTGTCGCCGCGGAAGGAAAAAAAGGAATCGTGTTTACCACGGCTATAACATTTTGTATCGGGGCAATCAACGTTGCGTGCATGTATGCTTTTTCCACATGGTATGGGGTGACCGGCTCTGTCATCGCAACCGTCTTGGTGTCATTCGTGCTTTTTTTGGTATACAAAATTGTCAATATTTTTCTTTATCGGTATGAAGATACACAATCCAATTGATACGGATTCAATGGAAGCCCATTGGGCGGATATTAATAAGGAACGGCATAGAGAACGCGGTTTTTTTAAACGCACTTCTGCCGCGGATGCCATTTTTCAACAGATTTGTGATCAATTTTTTTTGGGTACGCCAAAACGGCGTGTTTTTGAAATAGGGTGCGCCCCCGGAAGAAAATTGGCTCGTTTTGCCGAACGCTACTCTGCAATTCCATATGGAGTGGAATATACCCAGCAAGGAGTGGCGACGGCTCAAAAAATTATTCGTGCGTTAGGCTTCTCTGAAGACCACATCTTTTTTTCCGATGTCTTTGACAAGGGTTTCCAAGCACGGCTTAGCAACACATTTGACGTCGTTATGTCGTTTGGTTTTATTGAACATTTCAACGATCTTGAGCCGGTTATTGATGCGCATGTGGCATTTCTGAAAAAGGACGGATTTCTTCTTGTGATGATCCCGAATCTTCGGGGCATCTACACGCCGCTGTTGAAGTTTTTTGCGCCCCGTCTTTTGGATATACACAATCTTTCCATTATGTCGCTCCCGCATTTTTCGAGGCTTTTTGTCCGTCCGGACATTGAGCCGGTATTCTGCGGGTATTACGGCGTTTTCAATCTGGGTATGCTCCAGGCAGACGGACGATGGAAGCGAATTTTCCTGACCATACTCCAGGCATGCCAATCGTTGGGCAATTTTTTTCTGGTTCGATGCCACCGATGGGAAAACAAATATACATCTCCGTATCTTCTGTTTATTGGAAAAAAGAAATGAAGGCTTGCCTTTATTTGGTTATGGTGACGATATAACGAATCGGGAACGATTCAAGAAGGCTTTTTCGTATTTGAGAGAATTGTTCTTTGGTTACAAACGGTCTCATGATGAACACGCTTTGTTTGAAAAGCCAGTCACTCGCAAGGGAGACACAATTTATGGGAAAAGAAATCGGATAAAAATATCTTCCAAAAGGAATATGCATGAGGAGCACATTGAAGAGCTGGCCATAGGTTATAAAGAATCCATTTGAGGGCCGTATTGAACATGTATGTTTTTTTTCTTCCCCCATGAGTTGAGAAAGTCCATGGATGGTAAAGCGCCATCGGTCGTCACTGCCATGCAGGGGGTAGAGAAATGGAATGGTCAGAAGCGCTTTGCCGCCTGGTTTCAAAATTCTGCATATTTCCGCGATAGTTTCTTTTGGTTTTTCCGAATGCTCTATTACCTCGGTGCTTAACAAAAAATCGACGGAATTGTCCGGAAGAGGAATGTCCCACATTTTTGCGACTATGTCGACGTCCGTATACGCTTCAATATCCACGCCAATGTATTTTGCATAGTTGTGAAATAAGGATTTGTACGGGGCGTCACCGCAACCAAGGTCGACAATGGTATATTCCTTTTTTGATCCAATTTCTGTATGGATAAATTTTTGGATCGCATTTTTGATTTGTTTTCGAGTTAAATAGGACGGCTCATATATTTTTGGATGAAGCCGGGCAGTATACCAACTCATAGAGATGCTCACAAGATAAGAATAGTTATATTGTATGAACCGTGGGATAATTTTTGGTGGTCGCGCCAAAGAGATCATTCCATTGGTGAATAATGTTTTCTCCAAATTCTTTTGATGCGTAGTGATATGCGTTTTTGCCGTATTGATGTATCATTTTTGGGTTTTCAATCAATGTTTTGAGCTGATTTGCGAAGTATTCAAGGTCATCATTTCCGACAATGCCAAGAGCATGTTTGGTAATGCATTGGTCCGGGTTGACAGACAAAGAAGCTATCGGCACGCCCCATTTCATAGCTTCAATAAACGTATTTGGGAATCCTTCGAGAGAAGATGTGCTGACGAGCAGACTTGCTTGTTGGTAGTGTTGATCCATTTTATGATGCGGCTCGTTTGTTATAATAGTAAGATTGGGTATGCGTTCGGATTCTTTTTTTATTTTTTGCCATAAAGCGGTGTCGGAAATAAATCCAATCATACGGAACACATGCTCGGGAAATTTTTTGGCCAAATCGAGAAAAAGATGCGGGCGTTTGATGGAGGTTATCCTGCCGACCCAGACAAGCATGAGGGGCGTCCCCGGAGACGCCGGTTTTCTTGGCGGAGGAATGGGATGATAATTTTTGATGACTTTTGCGGCGATATGATAATTTTGTTGTATGATGCCGATGTCTTCTTTATTTTGAACGATGACCGCGTCCGCGCGCGTGAGCGCCCAGCGATAAAAAGCATGGTACGGCTTTTTCTTCAGCGAGAGGTCTATATTTTTTTTATGCGATGTTTTCATAATATATTTTTTTTTGTAGAGCGTACAAAAGAGAGCTAATTGGAACGTTATCCACCCGGCGCCCTTTACCAGGTATATATCCGCGTTTATGTCTTTCCATGTTCGGAAGAGAGACAGCGTTCGCATGATACCGAAAAGTACAGTGGATTGCTGTATGGGGATCCCTCGCCAAAGGCGGACGTTTTCTACTGTTTCTATTTTTGGCTGTCCCAGATCGCCGACAACCATATGCACCGTATTTTTTTTCTCCGCGAATTTTTTTGCAAGAAAAAAAAGCTCCACCTCTGCGCCCCCATGCGGCGCGACATATTCCGGATGAAACAGGGGGTAGGCGGCAAAGGATGTAAAACAAATAATGGGACGCATAGGGAGATCACTCGTACACCATTTGAGATTAGTCGACTATTTTATAGTCGTAGAAGCTTTTTCTCGTTTGTATCCAGGCAGGAGCGGGTTGTTGCGAGGCGATATGGTCGCCAAGAGCTAACCCCATTTCCATGCTATGGTCCATATTATTGTAGCAGAACAACCCCAGCCGTCCATTGAGATAGAAATTTGGTATGTTGTCTGTCCATGAAAGAATCGTCTCCAGACGGCCGAGAGACTGTGTATCATAAATCGGATAAATCGAATCATTATATCCTGTAAACATATCCACAATATGGTGAATTGGTTTGAGAATGCCGACACGGCGCAATTGCTCGATGGCTTCAGCAATGAGGCATTCGCGGTCCATGGAGGCAATGGCGGGCCTGGCGAGCGGAATTTCAACCATGAGGACCGTTTTATCTTTTGGCACCATGGTTTCGCTGAATCCTTTTTGTTCTGAAAGCCGAGCAAAGTGGAGATTTTTTTCTGGAAAAAAAATCCAATTGACGGGCAGAAGCCGCGGGGTGTCAACCACGAGGTAGACAACCAGGAGAGAACTGTAGGCGAGATGGTTCATGGCGTCCGTGATTTGAGAAGGGGGGGCAGGATCCAAAAGATGAAGAGCGGCCTTGAGTGGAATTGTCGAAATAATCACATCCGACTGTATTGTGTGTTCTGTGTCGTTTCCTTGGTATGTTACCTCAAATCCTCCAGTTTTGTTGGATAGTATATGGGTTGGCTTTGTTTCTCGAATAATGGTTCCTCCATGCGTTTCGATTTCTGTTCCCACCGATTCCCATAGTTGGCGCAATCCATGCCGTGGATAATAAAATTCGTCAGCGCTCAATTTGGGCTTATTTCGCGTCCTAAAAAGCAATTGGCCGATGAGTTCCCACACGTTTGGCGCAATGATGCGTGTTTTTGCAAGTTGGACGTGGAGCGTGTCGGGATCCCCCCACAGTTTTTCTGCCACTTGCCGAAATACCAATTCATGCGCGTACCGGCCATACTGGGCAATGACAAAGTCAGTATATGTGGATGGGCTTCCGCGAAATACACGTTCTATTTTTCCCAGGCCATATCCTATTCCGCATCGAAGGCCGGTCATAAGGCCGAGTCCATGGAATAAATCGCCCAATCCAAAAGGAAAAGGAATATACGTTTCCCGCACATAGACACTGCTTTTTTTTGACATGGTCAGCAAATCTTTTCCGACAAAATGATCAATAAATGGTTTGGCGCAAGGAACTTGGGGGTACAATTTGTGGGGTCCGTTATCCACGTCATAGCCGTGAATGGTATGCGTCCCGCCATGGCCGCCGAGTTCTTTTTCTTTTTCTATGAGCGTCACTTTCCATCCATGTTTTGCCAGTCGCCATGCCGTGGAAAGCCCTGTCGGGCCGGCGCCAAAAATAGCGGCGCTTCCGGTTTGCTTTGCAAATGAGGGTGTGTCAAACGTTGGTGAGATCATATCGTGCGCGTGAGCCGCAATGTAAGAAGCGTCCAGAATGCGGTGAGTCCATCCTTGACTTTTATTTTTTTTCCTTCTTTTTTTCCTCGAGGCATATACGAAATTGGCACTTCGTGGATGGCATATCCGGCATTCAGTACTTTTGCGGTGAATTCCGGACAAAATTCAAATCCCGTGCAAGTAAGCGTGATGGCATTGAGGACGGGTCTGGTAAACATTTTATAGCATGTTGCTTCATCGGTCAGCGATGTGCCAAACAGAACATTTGTCCACCACGTGACCATTTTTCCCCCTATATGAAAGATATACGACGAATATGTTTTGTTTTTACCGAGCGCTCGCGATCCAAAAACGACGGGGTGTTGTTTTTCTTCCATGGCCGCAAGGAGGAAAAGAAGATCATGCGGCTCATATTCAAGATCCGCATCCTGGACCACAAGGAAATCCCCGGTCGCTTTTTTCAACCCTGTCCGGATTGCCGTCCCTTTGCCCTTATTGTTTTCATGAAAAAGCACTATGTGTCTTGGCACAATATGTTGCTGGAGGAGTTCTGTGGTGCCGTCTGTGGAACCGTCATCCACGATAATAATTTCTTTGCGCACATCTTTGAAATCAACCGATTCAACCCGTTTGAGAAGGGGAAGGATCGTGTGCCGTTCGTTGTATACCGGTATAATAATGGAGAGTGTTGGCATACCATCATGGCTCAGCTTTTGAAAATAAGAACCACCCCGGCAATAATGAGGGCGGTGCCGAGAAGACGAAAAATGCTGAGCGGTTCTTTGAGAAAGAGTATGGATATAAGCACAATAGCGACATATCCCAGACTCAACAGAGGATAGGCATAACTCAGCTCCACCCGGGAGAGTACGACAATCCATGTCACTGCGGCCAACGCGTACGCTCCCAGTCCAAAAAGAACATACCAATTGGAAAATGATTTCAGAATAAGAGAGAGGGTATTTCCTGAGGTGATATAGCCGATCTGCTTCATCCCTATTTTAATAGCAACCTGGCCGCTCACGGCCAGGGCAACATTCACGAGGATAATGCCGATATTAATGAGTTTTGTCATACGATGTATGCGGTTTTTGAGCGATTGCCATAGCCTGGCTTGCGTAGTATCGAACAGGAAGCCGATACATGCCGAGCATTTTGGAAAGGGCGACGCCCGTTTTTGAAATGAACCGGTTATAATCGGCAAATTTTCCAAAAAGATATCCCAACGAAAGGGTTTGCCAATGCATGTTGATTTTTTGTACGGCGAATTTTTCTTTTTGGAGCAACGCGCTGATGGTTTGACGATTAAAGTAATAAATATGCACGGGAGACAAAAACCACCATTTTTGTCCGCTCCATTGAGCAAGACGCGAACCAAAATCAGGAAAATTCAAAAAGAGAAAGCCGCCGGGTTTGAGGATTCGGTGCGATTCACGGATATAGGCGGATGGGTCCGGAACATGTTCCAGGACATCCCAAAAAGTGACGACATCGTATGCGGATGCTTCCAGTTCGGACGAGAGGAAATTCTTTGAAAGAATGGGAACGTCATATCGCGCGGCGCCGAATGTTGCGAGTCCTTTGTTTGGTTCAACGCCTTGGACATTCCATCCTGCGTCTTTTGCCACCTTCAAAAAAAAACCGGCGGCACACCCGATGTCCAATAGCTTTCCTTTTTGTGGTTGGTATTGTTCAATAATGCGTATGGTCCGTTTGAAGGTCCTCATTCGCTCTTCCGCCTGAGTGACATACTTCGTATCAACGGCGTCGCTATACCCTTGCCAAATGTAGTCGGCTTTCATGCGCGGATTTGCGTACGCCAAACCGCAGTTGAGGCATTGCACGATTTGATCGTTGCCTTTTGCATGGTCTGCGGGAGCAAAACGTTCGGTCACTGCAAGAGACAAGTCTTGGGGCAGGGTGCTTGGATAAATAATTTTTGTCTTCTGTTGGCCACAAATATTGCATGCGATTTCTTCAAAGGCAGGGTGAAGCATACAGGGCGGAGGGATTATTAAGATAAGAACTGTTCCAGTATACCCAAATTATGTTTTTTTCTCAACTCTCGGGTTCCTGCTCGGCGTTGTCTTTCCGGAGAGCCGGTTTGGCCACGATATAGTCTGGATTTTGATGCCATATGAGCGATGGGGGTATGGGGGCGCTCCATTTTTTTTGTTCTATCACAATAGCCGTATGACGTTCATGGGAAAGACCGGACAAAAGCATAAAATCATTTTTCTGGTAGGCCTCTTCCTGGGCGCGAAGCCGATCGTACCAAGAAATAAAGTCTTGCGGGGAGCGGTCATGGATAAAAAGGCTCTCCGGATAAAAAGTATAACTGAATCGGTAACGCAACGCTTCGTTGAATTTGGCGACAAGAGAGGATGACAGCGGATCAATATTGAGTCCGACAGTAAGATTGGGCACCACGGAAGGAAGAGCCCCGACAACAAAACTGACGCCAAAAAGAAAAGCTTTCTTCCAGGCATGGGCCTGAAATTTGTAGAACCATACAAAACAAACAAGGCTGATAAGAACGAGATACTACGCTTGGGTTGGATAGAGCGCGCTGACCAATCCAAAATCAAAGAAGGCAATGGCTAGGTATTTTGTTTGGTCTCGGAAAGTAAAGAGAAAATAAAAAAGGAGGACTGCAAATGGTTGAAGGAATGCTCTATGCGTTGCGTGTCCAAGGGCCACAATGCCCCAATATTGCGACCCAAGAGCCGTATGCGGTATATAGAGAAAGAAAGGGGGACAAGTATGGCTATCTTTTAGTTTAATTTTTTTGCCATCTTTTTTCCCTCGCGGTTTGTAGGATATAGGCACTTCATGGATTGTGTATTGAGCGTTTAAAGCTTTGCCAGTAAATTCAGCGCAAAATTCAAATCCAGCGCATGTGAGGTGGATAGATTCGAGAACTTTTTTAGTAAACATTTTATAACATGTTGCCTGGTCCGTGAGATGCGTCTTGTAAAGAAAATTTGTCCACCATGTCACTAGTTTGCCGCCAAGATAAAAGATGGACGATTCATATTGTTTTGTATCAACCATGCCCAATGCACGAGAGCCGAAGGCGATTTCATGCGGTCCATCCAGAAGCACCTGAAGTAAAGGGACGATATCTTTTGGATTGTATTCTAAGTCAGCATCTTGAATGATAAAGAAATCGCCATGGGCTGCACGCAGTCCACTTCTAATCGCCGCTCCTTTTCCTTGATTTTTTATATGGGGAATGACCGTGTGTGTCTGTGCTATGTCTTGTTTTAATAGCTCCAGTGTTCCATCAGTTGATCCATCATCCACGATGATGATTTCTTTTTTTGCTAGTGGGAAGTCAACTTCTTCCACACGGCGTATAAGTTCTTTAATGGTTTTTTTTCGTTGAATACCGGTATGATGATTGAAAGTAATTGCATACGAAATATTCGCTTAACGTATTTTGATAACAACTGCATGTCCATTCAGATTGTGGATGATAATCCGGTCATTTTTTTCATATTCCTCATGAACAAGTTTTCTTACACCATCACAAGAAGGGAAGCCAAAGTCGTCGTATACAAGTATTCCTCCCACTACTAATTTATCCCATATCCACGTGGTTATATCCTTCGCGGAAGTATAGACATCAACATCAATGTGGCAAAATTTTATTTTTTGTTCCTGTATGGCGTGGCCTGTTTCTTCTGGGAATATACCTTGGAGAATCCGAACACTGTCTATAAGACCAAGACCGCTGAGAAGTTGTTGGACGATCTGTCCAGAGGTATTTTTCCATTCGCCCCCCTTGTAATATGTATCATGCGCGCTTGTTTTTACAACACCCTGAAACGTATCGCACAAGTAGACAGGATTTTTGTCGCCCATCTCTTTTGTTCTCTGCGCGATAATCGCTCCGGTACCACCACGCCATACGCCAACCTCTATCAGCGCACCGTCAAGTTTTTTTGTCTGCTGAACGAGCTGCCATAATTCGTAACATCGATAGATATCAACTAATGTGAATGATTTTATTTTTTGGTAGCATGAAAGAAAAGAAACATCTGTGCGCCACGGAGCATAGGTCGCACGGGGGAGCACTGCTTCGTGGCCTTCTCTCATGATGCGTTTCATCACTATAGGAAGAGCCAACCCCCGACAGAGCGTGATAGCAAGATTTTTGAAAAGAATGAAAAAATACATAGGTGTTACTTTTGAGCGATAACAAGCGCTTGGCCGGCATAGTACCGAATAGGTAATTTGTCTATTCGCAACATGTTGCAAAGAAACACGCCAATTTTTGATATTGTTTTATTGTAATCCGCAAATCGTTCAAAAAGATAACCGAGTGCAAGCGTTTGCCAGTGCATTTGTATTTTTTTTACTGTAAATCCTTGTTGCTCCAGAAGTTTTTTTATCGTGGAACGATTGAAGTAATAAATATGCACCGGTGAAAGAAACCACCATTTTTGCCCACTCCACCTCGCAAGACGAGAACCAAAATCAGGAAAATTGAGGAAAATAAACCCGTGAGGTTTTAACAGGCGATATGATTCTCGAATGTATGCACTGGGATCAGACACGTGCTCCAGCACATCCCAGAAAGTAACAACGTCAAATGATTCTTGCGCAAGGCCGGAGTCAAGGAAATTTTTTGATTGTATGTCGACCCCGTAGGTAGCGCGACCGAATTCCGCGAGTCCTTTGTTTGGTTCGATTCCTTTGACATTCCAGTCGGCATCTTTCGCGACTTTAAGAAAAAATCCCGCCGCGCATCCAATGTCAATAAGCGTCCCTTTTGCGGGGACGTATCGTTGGATTAGCCGGAGGGTACGTTTAAACGTGTTGATTCGCTCTTCGGCTTGGGTTGCATATTTTGTATCAACCGCTTCGCTGTATCCTTGCCAGATATATTCTTGTTTCATTCGAGGGTTGGCATATGCAAGCCCACATACGTTACACTGAACAATTTGGTCATTTCCCTTTGCATGGTCTGCGGGAGCGAATCTTTTTGTTATTTCGAGAGAGAGATCCTCGGGAAGTGTCGCTGGATAAATAACTTTTGTGTCCGTACCATGGCAGATATTGCAAGGATTTTCTTTAAATGCTGGATGCATACGGTATGTACGTAAAAATTAGGAATAAGGATTATTTTGGATGCAAAAATATATATCTGTTGTTTTCGAATAGGATAGAGGTTTTCAAGGTCGTAATTTCAGGCCACGATAGTTTATCGATAAGTATACTCCCATTTTGATTTTTTGCAATCGTGAGAAGAGTCACTATATCATGTTGTGCGTATGCCTCCTGTTGCTCGCGGAGACGGCGGTACCATTCAATAAAATTTTTTGGTGAACGGTAGAGGTATACCATGCCATCTTTCCATGACACAAAGATTTTTCTTTCAGTGCAGAGACGAAAGTTGAAATCTTCTGTGATGAGAAGGAGAGACGGGTCTGTGTTTATTTTAATCCATTCGCATGTTTCTTGAAAATTTGGATTCGTAACTGAAAATTCAGTAAGAGGATAGATTTTTTTAATGAGATCATATAACAGAAAAAAATTTGTTAAAGTTAGGAGTGTTATACTGATGACAATATATATACTGCTTTTTTTGAAAGAAATTTTTGTATGATGTCTGATATATAGTAAGAATAGGGCAAATCCAATATATAAATTAAGATAGGCAAACCGTGAGGTGGCAAATTGTTCAAATATAAGAAGTCTCGTGTGGAATAGTGCGCTTATGATATCTTGTATCAGTGGCATTCCAAATGTGATGATGCCCACAGACAGGAGGTTTATGTTACTGAAGTGCAAAAGTTTTTGGTGTTCAGAAGACAGCGTGTGTATTTTTTTGTTGATGAAGATGTAGATCGCAAAGAGCAGGGCGCTGTCAAGAAGTATCGACCGGGTATATGTATAGAGGCTACCGGGATAGAAGGTATAGGAAAAACGGTACCGAAGTGCTTCGTTAAATTCTGGGATAAGCATCGGATCAAGTGGGTCTATGTTTAGCCCTATTGTAAGATTTGGAAGAATATAATACAGCGTGCCAAGCAAGAAAGCGATTCCATACAAGACGCATTGGCGCCATGTTTTCCATGCGAAATGATTTGTGATAAGTAGTGTAAGGAACGAGATTGCAACCAGATAAAAAGATTGAGTTGGATACAGGCTGCTGACGATGCCAAAAAGAAGAAATATGGCGGTGAGACGTTTCGGTTCGTGCTGGTAGCGATATAAAAGATAAAAGAAGAGTATAAAAAAAGGTTGGAGAAATGCTCGGTGTGTCGCATGCCCAATGGTAATTATTCCCCAGTACATGGAAGCCATTGCCTTGCGAGGCAGTAATGATACCAAGGGTACGATGATGGAAATCCATTCTTTTTGGATGAGTTTTTTCAGAATAACGTAGAAAGATGTAAGATACAAAAAAATTAATACTGGCAAAATCGAACGATATACCCAGATGGGATCCTGAAAAAATTGACGAAGATAGTTAGTGAACACAAATGGGATATATGAGTCCAACGCAGGAACACGGTAGTCCGAATAATTTATTTCTGTTTTACCAAGATACACTAGTTGGAAAAACATTTGATCGGAGGAGAGGTATTTATCAAAATAAATACTGCGAATAAAAAGCAAGATACTTATAAAAAGAAAAATAATAAGAGCACGTGATGTTGGGCGCATGCGGTAGAAAAGAGACTTAAATGTTTTTATATATTCGTCGATCATAATATGGCTACACACGGGCAGCGGATGTAAGGACTTCGATGTATTGATCCAGCATGCGGTTGAATGAAAATTCACGTTCTACGTGATTGCGCGCATGATTTCCCATTTTTTTATGATGATTCATCATATACTCAATATTTGATGCAAATGTCTTTATATCAATTGGATGGAGATGCCAAAAGTTGTCATGATGATGAGGAACTAAGAGGCCATCACGACCATGTTCTACAAGCTCTGGCATCGCTCCCATAGCTATTCCACAAATAGGTACGCCGGATGACATGGATTCTAATACACTATTTGGGCATGGTGGATTGATGGAAGAAAAAAGGAAAACGTGGCTTGATCTGAGATGGTTGGGGAGCTCTGATCTGGTGACAGGGCCAATAAATTTTGTGTATGGTCGTTGAAGATCAAGAAAGGACTTTTTTGCTTCACTAAGAAAATTTCCAGCCACGAGAAAAATAAAATCCTTCCGCCGTTCCCACAGTATGTCCAATGCTTTGATTATTGGTTCGATCATGTCTTTTCTTCTAAACACACTTGCGGTGAATAGGATTTTTTTATGTTCCTGGGGTACTTCATGAGCTTCAGCCGGTGAAAATTGTAAGCAATCCACGCCGTTATAAATAACAGAGAAATGTTTGGCGCGACTCTTTCCTAAGAAGCGTTCACAACAAAATTTCGAGTATTTACTTTGATAAATCACCACATCTGCAAGCCAATTATGTATCATTTTCATTTTGGCGTTGAGGAGGAAGTATGGCACGCCATGGAGGCTGTAATAATAAACGCCATCGAGTCGCTGTATGATTGGGATTCTTTGTTTTTTTGCTTGGATGGCGTCTGTTATATTATTTCCTGTGATTGTGAAGAAAACATCATATGGTTGGTTTGGGTCCGAGATGACAGTAATGCCTCGAGATCGGAGCCCACGTGTGAACTGTTCTGCAAAGGTACGCGTTCCGCCGATTGAGATTTTTGGTTTAAATGGAAAACACACACGTAACATAAAATATTATATTATATTTTACAAAGAAAGATTTTTCATGCGTTCTTTCAAAAGTTATTTTTTTTTTAGATATTTTTTTATCATGTCTGGAATCAAAATCAAACTCAGCAGTCCGAGCATATACAAGTAATGTTTCGCATTTTTTTTGGACATATATTTCCATTGTGTTTTCATCCCTTGCCACATTTGCTGTCTTTGTTTGCGATACCCCAGAGAAAGGCTGATATGATTGGTATGAATGGTTCTCACGCAGAGATGGTCGCTCAGGTTGGCGCCCTTTGAAAGGCGAAGGATTCGAAACCATAACTCATAATCTTGGCCATATCGAATAGTTTCGTCATATCCGCCGGCCTTCGTATAGATTTTTTTTCGAATAAGCACACAACTGTGGGCGAATGGGTTTTTTTTGATAAGTGTTTTTTGGATATCGTTATTATCAATCGGGAGGCGGCTCTTTTTTTCTTTCCCAGAGGGGAGAAAGGTGTTGATATAATTGCAACCTATGATGCCATAATCCTGGTGATGTTCTAAAAAATCAATTTGTTTTTCCAGTTTGGCGGGAAGAAATTCGTCTCCCGCATCAAGACGCGCCAAGTACGAACCAGTGGCAACCGCCGCGGCTTTTATGAGCGATTTGGTCAGCCCCATATTTTGATCATTTTTGAGGAGGGTCGTTTTTTGTGGAAATTGTTTTTGAAATTGGGCGAGGACGTCATAGGTTCTGTCACATGATCCATCGTCAACCGCAACTACATGCCAGTCGGTGTAGGTTTGGTGTGCGATACTCGCGAGTGTTTGGGGGAGATCGTTTTCCCCGTTATACACGCCAAGGAGAATGCTTATCATAGGAGGTTTTACAATGGGAGGCGCGCTATCGTCGGATGTCTGATGTCCCAAAAAGGGTGTCATGCTGAAAAAAATGGCGCGCGTATTCTGCTTCAGGAGGAGAGAGATCATCACCAATGCCTTGTTTCAGCGCTCGGTGTATTGCCTGTTGGTATGTATGCTGTGTCCAATTCGGGTAGACTCTCACATAATAAAATTGGGAAATCATAACGATGACAATAACCATGACAGAGAGGAGAAATTTTGTTCCCATCGGCTTGAGCACGCGTTGTATTGCGGGCCAATAGAGAGAAAGCGACAGCGGAAGTAAAAATAATGAAATGGACATAAGCCGGCCAACATGAAGATTGTAGATTGGGGTATATAAAAAATAATCGAAATTAACCCGGAGAAGCATATACCGGAGCAAGGCTAATGCGAATGGGATAAAAATCATGGCGTGGAGTATCTTTTCTTTTGTGGTAAAACGCCAGTTCTTTTCTTTCAGTGTTTGGAGTGAAAGAATCACGAGGAACATGATGACGCCAATATAGAGAGAAAATCCATCAACGTGTTTACTGGGATTGTTGGAAAAAATATAGTTGATAAAGCTCGTTTCTTCAAAAGACGTTTGGATGGCTTGTTTGGCAAGAGGACGCACATTGGTTGCATAAGGGCCGCCTTGGTGGGATGTCAGAAAAAAAAGTGTGAGGACAGACGCGATGAGGAAGGCGCCCATCTGTTTTGTGTGGAGTTTTTGAATATATCGATAGGAAAGAAGCAAGAGAAGAACCCCAACGCCAAGAAGGATAAGTATCTTGAAGAGCGTCTCTGGATGCACCAGATAATCGCCAAACAAGAGATACCCCAGCGGCGGTCGTAAAAAAGGAAGATACAGCGCCATACTGCATGCCCCTAGTAAGAGGATTTTCCATTTTGGAAATGCCAATTCTAAGACCAACATCATAAACGCAAGCGGAAGCCAGATGGCCAAGCTACTATTCAGCAATACACCGAATAGGAGGATGGCGGCCATTTGCGTTTTTATCGTTGGCTCAAAAAAAAGAATGACAAAGAGAAAAAGAGAGAAAAAAATATAAATCAAATGTTGATCCGCATGGCCAAAAAAAGGAAAGAGGAGAAGCGGATTTAATAGAATAAGCAGTGCCGCGAAAATACCATATCGAGGAGCGAGCCGTCTCACAAAGACAAAAGCCACCAAGAGGGCAAGCGGCAACATCAGCAGGTTCAGAATACTGAACCCATAAAATGCCGTATCGCCGACGAGACCGGTTATAATATTGACATACGAAATGACGTAATGATATAACGTCGAGTGTGAGAGAGTAAACGGCGGCGCATCCTGAAAGTTGGGAAAATTCGTGAGAAAATAGACAATGCGACGATGTATGAGGTCTCCGGTCGCGGGGAGCTGGTCCTGCGCGATTTGGCTGTACAGTTGAGGAATAATAAACAAAAGAGATGCCGTTGCGAGAATCAGTATTTCCACAATAATCATCTTTTTTTTATGCCCAATGTCCATCATCATACGCATGCTTAGGATATTACTCCTCGGTAGAGCGATTCATATTGGGGCACCACTCGCGCGTGGCTAAACGTGGTGAGAATGGCATGGCGTGCGCCTTCGCCCAAGGTGCGTTGCAACTCTGGATGGTCAAAAAGTTCATTGACATACGCGGTAAATTCATCGGGAGTATTTGCAATGAGACCGGTTTCTTTGTGGGTGACGAGTTCTGTCATGGCGCCTACGTTATTGGCGACAACGGGGAGGCCATACGACATGGCTTCAAGGACCGCAATCGGCGTATTGTCGTGTTTGGACCAGTATAAAAAGATGTCTGACTGTTCAAAAAATGGTTTTGGATCGGTAAAACCGTAAAACGTTACAGGGAGTCCACATCGTCGCGATTCTCTTTTTATTTCATTCAAATATACACCGCCGCCGAGGATGGCAATAGAAATCGGATGTTTTTTGATCTTTGTTTTTGAGAGTGCGTCGAGAAGAGTGAGTACCCCTCGTGATTTTTGAGGAAAACAAAATTTTGTGACGATAAGTATGCGGATTGTGTGTTCGTCGGTCCTCTGTCTGACAGGCATCTGCGGCAGGTCAGCGGAGGGAGGAATGACAAGCGCGTTCGGGAGACGGAGCGTTTCTTTGAGAAAGTGGCTTGAAACCGTGACAATGTCGGCCATTCGTATGGACCGCGGGTACATTCTTGCCCAATAATAATATTCAATCATAAAATTTCCACGAAGCGTGAGAATCAGCGGTTTCTTCCAGAGCCGGTAGGTGATCGGTACAGATGTGTGGACCACGTCAGCCGGCTCATAGAATGGCGTCATGATCATGCGCGGCAGTGTGCGGGTATGGGTTGCAGACCATTCATCTCGTATATTCAATTCTTTCGCAAGGAGGCGGCCCCACATTTGAGGTCCGCCAGGCCGTATTGGTGTGATAATGTGTATTTTTTTTCTCATACATGTTTTTTGCATGGCGCTGTCCGCATGATTAGGATGAAAAAAATTGACGATGCCATAATTCAAGCGTCAAGAGCGCCCATATTTTTTTTCCTTCTTTTTTTCCTCTGAGATGGTTTTCCCAAAGGTGCGGTATCAAGTCTCTCCCAAGAATTTCCTTTGTAAACGCGTGATCATCGGAGAGTATTTCCTGCGCATAATCGCAGAGAGAGGTTCGGAGCCAATGGTTGATTGGAATGCTGAATCCTCGTTTTTTACGGTACATAAGTTCTTTCGGTACAAACGGTTCAAGGGCTTTTTTGAATATATATTTATTTTCTTTTTTGGTTACTTTGAGATTCGCAGGAATCATGGTGGTCATTTCCATGAATTCATGATCGAGGAGCGGCGAACGTCCTTCAAGAGATACACTCATTGTTGCAATATCCACTTTTGTCAATAAGTCATCCTGGAGATACGTGTGAATGTCGGCATACACGGCTTTGTCAATCAAATCCCAATTCGCCGCTTCCGCATAATACCGTTCAAGGATGGTGTGCGTGCTTGCGCCGTGCGGCGGAATAAAGGCGGCATTTTTTTGTTCTTCTTGGATATAGGCGAGCAATTCCGAGTGCGTATAGGCAATTGAAGCGGAGAGGCTCCCTTTGGCATAGGTGAGTCCATAGGTCAAAAGCGACGAAGTTGAAAAGAGACGCGCAAGGAGCGCGGTGAGACGGTGATTAACTTTACGAAAGAGCCAAGGTGTTTTTTGGTAGAGTGATGCATAAAAAAGCACCCGATACCACGGGTAGCCGGCAAAATTTTCATCGCCGCCATCGCCGTTTAGAGCAACGGTCGCGTGCGTCCGAGTTATTTTTGAGATGTAGTATGTCGGAATGGCCGATGAATCGGCATACGGTTCTTCATAATGATACACGAGATGGGGCAAGACCGTCATCGCGTCCGGTTCCACGATGAATTCTTGGTGCTCCGTGCCGTATCGTGTGGCCATCATTCTTGCGTAGGGCAGTTCATTGAACGATTTTTCCGTAAATCCAATAGAAAAGGTTTTCACCGGGCGCGGGCTGTTTTTGGCCATAAATGCCACAACACCGCTTGAATCCACGCCGCCCGAGAGAAACGCGCCAAGCGGCACGTCGGCAATCATGCGTAATTTGACGCACTCATCCAATTTATCAATGATGCGCTCTTTCCATTCTTCTTCCGGAAGGTTGAGTTTTTTTGAATAGTCCAAATTCCAATATTGGATCGGTTCGGAAATGATGGGTTTGTCATGCGCAAGGTCAACCGTCAGATAATGCGCCGCCGGCAATTTGTAAATTCGAGCAAATCCTGTAAGTGGATGGGGAACGTACTGGAGAGTGAGGTAATGATAGATGGCTTCATAATCAACCTCACGAGGGACGCCGGGTTCTCCCAAAAATGCCTTGAGTTCCGACGCAAAGACCATGGTGTCCGGGCCGATATAGTATTTCAGCGGTTTTTTGCCAAGTCGGTCTCGCGCGAGAAATACTATTTGTTTTTGTTCATCCCAAATGGCAAAGGCAAACATGCCTCGTAAAAACGAAACGCACCGTTCGCCATACTCTTGCCATAAGTAAATAATGACTTCGGTGTCTGTGCGGGATTGAAATTGATACCCCTTTTTTTCAAGATCCGCGCGCAAGGATGCAAAATTATAAATTTCGCCATTGAACGTAATCCATACGGTTTTTTCTGGATTTGACATCGGCTGGTGGCCGGCAGGAGAGAGATCCACAATCGAGAGACGCCTATGGCCCAGGCCCACGCGGTGTCTTGGATCAATATATATCCCCTCATCATCAGGTCCACGATGAATAATCCGCTCGTTCATGCGGTGAATTTCTTCTTTGGTTATAGGTGTGGTATGTGTTAAAGCGATTTTACCGGTGATGCCGCACATAAGAATTATGTGTATTGTTTTTTAAATAAGCGGAGATATTCGTGCACAATCGTGTTCCAATTGAATTGTTTTTGTATACGTTGTTTGGCATTTATCCCCAGACGTTTTCGTACGTCTGGATGTTCAATAAGATAGCACAGTTTTTGTTCCAGATCTTCAGGATTGCCCACAGATGCAAAAAGGCCGGTCACGCCGTCTTCAATCAGAATTTGATTTCCTCCTTTTTTATCCATCGTAATACACGCACACCCTGCGGCCATTGCTTCCATAAGTGAATTGGAAAGTCCTTCTGAAAAAGAGGGGAGAACAAATATATCAATGCCTTTCAAAATAGATGCCACATCATTTCGGACATCAAGAAAATGAATTTGGGCACTTTGATACTCGGTCACAATGTATTCCTTTCCTTTTGTGTTGCCAACCATAAAGAGTTTGACCTGTGGGTAGGAAGGAAGAATTTTTTGGCACGCTTGGAGAAGAATGTCATATCCTTTCATGGATTCCAGTCTACCGACGAATCCAATATGGATGTCAGCAAGTCGTTTTTTTTCGACATCCGAAGCGCATGACACGGATTCTAATTCATCCATATTGACCCCATTATGGATGACCTGAAAATTGAGATGAAAGCGCTGTGCTATCGGTGTCATTCCCTCATGGAAAAGAATGACGAGGTCGGACATCCAAAGAAGAGGGATGCCAATGAGCCGGAGGTAGACCCACATGATAGGACGAATCCATGGCGTTCTCGATTTCCAATCGATAGAAGGAAACGCGTCAATTTGCGTATAGACACGCTTCCCCATTATTTTGAGCAAAGGGATCACAAATGCGTTAAAAAACATGAATTTATTCACCAAAAATACATCCGGCTTTTCTTTTTGTATAATATGGATTGTGTGCCAGAATATGGAGAAAGGGATCATGTAATTGATAGGGTCCTTCAGATATACATTTTTGAGGCGATAGATTTCAAGGTTTTTTTCTGGGTGTTCATAGAATGGGGGGTCCCCGGCGGCAAGAACAATAACATGGGCATGCCGAGAAAGATTGGTTGCCGTTTTGTATGCGCTCATCATGGCCTGAACACGATTATTTTTGGAAATAGCAAACGTTGGCGCAATGAGAAGAATTTTTAGCATAATTATTTTTTGAGCATAACCACAAAGCCAGCGCCATAGGAAAAAATTGAACAGTTGCTCAACTGTTTTTGGAACGGGGCGAGCATGCGGCGCAGTTTCAGCGGAGTATAAAAATATGCTCGTGTGTGACGCCACAAAAGATACGGCAGGCGAAGCGGAGTATGGTAATTTAATAGTGAGGGTATATCAAAAACGATAATTCCTTTTTCTGGAACAAGAGAAAGCATTTTTTGGATGAAATCCGAAGGATTTTTAAAGTATTCGAGTACGCCAAGCGCAACACACGCGTCAACCTCTGGCATTGTGTCTTTCATAAAATCCGCAATATGAAAATCAATCTGTACCCCCGTCTCTTTTGCTTTTTTTTTCGCGATTTCAATCATGGTATGAGAAAAGTCAATACCAATCACCTGATGATGAGACATCGCGAGCGGGATCGCCAATACGCCTGATCCGCATCCAATGTCAAGGATGGAATGGATGTGAACATGGTTCAGTGCTTGAAAACTAAGGTTTAGACGTTTTTGAATTGCTGGCTTCCGAAGAAATGCATTTGTAATCCGTTGAAATGCATTTTTTGGTTTTTCATAATACGAATCAAAATCATCTGCAATTCTATTAAAGTATTCTGCAACATGTGTATGATGGTTTGAGCTATGCATAGCGTATAATATTATTGAGCGTGAGACTTGCAATAAGCAGACAACGGTATTGTTTCTCCGTTCGAGGAGTGTTTCATCATTTTTAATAATGACTCAAGTGCTTCTCTAGTCCAAGCTCCTGTTTTTCGGTGCATATAAAATGGCATTCCTCGGAGTTTTGGAATTGTGAGTGAGAGTTCCCAGGGATGGAGATAAAATATGGCGTACCCCAATTGTTCCATACATATATTAAGCAAATGGCGTGTCCAGAAGAACCCTAAATTTCGAAAGTAATAGCCGCCCAACCCGGGGAGACGAAATGTGGGATGAACACTGAGCGGGAATTCCGTGAATGTACTTTGCGCGCTTTCGCTCTCGAGCGTATTGCCGATTTTGTATGGCACACGCGGCGCTCGGGGCACGCCATACCAGCCAGGAATCCGCAAAGATGGAACAACTGAAGAATCATACAAGAAATGAGCCGTTTTGAGAACACGCAATGCTTGTTCGTTTATGGAAAAGTATGGCGCCCGATAGCCGTATAGCGTTATGCCAAAGCGCTGTTGAAACAATTGTTGTGCCTGGCGCACCATTGACGCAAATGCATCAGAGGTTACGTGGTTCAAGTGTTCATGAGTCATCCCATGAAGTGCAATTTCGTGTCCTTTTTCCAAGAGCATATGGACTAGTTCAGGATGGCGTTTTGCAATGGTGGTAATAAAAAAAAATGTTCCGCGTATATTATATTTGTTGAGAAGGTGGATAAGCCATGTCATTGTTTCCACAGTATCACTGGAATTTTCATAGACGGCGTTTTTGTCGAGAGAAAGAATTTTTGTCGAGGCAAACCATTCTTCGACATCAACCGTGAAAAAAAAATTGTTTTTTTTCATATATGCTGTATCGTCCAAGTATAGTTTTTATTTTTTCGTTATGTCTTTCATGGTCAGCTCCCGAACCAAGCGTTCGAGTTTGTCGCACTGTCTCCGGTTCATGACATAATTGTGAAACGAAAGCCCGAAAATAATGACAAACGCGATAATCATGATAAGGTCCATGGACCGATTGAGATGCAAATACCCCACGATGGGGCGGACACTCATGGGAAATATCGCAATAAAGAGAAATCCAAACCAGATGAGAAGCCAGAAAATGAGCTCCTTTTTGGTAAAATGTTTTCGTTTATAATACAGATGCGTGAGGTGCAGAGCGCTGAGTCCAATAATCACGCCGAAAAGCTGGATGGTAATCATAGCGTTAATTTCCAAATGAATATTTTTCCAAGAAGCGTCAGGCCGTCAATGATGGTCATGCCTTTGTATGAATCATGATAAATGGTGTCAATAAAAATTTCTTTATAGCGGAGGTTGTTTTTTCCAACCCGCGCGGTGATTTCCGCATCCGCATGATAATTGTTTGAGTTCCATTGCAAAAGAGCATAGACTCGAGTGCGAAAGGCGCGGTATCCGCATTGCATATCAAGAATATTGACATGAAAAAGACGTTTCATGCTTATTTCAAGCATTTTCGTCCCCAGCCTTCGGACAAACGGCATGGAGTTCAAATCGTTGCGTGAACCAAAAACAATATCTGTCTGTTCGTCCAACGCGGCAAGGAATTCAGGGATATGTTTGGGGTCATGCTGGCCGTCTCCGTCAAGCAAAATAATGATTTCCGCTTGAAGAGACAGAGCGGCGTCGCAACCTGTTTTGATGGCTCCGGCTTTCCCCAGATTGATTGGATGCCGAAGCACGGTGGCGCCGGCTCTTTTCGCCAGCTCCCGCGTCGCATCGGCTGATGCGTCGTCAATCACGAGCACATCCGGGACATATTTTTTTACTTCGCTCACAATCTCTGCGATGTGTTTTGCTTCGTTATATGCCGGAATAACCGCAATCGTTTTCATACGGCATCGGTTTGTGTCTTCCATGCGATGTATCGGTCAATGCCTTCCCAGATGGAAATTTTAGGGGAAAAGCCAAGGTGTTTCGCTTTTTCAATGTTGGCGACAAAATTGGAAACTTCGCCCGGGCGCGCGGGGCCGTGTATGATTGGCGCGTTGAGCTTTTTTCCGATATAGGTGGCAATATCTTTGATCGAGGTTGCAGAGCCGGTCCCAAAATTGATTACCTGTCCTTTGAGGTTTGGCGTGCGCAACACGAGAACATAGGCGTCAATAAGATCGCTGATATAAATATAATCCCGTTTTTGTTCGCCGTCTCCATAGATGGTGAGCGGTTCTCCTTCAAGCGCGCGTGAAACCAAAATAGGAATAAGCGCGCCGCCGGGTCCGTCTTTCTGGCGTTCGCCAAATACATTGAATGGGCGGACGATTGCGATGTCCATGTCGTACGTCTTCACATAGGCAAAACACAGCCGGTCCACTGCGGCTTTGGACGCGGCATACGGGCTGAAAGGGCGGAGTTCATACGTTTCATCCATGCTTGCGTCGCCCTCTTTCATGGCGCCATATACTTCGCAACTGCTGCCGTGGATGAGCCGTTTGCCATATTTTCTCGCCGCTTCAAGAACGTTCAGCGTTCCCATCACGTTGACCTCTACTGTCGCCCTTGGATTTTTGATGGATTCATCAACATGGATATGGGCGGCCAAGTGAATAACCGTATCGCAATTGCGAACCGTTTTTTCCACAATTTCTTGGTCCGTAATGCTTCCGCGGATCCATGTGACCGGTCCGCCGATTGCCGCGATATTTTTTTCCGCGCGCTCCGAATCGGTGCCGAGAATGGTGACATGGTGGCCTTCGTGTATAAGACGCTCCGCAAGGTGGCTCCCCTGGAAGCCGGCTCCGCCGGTAATCAGTATGGACATACAATAAGATAGGAATCAATTACTCGTATGTATCTATGGTCAGGGATTTTTTTTCTTGCTATACTCGTTTCGATGTTATAGCCGGGATATGTTGAAAAAATCCATTTTTTCTTTGATACAATATGTATTCTATGCCTCGTTTTTTCTCTATGTAGTGTTGATTTTTATTGGTTTTTTTCATGAAAAATTTTTTCAGCTCTCTCGCGTGTTTGTCCCTGTTTTCTTCAGTTGGTGTATCGCCTGGGGGCTTTTTTTGATATTTTTTTCTTTTGTGTATCCCCCCCAATCAGGAGATGCCCGAACGGAAAAGCAAACCGAGTATACTAAAAAAAATCTCTCTTGCCAAGAGAAGAGAGAACACCGGGCAAAATGGGAGGGGGGGTACGTGCTCGGCATGGGGCTGTTCACCGGGCTTATGGTCTATTTGATAATAGATCAAGCGGGGTGGATTCGCTGGATGTATAGTGTTGGCGCCACGATTCTTGCCATTCTTTTATCACTCTTTTTTTTCGAGGAAGACGCATCTCCATAGCGCCATGCATATGAAACAGAAGATTGGTTTGGTTATTATTCTTTTATCCGTGTTGGTCGTTTTTTCGCTTTGGTTGGGTATTATGGCAACCGGGGTTGTGAAAGGTTTTCGTATTGTTTTCGGCCTCATATATATAACTGTTCTCCCGGGGCTTGTGTTGAGTTATATTCTGTTCCCCGGATCAGAAAAAAAAATTGACATGCTCGAACGGTTGGTGCTTTCTATCGGATTGTCGTTTGCAATTGTGCCGTTGATTATTTTTTCTGCGAATTATTTGGGGCTTCCCGTGAGTCCGCTCTCTATTTTTTTCTGTGTTGGGGGCAGTACTATGGCGGGGGTACTCTTTCTTATTGCCCGGCGATGGTGGGCTCACCTTAAAAAGGCAAAGACGTGAGGAAGCAACCTCGCACTCTTTCAGTTTTTTTATGTTGTTTTCTCGGCTGGAGCCAAAAAAATCAATGTTTTTTGTCCGTTCTCTCCCATTTTTTCTGTATGGAGCATTGGCATTTTTGGTCATCGCTCCGTGGCTACGTCCGGGGGATATTTTTCTTTTGGATTGGACAACGCCGATCGTTGCCGAACGGCCCGGATTGTTTTTTCCGCATCTTGGCGTGTGGTTTTTTTATATATTTCATTCGGGCTTTGGGCTTCCTCTTTGGCTCTTGGAAAAAGTATATTTTGCCGGCATTCTTTTTTTGGGCGCATACGGCATGCACCGATTTGTCCGTTTTTCTTTGCCGGCAAAATTGTTTGCAGGGTTCTTTTATGGATGGAATGCGTTTGTCTACGCGCGATTTTTCTTCGGGCAAATGAATTTTTTGCTCGCCTACGCATTGCTTCCTTTTCTCGTTTCCGCATTCGTCGATTTTTTGGAACATCCCCGATGGCGTTCCGGAGGAAGACTGCTTGTGTGGAGCGCACTTGTCCTTGGCGCAAGCATTCATATTTTTCCGCTGGTTGTTTTGCTTGTTGGCATGTTGTCCTGTTCTTTTTTTTGCATGCGGCAGAATAGACACATGGTCATGGCGCACGGAAAAAAATATCTAGGGCGCTATCTGATTGTTTTGTGCGCTGTTATTTTTCTTGTTTGGGCCGGAGCGATAGTTCGCTACGGGCGTGTGGAGCAAACGCTCGCACATATCACCTGGAATGATTTTATTGAATTTGGAACAGAAGTTCCGTCTTATGGCAATTTAGGATCTTCCATATCTACCATTTTTTCTTTGCATGGTTTTTGGGGCGAGCGCGACTTCCGATATCTCTTGCCGCGGAATGTCGTTCCCGGATGGACTGTGTGGCATCTTCTGCTGTTGGCGTTGTGTTTTGTACCTATTTTTATATTTTTAAGAAGATGTCTCCGTTGTCTCCGTTTTGGTTCGATAAAAACAAGCAAAGAACCGTCCCCGATAGCGCGTATATGGCTGGTCGGAGCGTTTTTTTTCCTTATGCTCGTAAGTACGATATTGGCGCTCGGTATCGGCCACCCAGCGAGCGGACGTATGACGTACTGGCTTTTTACGCATATTCCGTTTTATGAAGGACTGCGCGACACCCAAAAATGGCAGGCGCTTTTGGCGCTTTCTCTCGCGTATGTGGGAAGCGCAGGCATCGAGATTATTTTTCCATTTTTTCAGCGTCATCCGCCAAATGATGCCATGGTTTTAGCCGTGGAGTCGGTTGGTCGGCGGATTCCGCCCCACCGGGCGGTGACAACTGGTACCACCCCGCTCTGCGGGGTGGGGCTCCATTTTTTTCGATTTTTTCTTGTTTTTTTGCCATTTTTTTTGATGCCCCTCATGTTTTTTGGGTTTGGCGGCCAAATAAGCGCCTCGGTTTATCCTAAGGGTTGGTATGCGGCGCGTGACATTTTGGTAAAGGATGAATCGTCATATCGTGTTCTTTTTTTGCCATGGCACCGGTATCTCCCCTTGAGTTTCACCGAGTATCGCGTCGTTGGAAATCCGGCGGGTGTTTTTTTTGGCAAAAAAGTGATTGCCGGCGATAATATTGAAAAGGGGAGCATCTATACCACCAGCCTGCGGCCAGAATCAAAAGAGATTGAGTGGGCCATTGTCCGCGAACAGATTCCGCACGGCGACGTTGCGTTTTTTCTCGATGGCATGGGTGTCAAATACGTTATTCTTGCCTTGGAATATGATTTTTCTCAATATCTCTGGCTGATTCAAGAAGAATCATTTGAGGCGGTGTACCAAGATGATCAAGTGGCGGTATTTTTGAATAGAGAATTTTCTGGTAAAAATTCTTGAGAGAAATGAAAGAGATGTGTTTACTTTCTTTTCTTTTTATGCTAATTTATGGATAGTATACATGTGGCATATATTTTTTATCGCATATATTACTTTATTTTTTTTATATGAGTTCTTCTGAACCTGCAAAAAAAAAGAGTGGAAAATTATTGATTGGTGTAGGCGTGATTTTTCTTTTGGCTGTCGGGGCGGGGCTTTTTTTCTTTTTTTCATCTTCTCCTGTCGGCGGCAACAAAGAAAAGCAGACAATGTCCTCGATTGCTGACCGCATTGTGTCGGTCGAGGCTCTCACCAAAGACAATAGTAATTTTTCTTTGGACAGTAGCATCTACCCGCCGAACGCAGTTCAGCCAATTAGTTATTTTGAAGAGGGAGAAAATCAAAAATGGCAGGGCCAGGCGCTGTACGATACAAATGTCGTGTTTGAAGGGGAGCGCAGTTTGGGGCTCGTCAGCGTGGATCGGAATGAGGCGCTTGCCTATTTCAAAAAGGATATCGATTTGTCGCAGATGAATTATGTCGCCTTTATGATGCATATTTCGGATTTTTCCGCGTTTGAATCCATGGAGCTTGCGTTTGGAGATGTCGAGTTGCAAAATTATTATGCATACAGTTTTTCGAACCTTCAAAATGGATGGAATTTTGTCAAAATTCCCAGAGATCAGTTTGTTCCGTTTATTGCGTCCGATGCGTCGTTTGACTGGACCAAAATACAGCGCACCCAATTTACCCTGCTTTCCCGTTTTGATTCGGTTTTTACGGTGCGGCTTGATCGGTTGAATGTGGTCAATATGCCGGATGAATTTGGAAAAGATTGGAAAGTGCCGGGCGGCGATAAAGAGCAATTTTTTAATTTGTATCTGCATAATGGCAAGATGCGTCTTTCAGCGCGAAATACTGGTCTGAACAGAGCCATTTTGGGCAATCTGAAAAATGAAAATGATTTTGTTTATTCGGCCACAGTTTCCCCACAATCGGCAAGCCGGAGCGGTTTGTTTGTGCGTGGCAATTATACCAACGGGTATGGGTATTATTTTTTGGTTGGCGGCGTCGGGGATAACCAATGGCAGATATTAAAATTCAATCCTGCCGGATGGGACACGCTCGCAAGCGGAACATTGGGCAACAATACGATTCAAGACGACAAGGATTATATTGTGCGCGTGGAAGCCAAAGGGCCGCAAATGCGGTTTCTTCTGTCACTCAACGGAACAGAATATATTGATATCCAGGAAATTAAAGATAGTGAGTTTCGATCGGGCGGTTTGGGAATTACCGTTATTGACGGCAATGGATGGACGGTCTTTGACGACTTTTTTGTTAAAGAACTCTAGCGTGCGTTCATTGGTATTGTTTTCTTTTTTTCTGGTTTGCCATGAAAACATCTCTTTTTGTGTATTGGAAAAAAATATGGGGTGTCTATCTTTCCGTGGTCAGCCGCGTTCATGCCGACCTCAAAGAAGATACTCTAAAAACGCTCATCAGTTTTTTGCTTTTCCTTCTCATATATTTTTTGTTTGATGATCCGCTCACGTCGGCGGTGGTCGTTCTTGGGATAGCCGCGCTTTTTTTTCGATGGAGCGGAAAAATATTTCTTCATGTTGGTTTTTTTTTCCTTGCCGGCGCGCTTTTCTTTTTGCTGATTCGAGATCCCTATTGGGGGAATGCCATGATTCGCTATGCATATGGCGTTGTGGGAATAGGCCTTGCTGTGATGTGCATTCGTTATGGCATGCGCGCCGCGCGGGAGAAAACGTCAGAGGAGAATTTCGCACGCCCAGGCCACCCTTTGTTTTCTCCTCCCGTTCTTATTGCTCTTTTAAGCATTCTCTTTACGATTGTTGGGTTTTATATGTTATTTCATATGATGAGCGCAAAGATCAGAATCCAACAAGGAATGATTGATCGCTTGGCCGGATTTGATATGACCGGCGAAGACCCTGAATTGACTGCTTTGAAAGAACAACTCATGGAAGCCGTTGCGCTGGTCTCTCTCTCGACCAAAGAATATCCGTCGTCTACAATATCTTCTCCGTCGTCGGAGGATATGGATGCAGAGGAGATTTTGCCGCAAGATATTACCATGGATATTTTAAATGGGACGCAGGTCGCTGGAGCGGCGTCAGCTCTCAAGAATGACCTCAGCAAAAAAGGGTATGGAGTTCTCTCGATTGGCAATGAACCGAGTAAAGAGTACGTGGAGACGGTCGTGCAATATCGCGATAGTACAGAAAAAGCGCAAAAAATAAAGGCAGAATTGGATAGTATTTTTTTTGTAATTATAGAACAAAATGCCAATATTCCTCACGATATCCGCATTATTATTGGGGAAAGAAAGGAATCGTAAGGGCAGTTATCCACAGCACGAATTGCCCTATTGTCATAATGAAAAAAAAGTGCTATACTCTGTTTAATATTTGAACTCATAGCGAGTTTCCCCCAAACACCGCTCGCAGATTGATCATACTGTACGCCAGGTATTTGAACCCGGTATGGGTCGCCTCAAGCTTCTCGTACCGTATAACCAATTTGCGATAGGTGTCTTGCCAAGCAAAGGTGCGTTCAATTTTGAAGCGTTGTTGGTAGATTGGTTCATTAAAATCCGCGTACATCTGTTCGAGCTTCTGCTCGTCTTTGGTTCCTCGTCGATTCGGTTTGATGACCGGAATCATGTCATGAGAGCGGATCAACCACTTGTTGTATACTGAATCAAATCCGGAACCAAGTGTCATATACGAGTCTTGCAAATCAAGCCCAATGAGCGACGCGAAATCAGCGAGTCCGTCCACCCCCTCTCGCAGTAATATGGTATCATGTTCATTAACAGGTCTGACGATAAGTGGGGCAATCACGAATCCGTGATTATCCGCTATGGTCAGCTCTTTTAATCCTTTCTGATGTTTGTGCCCGGAGTACCCGATTCCGTAGCCCCTTTTTTGGCCACGGTATTACTGGCATCACCATGCAGAATGGAAAGATCGAGCGTGCTCCTTTCACACAATATTTTCACCGAGGTTTCGAACAGATTCTGGTAACTGCCATTTCGGCTCCACCGATTGTGCCACTTGTATACGTTGGTCCAATGAATTTCATTGTGATACGTTCTGAGTTGGTTCCATTGGATGCCGGTGTGGAGGACGTACAGAATGTAGTTAAAAATCTTGCAGCGAGAAATCTTTTGTTTCGGCCCGCTGCGGCTTCGCGAGAGATATGGATCAATGTAGGTCTTGAAGTCCTTCAATCCCACCTTGACCGGCAATTTACGAATAACGACCTCCTGTGGATAGTTCTTGTTGCGCATACAATTGTGCAAAAATGATAGATAAAAATGTTACCACATTTTACTCTCATTTTAGCACAATTGTGCGTGTAATGCACTATCAACTCTTTCTTTTTATTTTTTATCTTAAATTATTTTTTTAATTCATCCGTTTGTATGCAAAAGCGTTCGTTTGTCTCCTTCTTCGTGCTTTTGGCAATGGTGGTTCCCGGTGTAGCCCTTGCCCAGTACGGTGGAGGCGGGTCTTCATCTGCTCCAGCCCCCACTGTTAGTCCTTCAGAGGGTTCAAAGGAGGCTGAGGTAAAAGTTGTTATCAACAATGGCGCGGCAACTACTGCCACGACCGATGTCACCCTAAAACTCCCAAAAACGAGTGGTGACCAAATGGCCATCTCCAACTATTCGGATTTTAAGGACAGCTCATGGGAGAAGTATGCAGAAACCGCTTCTTGGGTTCTTCAGCCAGGGGCAGGCAGTAAAACAGTATATGTGAAATTTCGAAGCTCTGGAACAGGGAAAACCACAGAAGTCGTGAGTGGGAAAATTATATTGGTTTCTTTGGAAAGCCCCCAAGAGGAAGCAAAAGCAGAGCCGGAAACATCTAAAGATTCTGTTGAAGATGAAGCGACAGACGGATGTGCCCTTACGCCAGGATCAGCATACAAAACATCAAGCTCATATGGAGTCTTTTATGTGACCGATGATTGTACCAAAGTGCCATTCAAGAACCCAACAGTTTTCTATACATATTTCAACTCTTGGAATGAGGTCAAGGTGACCACAAAATTGGGAAGCCTCAAGAACGATCCATTGGACTTTATGCCATTTGGTCCAAAGTTTGATCCAAAATATGGCGCATTGGTAAAAATCGTGAAAGATCCAAAAGTGTATCTGCTTCTCGGAAACAAAAAATATTGGATTACGGATGAAACGGTCTTTACTTCGCTCAAATATCAATGGGATTGGATTGAAGATATTGACAAGGCGCTATTGGACAAATATGAAACCGCGGGAGAAATCACCGACACCAGCAAACACCCGGATAACACCTTGATCAAATACAAAAATTCTCCAAAAGTGTACAAACTCCTTGAAGGAAAAAAGAGCTGGATTACCACGGAAGAAGCCTTCAAAGAGCTCGGGTATCGTTTCGATCGTGTTGTCACTGTTCTTGATTCCGAAGTATACGAAGACGGACCAGATATTGAATAATACACCATCATAGTCAAAAGAAGATTCCGCAATGGAGTCTTCTTTTTTTCTGTGGTATACTTTGTCAACAAAAACATTCTTTTCTCTTCAAATTTTTTATGACGCGCCAGCGATTTTCTTTATTGCTTTTTTTCGTTTTTGCCAGTATACATTTTTTTTATGCTATCCCGTCTGTTTTTGCAGGGTCTGGTTCAGCATTGCTCTATTTTTCTCCAGTACGGGATACTGCCATTGTCGGCCACCCATTTTCTATTTCTCTATGGGTCAAGCCGGGAGATGTCCCCGTTGACACTCTTACGGTTCATGCATTTTTTCTGGAAGATTTTTTGGAAATATCGTTGGTTGTATTTCATGAATCTATAAACGACGTTGATTCGAACTACGAGGTCAACAATGAAGACGGCACATTCAGCCTGACGGCTACAGTAGGAGAGCCCGTTCGTGAATCCATGGCGTTTGCGACCATAACATTGTTGCCGAAACAAAAAGGAGGCGCGGTTTTTTCTTTCCAAAAATCGCTCACCGCGCTATCGGTCGGCGGCCAGCACATGCCTTTTTTTACGGATGATTCTTACTATACCATTCGTACAGAGGAGCAAAAATCCAAGGATTCGGACGCACCGATTATTGCGAAAGATTCCGTTTCCGAATTGATTGTTGGCGACAGGGTTCTTTTTATACGGAATGACATAAGCACATCCTCGCTTTTTCGGGGTGATCCCCCTATTCTTCGCGGGACGACCAATATTCCGGGGGCAACCATTCGTTTTTCTGTTGACAGCGGGCTTCTCAGCGCAAATGTGCGCGCAGGCGGCGAGGGCACATGGGAGTGGGAACTTCCGGACATTCTATTGCCCGGCGTATATCACGTGCTCATGTCGGCGACGCATCCTCAATATCCTACCCTCCAAGATATCGATCTTTTTGATATTGAGGTAGTGAATAACGATGTCCGCGAGACATTGTTTCAGATTGATGTTCTGGCTTCAGAGGATCGTGTTCGGGGCGGTTCAAGCCTTCCTTTTATCGTGCGGCTGTCTGATGACGCAAGCACGCTCGAAGAACAATCGCAAACGTTGCTCCACCTGGCGTACCATGTGGAAGATCCGTCTCATGGGCTTCTCACGGAATTTGAAGAGAATGTGGTATTGGTCGGCCCCCAATGGGAAAAATCATACAACATTGATATCCCCAAAAAGGCAGAACGAGGCACATATACAGTCTATGCGACCATTGCGCTCAATGATGTCGTTGTTGCCGGCAACGCAACAACATTTCATGTTGGGTTGAGTGCCATGGTCATTGTAGCGATTATCGCTCTCGGGTTGGTCTTCATAGGTGGTATTTTTTTCTTGGTTCAAAAATATACCAAAAGATGATGTTCCTATGCGTTTTTCCGTTCTCACACTTTTTCCCCACATTATTGACTCCTATTGTCAGGAGTCCATTCTTTTGCGCGGTCAAAAAGCAGGGGTTATACAGATTCGTTCCATCAACATCCGTGATTTTACGCATGACAAACACAAAACCGTGGACGACACCCCGTATGGGGGTGGCCCGGGTATGGTGATGAAGCCGGAGCCGGTGTACGAGGCGCTGAGGAGTATTGACGGCATTCCATTTCATAAGGCGGACGGTTTGTCCAAAGTGAAGAAAATTTTTTTCGGAAATATCAAGCAAAAAAAACGAACGATTCTCTTATCGCCTCGCGGACGTCAATTTGACCAACAGGTGGCGCGTGAGTGGTCCAAGCTCAATGAACTGGTGTTGATCTGCGGCCGGTACGAAGGCATGGATCAGCGCGTTGCCGACCACATGGTAGACGAAGAAATTTCTATTGGTCCATATGTCTTGGCCGGAGGAGAGCTTGGCGCACTCGTCATTATCGAAGCCGTGAGCCGCCTTATTCCTGGAGTTTTGGGCAACGAGGAGTCACTCAAAGAAGAAACATTTTCTTTATCGCAAAAGAGGGACCATACAGAGGAGGAAAAAGAATATCCGCAGTACACCAAGCCGGACACATTTCGTGGCTGGGAGGTTCCTTCTGTTTTATTGAGCGGCGACCATAAACGCATTGCAGACTGGCGAAAAAAACACAGGACATAGCTATGAAACGCTTTCGGTACCTGTTGTTCACACTGACGCTTGCCACACTCAATTTGGGGTCCGTTCTTATTTTTTTTGGATTTTTGGTTTTTTTGGACAGTCAGCAATATGTGGACACCATCCGTTTTTTTCTTGGGGATCCGGACGCGCCGGTTCATCTCCATCGGCTCCTGCGGCCGCTCGGGCCGCTTCTTGCCGTGCCGTTTGAGTTTATTGGGCTCGGGGCAGGGCTTCTTATTCAAAATATTTTTTTCTATTTTTTCAGTGTCGGTTTGGTATTTTTGATTATTAACCGGCTGTTCCATGATCAAAAACAGGCGCTCTATGCGTCGGTGTTGTTTTTTTCCGCAATGCCCGTTCTTAAATTTGGATTGGGGTATCTCACCGATATGGGCGCTTGGTTTTTTTATCTTTTTTCTGTTTTTTTGGCGCTTCTCTATCGAGAAAAGGATAACGTATTATTCGCGGTTGTTGCCGCATTTGTTTCAAGCGCGGGAGTGTTGATGAAAGAAAACGGAGGAATGGGGATTCTTTTTTTGTGCGGTCTTATTCTGCTCTCTCATCAACGTTCATTGAAGAAAAAGACAGGGATATTTTTTCTTGCCGCTGTTGTTTTTTTGATTCCAATCGTCCTTTTTCAGATTTTTATGCATGTCAACTTTTCGTATACCTATCTTGATTGGTTCCTGTATAATAAAACAACCTATGTTGACCAAAGTGGAATCGGCTCTCTTTTGTTGCTTCATCTCTACGGTCTTTTCCAGGCGCTTCATCTCGTTGGTTGGGTGTTTGGCGGTGTTGGTCTGTGGATTTTTCAAAAAACAAAACAATACCGGCATCTGTATCCTGTGGCGGCCGCTTTTATTCTTCCTTCTTTTTCTTTTCTTTTGTGGCCCGCGTCCGAAAGCCGCCTCACATTTATGATTGCGCTTTTTGCGATTATGTTTGCGTCCCTTGGGATACGGTGGGTGACCAAGACATTCTTTCCTCGATATGCGTATTCTGCTCCTTTCCTTATTCTCGCCGCGTACGCAATGGTCAATATGGTCAGTGTTTTCGTTGAAGTTGGATTTGGCGTTGCATCGTGATTATTGGTGTGTGTGAGCTTGCATCCCCGCAAGAGTTCCTGATTCAAAATAGTCATCTTCTGATCCTGCATGTTCCAGATCATATTTTTTGTTTTCCAAAATACTTTTTGCCGCGGCGATACCCATTTCCAGGCTATGGTCCTGGTTGGTATATTTAAATCGTCCCGGCCGCCCTATGGTGTAGAGGTTGGTCAATGAATCAAGGTATGATGTTACCGTCTCAAGGTGTGTTTTATATGTCAAATCATACACCGGGTACACATGACTTTTTTTAAACGTGTAATATGCTCGCACGTCGGTTCGCGAACAGATGCCAATTTTTTCCAAATGATCCATGGTGAGAGAAAATAATGCATTGTTTTCCATGTTCCAGAGGGTGTTTCCTTTGGTGACAAAAAATTCTATAAAGAGTGAGGTTTTATCTTGCGGACTCATGTCGGCGCTAAAGTTTTTCATCTCAGAAATTCGTCCGAATGGGATATGGGTATCCGGGAAATAAATCCAGTTATCGCGCATTATGGATGGTTTATTGAAGGTGATAAAAAGATAGACTTGTGATCGCCATTTCAATTGGTTTGCCGCATGCTGTATCTCTTCCGGAGCCGCCGGATGGAGAAGTGAAATGAACTGCTGGATAGGAATGGAATTCACGAGATGAGCGGGGGAGACCGTCATTGATCCGCCACGGTCTGTTTCTATAATGACTTCTGTAATCGTTCCGTTTTTGTGGCGTATCTGTGCCGGCGTACTTTTTGTATAGACAGTACTGCCTCGCGTTTCAATTTTTTTTTGAATCGTTTCATAAATAAGGCCGGTGCCGTACTGAGGATAAAAAAAAGAATCCACCAAGGATTTTGGCTGTTTTTTGTTATTTTTTTTGAATGCGTTTTTGAGGGCACTCCTCACATTCAGCCCTTTAATTCTTTGCTTTGCCCAATCCGGATGGATGGCGGCGCACGGGATGCCCCAAATTTTTTCCGTGTAATTAAGCATGTTGAACGAGCCAAGTTTTTTTCCAAAATGACGGATAATATAATCTTCAAACGTTCGGATTGGTTTTTTGAATAATCCAAATTCTGCCGCGCCTTTCAAATAGGAAAAACCCATGCCGCACGCCCGAAGCGGGCCGATATTTTTGAGCGCTTGGAGGGGAATAATGGGGTAGGCATAAAATTTTCCGTCAATATATTGACGAGTTTGACGGGGCACTTCAACCCATTGCTCATGGAGAATATTTTCCACAAATTGATAGAGGAATGGATTTTTTGAAAAAAAACGATGCGGACCGATGTCGGTCCGAAACAAGTCGTCTCCTTCTTGGAAGAGAAGTGTTTTTGCAAGGCCGCCCACCTGGGTGTCTTTTTCGATAACGATTGCATTTTTTCCTGCGTCAGAGAGTGTCATGGCGGCAGCCATGCCTGCCGGTCCGGCACCGAGGATAACAATGGGGGTGTCCATAAATAAGTATGCACGTAGTGTAGGGGATCTTTCAGGTATTTTCAAGTCCGCTTCATCCATTTTTATTTTGTGGATAACTTGAATATTTTCACTCTTGACACTATCTTTTTTCTTTGGTACACTTTAGTTAACTAAAGTATTCTCTGTATGACCAAACAATGGAACAACAAAAATACGGATGCCTTGATTGAGGCCATTTTACAGCTGGAAAATCGTTCTGAAGCACGACGTTTTTTACGTGATCTCTTAACCGAGTCTGAAATTATTGAATTTGGTAACCGTTGGCTGGCGGCTCGCATGCTCGCCAATCGTGTCCCGTATGTTGACATCCAAAAGAAAACATCCTTGAGTTCAACCACGATTGCTCGAATTTCGAAATGGCTTCAAAAAGGAAAAGGCGGATATCGTCTTGTTCTCGGCCGGTTAGCATTGGTCCAAAATACGGTCCATGCACATCATCATGTTTCTTCTGTTTTTGAGAAGAGTTTGCCGTGATGATGTTTTTTCATAGGTCGAACCCTCCTCAAAAGCAGTGAGGGTTTTTTGTTTTTAAACTGCATTCACATATGAAAATAATGAGTACCACCACCCAGCTCAAAAAGCCGCTGGTTTGGATGGAAATCAACACACAGGCGTTAAAAAAAAATGTTCAAACAATGAAACAATTTATTGGCAACACCAAAATAATGGCGGTTGTAAAAGCAAACGCATATGGCTTGGGAAGTGTTGGTGTCGCGCGAACGATTGAAGAAAATGTTGATGCCTTTGGCGTTGTGGGAGTAGCAGAAGCGCTCTCGCTCCGAGCAGGAGGCGTACAAAAAACAATTGTCAATTTAGGCATCTATACGTCGGAAGACGCGGGAGCGCTCATAGAAAATGATATTGCCCCGAGCCTTTTTACTTCTGGGGACTTTGATAATTTCAATCGTCAGGCAAAAAAAATGAATCGTCGCGTGCCGGTGTGGATAAAGGTAGACACCGGCCTTGTTCGTCTGGGAATTCCATATCAAGAAGCAGCTGCGTGGATCAAAAAGGCAAATGCGTACCCAAGCATTACTCTGGCAGGGGTCTCAAGTACGCTCAGTGAAGATATATCATTTGACCAAGAACAATTGCAACGGTTTCTCTCTGTGAGAGAGGCATGTGGTAAGGAAAATATTTTGGTTCCGATTTGGAGCATTGGGTCAAGCGAATCCGTTTTTCTTTTTCCAGAGGCGAATCTCGACATGATGCGGCTTGGCATTTCACTGCTTGGTTATTATCCATCGGAAGGAGCTCGAGCGACAAAAAAAGTAATTCTCGAACCAACCGTGACCTATAAAACGCGTGTTGCGTGTATCAAAGAAATAGAGGCTGGCGAAGGAATGTTTTATCGGCAAACATATGTTGCAAAACAAAAAAAACGAATTGCCATTTTACTGCCTGGATATTCATATGGTTTGGATCCAAAACTCGTGAACGGTGGATCAGTATTGATCAAAGGAAAGAAATATCCACTCGTCGGTGGTATCTCGGCCACGAATTGTTTTGCCGATGTCGGCCTGGAAGACGATGTGGCTGTCAATGATGAAGTTGTAATATTTGGGAAACAAAATGAAGCAGAAATTCCATTAGAGGATGTTTGCCGCCTGACAAATCAAAATGTGTATCAATGTCTGAGTCGGATTCCGGAGAAAGTACAGCGGCTATATGTATAAAGCAGTATGGTTTCGTCGTTCCGTTCAAATTTTTTTTGTGAAGAATATTTGAATGGCCCGGCGAACGTTGTTTTCTTAAACGTTCTGTCTGCTGGGTCGGCCACGGGGAGCATTCCCCGCGTTTTTGCAAGGAGAGTGCCATGCGTATTCGCATCGCGCAGGGCAACGTGCACACGCACGTCCACGTTCACCGCCACTAGGCCGCGTTCGGCCGGCGGGAACGCGGGGCGCCGGGGCGATTTATCGCACCGGCGCCTGTCCCTTGATTCCTCAAAAAACAAAAAGAAAAAGAGAGAAAAAGAAAATGTACGAAAAAACACTTGAAAGGGAATATCAGCGGGCCAAAAAGGTCCCGCTGACGAGGATCGCGTACGAGGGAAGTGAGATCGTTTTGTTTCGTGCCGACCAGTTGGCGGCCGGCGTGAAAACGGCAATCGGGCGCGCTCTCGTGGCCCTCGCCATCGACAGAGGACAGATTACTCATAAAACCCGCGCGCTCGTTGTCCAGGGTGCGGGGAACACGGTCACGGCAGTGCACGAGGCCGTGCAGGAACGGCGGCGCCGCCTTGAGGTCATCGCTGTCGTGTACGAGGAGACGAGCCGGCGTGTACGCGACCGGCTCCTCGCGCGCGGCATCCGCGTCGTTTCAGGACCGACCCGGAGCCAAGGACAAGAGGGCAGAAAGGGAACGGTGCTGGAACTCTGGCGGGACAACCCCGCCTATGTTCCGCTCGAGCAACATGAGGAGCCCCTCATCGTAGATATCCAGTGCCAGACTCTCGGACTCCGGATCGACGAAGAGTTGGAAAATGATGGCACTCCACCCACGCATCTTGTCGCCGGTGTGGGAACCGGTGGGACACTGTTCGGACTCAGTTATGGAGCGCGGCAGCTCTATCCCGGAATTAAGATCATCGGGCTCGAGGGCGTTGGGTCAACCCTGTCTCTGTGGCACGCGTATCTGCGCGTCAAAGGGCAAGGGTTTGAGAAAGAGCGAGCGGCGATTGAACGGGCTCTCGTTCAATACCGCAACGCCGGGATGGTCACGAAACTCACCTGCTTTCCGGAGGCAGATCCGGATGGGTGGTTCGATATCACCGTCGACTTTCCGGCAGACATGAGCGGAACTCTCGGCATTGAGGGCCTCGGGGTTGGCAACCCGACAAAGCTCATCCTCAAGCATCTTCGGAAGCTGACGCGGGTAGAGATCATTACGGATGAGCAGGCGGCTCAGGGTGTCCTGGCTCTGAGCAAACATGGGATCTCCGCGGTTGAATCCGCGGGCGCGAACATGTTTATTGCCATGAGGATTGCCGAGCGGCAGGCGCAAAGAGGCCAGGCCGGAGCAAAGATCGTGACTGTCGTCACGGCAGCACGATGAAAAGAAAAAAAATCATATACAAAGGAGGTAAAACGAGCTGAAGGAAACCCTTTGGCTCATGTTGTTTTTGTTCCCGTATTTTATCCCCACCTTCTCCACAAGAAACGCCCTTGACAAAGAAAAGCGCTCCCTATATACTCATGCTCGGTTCTATACCATAACAATCTATACTTTTCTCAAGCCCCGATGGACATCGGGGAACTGGGAAGAAAAAAGAGCAACCGTTGTCCCGTCTTGTGTCCGTATGGTGTAGATCTTCTATCTGCAGATATTGAACAGAACACTGGGAATAAAAAGGTTTCTCTTTTTTCTTTCTAGCGGAAGAATGTTCGTTACAATTTACCACAACATTCACAATACAAATGTGACAAGAACCGGTCTTTCTGTAAAAAGAAAGACAAAGACGTCTATTATCCAAATTTTGAGCATATCTTTTTTGAGCAATCAAAAAAGGTGAACTCTTCTGTTGTCGAGAGACAACAACTGATGAACGTATGTGAGTCCAAATGGCCCTTCGCCCTCCGACTTTGTCGGAGTGTGCTCAGGGCTCAATAAAGGACTCGCTTCGCTCATCTCTTTATTGAGAGTTTGATCCTGGCTCAGGACGAACGTTGGCGGCGTGTCTAAGGCATGCAAGTCGAGCGTGGTTCCGATTTCGGTCGGAATCTAGCGGCAAACGGGTGAGTAACACACTGGTAACCTGCCTCCGAGACGGGCATAGCCCACCGAAAGGTGGATTAATACCCGATGGTCATGGGGGGTCGTATGACATTCCCATGTAAATCTTTTTTGGCTCGGAGAGGGGCCTATGTCTGATTAGCTTGTTGGTAGGGTAATGGCCTACCAAGGCACCGATCAGTAGCAGGCGTGAGAGCGTGACCTGCCTCACTGGGACTGAGATACTGCCCAGACTCCTACGGGAGGCTGCAGTCAAGAATATTCCGCAATGGCCGAAAGGCTGACGGAGCGACGCCGCGTGCAGGAAGACGCCCTTCGGGGTGTAAACTGCTTTTATGTGGGAAGAATCCCCACACCTTTTATGCTTTATGGTATACTTCGATACTATGTATTATGTATACATTCTCAAAAGCATGAAAGATGCACAATTGTACATTGGTGTTACCGATGATTTGCGCAGACGATTTCAGGAACATACTGATGGCAAAACGAAATCAACAGCATATCGCCGGCCACTGAAACTGGTGTACTACGAAGCATATCTTTCGTGGAAAGATGCTGAAATTCGGGAAAAGAGATTGAAGCAATTCGCAAAAGGGTACGCGCAATTGAAAAAGCGAATTTTGAACAGCATTAATGAAGCATAAAAGGTGTGGGGTTGTGACGGTACCACATGAATAAGAGGTTGCTAACTCTGTGCCAGCAGCAGCGGTAATACAGAGACCTCAAACGTTGTCCGGATTTATTGGGTGTAAAGCGTCCGCAGGTGGTAAATCAAGTTGGTGGTTAAATCCCGATGCTTAACATCGGGACTGCTGTCAATACTGATTCACTTGAGGCCGGGATAGGCAAGCGGAACTATCGGTGTAGTCGTAATAAGCGCTGATATCGATAGGAACACCAAAGGCGAAGGCAGCTTGCTGGAACGTGCCTGACACTCATGGACGAAAGCGTGGGGAGCGAATGGGATTAGATACCCCAGTAGTCCACGCCCTAAACAATGCGCACTAGGTATTGGGAGTATCGACCCTCTCAGTGCCGTTTAAAAAAGCAAACGCGTTAAGTGCGCCACCTGGGGAGTACGATCGCAAGGTTAAAACTCAAAGGAATAGACGGGGACCCGCACAAGTAGAGGATCATGTGGTTTAATTCGATGGTACGCGGCGAACCTTACCTGGGCTCAACTACGAGCTGCAAGCCCCGAGAAATCGGGGACGCTTTCGAAGGTGCTCGATAGGTGCTGCATGGTTGCCGTCAGCTCGTGCCGTGAGGTGTACCCTTAAGTGGGGTAACGAGCGCAACCCTTGCCCTGAGTTAAATGTACTCGGGGGACTGCCCGGGCAACCGGGAGGAAGGTGGGGACGACGTCAAATCAGCATGGCTCTTACGTCCAGGGCTACACACATGATACAATGATCAGTACAAAGGGTTGCCAAGTCGCAAGGCGGAGCTAATCCCAAAAAACTGGTCTCAGTACGGATTGAAGGCTGCAACTCGTCTTCATGAAGCTGGATTTACTAGTAAACGCGCATCAGCTACGGCGCGTTGAATACGTTCTCGGGTCTTGTACTCACCGCCCGTCATACCACGAAAGTTGGCAGCACCCGAAGGCTCCGCAAGGGGACCAAGGTGAGGTCAGTAATCAGGGTAAAGTCGTAACAAGGCATCCGTAGCGGAAGCTGTGGATGGATCACCTCCTTTCTGGAGAAACTCCCCGCGAAAGCGGGGTGACCTTCAGTCGATTTCCCGACGTAGTCGGGGAAATCATCCTTGGTACAGGATGAAATTATCAGAAAATAGATGCTCTTGGTTTCTTGTCACATTTGTATCGTGAAATACATCAAAAATTCTCCGGCCGGGGAATTTTTTTGTGGCATTTTTCCTTGACGTTTTCCTTGGAAGAACGATATACTCTCTCGTGTGTCTGTCCTTGTTTTTCTTTTTTTATATGTCTCTCGAACGACTTATCGATCTTGCCCAACGAACGGGCGACCGTCTCGTGGTTCATGACCCTTTCAATGGACGGGATATTGTTCTTTTGGATGTTGATGACTATGAGGCGCTGTTGGACCAGCGCGGCGCGCCGGATGTTTCTTTTGCGCGGAAAGAAGATATTCGAGGATTATCGAGCGATGAATTTATTGATCGGATCAATCGTGATATTGCGCTTTGGAGAACCCAAAAAGAACAAGAAGAAGGCACATGGGTGCAGACGAAAGATGTTTTGGAACGGCAGTATCCCGAACGGTCTCTACCGGAAACTGACAGTCGCGCGTCTCATGAGGAAACGGCGTCAAGCATGGCGAGCATGGCCTCTTCCGGTTCTTTCGATGAACACACGTCGCTTTCTCCCATCAGAGAGGAAGCGGGGGCGCACGCTTCTAACGTCATGTTTACGGCGCCAAATGAACCGCTTGACGATGATGAGCCGGTTTTTTTGGAAGAGCCGCTCTAGGATGCGCGGCGCCGCTATCCCCAGGGGTGCCACTTGACGAATTTTCATTTTTTCTTTATAATCATCACGCATTTTCTTTTTTTAGTTATCCAAAAGAGAAGCTATTTTTTCCATAGAATATTTTTTATTTTATTTAAAAAAACGCCGCTGGATTACAAAACTGAATCGACCACTCGATTTGGCGCGGCCACGTTTTCGTTGTATGGCAGAGCAATTCCAACGAACAAAACCGCATATAAACGTCGGTACCATTGGTCACGTTGACCATGGGAAGACAACGTTGACCGCCTCAATCTTAAAAGTTGCTGGCGCGCATGGTCTTGTCGCACAAACAAAAAGTGTTTCAGAGATCGATTCAGCGCCGGAGGAAAGAGCGCGAGGAATTACCATTGCAACCGCTCATGTCGAATACCAAACCGAAAACCGGCACTATGCCCACGTTGACTGTCCGGGTCATGCCGATTATGTAAAAAACATGATCACCGGCGCGGCGCAGATGGACGGCGCTATTTTGGTTGTTTCCGCGGCCGATGGCCCAATGCCTCAAACCCGTGAGCACATTCTCCTTGCTCGCCAGGTTGGTGTCCCGTATATTGTTGTCTTTTTGAACAAAGTGGATCAGGTGTCTGACCCAGAGCTCATCGATTTGGTGGAAGAAGAAATCCGGGATTTGTTGAAAAAATATGAATTTCCCGGAGACACCACGCCAATTATTCGCGGTTCTGCGCTGAAGGCGTTGGAAAATCCAAACGATGACGCCGCGTCAAAGCCTATTTTGGATCTTTTGAAGACATTGGATGAATATATTCCAGAGCCGCAACGTGCTTTGGACAAGGACTTCCTTATGCCGATTGAGGATGTATTTTCCATCGAAGGGCGCGGCACCGTCGTCACTGGCCGTGTTGAACGCGGTGTGGTAAAAATTGGAGATGAAGTTGCAATTGTCGGCATGGGAGCCGAAGTGGCAAAAACCACGGTCACGGGCATTGAAATGTTTAACAAGAGTCTAGATCAGGGCCAGGCGGGAGATAACGCAGGCGTCCTGCTTCGCGGCACCAAAAAAGAGGAAGTACAGCGAGGACAAGTATTGGCGAAACCGGGAACCATTACTCCTCATACCGAATTTGAAGCCGAAGTCTATTCGTTAACAAAAGAAGAAGGCGGACGCCACAAACCATTCTTTTCCGGCTATAAGCCTCAGTTTTACATTCGAACAACCGATGTCACAGGGGATGTGACTTTGCCGCAAGGCACGGAAATGGTCATGCCGGGAGACACCGTCAATTTGATTATCAAGTTGATTGTCCCTGTCGCCATGGAAGAAAAAATGCGTTTTGCCATTCGTGAGGGCGGACGAACCGTTGGCGCTGGCGTGGTAACCAAAATTCTTAAATAATATTTGATGTCCCCCCTCTCGCGAGAGGGGGGATTTGTTCATTTTTCTTTCGTATGACAACCGAGACGAAGAAAGTCGATGTCGACCAAGACACAACGCAGGCGCCGAAAATAAAAACACCTGTTCCGCATTCAAAAACACAGGATGATGCCGGCCCTCGTGTTCGCATTAAAATCCGCGCGTACGACCACAAAATCATTGACAGCGCCACGAAGACGATCGTGGAAACCGCGGAGCGCCATAATGCCAAGGTTGTCGGCCCCGTCCCTCTTCCAATTGAAAAAAATAAATTTAGTGTTAACCGAGCGACATTTATTCACAAAACGGCTCAAGAGCAATACGAAATGAGAACCCATAAACGTCTTATTGATATTTATGGTCTTTCTCCAAAAGCGATTGACGCCTTGATGAATTTGAATTTACCGAGTGGAGTTGACGTGGAAATAAAAATGGGTTAAACGCGCCTGTGCATGAGTGGTTTTTTTGGTTCTTGACAAACAACAGCAACTTGTATACAATGGTGCTGAATTACATCTGTTTGGCCTGTAATCCCGTGTTTTTTCACCCAAATAAGATCCCCTGCGGGGAAAACATTTGAGAGGAAAAAATCATGGAAAAAAGGAAAAAAACGTGTAACATTTTTCAATATACAAAAGCTATTTCTTTTTACCAATAAAGGCTAGAAAGAAAAGACACATTGTGTTCCACTGCTTCACGCATTCGGTTCTCCATCATGTGTTTTTTCTTTCTAGTTTTTTGTATCAAGAGAAGAAGTCTGAGCATTTTGAGCGATATCCTGGTTTCGTATGAAATTTATTCTTGGAAAAAAAATTGGCATGACACAGGTATTTCGACCCGACGGCACGGTTGTTCCGGTCACGCGCGTTCAGGCTGGCCCATGTGTCGTGACCCAAGTAAAGCACGAAGGAAAAGACGGAGTTCACGCCGTACAAATTGGTTTTGGAACACAAAAAATTTTTCGCGTTCCAAAAGCGCAAAAAGGACATTTCAAAGGAATTCCATTTGGAGATAAGGCTGTTACCGTCCGATATGTGCGTGATTTTCGAGTGCCGCAAGAATCTCCATTGCAAAAAGGCCAAGTATATACGGTACAAATTTTTGAGCCAGGTGAAAAAGTGAAGGTGGTTGGCCAATCAAAAGGAAAAGGGTTTCAAGGCGTTGTCAAACGCCACAAATTTGCCGGATCGCTCGCCACCCATGGTCACAAAGATCAGCTTCGCATGCCGGGAAGTATTGGCTCAACCGGTCCCCAGCGGGTGTTTAAAGGCATCCGCATGGCCGGACACATGGGGGATGACCGGGTGACGGTGAAGAATTTGGAAGTGGTGGAAGTTCGTCCAGACGACCATGAGCTCTTGATTAAAGGAGCGATTCCGGGCGCTCGAGGCGGACTCGTCTTGATCTCGACGACACAGGGAGATATTGAAATATAGGATTTCCTTTTGTTATTTCTTTATGGTCACCGTACCAATCTACAACCAAGCAGGAGCGGCCGAAGGAAATTATGAACTTTCCGATGCGATTTTTGGCATTGCGCCAAAGAAGTCCGTGATCCACCAGGTATATCGCGCGCTTGAAGCAAACGCGAGACAGCCGTGGGCTGACACCAAAGATCGAGGCGAAGTTCGTGGCGGCGGACGAAAGCCGTGGAAACAAAAAGGAACAGGCCGAGCGCGCCACGGATCAACACGGTCGCCCATTTGGGCGGGCGGCGGTGTAACGTTTGGGCCGTTATCCATACGAAATTATAAACAAAAAATCAATAAAAAAATGAATGCGCTTGCCGTCCGGATGTGTTTATCTGGAAAAGTCCAAGACGGCGCATTGATTGTGGTGTCTGATATCGTCAATGACGGAAAGACCAAAACCATGGCCGGACTTCGAAAACGATTGCCCGGGGAAGGAAAAACCGCAGTGTTTTTGACATCGGCCAACGATCACATGCTTCAACAATCCATACAGAACGTGCCTTCGTTCGACATAGCACGAGTGAGTGACGTGAATGTGCGCGATTTACTGCACCATCAGTATGTGATAACCACCAAGGAAGGAATTGCCGCCTTGGAAAAACGTTTTGCCTCATAAACAGCATTGCATTATTATCCTATGGGACTCCTGAATCGCTGGTCAAAAAAGAAAGAACAAGAACAACTCAAGGCTGTCCGGAGTTCTGCTTCTGATTCGGAAAAAAAGACAGATGCAAAGACAGTATCGGCGCCTCAGGAAGCGGGCATGGCAACGCCTTCTGGCACGAGCGCATCGGACACGGTTTCCGCACATGAACAGTCACCGAAGTTTCGCACCGTGGTACTCCACCCTATTATCAGCGAAAAAGCGACGCTCGCGGAAAGCCAGGGTATATATACTTTTGCGGTTTCAAATTCGGCGACGAAGATTGATGTGAAATTCGCTATAAAACAGCAGTATGGCATTCTGCCAAAGCGAGTCTCCATGCTGTGCATGGAAGGAAAACGATTGCGTTTTGGACGCAATCGCGGAAAACGTAGCGATTGGAAAAAAGCGGTGGTTTCTCTCCCAAAAGGCAAAACTATTCATATTCATGAGGGAGTGTAAAATGGACGTCTGAACACAGCACGATATGCCTATAAAAAAATACAAACCCACAACGCCCGGAAGACGCAAATCAAGTGTGCAGGATTTTTCTGATATCACAAAACGCAAACCGGAAAAGGCATTGACTCGCCGATTAAAAAAGCACAGCGGCCGAAACAATACCGGAAAGATCACGGTCCGTCATCGCGGCGGCGGCGCCAAACAACTGTATCGGACCATTGATTTCCGGCAAACCATGTACGATGTCCCGGCGACGGTTCAAGCGATAGAATATGATCCCAATCGCGGTCCTCGCATTGCGCTCATTCAGTACCACAACGGTCAAAAATCATATATGTTGGCCCCCAAAGGTTTGGGCGTTGGCGATGTGGTTCTTTCTTCGCAGAAAAAAATTGAAGCCAAAACAGGCAACCGCATGCCGCTTGAGCATATCCCCGTTGGATTGTTTGTGTATAATATTGAATTGGTCCCGGGGAAGGGCGGTCAATTGGTTCGAGGCGCCGGACTTGGGGCGCAACTCCAGGTGCTGGAAGGCGAGTATGCGCAGATCAAACTTCCATCCGGAGAAGTTCGTCTCATCCAAAAAAAATGCATGGCGTCCGTTGGCAGTATGGGGAATTCCGATTACAAATTGGTGCGCATCGGAAAGGCCGGACGCATGCGCCACCGAGGCTGGAGGCCAACCGTCCGCGGAAAGGTTATGAACCCGGTTGATCACCCGCATGGCGGCGGAGAAGGATCAAACCCGATTGGATTGAAAGGCGGCCCAAAGACGCCGTGGGGAAAGAAAGCGCTGGGTGTCAAAACCAGAAAACATGGAAAATGGAGCAATAAATTTATTATTCAAACAAGAAAAAAGAAGAAATAAGTTGTCTCAGGATACTTAGCAAATTTTAGTATTATGTCCCGAAGTTTAAAAAAAGGCCCATACATTGATTCCAAACTTGCCGAAAAAGTCCGGAAAGCCCTGCAAATGGGAGACCGCAAGCCTATTAAAACATGGGCGCGAGCGAGCACGATTACGCCGGATATGGTCGGTATGCATTTTCTGGTCCATAATGGACGAACATTTACGGATATCTTTGTGGAAGAAAATATGGTGGGTCACAAATTGGGCGAGTTTTCTCCGACAAGAACATTCCGGAGTCATGGAGGAAAAATGGCAAAGGCCCAATCAAAAGAAGAAAGCAAATAATTATTTTATACGATTTTGTTTTAGGGTATGCAAGGAAACGCACGAGCACAATTGAGATTTTTTCGGATGAGCCCGCGAAAGGTGCGCTTGATTATCGATGTGATTCGTGGCATGAATGCCAAGGAAGCCGAAGTTCAGTTGCAATTTTTGAACAAAAAAGCATCAGCGCCCGTATTGAAATTGTTGCGCTCCGCAATGGCGAACGCTGTTCAAAATAGCGCTTTGAAAAAAGAAAGTCTGGTCGTCTCGTCCGCATTTGTTGATGGCGGCCCCATTTTGTATCGATGGATGCCTCGGGCATTTGGTCGCGCGTCGCACATTCGAAAAAGAACCAGCCACATTACGATTGTGCTTTCCGGAGAGGTGGATGACGGGGTAAAAAAGAAGGCGCCGGACGCCACAAAAGTTCAAGCGTCATAATTTTGATATTCATGATATGGGACATAAAGTGCATCCAAGAATCCATCGAACGCAGATTATTTATACGTGGGATTCAAAATGGTTTTCCAGAAAAAATTATGCGGCGTGCGCCGAGCAAGATATTTTGATCCGCGAGTATTTGGCGCGTAAATTCAAAGACGCGCATATTGATAGTGTGAGTGTTGAACGCGGTCCCAAAAATATGACCATTACGCTTTTTGCCGCAAAACCAGGATTTATTATTGGCCGCGGCGGAAAGGGGCTTGACGAAGTCCGCAAGTATATTGAACGCTCAATTTTAAAAATGTCGACGAAGGCGAAGCTCAACGTTCAAGAAGTCCGATCCCCCGCGTTGTCGCCCAGGATTGTCGCCCAAGGTATCGCCTCTGAGACAGAACGCCGCATTCCCTTTCGTCGCGTGATGAAGCAAGCCATTGAGCGCACCATGAAGGCTGGAGCCCGTGGTATTAAAATTCAAATGTCCGGCCGGTTGAATGGTGTTGAAATTGCCCGCGAAGAAACGCTCTCCATGGGAAAAATTCCGCTGATCACCCTGCGAAGCGACGTGGATTATGGCTTTGTCGAAGCAAATACGATTTATGGAAAAATTGGCGTGAAGGTATGGGTGTACCAAGGAGAGGTGTTTGGCCGAAAAGATATATTTGAAAAACAAGGGGGAGAAGAAAAAGAACCGGAAAAAAAGAAACGAACCCGGATTCGTGCAAAAGAGCATCACGAATAATTCTCACGCGTTTGTATGTTGTTACCAAAAAAAGTCAAACACAGAAAATGGCACAAGCTCCGTCGCAGAGGACAAGGGGTTGCAACTCGTTTTACCTCTGTTGCGTTTGGCGATTTTGGATTATCGGCGCAGTCCCACGGGTGGGTGACATCCCGCCAGATTGAAGCCGCCCGCCGGGTGCTGACACGATATGTGCGTCGCGGAGGAAAAGTATGGATTCGCATTTTTCCTGATCGCCCCATTACCAAAAAGGGAAACGAATTGCCCATGGGTGGAGGAAAAGGCGCTCCGGAACAGTACGTGTGCACCATAAAGCCGGGCAGTATCATGTTTGAAATCGGCGGTATTTCCCCTAAAAACGCAACGGAGGCGCTGAAATTGGCAGGGCATAAATTATCCGTGAAATCAAAAGTCGTTGATAAAAAATAATTGTTCGCCGTATGGATGTGAAAGAGTTAATTCAAAAAACCGAGCAAGAGCTTTCTCTTCTTGTAGAAGAGAAACAGAAGGAGCTCCACGCATTGAGAATGAAAGTATTTCAACGCCAACTCCATAATGTGCGCGCAATTCGAAAAACACGAAAGGACATCGGTCAAATTTCGACTGTGCTCCATAATAAACAACAGCAAAACATCGGCGATACCAGCCGATAAATCAACCTGATAGTTCTATGACAGTATCCCAGAAACAATCCCCAAAAATGCATCGAATGTTTACGGGCGTTGTGGTGAGTGCCAAAGAAGATAAAACGATTCATGTGGCCGTAACGGTTCAGAAACTGCATCCCAAATATCGGAAGCATTTTGATACCACCAAAACATACGCGGTGCATGACGAAAAAAAACAAGCGGCTCTCGGCGATACCGTTGTATTTGAGGAATGCCGTCCCTTGAGCAAAACAAAACGTTGGTATCTGAAGCAGATTATTCGTTCTTAGACGTCTATGATTCAACACAGAACAATGCTGACTGTTGCGGATAATTCGGGCGCAAAAAAATTGATGTGTATCCGCGTTCTCGGAGGCTACAAAAAACGGTATGCCATGATTGGCGATATTATCACCTGCGCTGTCAAGCAGGCGGATCCGCGCGCTCCAATCAAGAAAGGCGACGTGGTGCATGCCGTCATTGTTCGACAACGAAAGGAATTGCGGCGAAAAGACGGGACGTATATTCGTTTTGATGAAAATGCCGCCGTCGTCATTGATAAAAAAAACAAAGAACCGAAAGCGACGCGTATTTTTGGACCGATTGCGCGCGAACTCCGCGCCAAAGGGTATCAAAAGATTATTTCTTTGGCTCCGGAAGTATTGTAATCAGTGTATCGTTCAACGTCTGTAGGAAACTGAACGGACTCTGGACGAAGAACTCCACACTCTGAATGAAGCATTATGAAAATAAAAACAGGCGACAATGTAAAGATTCTTTCCGGGAAAGATCGGGGGAAAACCGGAAAAGTCATCCAAGTATTGGCCAACAAACGGAACGGGCGGGTGTCTGTTGTGGTTGAAGGTGCCAACCTTTTGAAGAAACATCTTCGTCCGCGCGACCGAGGTCAGAAGGGACAGATTATTGAGTTGCCTGCGCCGATTGATCACAGCAATGTCCTTCTTCTTGATCCCAAAACAGGAACAACTACCCGCATTGGATACAAAAAAGAAGGAAGTGACAAAAAAAGAATTGCGAAAAAAAGCGGCGAATTTATTGACCTATAGGTTTCTTGAATCGTTGTATGCCATCTCCGTTATATAGACAATACAAAACACAGGTTGTGCCATCGCTGAAAGCGCAGTTTGGGTACGCGAGCGTCATGCAAGTTCCCCGCGTGCAAAAAGTGGTGGTCAATGTTGGGTATGGGCGTCATGTGAAAGACAAATCTTTTATTGACCTTATCGAAAAAAATCTTGCGACAATCACCGGGCAAAAACCGGTTCATAACGCGGCAAAGAAATCTATTTCCAACTTTAAAACGCGCAAAGGCATGAATGTGGGCGTATCGGTTCTGTTGCGAGGTGATCGCATGTATGATTTTTTGTACCGGCTTATCCATCTTGCGCTTCCCCGCGTGCGCGATTTTCGAGGATTGTCTCCAAAGGCGTTTGATTCCAAAGGAAATTTCAGCATCGGACTCAAAGAAGTTATTGCATTCCCTGAAATTTCTGCTGATCTCTTGGAGCATATTCATGGCCTTGAAATTACTATTGTCACAAATGCAAAAACAAACGACGAGGGCCGGGCATTGTTGAAAGCATTGGGTATGCCGATTCAAGAAAGTGGGAAAACGGCCTGATTATTTGACGTTTTTTATCGTATGGCAACGCAAGCACAAATTGTAAAATCAAAAAGAAAACCAAAATTTTCCACTCGCCTTGTTCGACGGTGCTGGAAGTGCGGCAGAAAGCGTTCATTTATGCGAAAGTTCGGATTGTGCCGTATTTGCTTTCGAGAATTGGCGAACGACGGAAAATTGCCGGGCGTTCGAAAATCAAGCTGGTGAGATATGTACGAACATACGAAAATTACGAAAATACGAAATTTTGATCAACATTTGTTCGTACGTTCCTGCCTGCCGGCAGGCAGGCGTACTGTTCGTATGTTCGCACATTCTCTTGAGAATATTGTATTATAAGCACACTATTATTATGATGACGGATCCCATCGCTGACATGCTCACCCGCATTCGAAATGCCCAGATGGCGCGGAAAGATCGTGTAGAAATTCCTCTTTCCAAAACCAAAGAAGCCATTGCGCATATCTTATTGGAAGAAGGGTATATCGAAGGCGTTGAAAAAAAAGAGGCGAAGCCTGCGGTGCTTTTGTTGACCTTGAAGTATTATGGAAAACGGCCTGCGATTCAATCCATCAAGCGAGAGAGCGCTCCGGGTCATCGAAAATATCAAAAAGCCAAAGAATTGCCCAACGTCTTGAATGGGTATGGCATTGCCATTGTGTCAACCTCTTATGGCATCATGACGAATAAAATGGCTCGTGAAAAAGGCATTGGCGGCGAATTGTTGTGTTCTGTTTTTTAGTGTTTTAATTCGTGATTACTTTCGTGGTTCTATGTCCCGTATTGGAAAACAACTTATGGCGCTCCCAACCGGCACTACCGTGTCGTTTCAGAATGGCACTGTGACCGTGAAAGGTCCAAAAGGCTCATTGAGCCGGCCGTTCCCCCCAACCGTGCATGTGACGGTGGCTGACGAGGGCGCGCGTGTCACGGTCGACGATGCCACGATCAAAAACCAGGCCGCGCTGTGGGGAACATACGCATCTCATCTGAAAAATATGATTGTGGGTGTAACCAATGGATTTTCTCAAAAATTGGAAATTAATGGCGTCGGGTATCGCGTGGCGATGCAGGGAAAAGATTTAAAAATAGAAGTAGGTTTTTCTCATCCGGTTATTTTTGCCATTCCGGAGGGTGTTACTGCTTCTGTGGAAAAAAATATGATGACGCTTGTGAGCACTGATAAAGAACTCTTGGGGCAAACCGCGGCAAAAATCCGCTCGGTCAGAAAGCCGGAGCCATATAAAGGAAAAGGTATTAAATATGTCGAAGAAACTATTCGTCGCAAAGCCGGGAAGACAGCAAAGTCATCCAGTTAATCGTTGATTCCCTTTTTTCAGGCATATATGAGTCATGCAACCACAAATCCATCTCTCCAGCGAGCCCGTCGCCGTCGTCGCATTCGCGCCACCGTGCACGGCACTGCCGAACGTCCGCGTCTTTCGGTATTTCGAAGCAATTATTCTCTGTTTCTTCAGCTGATTGACGATGCGAACGGAAAAACCCTGGCAAGCGCGCATACTAAAAAGGATATTGCCGGAAACAATGATGCAGGTGATCGGAAAGGGAAAATTGCGGAGAGTTATCTTTTGGGCAAGGCTCTCGCGGCAAAAGCGGCCGTTCTTGGCATCCGGGAAATTGTGTTTGATCGCGGCGGATATCGCTATCATGGCCGTGTGAAGGCCGCGGCGGACGGCGCGCGTGATGGCGGTTTAGTTTTTTAATCTCGTATTATTAATGGTCGTTGAGACCCATGTGCGTATGGAAAAGGGAAAAGAACGAGGAAAATTTTTTGCGAAAAAAGAAAAACCTGAGTTTGACCAGAATATTGTGGATTTGGCGCGTGTCACACGTGTCACTGCCGGAGGAAAGCAACTGAGCTTTCGCGCGTGTGTTTTGATTGGGGACCGAAAAGGGCGGGTGGGATATGGCGTTGAAAAAGGGAAAGACGTGCAGATCGCGGTAGAAAAAGCCGTGAATCAAGCAAAGAAAAATTTGTTTTCCATTCCCATTGTCCGCGATACGATTCCTCATCGCGTGGAAGCAAAATTCAAAGCGGCCAAGATCATGATTAAGCCGGCGCCTCGCGGGTCGGGGATTATCGCGGGGAGTTCTGTTCGCACCATTCTCGAACTTGCCGGTGTGCCGAATGCCGTGTCAAAAATTTTGGGGAAGACCAACAATAAAATCACCAATATCAAAGCGGCATTTAAAGCGCTGTCATTGTTCAAACCAGAAGCCGTTCGGTCGCTTCGCGGCCGTCCGAGCACGGCTGGGCCTGCCGTACTTGCCGTTGCGTCAAAGCAAGATGTCCCACCGAAGAACGCGGACCAACAATCCAAAAAAACAACCAAGAAATCAGTTTTAGAAAAAAAGGCGCCATCTCCTGACGCATCATAAGGACGTATGACTCTTCAAGCACACACAATTCATCCTGCGCAAGGCTCCAAACGGAAAACCAAAAGAGTGGGACGTGGCAATTCATCCGGAAAGGGCACCTATTCAGCCCGAGGATTGAAAGGCCAGCGCGCTCGTTCCGGCGGAAAAGCCGGCGGGCAAAGACGAGGATTCAAAAAAGCCTTGCAAAAGGTTCCCAAATCGCGAGGATTCCACAGTGCTTTTGTGCCAAAGCAGACTATTTCGTTATCGGTCCTGGAAAAGAAAACCGTTTTGAACGACGTCGTGTCTCCGCAAACGCTCAAAGAAAAAAGATTGATTGCGCGGGCCGATCGGGGCGTCAAAATTGTTGCGACCGGCACTTTGACGCATGCGGTCACGGTTCGCGATTGTCTTCTCAGTAAAAAAGCGATAACATTGATAGAAAAGGCGGGAGGCAAGGTTGTCTTTTAAACCTATTGCTATGTGGGATAAATTGCGCCAGATTTGGATGATCAAAGATATCCGACAGAAAGTATTGTTTGTGTTGGGCATGCTTGTTATTTTTCGCGTTGCGGCGCATATTCCCGTCCCGGGAATTAACCCAGAAAATTTGCAGGCATTTTTGTCCGGCAACCAAATTTTGGGGCTGTTGAACATTTTTTCCGGCGGCACTATTGAAAATTTTTCTCTTGTCATGCTTGGCGTGGCCCCGTACATTACGGCATCCATTATTTTTCAATTGCTGGTCATGGTGGTTCCGCAACTCGAGGAGTTATCCAAAGAAGGGGAAAGCGGACAGCAAAAAATCAATCAATATACGCGCTTGTCCACGATTCCTCTCGCCCTTCTTCAGGCGTTTGGCCTTATTCAACTGCTTCGCCAATCACAGGGCGATATCCTGACAAATGTCCAAACTTTTTCATTTGTCGCCATTCTCATTTCTGTCACCGCGGGAACCATTTTTCTCATGTGGATTGGCGAACTCATCACGGAAAAAAATATTGGAAACGGCATTTCTTTGCTTATTTTTGCAGGTATCGTCGCGGCCCTTCCGACCGCGGTGCGCAATGCCATTGTCAACTATATTCCCTCTGATTTATTCCAGTATCTCTTGTTTATTGGCATTGCGCTTTTGACCGTCGTTGGCGTGGTGATTATTTCCGAAGGACAACGAAATATCCCGATCACGTACGCAAAACAAATACGAGGATTGCGCACGCAAGGCGGCGCGCAGTCTCATCTCCCCTTGAGAGTCAATATGGCAGGGGTTATTCCGATTATTTTCGCCATTTCCATTATTCTTTTTCCATCGGTGATTGCGCAATTTTTTGTCAATGGCGCCGGGTGGTCGGCACAGATTGCCGGGGGCGTGATTCGCCTTTTCAACAACCAGCTCTTTTATGCGGTTCTCTATTTTGTTCTGGTATTCGGTTTTACCTATTTTTATACTGCGGTTATTTTCAAACCCGAGAAAATCGCTGAAAATCTTCAGCGCCAAGGCGGGTTTATCCCGGGAATCCGTCCGGGAAAACAAACAGAAGAATATCTGTCAAAAACAATGCAAAAGCTGGTGTTTCCCGGTGCTCTGTTTTTGGGCGCGATCGCGGTCCTTCCGTTATTGATGCGCTTCTTCACCGATTCCCAATCCCTGGTTATTGGGGGAACCAGTCTTTTGATCGTGGTAAGCGTGGCGATTGAAACCACAAAACAAATCGAAGCGCAGGTCACCATGCATAAATATGACCACGTCTAAATGGTTTTTCTCCGGCATTTCCTTTGTTTTTTGAAGAAAAGCCTTTATCATAAAGGCTTTTTCTGTTGATTGGGACGATTGCTTTTGCTATAGTACGCGCATATCACATCGGCTCTATGTCTCTTTTTCAAGATTTTTTAAGCGCATTTTCCGGAAACGCCGCGCACTATTCTCATGATCAGCACCCTCTCCCCGAAGCGGAGATACGGCGCCTTGTTTCTCGCGCATCCATACGAACGTTGCGCGCGCATGAGGAACAAGCGGTTGAGGAAGCGCTCGCTCGCGCGCGAATGGGAGATGGAAACATATCGCTGTTTCGGGTTCATGAGACCCTCCGCCGTCTCAAAAATACGCGCAGAATTACTTCTCCGGATTATCAGTCATTGATGAAAATTTTTGAAGAGTATTTTAAAAAATTTGAGCAATAAGTCCTTGTTATTGGTGTTATGAAAAAAATCATTATTCTTCTTGGCATACCGGGAAGCGGCAAAGGAACGCAGGCGCGACTCTTGGCCGAAACGTACGGATATACGCACGTCTCGACCGGTGATTTGCTCCGCGCCTTGGATGCGGACCAGCGAGCAAATCCAGAAGACCGCCAAATGCTCAAAGACATGAAAGAAGGAAAATTGGTCGCCGATGCCTTAATTTATCGGCTGGCATTTCGGGCCATTGACGCATCGCTCGCGCAAGGAAAGGGCGTCGTGCTCGATGGCGCCATACGGAGCGTCATGCAAGCGGAAGCATATCAAAAATTTTTTGACGGACACGGCCTTTCGGGTGACGTGATTGTGTTTGAAATGAAACTCTCGAATGATACCGCTTTCAAACGGCTGACAAAAAGAAAAATTTGTTCCGCCTGCGGTCATATTATTCCGTATGCTCCGGATAATGAGGAAAAACAGCGTTGTGAGAAATGCGGGGGAGTATTGGTCGTACGCGCGGATGACACCCCCGAGACTATCGCCGCGCGGCTGGAAAAACAGGGAAACCAGATGCTCTCGCCCATTATTGCGTATTATGAGTCTTTGAGTGTGCTTGTTTCCGTTGATGGCGAACGGCCGATTGACGTGGTTGATAGAGAAGTAAGAAACATATTGGAGACATCCCATCTTTGACTTTTACATTTTCATTTTTGAGTTTTTTTTGTGTATATCAAAAAACCGCAAGAAATCGCACTCATCGTCGAAGGAGGCGCGCTTCTTGGCGCCATTCTTGAACAGCTGACGCATATGGTCGGGCCCGGAGTGTCCTGTTTTGAGATTGACCAATCAGCGGAGCGTTTGATTGTCGCGGCGGGTGGACGGCCGGCATTTAAAGGATATAAAACACGTCCCAGTGATCCTCCCTTTCCTTCGACCATTTGCGCCTCAATCAATCATGAATTGGTGCATGGCATCGCTACGAAAGAAAAAATACTTCATGAAGGGGATATTTTCAGCATTGATATTGGCATGGAATGGCCCGTTTCTGTCCCGACGGCCATTGGGGCTTCGGCCGGCGCGTCCAGGGGATACTTTACTGATACAGCGATAACCGTTGCGGTGGGTGGCATTCCGAAAGAAGTTCAGAAATTGATTGAGGTGACGCAGGAGGCATTGGAAGTTGGTATTCGGGAAACCCGGCCGGGAAATACCATCGCCGATATTGGCCGCGCTATTGAAGCGTATGTCCGTTCGCAGGGCGCCTATGGTATTATTGAAGAGTTGGTCGGCCACGGCGTGGGGCACAGCGTCCACGAAGAACCCCGCGTACCCAATTATTATGATGCTGAGTTTGAGAGTTGGGTGATACGGCCAGGTGTCGTTATTGCTATAGAACCCATGATCAGTTTGGGGAGCCGTTTCATTGAAACCGCTTCCGATGGATGGACTATTTCGCCCCAAGATAAAAGTTTGAGTGCGCATTTTGAACACACCATTGCCATAACAGAAGGGGGGCCTGTCGTGGTGACGAGGCGGCCGGGAGAAAAACATGCGATGACATGATGAGATATTTCTATGAATCTTCTTGGTATTGATTACGGCCAAAAACGAATCGGTTTAGCTTGGGTGGATGATGGTTTGGGGGTGGTCCTCCCCTTTGGTGTTCTCATGAATAAAAAAGAGATGGTATTAGGTGATCTGGATCAGCTTGTCCGCGATCAGCGCATTGGAAAAATTGTGATTGGTCTTCCTCTTGGGCTTGATGGATCGGAAAATGCCAACACGGCTGTGGTTCGACAGTTTGGGTCGTCGGTGTCTCGGGTTATCCATATACCTTGCGACTATATGGATGAGCGGCTTACGTCGCAGTATGCGGATGCCATGGGCGGAGAGGCAAGCCGTGATGAAAAATCCGCCATGGTTATTTTACAAAGCTATCTCGATCAAAGAAAGCGTTGACGCAGATGCGGTATGCAATCTCTGATTCTTTCAAGAAAAGACTTTCGAGAATACGATCAAATTATTTCCGCGTATACGGTTGAGCAGGGGAAAATACAGGTTCTTGCTCGGGGAGTAAAAAAAATAACAAGCAAGCACGGTTGCCATCTTGAACCTGTCTCTTTCGTTGATCTGACGATTGTGCCGGGAAAAGAATTATCTCACCTGATCAAGGTGCAACCGATCATATTTTTTCAGGGGATTCAGGCGGATATGCGCAAGCGCGTTATTGCCGGCTACCTTGTTTCTCTTATTGATCGCGTTCTCGAAGACGGGCAGGGGGACGCAGGGCTGTTTTCTTTTTTTCGCGAGTTTTTTCTTTTTTTGAATTCGGCGCCAGCGGTACATCCATTTTTGGTTGATGCATTTCTTATGCGGTTTTTTGATCGTCTTGGTTTTCGGCCATTGCTTGGGGCATGCATGCATTGTGGAAAAGATATGCACACCATGATTCAAGAGCATTGGAAAACGCCAAGAGACGGGATCGGTTTTTTTTCCATACGCGAGGGAGGAATGGTATGCCCTTTGTGCGCCTCAAAGGATGAAGGAATGGTTATGGGACTCGTGCCATGTGATGAAAAAAATGTGAATACAATGCTCTGTATGATCAATGGTAGCTGGGAAATGCTGGCGTCATGGCCGCTTGACGACTCGGAACGTTCAAAAATACAGAAGATCGCGCACCAGTTTGTCGAGTATCATGCAGAAAGGACGATTCCTGATTTTTCCGTTGTTGAGCGTGTCTATGAGATATGATGTTTCTTGTGGATAGCCGAATTTTGGTATAGGGAAAACCTTTGATATACTAGACACCACATCAACGATCCTTAGTATTTTTTTTGCTCTGTTATGACAAAAAAGAAACGAACCGGAGAGACACAGCCATCTGCGCCGCGTCGTGAGAAGAATATCCTGTGGTTTAAAGAAATTTCTATTGCCGACGTTCCATTGGTCGGCGGGAAAAACGCCTCTTTGGGGGAAATGTTTTCCAAGCTCACCGATAAGGGCATTCGCGTCCCGAATGGATTTGCCATTACCGCCCATGCCTATTGGGAATTTCTTCACCATGCCGGGCTTGAAGCCGAAATGAAAAAAATATTGAAAGACCTTGATGTCGCCAATGTGCGAGAGCTTGCCAAAGCTGGAAAGACGCTCCGGGAAATGATTTTGAAAGCTCATTTTCCTGCCGCGCTTGAAAAAGAAATTCTTTCGGCATACGCCAAACTTTCTGATGAACACGCAGAAAAAAATCTTTCTGTTGCCATTCGATCAAGCGCAACCGCCGAAGATTTGCCGGACGCGAGTTTTGCCGGGCAACAAGAAACCTATCTCAATATTCAAGGAAATTCTGCGGTCTTACAATCGGTCAGACGATGCATCGCCTCTCTTTTTACCAATCGGGCAATTTCCTATCGGGAAGGAAGAGGATTCGACCACATGAGCGTGGCATTGTCAGTCACCGTTCAACAAATGGTGAAAGGAGACACCGGCGCAAGCGGGGTGATGTTCACGCTTGATACCGAGTCCGGATTCCGCGGTGTCACCCTTGTCACGGGGAGCTACGGGCTTGGCGAATATGTGGTCCAAGGCCGTGTGGTGCCGGATCAATTTTATATCTTCAAAGAAGGTCTTCGCAAAGGAAAGCCGGCCATCATGAGCCGTTTTCTTGGAACTAAACAGGTGAAATTGGTGTATAGCGAGCGCGGCGGCACCCGGCAGGCATCCGTCAGCCAGGCAGAGCGCAACCGATTTTGTATTGAAGATGAAGAAGTCCTGCAACTTGGCCGGTGGGCCGATATTATTGAATCCCACTATGGCAAGCCGCAGGATATAGAATGGGTAAAAGAAGGCAAAACCGGCGATCTCTATATTGTTCAGGCTCGTCCGGAAACCGTCAAAGCCCGTTCCGACGAATTCGTTATTGAAAAATATGAACTCAAACAGACGGGCGCCGAGTTGTTGCACGGTATTGCCGTTGGCCAAAAAATTGGCGCGGGCAAGGTTCGTGTCATTGAGCACCCCGCCCAGATGAAATTGTTTAAAAAAGGCGAAGTGTTGGTGACAAGAATTACGGATCCCGACTGGGAACCCATTATGCGGATCGCTTCCGCGATTGTTACCGAGCAAGGCGGCAAGACCAGTCATGCGGCCATTGTGAGCCGAGAATTGGGCGTTCCCTGCATTGTCGGAGCGCATGGGGCGAGGAAGATGTTGAAAACCGGCCAGGAAGTGACTGCAAGCTGTGCCAAAGGGGACGAAGGGATCGTCTATAAAGGGATTTTGCCGTTTGAAGTGAAGCGGACCGAAATCAAAGAAATTGAACAAACCAAAACAAAAATCATGATGATTGTCGGCGACCCCGACCACGCATTTCATCTTTCCTTTTTGCCCCACGATGGCGTTGGGCTTGCTCGGCTGGAGTTTATTTTTTCCAATTTTATCCGCATTCATCCGTTGGCCCTCGTGCATTATGACCGTTTAAAAGATAAACACGCCAAGAAAAAAATTCGAGAAATGACCCGCGGGTACAAAAATAAAACCGATTATTGCGTGGACAAGCTCGCTGAAGGCGTTGCGCGCATTGCCACCGCCATGTATCCCCACCAGGTGATTGTCCGCATGAGCGATTTTAAAACCAATGAATACGCGACATTGATTGGCGGAAGAGAATTTGAACCCGAGGAAGAAAATCCCATGATTGGCTGGCGCGGCGCGAGCCGGTATTATTCCAAAGAATACAAAGAAGGGTTTGCGCTCGAATGCAAGGCCATCAAAAAAGTTCGTGAAGAATGGGGCCTTGAAAATGTCACGGTTATGGTTCCGTTTTGCCGCACGCCCGAAGAAGGCGAACGCGTGCTCGAAACCATGGCAGAATTTGGCTTGAAACGAGGGGAACACGGACTCGAGGTCTATGTCATGTGTGAAATTCCCTCAAATGTCATTCTTGCCGAAGAATTTGCGAAAATTTTTGATGGGTTTAGCATTGGGTCAAATGACTTGACCCAATTGACATTGGCGGTTGATCGAGATTCAGCCCTTGTCAGCCATATTTTTGATGAAAATAATCCGGCGGTAAAAAAATTGATCAAAGACGTGATCGCGGTTGCGCATAAACATGGCAAAAAAATAGGCATCTGCGGCCAGGCGCCGAGCGACCATCCGGAATTCGCCGAATTTTTGGTACGGGAAGGCATTGACAGCATTTCTCTCAATCCGGACACGGTTGTTTCCACGCGCCAGCGCATTGCCTATGTGGAAAAGACAGTTGGCAAAACCGGCAAGAAAACCAATCCCAAAGTATTGAGCATGGTGATCGGTTTGGGGCTGTTTGCGGCGGGATTTTTAGGGATTGGTGCAGGGTGTAGCACGCTGAATTCTTTTGCCGCTCCGGCGCCAGAGCCGGAGATTTCTCGTGTTTCTCCGGCGGAAATTCGACAGCGCGTTACCGAAAAAGTGTTGGCAGAGACGCAACAAACCTTGAACAGTCAGGTATCTCCGCTGTCGGTGTCCGACTTCGCGAATTTTTCCCTTGAGTATCCGAGCTGGTGGGGAGTGCACGCATGGGCTGGCGGCATCACGCTTTCCCACGCGGAAAATGGCGATACGCTCAGCCTCTTTCGGCAACTCGTGTCCCATCCGGTATCGGACAATAGCAAACAGGATGTCGTGTTGGGCACTCAGCCGGCAAAAAAATATATTGCCAAAACCAGCGATGGAAAAGAAGTGACTGTTTTTGAGATTGCTGTTGGAGAAGACGTTATGGAAATAGATGCGGTCGGAGAAAAGGCGCAAGCTATCCTGGAATCATTTCAATTTTCCGGGATGTCGGATGCGTTTGCTTCGTCGGTGAGCCACTGGGATGTTCGTGAAAAACGGTTCTGCGCGCCAATGGTGACATATGCTCGAGAACCCGGCGGCATATCATGCACTGCATATATGAATCCTTGCGACATTCCTGATGCGTTTGAGGTGTGTGATGCCGAGGACGCGGAATAATGACGATTTTTATAGAGACTTCCATTTACGCGGCCAGGGGGAGAGAATACTCATCTTTTTTTTGTTTTCGTTTAGCGACTTCAATCATGATTTGGTCTTTTGCACCGTATTGCGGCGCAAACACGGCGGTGTCCCCAAAAATATAATTGTCGGGCTGGTATTGCTGGAGCAAAAATTTGCCTGTCATTCCATCTTTGATAGACTGTCCGTGGGTGACAAAATAATCAATTGGTGACACGTCTTTTTTCCCATAGAGCAGTGATCCGGCATTTGCGAGCGACACCACGGTTGGAATGCCAATATCTTCCGGCGGTATGTGCGCCAAGAATGGATTTTCTCTTCTCAATTCATCAAGTCGCGTGCGCATGGCAAGGATAATATCGTACCCAAGGCATGTATCAAACACGATTGTCACATCCTGTAAATTGCCACGCTCGGGTTTGCCTTCTTTGGCACAGCGAATAAAACGCTTGGCGAGCGATTCTATAATTTCATCCGGAGTCATTTCATTCCCTTGCGTATCTATTTGGATGCCGCTCAATGCGCCATGCGTGTCAAAATACAAGCACGTTTTTCCTTTGGAGTGTTCCATGAGAGCACTCAGCCTATCTCTCATTTGTTTTCCACCGCCGTCGTTATCTTTGTCTTCATTTGATGCGATGTGTATGCCACTTTCCGGAACTCCGGCCATTTTTGCGAATTGTCGATTTTTTTCTGGATCTGATTTTGGTTCGGTGAGTCCGGATTGGTCTCTTGGCCTATACACAAAAGAAATAAACTGTTCGGTGTTCGGTCCAACAATTTCTTGTTCTTGTATTATGGCCCTTGCGGCAAGGAGCTGGTCAATAATATCATGATTTTTTTGATCCCCGGGGTTATCCGCGTGGTAATTTATAACGGATTTTGCCAAAGAATACGTCTCGGCAAGTGTGAATTTGTTCTCAATACATATTTTTCGGAAGAATGGGTCGGAAACCAGTTGTTTGAAATCTGCCTGCATGTCTTTCAAGTTCCACATGGGTGTTTCTTCTAGTGTCTCATTGGTTACCTCCTGTGCCTTTGTGTTATTACACAGTCTTTCTATGTGGTCGGCATGCTCTGGCGCTATTTTTCCTCCCGGTATGTCATTGATTACCTGGACGATTTCTCCCAGTTTATTTTCCTCGTAGAGACGGAGAATGTTATTTTGCCATGCTTGACCTTCTTTCTGGGCTGTATCTGGCAATGTTGCTTGTATGGTACTAAGGAGGTTGCGTAATTCTTGTACAAAGTTTCTGTTTTGGAACGCCCAATATATTCTTGGATCAATTTCCGTAGGTTGTATGTCGTCTCCTTTTGGAAAATAATCTTCAACGAAAATAGAAAAATAATCGGTTTCAGGATTGATAAGCGTGTTGGCTATTTTGGCATGGCCTTGAATAAGATTTCCTTGTTTATCTTTCAAGGTGGTGAGCGTATCGCATACGATGCCGTGGCAACGAACGGACGCGAGCCGTTCATAAATATCATACAAAAAATTTGTTTGTCTCCCTTGTGCGGCGTGGTACGCAACCAATTCATGAGCCGTTATGACCTGTGCGACAATAGGTTCTTTCATGAATGTCTCTATGGTTTCATCGTGCAACTGTTCTATCTGCATCGCATTTCGATCGTTCGGGCCGGAGAGGCTGTGCCGTGTATCAAAGGAGTGTTCAAAGGTTTCTAATTTTTTTAAAAACGCAAAAAATTCTCTTTCTTTTTGTTCGTAGTGTTTTTGTTCTGGATTCAGTATCTTTTGTTCTGGTTTTGGTTCATACCGCGATGTGGTATCAGGCACATTTTCTCTTTCCGCTTGTTCGGTTGGATCACAGCCTTCGCCCAAAAGGGACGCAGATACTGCGGCGGTCAGAAGGCCGGCACTGAGTTCTTTCCCGAAGTCTCTTCGAGAAATACCACGCTTTGCTGTGGAAAATTTTTCTTTTGGTGTTTCTTCCGCTATCTTTGGTTGATCGTTTCTTTTCACGGAAGGCATCTCTGGTGGTTTTTCTGGTGTGTCTTTTTTTCCACGTAAAAAATCCCGTCTGGATATGGAGGGTTGAGGATCTGGTATTTTTCCAAAAAGAAATTCACTAAACCGTCCCATAGGTAAGGGAGAAACCACATCATATCCTCCTTGAGAAAAAAAGCGGGCAGGCAGGGAACCCGCAACTTTCCCGATTGACATCGGGATACTCTAACCAGTTGTGTATGAAAAAGAATACTCAGCGGACCGGACGGGACTCGAACCCGCAACTTCTGCCGTGACAGGGCAGTGCTCTAACCAGTTGAACTACCGGTCCATTTTTTACGATTAACTTTTGCCGTGCATGGCATCATGCAGTTTTTGTCCTGCAGTTTTTGCTTTGGCCGCGCGTTTTATCGCTTTTTTGGCGCGAGTAAACCTCGCCACAATTCGTTCTTTGGCAATTTGTTGATTTTTTTTCTTTCGCATTCCCATAGAAAAGAGTGTCAATGGAGATAAAAGTCGAGAGCAGTATATATCGGGAGGATCCGCCTGTCAAGAGAATAAAAAAGACCCTCGGTGTGTTCGGCGCTTGCATTGGGGGTGAAGGAGGGGGCACCCCCGCTCGCACCAAACACACTGAAGGTCTTTTCTTTTTCGGTCTATATTATAGCAGGACGCAATGCGTATGTCAAGAGGTTTTATTTGACCAAGGAAACAATTTTTTCAAAGATCTCCGGCTTTTGGGCTGCAATTTCGGACAATACTTTTCTGTTTAATCCGATGTTTTTTTCTTTGAGCGCGTGGATAAAGGTGCTGTACGTCATACCCAGTTCTCTCACTGCTCCGTTAATACGAATTTGCCACAAGCCGCGCATGGTTCGTTTTTTCACTCGTCGGTCGCGGTACGCGTGCATTCCGGCATGGGTATCCGCCATTTTTGCCTGTTTGAGCAGGTGTTTTCTTCCTTGGCTGAACCCCTTTACTCGTTTCATCAGGTTTTTTCTTTTTTTCAGGTGGCCGACACCTCGTTTTACTCTTGGCATACATTAAAAAATAAAATGAAGATTATGCGAATCTCGCCGTCTCTCGTATTATCTGTGGGGGATCGCGTGGAGGATGGTTTGTTTGTTTGCGATAGAAACCGTGTTGTCCGATCGTTTATTTCTTTTTTTCTTTCCTGTCTGGCGCGCATTGAAATGGTCCTGTCCGTCGGCTCGTTTTAAAATGGTGATCCCTTTTTTGGATTTTTTGATCTGGAAACGTTTCGCCGTTGCTTTGTGCGTTTTTATCTTTGGCATAGTGCATTCTATAGAATGTCAAAAAGTATACACCACTCTTGCCATTTCGTCAAGGAGGGGATGGCCTTTATTTTTTTGCGATAATTGCGGTAATTTTGTTGCCTTGTTTGGTGGTTTCTTGTTCCACCCGAACGGGCATAGCTCCTTCGAGAAGTTTGATGAAATGATTGATAACGTCAAATCCAAGGTTGGCTTTGGCATTTTCTCTTCCTCGAAGAACAATTTCCGCTTTTACCTTATCTCCTCTATTGAGAAATTTTTCTGCTTGAATTTTTCTGGTATCCATGTCGTGGCCGCTGATACGAATGGAAAGGCGAATGCCTTTGAGATCGCTGACATGCGATTTTACTTTTTGTTTCCGAGCTTCTTTTTCTTTTTGATATCGGAAAGAGCCAAAATCCAAAATTTGCGTGACCGGGGGATTCGCTTTCGGATTGATTTCCACCAAATCAAGCTCTTGTCCTTTGGCAAGTCTGATAGCGTCCTCAGTACTCATGACTCCGAGGTTGTTGTCTTCCGCGTCAATCACCCGCACCTCGAGCACTCGGATGCGTTCATTGATATTATACCGAGGAATGAGAGGCTTTTCCGGACGTTTTTTTCTTGAAATTCTCATAGGGAACCCTTTGTATATACTGCTATTATTCTACCAAGAGAAGATACCATGGTTTTTGCTTTTTTGCAAGGTTTTGTACATCAGGCTTCCGATCCCTCCCCACACAACCGGTCTGGCGTCCGAAGTCCGGTGCGGGGGTTCATTTCTTCATGAGAATCATCTATACTATGCCCGAGATCACTATGCCTACATATGCCACAAACAAACGAGCGCGGTTTGACTATGACATCCTGGAAACACTTGAGGCTGGATTGGAATTGACCGGCCAAGAGGTGAAGTCGATCCGGGGCGGCCATATGCAACTCAAAGGGTCCCACGTCACATTTCATGGGGATGAGGCGTTTCTTATCAATGCGCACGTGAGTGCATATAAGCACGCCGGTCCATTGCCCGGGTATGACCCGGAGCGATCCCGTCGCTTATTGCTTCGGCACAAACAGATTGATTATCTTCGCGGAAAAAGGCAAGAAAGGGGTTTGACAGTTGTCCCTCTTTCTGTGTATACTAAGGGGCCCAACATTAAAGTGGCAATTGGCGTTGCGCAAGGAAAAAAGAAGTTTGACAAACGCGCGGCGATAAAAAAGAGAGAACACAAAAGAGAGGTTCGTCGAATAATGAAAGGATAAATATGTACGAAAGTACGAACAGTACGAAATTACGAAACCTTACCAAAAATTTTTTTCGTATTTTCGCAACTTTCGTAGTTTCGTACATATCTGGGGATGACAGGATTCGATAGACGGATTCTGGTATCATTCGCATTCATGTCGAGGCCGTTTGATCCTCGCAAATCACTCGAACAATCGACTACGTGCAAACGTTGTTAGCAGAGTGAAGAACGCGATTGCTCGCGCATTCAGCGTTCCCGCTTTTGCTCCTGTCCTCGCGTAATTGCCTGGACCATCGCGCTCCAGATACTCAATACGGAAACCGCGGTGCCAACCCATTGAGCGTAGGATAGCGTTTTTGTCTGAGGACGCTATGTGAAAGATTATCAGACTTTACCCATTGCCGTTTTGCCATTTTTGAGTCAATGGGCAACAAAGAAAGTGGCTACACATGTATACTGCAGTGGTATCCCGTTTAGACCCGGGTTCAACTCCCGGCATCTCCACAAAAAGCGGCTTGAAAAGGCCGTTTTTTCTTTTGCATTTTCGAAATAAAAAAGGTATACTATACGCAATTTGCGTATGTCCCAAGAAGTCAAAGTCCACATAAGCACGAAAACCCTTTTTAAAATTTTGGGATTCGGATTATTTGTCTATGTTCTTTTTTTGGTGTGGAATATTCTTTTTTTGCTTTTTGTCGCATTGATTTTGTCCGCCTTGATCCATCCATTTGCGAGCTGGCTTCACCAGCGAAAAATTCCTCGGTTTTTGTCCGTCCTTCTCATTTACATTATTCTCTTTGGCATTGTCGGCCTCGCGCTTCTTTTGCTCGCTCCGGTTATAACGCATGACCTTCCGCAACTGGTTCAAAATTTTGACAACCTCTGGCAAGGGATGCAAGAAAATGAAACATGGCAACGCATTGTGGCCGGCGTCCAAGAGATGCAACAGTTTTTTTCTCTGAGCGAAGGTTCCGGGCGGCAGGCGGTTGGCGCGTCGGGCGGTGTGGACACGGCCATTTCTGGCGTGTTTTCTACCATTTCCGGTTTTTTTGGCGGGCTGTTTTCGCTGGTATTGATTTTGGTTATGACATTTTACCTCGTCGTTCAGGATGATCCGCTCAAAAAAATACTCAATTCTGTCGTTCCGGACGAATATATTTCTCATGTCTTGTCTCTTTTTCAAAAAATTAGCGATAAATTGGGGTATTGGTTGCGCGCGCAGTTGATTTTGAGCGGTATTATTGGATTATTGGTCTTTTTCGGGTTGAGTATTTTGGGAATAAAATACGCTCTGGTTTTGGCGCTTTTGGCCGCGCTCCTTGAATTTATTCCGTATGTGGGGCCTGTGTTTGCCTCCGTGCCGTCGTTGTTTCTCGCGTTTTCTCAGGGCGGACCGGTGACTATGTTCGGCGTTCTTGTCGTGTATATTGTCATTCAGCAATTCGAAAATCATTTACTTATTCCCAAGGTCATGCAAAAGGCCGTCGGTTTGAATCCGATTATCAGTATCATTGCCATTTTGATCGGCGCGCGTCTGGCTGGCGTTCTTGGGGTGCTGGTTGCGATTCCGGTCGCGACCGCATTAAGCATTGTCTTACAAGATGTTCTGGCGAAAAAAACATCCTCTTGATGTGGCACTTTTTGTGCTTTTATCGGCGAGCGGACTCATTGTCTTTTTGAGTATTTTTTTATTTGTCGCGAATCGATTGCATATTGTGGATGTGGGAGAGCGCGCGTATGCCGATATTCAATCCGCAGTGGAACAAGCGTATGAGGCGGGGAAAACGCCTGATGTCTTGACCGCGTCGTATCGCGCAAGCATGACGGATTTTATCGCGCAAGCGGAAACGATTGACCCGGAGATATTTTTTCAAGAAGCGGATCGTTTGTTTTTGTCCGTTTCTGTCCCCAAAGAAATGATGGACGCGCATCTCGAAACATTTATAAAAATTCAAGCGTTGCGCGCCAACCCTGATCAGCGCGATATGGCGGCCGTCCAAGCCGAGGCAGTGGCCGTCCTTCGCGAGTTGTCTTCCGCTCTCAACAGCCTATGATTCGTGTTGTCATGTTTGGCATAGGAGCCGTTGCCGGAGTCGTGAGCAGTCTCTGCCTGTTTCTTATTCATCATTTTGCAAATCTCTTAGCGCTTGCGATTGTTCTTGTTGCGTGGGTGGGCATATTGTTTAGCATCTATCATGTTATTGAAAAAAGAATTGATGCGGATCGCCGCCAATTTTTTTTGATTCTCGCGACGGTTTTTGGTTTTTTGGGATTTACGAGCTTGGTTGAAGCGTTGTGGCTCCGATATTTTCTTATTGTCTTAAGCGGCGTATGCATTGGTCTTTTGTTTGTCTTGCTCTTGTATCATCGTATCGCCCCGGTGCCGGTGCAAAAATCGATTCGCCGCATTGGCATGATGGTGTGGGTGTTTGACGCGTATGCCTTGACGACGACGGTATTTGCCTTTCATCTTTTTTTTCAGTCGTTTCCGTTTTGGGCATTGAGTTTTTTGAACGGGATTATTTTGGCCGTGATCGGCTCGATGATTTGGCGATTGTATGTTGAGGGAACCATTCGAACATTTTTATTTTGGATTGGATTCGTGGCAGTGCTTATGACCGAGATAACATTCGCCATACAGATATTTCCGCTCGGCTATCTTGCCTTGGGGTTGTTTACCACGTGGATATGGTATATTGTTCAATTGTTTATTCGATTCCATATTCACTATCAGGGCGTCGTGTGGCACAAACAGCGGTGGTTTTTGATTGTGAATGTGTTGTTGTTTGCCGCCGGTATGTTTTTTGTGCGATGGATATAATAACATGAATATGTCCCAGATTCCTCATCTCCCTCCCAAAACATGCAATATACAGACTCATAAGCGTTTGCAACGGTTGCCCCTGCTTTTGTTTGTCGCGTTTCTCTCTTTTCTCGCCGGTATTTCTGGGGGCCTCGCCAGCATCACATGGATCAGCCCGCCAGCCGGGCCGGCGTCCCGGTTCACTCCTGTCAGCCGGACCATCGGAGACGCAACGGTCGAAATGCCCAACCCCCTTTTGGAAAACGAAATGAAGCAACAGATGATTGGTCTTTTTGATACGAGAAAGAAAATCGGGTCCGCATGGTATAAAACCGATGGGCGGATTGCCGACGCGGTCCTTTTGACCGACAACGGATGGGCCGTTGCGGCGCTTCCGGCCTACAAGGCCGGCGATGAACTCTCTTGGGAGGGTGTTGATTTTCGAGGGAATACGTTTTCTGTCGAAGAGGTAAAAAAAGAAAATATTTTTGGGCTGGTATTTCTTCGTTTTTCCGGCAATCAATTTGTGCCGGTGTCTTTTTCGGATGTGGACAATATGCACGCGGGGAGTATCTTTTGGGCGGTTGCAAAACAGGAATGGACGCTCGTCGATGTGTCGAGCCGCGTGTCGCTTGAATCTCCATCCGGTTTTCTCGTGTGGAAGCCGCATTATGAATTTGTCGTTTCGTCCACTGCCTCGGAAGGACAGATCCTCTTTACCTTGTCTGGCGAATTCGCCGGATTTGTCGGGAGTGACGGCCATATTATCCCGGCGACATTTATTCCTGGCGAGATTCAATCGGTTCTTACAACCGGCACGTTTTTGTATGAAGCGCTTCCATACGCGGGTTTGCTGGTGGAAGGGTTTTCAGCGGAGGACGCGAAAGATCGGCTGTTTGGGTTTTTGGTCACCGGCGGTGTGTTGCCAAAATCGTCGCCAATTCAAAAAAATGATTTGATTATCGGCATCGAAGGAAAGCCAATTGATCCGCTCTTGCTCCATTACCAGGTCTTGCGCGCTCCCAAAACTATGACGCTCACTATTTTGCGGGGCAAAGAAGAGATTGATGTGATGGTGTCAAAAGTACTGGTTGAACCTTGACGGCAGGGCATTTTTGTGCTATAATTTGTTGTTTCTTTCCGGATTGAAAAGAGAGCGCATATCGCAATTTTTTGATTCTTCTGTTATAATTTGGTACATACGCATATATGAATTACCCCTGGTCTATTATCAAAAAACGGAGTCGGCTCATCCTCATTGGCGGCGTCATCATCGGGCTTCTTGCAGGCGGGGTGAGTTTTTTCTTTCCTCGCTATTACCGAGCGGACGCGCAGATTCTTATTCTTCCCAATAGTCAGGCAGGAGTTGATCCGTACACCATTGCAAAATCTGCCGAACGTATTGGATCCAATGTTGCCGAAGTATTGCCCTCCAATGATTTTTTTCAAAAAGTGATGACTCAGGGCGACTATGGCATTGACAAAAGCCATTTTGCCAACGTGTCGGAACGCGTGAAACGAAAACGATGGCGAGAAACCATTTCTTCGTCGGTTTCGTTTGGCACCGGCATCCTCAATGTGAGTTTGTACGGACGAAGCCAATCCCAAGCCATTGCGCTCGCGCGTGCTTCGGTCGACGCGCTGGTAACAAGAGGGTGGGAATATATTGGAAAGGATGTCGTTCTCAAAGTGGTCAATGATCCGGTGGCGACGCGTTGGCCGGTGAGACCAAATATACCCGTGAATATGGCGCTTGGATTTTTTGTTGGATTGGTTGGCGCGGCGCTGGTGGTGTTGAAACGGGAGAGGAGAGAATAACACTTCCATGGTAATCATTTAGATATTTAGAATTTTTCTTTATGCCATCACCCACGGTACAATCCAATTTCATTCATGATCATATTATTCAGCTTCTCAATTTGGATTATTTACCCGACAGTCAAAAAGCGCAGCTTTTGGACCAAATGACCGAGCTTATCCAAAAAAAATTATTGGTCCGCGTGTTTGATTTGGTATCTTCTGAAAAACAAGAGGAATTGAAAAAAATATTGGAAACCGGAACGGACGAAGATCTTCAGGTATTTATCCGGCACGATGTGCCGAATTTTTTGGATATCTTGCAGGAAGAAGTCGTTGCCGTAAAGACCGGCCTCATGAATTTTATCCAAAATAAAAAAGGAAATTCACAGTAAAGAATAGTCTTTGTTTTTTATGGCAGATACGCTTGGCGCACAATTAACGCAGCAACCAAAGCCGGCATTGTCTGCCGCGCCGGAATACGAAGAGATAAAAAGTCATTATGAGGAGCTGCGGAAAGAATTTGATGATTTGAAAAAACGCCACGCGGTGATGCACCGGCGAGTGCTCGAACTTGAGGATAAAGTGAGAGTAAAAGAAGCGCTTCAACATATTTTGCAATTGAAATAACTATGGCTGAAGAAGACAAAACAAAACCAAAAAAAGAAGGATCGCAAACGCCCGAAGCCGAAAATATCGTGAAAAGAGCCGATCGCATGCGGGCTGAAATGGCAACGTTATTTGACCACCTCAAGACATTGGAAGAGGGAAGTGAGGATTTTGGAAATGAATTGGCGGGGCTCGATAAGAGGCTTCGGTCTTTTTTGGATAATGCCGGAACAAAATTGAAAGACGGAGAAGCAGAGCAGATTGCAATAGAATTGGAGTCGCTTGAGACTGATTATGAAGAGTTCCGCGCCAGACTAGAACACGAATTGCGCCGAAACAACACCATGGAATTTTTGCAGTTTTTGGAAACCGTTTTTGATAAAAATGGTGTCACCGACCGTGATGTCCGTGGGAGAGTGGCAGATTTTTGGGTAGACGTATTAGGGGGATTGGACGATTGTCTCAATGGTTACCCTGCCGCGCAACGTTCGAGCATACAAAGGGCATTTGTTTCTCGTATGCGCGTCTTAGATGAGGAAGTTCTTCTCCAAACAGGGGACGTTTCTGACACCGTGAATAATATTCTTGACGTCGTTCAGGACGAATTAGGCATTACGCATGAAGATACGGTTGTGCCTGAAGAAGGCACAATTTCTCAGTCCGTTGTTCCTTTAGCAGAAGAAGCTCCCGTGTCACCAGAATCCTCCATTGCCGATCTTCTTGCGAAAGACGAGGCCGACCTTACGGATGACGAAAGGGGAAGAATTATTTCAGAAGGGAAACGTCTTGGGCCGCCCGGAGTTCAAGCAATGGCGCATATGCCGGATTGGGCAGTGCCAAAAAGAGAACAATTAAGAAGAACATTATTTCGTGGTGAAACAGGAAAAGAGAAAGCGGCGACTTCTCCGGAAACAGGAGTAATCGCGACTGCCAAAGAGGGGGAAACGGTTTCCCTCGGTACGCACACCTTTACGGTGGGCGAACAAATTCAATATCAGTATCCAAAAAAACTCGTTCCCGGCGAAGTTGTGGGAAAACGCGCGGATGGAGCGATAACATTTCGGGTTCACTTGCCACGAAAAGATGGGACAACCTATCCGCAGGAAATTCATATCGCAAGAGCCGACTCTCCTTCATGGTCCAAAGTGACCAAGCGAAGCGTTGCGCCGGAAACTCATCCTTTGCCTTTTGGTGCGGATGAAGAAAATAAACCCGATTTTCTTAGTGAGCTTGCGGCGGAGGAAGAAAAGAGAGCCACTGCATTGCAGCCGGAAGAAGCAGAAGAAAAGATTGCAGAAGCGACGATTGTAGAAGACGATGGATCGGCTGATCATGTTGAAGGGTTGGAACAGCTCACGCCGCCGTCGGTGCCAGGAGAAAGTGAACAGTCTGGCGCTGTTCTTGCCACAGACGATGTAAAAAAAGAAACTTCTGTACCACCCGTAGAAACGCCGGCCGCTGAATCTTTACCAGAAAGACCGCGCGGGCTTGGTATTTTGGGAGAAACAACATTGGGTGGTTCGTTAGGGAAAGGTATTTCTCGGAAAAAAGTGCATAAGGATGAACCGGGGGAGGCGCCGGCATCAGGACCAGAACCACGAGTTCCTTTCGAACCTGGGCCTACGCTTTCTTCATTGGACGATGAACCATCTGGACCACTACTTATACCTGACATTAAAGATACAGAGAAAGGAGCACCGTCGGCAGTACCGGCTGTTGTCCCTACAGAAAGAACAGAAACAGAAAAATGGCAAGAACAAAAAACACAGGAATACGTTGATCAAGTAGTTGAAGCGGCAGTTAAAATACTTACTCCTGACGATAAATCTATTCCACTTTCGTCCGAGGCCTTGGATATTTTGAGGGCGTTGAGGGCTCAGTTGGAATCAGATCAACGTGGAGAGGAATTGGTTTTAGGGAATCCAGAATTGGAAGCCACAAAACGAGTGGCACAATTTTTGGGTGCTCATAAAAAAGCTGGGCGATATTTCGATACAGGACCAATTGCAGAATCCGAGTTGGTAGATGACGAAGAACCGGTGACGGCGGAGTTTGCTGACGATGAACCACCGGAAGCAGAAGTAGCTGATGATGAAGTTCCTGGCGGCACAGAATCGGCTCCGGCTGCCGTTGAACCAGACCAACCACCAGCACGACCTGTCGAATCCGAACCAGATTTGTTGGAAGTTTCAGATGCCCTTAGTGCAACAAGAGGCGGAGGTCTTGATAAACGGCCAGTTGATGTTGAGCCAACTCCGGTTGCCGCGGAAGCCGGATCGATGACGTATGGCGCGTTGCATGACGCAAATCGTGAAGCAACAGCTAAATTTTTAGATCGTATAGACAAGATAGGAGCAGTGGAGGTCAGTAAACTATCTGGGATTTTTAATAAAGGAAAACGTGATCTCGCGGTATTACGCCATGCCGCACAGATGGGTTGGCATGCCGCACTGGGGGTGATATCAAGATTGGAGAGCGACCCTCTGAAACGGGAAAAACTTTTTTATCGCATCTTTCATTATTTAGATGTGGAAGATGTCTTGCGTCATGCCCCCAAAAAAGCCACTCCGGAACAGCTGGCGGAATTGTTGTTGGCGCGCGCAGATGAAAATTCCGAGCCGGTGATTGTGGAAGAGAAAAAAGACCCCGAAGCGTATAAGAAAGAATATAAACAACGTTTTCGGGCTTTTCTTGAAGAAACATATCCGGAAATTCATGGTATAGATTCCCGTTTTGACGATGGCGGCGCATTTGATGCGGCGTTTGATCGGCTGTGGACTGATAGAAAAATAGATCCAAAAAATTTTGATTTTTATGAGACCATAAAGACAATGGAAAAAGAGGATGAAGAATTTGGGAAGTTTTCAAGGCATGTGTGGGATCAGTTGGTGCAAGAGGATGTCCGCGACCATATACATCAGCTTCTCAAAGATGGCGGGCATGTAAAGGAAGATGACATTGACCAATTTGTCCAAGACCGTGTCCAGCCTGCGCTTGAAAATTTATCAGAGAACCTGGGATTTCTTCATGAAGACGTAAGAAATAATCCCAAAGAAGCCGCAAAAGGCATTATGCGTGATCTTGGTTTTGCACAAGAAATTGGTGAGCGTGATCCGGCGAGAGACGCGGAAGATGCGTGGCAGAAGAAAATGAAAGACGTTGATGTTGATAATGCAGAATTGCAAGCATACTGGACAGCGTTTAAAGAAGCAGTGGAAAAAGAAGCTGTGGGCCAAATAGATAACAATGATCGCCGCCTACACGCCCTTGAGTTAATTTTTTATTCCGTGAATCCAAAGATGGAGGAAAAAGAGCTGAAAAAAATGAAACCGGAAGCTCGTGCCAAAGAGGGGGTAAAAAAAATAAAAGAGCAATATGATCTTGCCGATTTGATTTATGGAACAAGAGATGTGGTTTTATTTTTAATAAGGAAAGCAATAGAACCGGAGCCAATCTCAGATGAGTTACATACAGCTGTTGTAAGACAGGTTGATCCATACAATACTGACAACATAATCAAAAAATTAATAGACGGTGGCAGATGTAAACTTGACACGCCAGCCGAGGAGGTCGCGAAACTTGTGATGGTCGAACTTCATAAGGATAAAATTATTCCGGATGATCTTTCCGCAAAAATTGATGGCTCTATACAAGCATATGAAGAGCACGTTCGAACATTTGACGAGTGGAAAGAGAGAATAGTGGAGGCGACAAAAGAACGGTTGTATGCCAATTTTCTTGCGCTTGGCTATTCTGAACGCGAAGCAAGGACACAAGTGGATGATTTATTGCATGGAGCCTTGGGGGGCGTTATAGAACGTTCGTTTTCCGGAGGGCCAAGCGCCATGTTTCCCCGAGGGGACGTTGCTTATTATGAAGATATTCTGTTTAAGCGAACTGTTGCAACAGCAGGTATTCCACGCGCCGATAGATCTGGTACACATTTGCCAACGCAAGAAATGGCGGGGAGAAAAAAAATGATTGACATAGCCCATGGTATGGTTAATACCGGCGGGGAAATAGAGGTTGAGTTGTTGGCCGCCATTGGACAATCCAAAAAAATGGGTTTTCGCCCCGCATCCAGAGAAAAAGTACGTGAGTATTGGGAACAGGTTATTGATGAATTTCGGAAACGTGTTCAAGACGGGTTTCCTTCCCTTGTTGGCAGGGAGGGCTATGCTTCCAATATTTTAAAAAGTTCAATAGCCATGGATGTACTCTATAAAGAAATTGGTGATTGGTTGAAAGATAATCCCAAATGGCTTACGGTAGAATTGAAGCAAAATCCGGATCCGGCAGTCGCGGCGCAAAAGCTGTGGGACGATTCTGAGCTAGAGAGAAAAGTGAACGATGCGTTTCAAAAAGCCGCGGCCGAGGCATACGCGCCGGCAGCGAAAGACGAGAGGGAACCGCCAAGCGGAGAGGTGGAGGCGGGGGAAGTGTCCGACGAGAAGAAAGAACTTGTCGGTTTGGAATTAGATGTGGAAGACGCACGTGCAACATTAGCACTTTTATACAAAAAACGTCGTGGCCTCATTGGTGGGAAGAAAGCGGAACCTGCGTTTGAGCAGGCAAAAGTTGATTATGACGCGGCCAGAAAAGCCTATCTTGAAAAAGCCGAGTTTGAGGTGCAAGAAATTCAAGCGTGGATGAAAGAAGAATCACGGCAGCTCGATACGGCCATTTCGGAACGATTGGAAAATAAAGCATTTGCCAAAGTTCAATCAGCTTGGAGAAAACTGGGTGATATGAATTTGTCCAATTTTTTTGAGTCCTATACCGAAAAAAATAAGGGCGGCTTTTGGGATAAGCAGTGGCAACAAACCAGCCGATTTATGAAAGGCGCCGGGAAAGTTGTCAGTGTCCGAACCGTATTATCTACTGCTCTGGTGGGAGCTCCTTTATGGTTTGAATCGGTTCTTCAGGCAGGTGGATTTATTGCAACCCGGACAGCAATGGCCGGGCTTGGAGGTGGTTTTGGTTCGCGAGGTCTTTTGGACGGAGTACAAGAGTATTCCCAGCGTCGTTTTGGAAAACAAGGGAGAGTGTTTACCGACGAAAAGGACATCGTAGAATATCGAGCCACGGCGTTGAACGCAAAATTCAATCAGGATATGGCAGTTCTTCATGCACGCGCTACCGCGCAAGAATGGGAACCGGCTCAATATGGTAAAGAAAAAGCCGACATGACGAAGAAATACCAGAAAAAGTGTGCGAAATTAGAAAAGAAAGGCGGAATTCGAGGAATACTGCGTCGTGGTTTTGCTGGGAAAGATATCATGATTGATGAGCTTGGGGACACACCCGCAACGCGGCTTGAAACATTGAACGATTTATTAAGTGTCCGCCGTGCAAAATTGCAGGTGGATCATAAAGATCCAAATAAAGACGAGGTCTATCAGGATTTGTACGAAAAACGGGACGTCCTTCTTCAGGAGGTTTTAGTACAAAACATGGCAGGCGGCACGTCCGGCACCCCGGAGGCCGCGGGAGGATCACCAGATGCGACAGCTTTAGATGTCGCCAAATATACCTCGGCCTATATAGAACAAGAAAATGCCTCTCTTGATATTTCGTTAAGAAAAATTGGTAAAGAAAAAGGATTTCGTTGGGCAAAACGTCTGGGGTCTGTCGTTGCCGGTATTGCGGTTGGTAGCTACGTCCAAAAATTTTTGGAAGCAAAAGCATACGCGCAAAGCATGATGCAAGGTCGCCCAACCGAAGCCTTTCAATTATCAACCAGTGATTTGGCAAAAAAATCAGAAGACATCCAAAAGATTATGGATGGCACCACAAAAGTGGAGGCATTGGAACAACAATTGGCAGACGCGCATGTGCATCATGTGGAAATTGAAAATCAAATGGCGGCAGTGTCTCCGGATAGTCCGGCACACGCTGAGCTCATGGGAAAAAGTCTTCAAGCCGAACAGACTGTGGGGGGTTTGCAAGAAGAAATTAACATCACCAGACAAGAGTTGGCGCGTCTTGCCGGCTGGCAACAGGCCGCCGACATACAGCCGGCAGATTTTGCGGATATTCCTCCGGAAGCGCCTGAGGTCGATTGGGATGCCATGAATTTGGAAAGTGGCGTAAAAGAAGACCTGCAAGGTATTTCTCATGAATTGCCGAGTTTGCAAAAGCCGGAGGTTCTGCAAGAAATGTTTGACCATGGGCAGTTGCCAAAAGGTGGCGGCCCGGAAGGCCGGTATATTGCAATTATGCGATATTTGGACGATACCTTAACCGGAGAAGAAAAGGCCAAATTTTATAGCATGATTGGGTATGATCCCAATGTTGCAAAAGTGGATTTGGATACGCACATTGGCAGAGAAGCCCACCGCGTTTCATTGCGTACCGGATTTATGACTCGGGACGGACGCTATTTAAAGGGCGTTTATTGGAAAGATGGTGTCGATCAGCACTATCTTCCGGCTCTTGATGAAAAAGGTAGACTCACATTCCATCACAACCAAGTTGGCGGAGACAGAAATTTGGAAGTACGCTATGGACGACCTATGACAAAGGCCGAACTTCATGGACGACCCGACGTATCACAGTCAATGGACGCAGCCAAAGCAGGGCTTTCCGGCCCGGGGAAAATACGCATTATTGAAACGTCGGATGGCCTTGGCAAAAATGTCAAAGTGATTTCGCTCGACGGTATAACGTATGAAATTGGCAATAATGTCAGCGTAGTAGAATTACTTCGAGATGGCACGCTCAATGTAACCGATGCCGCCGGGCAGGTAACACATTATGCCGAGAATCCATTTCAATCGATCACTGGAGGAGCGTCTTCTGCTGTGGCTCGAGGTGTGGGTTCTGCGGCTGAATCGCGAGCGTATGGTTCAGCAGGTATCGGCGGAAGTGTCGGAGACTATCAAGGCGGTATTGGAAGAGATTATAGTGAAATGCCGTCCGCAGCCGAAGTTACAGAAATCAAAAAATTGCAAAAAGGCGTGAGCTTGCTTATGACATCGCTTGACGCGGCCGCTCGAGGCGATATTGATTTGGAAGATATACTTGAGTTTTCTCCGGCGCAACGACAAACCTTGCAACAATATACAGAACAGTTTTTGAAGACACGTCTTTCCGGTTATAATGAAATAGCGGGAACCTTTCGTCGTGATGTGCTGGGTTCATACTTTGATGCGGTCAAAACAGAAGTGGAACGGATAGAAGATGCCGCTCGAACAAGTGGCGCAAGACCAGATGCTTCTTCGTTCCGTGGAGACGCAATTGGACGCGCCGTGGGGTCTGCCGCACAATCAGGTGGGGAGGATATCCAAACTCGCGCCGCCGGAGTAGATCGATCGGGATTGGATTTGTCCAAACCAAAAGTTGCGGCTGGACCCCAGGAAACAGCAGAGCCTCGAGTTGAACCGGCGGGCGAATCCGGCGGACCTATTCCATCTCCTGCGGCAGAAGCAGCTGCCGGAACCGAAGGGGCACCGACACCGGACAAACCGTTAGTCGAACTTCCCACAAGAGTGTCTGGTATCAAACGATTTTCTCTCTTTCGAGGGGAAGGGAAAGATCCATTCGAAGTGGTGATGCCAGTGGATTTTAATCCAAACATTGCGGGAGGAAATTTAAAAATTGATATTGCCGGAGGAAATGCAACCATTGAAGGCAAAGTTCAGCTTATTGAAGAAGGCGGCAAATTGCGGCCGGCAATAGACGATGTTGATGGGGATACCATCAATCGGTACTATTTGGACGATCCCAATAATCCGGTTGAATTTAAAAATGGGGTAAAAGTGGAGGAGACGAGTGGGAGTGCTGCAACCGCAGGAGATGCGGCAAAGATTGGAGAGTAATTTAAAAAACGATCGGTGAGTGCCGGTCGTTTTTGGTCCTTTGGAAGTCTCTCAAGTCTCGTTTGTTGTCATGCTGAACTTGTTTCAGCATCTTTCACCAAATTTACCGTATCCGTATTCCATGCCGCTTGGTTTCATTGATCAGTACTCCGTTTTCTTTAAAGAAGCAAGGGACTATTATAGGTAGATGTCTTTTCTGTGCGCGACTCGAAGAAGCTGAATTATTTCGCTGTCAATAAATTGAAACATTTTTAAGTTCGCGCAAAAATGAAGCGGGATCTTTAAATGTTTTGGTCGGCTTTTCTTCCGAAGCAAGAAGTATTTTTTTGGCAAATTCAGGCTGGTAGTTTCCCTCGTTGTCTCGACCGACAAGACTGATGAGCAGGCTTTTCATAAGCTGAATTTCTCTGGTTAGGTCAGGATTTTTTTGTTTGGTAGGGGTAGTGTTGCTCATAGAGGTATATATTAGGGTGAGAAAATGGTATGTATGAAGCGTTTGTTTTTATTTTCTCTTTGGTTTTACAGTATCCGTATTCCATGCCGCTTAATTTCGTTTATCAGCATGCCGCCTTCTTTAAAATCTTTTGGAGAAAAGCCAACAGGTTCGATGGCAAATTCTTTGAGTTCCATCCTTTTCCCCCATAAATAATTCAGCGGATCTTTGATACGTGTTTCAAATGCCGGAGAAATAACAGCCAAATCAATGTCGCTCCATTCATGCGCGGTTCCTTTGGCATGGGAGCCAAAAAGATAGAGACTCGTAATCGGCGTCCCATCTTTTTTTAATGAGGATATAAAACCATCTATTTTTTTTTCTGTTTTTTTTGAGATTCTTTTTTTAGCCATAGAATGAATTGGTTGGTTTTTTCAAGATAGTGTTTGGTGTATGGTTTTGTCGCGGTTTTGTAGAAGCGCAATTTTACGTCGTCGTATCTCCCTTGGACGTTAAATTTTGTCATTGTGTCGAGGTCTGTTATGTGTTCATCTGTGAGCGGCAGACTTAGTGATTCGGCGATTCGGTTGAGATCGTGGATGTACGGGGGAAGCTTGCCAGTTTGTGCTATGTAATATGCCTTCAGATATTTTTCAATCGCAAGATGGCAACAGAAGAGGCACATATCATAATGCCCGAGGCGAAATAATGACTTGGCGGCCGCGTGATTTTTGTCCGCGGATTTTTTCCAAAATTGGATAATATGTTCGTTAGCCATTTATTTTATGGTAATGAGTTACACAATCCGTATTTCGTATTTGAGAATTTTACCTACTTCTTAGAATTTTTATTATCATTCATTGTAATATGCCTAATGAGGTTTTGTATTTGCCGTTTCAATTTTGGCAAATCACGAATGGCCACTTCCCACGCAGTCGGTAAATCAACGCGATAATATTCGTGAATTAAAATATCACGCATACCTGCCACATCCCGCCATGGGATTTCGGGGTAGGTATGCCGGATGGCAAGCGGTAATTGTTTTACTGCCTCGCCGATTATTTCTATTCGTCGAACCACAGCGTCTTGTATTTGTTGGTCTCTTACAAACGATTCAAAGGTGTGTGGTTGTGTGTATGCCTCTATGTGTTCAATACTTTCCTGTATGTCATGTAAATATGCCAATGGTTCTCGCTGTTCATCTGTTGCCATAGACTAAAAAATTGGACGTTTATCTTTTTCAATGTATGGTTTGAGATCTGGGTAGAGTGATCTCTCCGGGACAAGATCCACTTTTTTGTGAAGGGTGTCTTCAAGTTCATGTTTGAGACGTGCCATATCAAGAAGTGACATGTGTGGCGGTGGGTCAATAAGAATATCCACATCGCTGGTTTCCGTTTCTTCTCCTCGCGCGAACGAACCAAACAACGCGGCATTCGTCACATGATGGCGCGTGAGAATGGGGGCAATAAGTTTGATAATGTTTTCTTTTTTCATATATCACACAATCCGTATTCCATATTTGAGAATTTCATCCACTAACAGATTTTCACCGGGTGTGAAATCCTTTGGGTGAAATCCGTGCGGTTCAATGCCGGCAAAATCCATGCGCATGGCTTTTGCCAACGCGTTATTTTGTTTTTCCCAATCCGAAAAAGAAGACGACAAAATAGCAAGATCAATGTCACTGTCATCATCTGCCTTCTGTTTTGCCCACGAACCGAATATGTATGCGCGATTGATCGGTATCCGAGAGGATTTTAGTGTTTGGATGTATCCATGGGCTTTTGCGGTGACAAAGACCGGAAGAGCGTTTGTGCTTCTTTTTCGAGCCATATGTAGGTATTTTTTATTTCATCAAAGTATTTTTTGGTAAATTCGGGAGTGCATTTTTTCCGAAAATCCATTTTGTGTTGATCATATCTGCCGGAAAGATAAAAGCCATTTACTTTTTGTAACGTTTCAATTGCATCGGTTAAAAGAGGCATTCTTCCTTTTTCTGCAAGAGATACCAAGTCGTGGGTAAACGGTGCGTGTTTATTTGTTTGAAATACGACAATACTTTTGAGTATTTTTTCCAAGGTTAAATGGCCAAAAAAGAGTGTTTCTGCGTATTTTTTGCTTTTATACAGTGATTTTGCGACATCCAAAGAAATTTTGGCTTCTTCAAACCAGTAGAAGACATATTTCATTTTTTCTTTATCAGTCATACGATTGTAGAATATGGGTAGAATATCATGGGTGGGGTGTCTTGACAAGTTCTCCAAAATGTGCTATGATAGTTAGTTCTCCTAAAAAAGGAGAAAAGCAGAAAAATTTGGCTGTATAGAGCGATTATTTAAAGTATTATTGCACTGTTCAGAAAAGAAAAGGTCCGGGATTCCCAGGATTTTTTCTGTGCTGAACATGCCTAATTTTGGTGTTTTCAGCCGTTCATTACAAATAAAGGCCAAAACAAGAGAAAAAGATCTCCCGTTCCCCCTCCCTTCCCCTCCCCCAAAGGGGGAGGTGAGGAGGGGGAACGGGAGATACAACGGCCCGTCCGGGTCCTCACTACCTCACCTCGATGGTCGAGGTGGTGGTCGGATCCTGTACGGTCCAACACTTTCGTCGGCGCATACCCGCACCGACTTCGCAATGAGGAGGCTACACATGGCTACCATCACAACCATTACGAAGATCGGAGATCGGGCGGTTCGCGTCGAGGGTGACTTCGGCGCGGCAGAGCCGACGAGAGTGAGAATTGAAATTAGGGGTGAGGTCAAGGACGTGCCCAAGGCCGCGGCCTTGGGCAGGGAAGGTTGGTTCTGGAGTGCGGGTCCGCCCGAAAGGGTGGACATCGTGGTTCCCAAGGGGAACCTCCAGAATGACCACCGCAACCCTGTCCGCGTCCGGATCACGGATGCGGCCGGGGAGGCGACCTCCGGCACGATTGAACTCGTGCGCGGGGACCCTGACCAGCCGCCGGCCGATCCGCGGACAAGAACGAGAACTGACACAACAAGACCGCCCGACGGCGGAGGAGACACCATGAACCTGCGAGACATCGTGGACCTTGTCAAGGTCCTCCTCCCGCTGATCACGGCGGGAACGGCGACAAGAGAAAACTTCGCCGCCCTCCAGGCGGCGATCACGGCACTCCCGGAGGCGCTGAAGAGCGCCGTCACCGCCGGGGTGCCCGCGACGCAGATCCTCACAGCGCTGACAACGATCGGCGACAGGCTGAACGGGCTCCCCGCGGCGATCGCGGCGGCAAATCCGCAATCCGACCTGGCAAAGGTCTACAAGGAAGCGGCAGACATGTTCAAGGGGATGATGGCGAAAGCTGTCGACCCGATGGACCAGCTCAACGCGATGGGCGACATGACGACGAAGCTCGGGGGAGCTGCGGACAAGGCGGCCCAGGCTCGCCTGGACGCCGTCCTTGCGGCGCTTCCGAAGGCCGAGGCGCCGTCGGCGCAGATCCGGGAGACCGGTGGCGTCGCCGTGACGCTCGGCGCCGCGGCAGACAAGGCCGCTGCCGACCGGCTCACGGCCGTCCTCGGCGTACTGCCGAAGGTCACGGACCCGGGGCAGCTCGCAAAGGATATGGCGAAGGACCAGCGAGACGGCGCGGCGACGCTCGTCGACGCGCTCCTCAAGTCCCTGCCGCAGGCCAAGGCGGCAGACCCCGACGAGGCGGCAAAGATCGTGACAACCCTGCACGGTCTGGTCCCGGCCGCTCCCACCGCTGGAGACGCGGTCGACCTGGTACAGCAACTGCAGGGTCTCGTCCCGGTGGCTCCGCCAGAGCCGACGATGGCCCAGCGACTGGCCGACATGCAGGCGTTGGCGAACTTCGCCAATGCCCTGCCGGGGGGTGCGGGTGCGGTCGGCGCCGGCGGCGTGCCGCTGGTTGCCAACAACACAGTGAACGCACCACTCAACGGGGTGAAGGCGGTCACGCGGGAGACCACGGTCTTCCAGTGGACGACGGCCATCGGGTTCCTGCTGTTCTGCACGTTGTTGGGGGTCTTTGTTACGTGGTTGATTCTGCGTGACCCGGAACCCCCACCCCCACCGCCCCCCGTCGTGGAACTGGCGACGTGCGCGTCGCAGGACAACCTGCACTCGATCGACCCGAGCCAGCCGGCGGCCATGCCGGGCGTCAACTGCCAGTAGCAACCCATGAGCCCTGCCCGGGCTCACAACGCGTGACCCGGGTAGGGTCGAGGAGAAACGCAATGATTCGCCAGACGATCATGGGGCTTGTGCTGCTGGCCCTCACAATCAGCGGCACCCTGGCGTTCGGGCAGAACGTCAAAGCGACCGTGGCGAACCAGGATGCCACCATCAGGGCGATGGTGGCGAAGACGAACGCGTCGGCGGCTCAGACTGCGGCCCTCGAGGCGGATCTGAAGAAGCTTCGCGAGGAGTGCTGCGATGACAGCGCGGCCTGCCGGAAGCGGAAGGTCCGCGTATATAACGCCTGCAAAGAGGTCGGGATCAACGACGAGTCGATCCAGAGGATCATCGACGGCGTCATCGGGGCGATCGGCCCCGTGCTCGACGTCAAACTGGGGCCGGTGCACCAGAAGCTCGACGAGATCCAGGCCACTCTGGCCAGGATCGAAAAGCGGCTCGCGACGCCGGCAGGGCAGGGCTGCGCGGCCCAGTGCACGGCCGTCATCGGCACCCTCCGGTCGTTGGATGGGACGACGGTCGACTCCGAGGCGGTCAAAAACATGGTCGAGGCTTGTGAGGACTGCATGAATCGGGCCGTTCTGGACCCGAATTATGCACTCGCAATGTGCCTCAAGACGCCCGGCGCCGACTGCCGCTTCCGGGACGGGTTGGGTGAGCGAGTGAAGATTGACAAACACCAGCTCAACCCCTACCTCTACAGCCTGGCGAGCAACGTCCCCCCGCCTCCGCAGTACGACCTTCCCGATTGGGCCATGTGGTTCATCGGGATGGGTGCCGCGACTGCCGGAGGTGCCGGCGCAGGGGCCCTCATCGGGCACTTCGAGCAACCACAGGCCGACGAGCCCGGCAAGCACACGGATGGCCACGCCGACGAGGGGGCGTGGATTGGTGCGTTGACCGGCGCTGGCATCGGGGCGATCTCCTGCGGTATCGCACAAGGTGTGCGAAACGGGGAGAGGAACCAGTGGGAGAAGGCCAAGGTGGCGGCTGAAGCTGCGGCAGCAGCGGCAGCCAACACCTACATCCCGCCCGCCATGTGGCGGGCGGCCAACTTGCCCATGTGGTAGTTCGTACCTTCCAAGCAGCGCATCCGCACTGTGACACGCGCTGCGTTCCCCGACCCAGTCGGGGAAGTCACGATCCTGCGCCGGTATCCACCGGATCGCGGGAAAGGAGGCTCCCCCTTGTTTCATTCGAAAGAATTGAGACAAGGGGACAGCATTGTCTCTTTGAAAAATATTTTTTCGAAGGGAGATACTGTGAGTTATTGTTTGGGAAACTGTTCTTTACAAAAACAAAAGTCCTGAAAATTCAGGACTTTTGGTGGACGGAGGGGGATTCGAACCCCTGGAACTGAGGTGATAATCCCAGATGCAGGACCACCTGCTCTCCGCCCTCCAATCCAAAAATAGTATATCAAGAATTGAAGGAAAACAAAAGAACTCCCCAAGGGAGTTCCAAGATCCGGAGCAGATATAATCGTGCACCAGGATTATCACCTAATATCAGGGTACCCTGGTAGTCATCACTTGTCAAGTGGATAGCTTTCGAAGAAGACAATGGCACCCTAACCGGATTTCTAACCCTGGACAGGGTTTCATTGTCTGGCAATAATATTTGTTATTGTTGCCGTGCTCTTTACAAATTGGATGAACGTCTTTATCGAAAGACTACGTATCCAAGAAGAGGATAAAATAGTTGTCATACCGTTTTGTCAGCATGACAACGATTCCATTTTCCTCCTGGATACGTAGTGTTCGTTTTCTCATTCTCAAGCCTGGCGCCACTGCGGCGCTGTCACTGATTCAAACAGCGCCCGGGAACGGGCCGCACTAGCGCGGCCCACGATGGGCCAAGGAGAATTCCGATGAAGAGCAATCTGATGATCGTCGCCGCCATCTTCGCCTCCTTTTCCGTTTCAGGGTGTCTGGGGGGAGACATCACGTGGGACACCAACGACGCTGGGCCGACGTACGTCGTGCCCCCGACCCCCCAGGCGGACGCGGGGCCGACCGCCCCGGCCGCCGAGTGCAACAACGGCAAGGACTGCAACGACAACGACGCGTGCACGACGGACGTGTGCGTGGACGGCGACTGCATCCACACGGACATCGTGTGTTCGTCTGGGATGACGTGCAACGTCGTCGGCCAGTGCGTCGTCGAGGAGAAGGATTGCGGCGTCATCGACGACGGCAACCTGTGCACGGTCGACTCGTGCAACGCGGCGACCGGCGTCGCCGCCCACACGCCGAAGGGCTGCGACGACGGGTTTAAGTGCTCCAAGGAGCAGGATGGTGCGTGCGTGCCAATCGGCATGTGCACGTCCAACGCCGACTGCAACGACGGCGTCTCCTGCACCGACGACACGTGCAACCCGGAGAGCTGGAAGTGCCAGCACTCCGACACCTGCCTCGCGGGCGAAAAGTTCTGCTCGCCCGGGGCAAACAAGTGCGTAGAGCCGAACCCATGTCCGTCCACATGCCCCTGGGGCCACCTGTGTAACCTCTCGACGGGAGAGTGCGAGCAGGTTGTGTCCTGCGGCGGCGACGACGAGTGCGACGACGACAAGCCCTGCACGGTCGATCTGTGCGGCGTCGACGGCATCTGCAACTTCGTCACAACCTGTGGCGACGGCGAGGCGTGCACCGAGGACGGGTGCGAGGATATCGTTAAGGAGTGCCTCGACACCCCGGTCTTCGATCCGACCTGTGAGATGGTCTACTGTGACCACAAGGTCGGGGAGTGGGTGTCTGTGCCCGTCGTTTCGTGCAAGGGCGGCGTCTGTGTCGAGGGCAAATGCCTCATCCAGCAGTGTTTCGACGCTGTCGACTGCCCCGTCAACCCGTGCGCCTCAAAGACGATCTGCACTTCCGACTGGAAGTGCGAATACTTCTTCGGGAAGTGCTCGGACGACGAGGTATGCACGATCGACGGCGACTGCATCGCAGCGCCGTGCGAGACGGCGTCGGACTGCGGCGACGGCAACCCGGACACGGACGACTTCTGCCTCGGCGACGGGACCTGCGCGAACGTGCTGCAGGTGACGTGCGCCGAGGGTACGGAGTACGACGCCGAGACGGCGAGCTGCAAGGCGGTCCTGCCCGGACCGTGCGTGGCGGGCGAGGTGGCCTGCAAGTACACGATCGGGTTTTCCGAGATCATGACGTGCTTGCTCGACAACAGCGGCCAGACCTTCTGGCAGTCGAGCAAATCGTGTGGTCCGGAGACCGTGTGGTACTGCAGTGCCACGTCGGATCCGCCGACGTGCAAAAAGTACCCCGGCTAGAGCCCGCCCACCCTGCCTCGCGTCGCGTACAGCGACACGGACGAACTCGCGCACGCGAGGCAGGTCGAACACAACGTTCATTCAACAAGGAGGAAAGGAGGGCTCCTCTCGACGCAATGCAACACTGCAACGCATCGAGGGGACCCAAGCAATGAGATGGTACACCCCTGTCATTGCGAGGCCTGTCCCGAGCGAAAGCAAGGGAACTGGACGAAGCAATCCCAATGTTTTATAAAACAAACAATGGGATTGCTTCCCCTTCGCCCTAGCGGGCTTCGGGTCGCAATGACAGAAAAACATACCATAGTATTGCTTGGGAAGCTGTTCTTTCAAATAAAAAATCCCGACAGAAATCAGGATCTTTAGTGGTGGAGCGAGGGGGAGTTGAACCCCAAGGACTTGAGTGATAAGCAAGCCGCAGGACCACCTGCACTCGCCCCTTGAATCCACCAAGAGTAGTGTACATTAGGTGTCTTAGTAAGGTCAACTATAAGTTATTAACAAATAACAAAAGAGAACCCCTATGGAGGGGTCCTCGAGTTCTGCAGGCGGTATTTCTGCGACTTGACTTATCACTTATAACAAAGTTATCACATTACAAAATAGGTGTCAAGTAAATTTTGTGGATATGACATGATTTATTCGGATATAAGACAATGGCACCCCGAACAGGATTTCATTGTCTGACAATAATTTGAAAAAATTGTTGTCCTGGTCGTTACAATTTAGTGAATAAAAACAGTAATAAATAATTCCTGTAATTTTTCACTGTTGGCCGTGCGAGAGACGAACACATCGTCCTTGGCATGGCCAACAGTGTTTAGAGGCGCTCCTTGCCCCGGCCTGGGTTTCCCTCGCGTTCGCGGGGAAGGAGCAATGGTGTCAAAGCGCACAACATCTCGAGGAGGAGATCATGCGCGGTTTGTGGAAGTGCGGAATGGCTAAGATCGCCGGCTATGTGGCGATCATCCTGGCTCTCGGCTTCACCTTCGGGTGTGAGCCGGGTCAGACCGACAACAACACCGACCCGGCCGTCTCCGAGACGCCGGCCAACGCCCCGGTCGTGGCGCAGAACGACCTCCCCCCGACGGCGGACGAGCTGGCCCAGCTCCCCGTGGGGCCGTGTGCCCTCGCGAAGTTCCACTACTCCTACCGCTACGACATTGTGGCGGGGAAGTACGTGGCGTGTGGCGACACCAACAAGGGTGAGCAGTGCTACGCGGGGGAGACCGGACACGGTCAGTGCTACACCGGCGTGGCCCCCGCCACGGTCGGCGGCGCGCTCAAGGCCGACGGCCCGAACTTCAGCTCGGATCAGATGATCGAGACGTCGGTCGGTGAGTGCGCGGCGCCGTACGCGGTGGTCTGCGCGTCGTTCATCGGCGCGACGCTCGACGGCGAGTCGTTCGACGGCACTATCTTCTGTTCCCCCCATCAGTTCGGGGGCGAGTGGAAGACCGTGATGCAGCCCGAGCTCTGCCCCGAGGGAAGCATGTGCCTCATGAACGGGGCAGGACTCCAGAAGGGCGTGTGCCAGGAGCTGCCGGAGTGCAGCGCGACCCTGGCCTGCCCCGCGACGGGCAACATCTGCGTCGAGAACGTCTGCTCGAACGGCACCTGCGTCCCGACGAACGTCGGGGGCGCCTGCTCGGACGGCAACCTGTGCACCGAGAACGACGCGTGCCTCAACGGCCAATGCAAGGGCGCGCCCATCGACTGCAACGACGGCAACCCCTGCACAGCCAACGACGCCTGCGAGGACGGCGAGTGCGTCAGCGACAACGTCCCTGCGGGGAACGAGTGCGAGGACGGCGACGTGTGCACGCTGGGCTTCTGCGACGGCGCGGGCGCATGCGTGTCGTCGTCCAAGTGCGACGACGGGAATCCTTGCAACGGCGAGGAGACCTGCAGCGCCGCGGGGGTCTGCGGCGACGGCGTCGCCATCAACTGCAACGACGGCAATCCGTGCACGATGGACTCGTGCGAGACGGATTCCGGCGAGTGCGTCAACATCGCCGTCCTCGACGAAACCTCCTGCGGCGACGAGGGTGAGGCCTGCATCGGCGGCGAATGTCTCGCCGACTGGTGCAAGGCCGGCGACAAGCCCGAGTGTCTGTTCGAGACGATCGACGGACAAGCAATGGTCAACGTGGTCGTTTGCGAGTTGCCTGACGAGGAGGCAACATACGGTACGCTCGCAACGACAACCTGCGGGCCGCAGGGAGAGTTCTGGTGCGACTTCGCGAACGCGAAGTGCGTCCAGCTCGAGGCCTGTATGCAGGACAGCGACTGCCTGCCGGACCAGGCGTGTCAGGACGGGGCATGTGTCCCCATCTGCACGCCGCAGTGCACCGACCTCGAGTGCGGCCCGGACGGCTGCGGCGGCACGTGCGGGACGTGCGGAGCCGACGAGGCGTGCGACGACGGCCTGTGCGAGGCCGTCTGCGTCCCGGCTTGCGACGGCACGACGTGCGGCGACGACGGCTGCGGTGGCACGTGCGCGTGCGCCGACGGGCTCGTGTGCGTCGCGGGTCTCGCGATTTGTGCGGTCGTCGCTTGCAACGACGACGCGGACTGCGTGGACGGGCAGGTGTGCACCGACG